>ERZ795060.1572-NODE-1572-length-26416-cov-6.478700_pt1 | contig 26416 bp, 17 predicted proteins | sample MGYA00375144_ERZ795060 | MGnify/ENA primary metagenome ERZ795060 (study PRJEB30189, sample SAMN05720157) | activated sludge metagenome | isolation source: anaerobic digester from wastewater treatment plant | place: Japan | collected 2015-05-15 ...
AGCCCCGAAGGGCTTTGCCGGAAAGCAGCGCGGAGCTTCGAGCTCCGCGCGTGCGGGCGGCCTTCCCCTTGTGTCGGAATCCCAGGCTGCGCCCTGCGGCGGTTGAGGCATTGCCTGGCGTACGGTATAATGGCGCCAGGGCCAGCGCGCGAGCGAACGCGGTGGCATCTATCCAGGGCAAGAGAGGAGTGTGGCCGTGCGAGTGTACCGGTTGGACCTGACGGTGCCCGACGAGGCGGTGGATGAGAATGCGCACGTCAACAACGTAGAGTATATCCGCTGGATGGAGGAGGCGGCGCGTGCCCACGCGGCGCATCAGGGAAGCACGGCGGCCGCTCAGGCCATCGGCGCCACGTGGTACGCGCGCGCGATCCGGGTGGAGTACTTGCGACCCGCCTTTGCCGGCGAGCACCTGGCCATCCTCACCTGGGTGGCCGACTTTCACAAGGTGCGCTCGCTGCGCCGCTATCGCATCTTTCGGGTTACCGATGGCGTCCTCCTCGCCGAAGGCGAGACGGATTGGGTCTTCGTCGATGCCGCGACCGGACGCCCGCGGTCGATTCCGCCTGAGGTGACGCGCCTCTTCGAGGTGGTTCCAGAGGATGAGGCTCCCCAGAGTCTGGCCGGCGTGGCGCCAGCACGCTCTCTCTGAACTCGTTGCCGCATACCCCTTTTCGTATGGGAACGGTGCACCGTGCGCGAGGAAGGCATTGCCCGGCCGGATGTCGAAGCGGGTTCCCAACAGGCGGTAGATAGGTGGGCCGTCCGAAGGAGGGAGCGATGAGACGAGTTGTCGGTGCGTTGCTGCTGTGCCTGTTCTGGGGCTCCGCCGCGTGGGGCCTCGACGTGGTCCGGGACGGGAAGCCGGTCGCGCGGATCGTGGTGCCGGATGAGGCCGACAGCTACACGACCCGGGCGGCGGGTTGGATTCGCGACTACGTGAAGAAGGCGACGGGCGCGGAGCTTGCTGTGGTCCCGGAAGGCCAGGATACGGGCCAGGGGCCGCGGATCGCTCTCGGCGCCACGAAGGCGGCGCGCCAGGCGCGCGTTCGCGCCGATGATCTTGCCTGGGACGGCTGCCGCCTCGTGGTGAAGGGCGATACCCTCTTTCTGGTGGGCCGCGATGAGGATGGCGTGGGTAAGGCGGATTACAAGGCGCCCAAAGGCACCTGCCGCGCGGCCACCGCGTTTCTGGAAGAGTTTTGCGGCGTGCGCTGGCTGGCGCCCACCCCGCTCGGGGAGGTGGTGCCGCAACGGCGCGACATCTCGGTTCCTGATGACCTGAACCGGGTGATTGTGCCGGCGTTTGGCTACGCCAATGGGCGGCTGATCTACGGTGTGAGGACTCCTGCCTCCTACGCCAACAACTTCCGCGAGGCGCTCCGCCTCTACACGGCCGGCGGGCACACCTGGCCTGTTTTCGTCCCGCTGGAGCGCTACTACGAGGAGCACCCGGAGTACTTCGCTCTCATCAATGGACAGCGCAGTAACAGTCGCATGAACCACCTCTGCACCACGAACCCCGACGTGAAGCGCCTCCTCCTAGAGGGCCTGCGCGGCAAGTTCGATGAGGGCTATGACTGGGCGCAGCTGGCGCAATCGGATGGCTACCGCCGGTGCGAGTGCCCGAACTGCGAGGCGATGGACAACTATCGCGAGTGGGGGCGTGGCGATGCGTTTCTCTTCAAGACGCTGGCCGAGAACCCGTGCGAGCGCGTCCTGAAGCTGCATCGCGATATTGCCGAGCAGTGCCGCCGGTCGCATCCCAATAAGAAGGTGCATATCCTCTCTTATGGGCCGACCACCATGCCCTCGCGCGCGTTCGATAAGTTCCCGGACAACGTCGTGGTCGAGCTGTGCAATACGGATCCGCGCGTGCTCGCGGCGTGGAGGGGCAAAGCGAAGGCCTTTACAGCGTATGTGTACTACTATGGTACTTACAACGCTCCCGGGCCAGGGCCGAAGTTTACCGCGGCACAGGCCGCGGAGGAGCTGCGCCGGCTGCGCGATCACCAGATCCAGGGGATCTACTTCTGCGGCATCGGTGAGTGCTGGGGGCTGGAAGGCCACTCCTACTACGCGTGCGCGAAGCTTCTGGGCAATCCGGATCTCGACCCGCAGGCGCTCGTCGCCGAGTATTGCAACGGTCTCTACGGCAAGGCTGCACCGGCGATGCTTCGTTTCTACGAGGCGCTGGATAGCGTGGTCTCCCTCTACTACCCCATGAAGCGTCTCTCTGGCGGCCGGCTGGCCTCGTTGAATACGGCGGAGGCAGCCTACATCGCGATGTACCCCCCGGCTGTCCTCAGCCGCCTGGAGAGCCTGCTGCGCAGTGCCGAGCAACTTGCCGACGACGAGCGCAGCCGGAAGTGGATTGGGCTGACGCGCATCAGCTTCGACTACGTGCGGCTGACGGCAACAGCCTACACCCTCTACCGCGCCTACCAGGCGAGCCCCAACCGCGCCGCGCTTCTCCAACTCCAGGACGCGGTGGAGAAATGGCGTGCCCACCGCGACCGAATCCTCAACCTGGATAAGAAATCGGTCGCCGAGTGGTTCCCCGGCCATGCCTCCTGGGTCGATTTCTTCAAGACCAAAGGCCACCTCAACTCGGTGATCCGCGCGCCGTTCGATTGGGACTTCGAGAAGATGCTCGCTCGCTATGCCGCGGGCACGCCCCAGGGCCCTCCCCTGCTCCGGGTTGCCCGTGCTCCCAAGCCGCCGGTGCTGGATGGTATCATCCACGAGGAGGAGTGGAAGCACGCGACGCCGGTGGAGGTGGGCTTGGTGAGCGGCGGGCCCGCTCCCGTGGAAACGAGTGTGCGCGCGGCGTATGATGACCGGTGCCTCTACGTGGCGTTCACGTGCGCCGAGCCGCAGATCCAGGCGATGCGGCGCACCGGACAGAAGCGCGATGGCGCGCTCTGGAATCTGGACTGCGTTGAGCTGTTCCTCGATCCCGAGAGTATGGGCACGAAGTTCCTGCACTTCATCGCTGTGCCCGACGACGATGCCCGCTATGATGCCCGCCGAGGGTATATCGAAGACCCCCTGCATCCCCTCTATGCGCGCGAGGATGTGAGCTGGAACGCGGAGTGGCGGCATGCGTACGTGGTGGACGCGGCGAATGGAAAGTGGTGCGTGGAGATGGAGCTCCCCTTTGCCAGCCTTGGGATAGCCCCGCCTGCTCCTGGCACGCGCTGGAAGGGCAACTTTGGCCGCGAGCGGTATGCGGGCCTGAAGGGGGGCAACGATCCGGAGCTTTACCTGTGGTCGCCCAACGAGCTGGGCACCGGCTTCTGCGAGCCGCTCTGCTTCGGGGAGATCCGCTTCGAGGCGGCCGGCGCGCGCTGAGCAAAGAGACGCCCGGCGTTCCCGACGGGTGGCCGGGAGTTCCCGGGGAAGAGAGGCCACGTGTAAAGGGGTGCTGTTCCATGGTGTGATCGGACACATGGCGTGTCTGTGGGGGGAGCCACGATGGAGAGCTGCTTGATTCGAGGGCGGGGCACTGATGGCGGAGGCGGGGGGGGCCCTGCCGCGCGCCGCTGCTCGACGAGACGATGGGTGAAGAGAGGCCGGGGGGGCCGCCGCGTCCTGGTCACGGCGGTGTTCCTTGCCATGCTAGCCGTCGGGCTCCCGGCGCCCCTGCTCGCGCGGGTGGATGTGCCGGACGCGGAGACGCTGGCACCACTCCACTACGACTTTCGGCGGAAAGGCCCGGCTATCAAGCGGGAGGATCGCTGGGAGGAGCTCACGCGCGGGGTCAACCTGGCGCTGGGTAAGCCCTACCGTTTCGATCGCCAGCCCAACTATGGCGTCACGCGCGATGAAGGCGATGTCTGGCAGCTCACCGACGGCAAGCTCGTTCCAGGCGACAAGATCTGGTTCTCGAAAGAGGCGGTGGGCTACCAGGGCGCCGACCCGCCGGCGACGATCTGCATCGACCTCGGTCAGGTCTACCCGATCGACGCGGTGGTGGCGCGCGTGCAGGGAGGTGGCGCCTGGGAGGGCAGCTTCCGCTACCCGCTGCAGTTCGACGTCTACGTGAGTGACGATGACCGCACCTATACCCGCGTGGATAGCGTGCGCAAGCGGGAGTATCGCGACCAGCGCGGCGCACTCTTCGATCTTCCCGAGAGCACGGGCGCTCAACCCCCTGGCAATCCCCTCCCCCATCCCTTCCACTTTGGCCGCCTCCGCACACGCGGGCGCTATGTCGCCTTGCGCATGACGCTTGCGAGCGCCTATGGTGCCCTGGACGAGATCGCCGTCATGAAGGGGGACCACGACCCGGCAAAGGTCACCTTCGATCCGCAGCAGGCGACCACGCTCCTCTTTGACGCCGTCGAGCTGCTCTATCCGCGTGACCGGATGCGGGTGCCCACGAACGTCGCGGGTGGCTTCTCCTTCGCCGTGCGCGACTCGCGGCGCGATACGCGCCAGCCGGTCACCTTCCATATCGATGTGCCGGCCGCTGTTACCCTCTCCTGGTCCGGCTCCGCATCGCTGCGTTCTCAAGAGCACGCGCGCGATGGCCGGCCGTATCGCGAGTACACGCTCACCACGGTGCCATCGAGTGGTGGACTCTCTTACTTCTACATTCAGGCGCGGCCCGGGGCTCTGGGTCCGATGTACTTCTACGCCGAGCATGAGGGCGTTCGGCAGCCAGAGCAGCGGGTGGAGCTCACTCCCTTCGAGATTCCACCGGCGCCGGCGCTGAACCGCCTCGTTTTCGCCCACGGATGGACCGGCACGCCGCTGCAGAGCGGGTGGCCAGGGGGCGCGAAGGCGCTTCGGCATTTTGGGTTCACGCACGCCTCGGTGGGCTCTTGGGAGATGCCCTCTTTCTACGGCACGCCCGAGTTTGCGGAGAGCCAGAAGTGGCTGGATCAGGAAGCCCGGCCCGCCGGCCTGAAAGTGTGCCTCACCGATTCCCCCTTCCACATCATGGAGGCGTTGTGGGCGCAGGAGCCGGACTTCGCTGAAGCGTATGGCGAGACGGATCCCCCGGGGAAGCGCCTCTGCCTCTCTTACCGGGGCAAGTACTACCAGAAAGAGATTGAGCGGATCGTGGAGCGCTACCGCCGCCGGCAGCCCGACCTGATCAGCCTCGATGTCGAGTGCTTCGGGCATGCCCTGGAGCACGTCCAGAAGTGTGCGCCGTGTCGGAAACTGCTGGATGACCGCGGCGTGACCCCGGAGGAGCTGGCCACGGATCTCTACGCCGAGACCGCGAGGGAGCTGGCTGCGGCGATCGCCCAGGCGGCCCGCGATTTGGGCCAGACGCCCCCGCCCATCGGCTTCTACCATGCCAGTCCGGCGTACCGCTATCAAAACGTCTTCGATTTCGCGAAGCTCTATCCGGCAGGCTGCCAGTTCAACAACCCGGAGGTGTACGTGCGCTGCTGGCCGGCCGCCGCAGCCGAGATCATTCGGGCCGACAAGCGCCTCCTTCCCCCAGAGTGCCCGATCATTGCCTGGACCTCCCCGGGCACGCTCGATTGGGAGGGCGAGGCGCCATCTGGACGCCTCTTCGACACGCTGATGGAGGAGTTGCTCAACGGCGCGACCGGCACCCTCTACTTTCTCCCCGTTCACCTTTGCTCGGAGGATCTGGCGGCGCAGGCGCAGGTGGCCCGCCTCCTGGCGCCCTTCGAGGAGATTATTGCGACTTCCACGCTGTGCGACACCAAGGAGTGGCGGCAGGGCAGCACCGGCCACGTCTCGGCGATCCGCTCGGGCGATGAGATGCTCGTCTTGCTGGCCGATTACGAGCACCTCGGAAAGACGACGGTGGAGGCACGGATTCCCGTAGAGCGCCCGGTGGACGCAGTGGAGCTGTTTACGGGGAAGCGCACGCGCCTTGCGCCCGGCGCTAACCTCCTGCGGGTGACTATCGAGGGGGGCTATCGGTCACGCCCGTTCTATATCGGGAACCGGTGGCGGGAGCGCGTGGCTCGGAGGTAACGCACGCGGAGCGCGCTACGGGGCTAGAGGTTGTTCCACATCTGGAGATCCGGCTCCTTGACGTGGCGCTCGGGATAGATCCACTTGGCGAGCTGGACGACAGTGCCGGTGGGACCCGTCGTCAGCCACATCTCGTCGGCCACCTCCAGCATGAGCGTGTAGCCCATTCCCAGCGAGACCTTGGTAGAGAAGCCGGGCGTCAGGATGGTCGCCGGCAAGTTCTCCGGGTGGATTCCGGTTCCGCGGTCGCTCACGCGAGCGATGACGCGCTCCGGAGTGACATAGAGGGCGCAGCGGCCATCTTTGGCGTGTTTGATGGCGTTGGCTGCCGCCTCGGAGACGGCGAGCATGAAATCGGCGGCATTCTCCTCGGGCATGCCCGCCGTGATCGCGGCCTGCTGCACGCGCTGGCGCAGCGCACGGTAGGATTCGGGATCGTCGAAGGATGTTTCCAGAACGAGTTCGCCCTCGACGGGGATCTGGGCCAGGTCCACCAGGTGCAGCTTGTTGTTGGTCACAGCCCGGATGACCTGCCGGTAGAACTGCTTTTTCTCGATCTCGGCGCGGAGAAGACGCTCGTGTGCCTCTTCCATCTCGGCCTCCGCGCGTACCCGGGCCGTGATGTCGCGATAGGCGGCATAGAGGAGGCGACGCCCCTGCAACTCGAAATGCCGGATTGCAATCTCCGTCGGGAAGATGGTGCCATCCTTCCGAAGTGAGTTCCGGTAGGGAACCTTATCGGTCCGGCCTGGCTGCCACCCATCCATGACGGCACGCGTTTTCTCCGGCTCGGCCGAGATATCGAGGGCGGTCAGAGAGAGGAACTCCTCGAGCTCATAACCGAAGAGCTGGCACGCGGAGTCGTTCGCTTCCAGGATCTGGCCTGTTTGCGCATCGAGGAGGACGAGGGCGTCGGGCTCCACCGCGAAGAGGGAGCGATACCGCTCTTCGTTCTCCTTCAGCGCGTCTACCACGCGCTTGCGTTCCAAGATGCGCCACATGCCGGTTCCCAGCAGGCGAAGCTGGCGCACATCGGCATCGTCGTACTCGGTTTCCTTGTTGGCCACGCCAATGACGGCTACGACGCGCCCTCCTTCCATAATCGGCACGTTCATATGCCGGCGTAGCTCCACGTGGCCCTCTGGATAGCCCTTCTTCCAGGGGTTCGGCGCCTGGTAGTCGTTGGTGATGATCGGCCGCCGCTGTCGAACCGCTTCACCCCAAAGCCCCGTGGTCTCCACCGGATAGATCAGGGGCTTCTCCGCGATGAGGCAGTCGTACATCGCCCGCTCGGACCACGCGTGCATCGTCATCACCGTCTCGGACTCGTTGACGAAGGCGAGGTAGCCGAGGGTACTCCTCGTCAGGCGGACCGCCTCCTCCATGGCGAAGTGGGTGATCTCCTTGACAGAGGCCTCGGTCATGAGGTTGAGGTCAAGCAAGGCTTCCAGGCGTGTCTCATCGAGCTGTAGGGCTTCCATGGCCCGCTGCCGCTGGGCAATCTCGCGCCGGAGTTTCTCGTTGGCGCGCGTCAGATCCGCGGTGCGCTCGGCAACCCGGGACTCGAGCTCCTCCTTGCCGGCAAGCAGCGCCGCCTCGGCGCGCTTGCGCGCCGTGATATCGAGGATGATTCCTTGGTAGTGCGTCAGTCTGTGGTGCTCATCCAGGAGGCCGAGGGCGTGCTCCTCCACCCAGCGCACCTCGCCGCTCCGGGTGATAATGCGGTATTCCAGGACGAGGCCGTGCGTGCCGTCCTGGATGGCCCGAGTGATCTCGGCATCCAGGCGCGGCGTATCATCGGGGTGGATCAGCTCTGCCCAGGAGATGCGGCCAGAGCGGAACTCCTCGGGGTCGTAGCCAAACCGGGAGATGTTCGCGGAGACGTACTCGACGGGCCATCTTGGGGCGATGCGCCAGAGGAAGACGGTGGCGGGGCCGCGGTCTACCAGCGCCATCAGGCGATACAGCTCCTCGCGAGTGCGCCGCAACTCGCGTTCCAGGCTCTCTAGACGCTCACTGGCCTGCTTCAGCGCCTCGTGATCAGATGACATCGGCTCCCAACCTTCCCCAAGTGATGCCCGCCATGCCTACCACACGCCACTCATCCGATTGACTCCATTTTATCAAAAGTTGCGGAACGAAGAAAGCCCCCCGAAACAAGGTGTTCGCATCAAATCCTCCGGCTTGGTGCCGGATACCAGGCCTCATCCAGCGGGCCGGCTCGCAGGTCGGATCACATCGGACTTCTCCGAGAGAGCCGCGCGGTAGCTCCCCTCCCCCAGGGCTGGCGGAGGTCCGGTGGGCAAGCAGGGGTGTGCGGGGATAGGATAGCCGGACGCGCCCGCACGTCTCCATCCGCGTCCGTTCCCTTCATCCACGGTATCGCTGCCGGGAGAGGGTGTTTGGGAGGGGGCTGGGAGCAGCGCCCCCTCCCGATGACGGTAGTCTGGTGGTGCCGCGCGCGCAGGCGCTATTCCATCTCGGGCTCCACGTCTACCCAGCCGCCATCGCATTCGTAGGCCGAGCGGTACATGGCGTCCAGGATGGCGCGGGTGCGCCGGCCGTCGCGTCCGGTGCAGGTGAGCTCCGCGCCAGCGCGCAAGGCGGCCGCGAAGTTGTCCGCCGAATTCAGCCATTCGGGCTCCACGCGCAGCGGCGGTTGCTCGCTCCAGGCGCCATCGATGTACCAGCGGATGAGCGGCTTCTCGAAGGGCCCTCCCGCCACTTCGAGATAGGCGCCGTCGGTTCCCGTCAGCTCATACTGGTAGTACCAGGTGGAGTGTGGGTAGCTGGTCGTCGCGTAGAACGTGAGCACCATGCCGGAGTCGTACTCCCACACCGCCGTTCCCAGGTCCTCCGCTTCGATATCATGCGTCTGGGTGTAGACGTTGCAGCGCACGCGCGCGGGGATTCCCAGGGTGTAGGCCGCCTCATCCACATGGTGGACCGCCTGATTCGAGAGCACGCCGCCGCCATCCCAGCGTTTGGTGCCTCGCCAGCCGCCGTTCGCCCGGAAGTACTCCATCGTGCGCAGAACCTTCAGCGAGGAGTTGCCGCTGATGAGCTTTCCGAGCCGGCCCTGAGCCACGGCTGCCTTCAGGGTGCAGACGCTGGTGATGTGCCGGCGGTCAAGATCCACGCCCAGAAGGAGCCCCTTTGCCTCCGCGGCGCGGATCATGGCATCGCACGCCGCGACGTTCGCTTCCATCGGCTTCGTTGTGAGAACGTGCTTGCCGGCCTCCAGGGCCTGGATGGCTACCTCGGCGTGCCGGCCCGTCTCGGTCATCACCCAAACGACCTCCACCTGGTCATCTTCCAGCCAGCGGCGCAGGTCGGTGGAATAGGGCACGCCGCACTCTTCGCCGGTGCGCCGGGCGCGCTCTTCGATCAGGTCGCAAACGCCCACCAGGCGCGTGCCGGGGGTTTGGGTGACCATCTTCGCGCGGTTGTGCCCCATGCCAAGGCCGACGACGACGAAGCCCACCGGATTATCCGCCCAGGGGCGCGCGATCCCCTCGGTTGAGCGGCGCTCGTGGAAAAGGCTGCCGGGAGCGGCGCTCGGCCAGGCCTTCTGGATCACCTCCACCGTGCGCCGCGACATCTCGACGTGGCTCACCGAGGGATCGGGGTTGTGGGTCTCGGCGCTCACCGGGCCGGCCACGCCGGCGTTGTTGCATGCCTGCAGCACCTTGGCATAGGGGATGAGCTCCTCCGCCGTGCCCGGCACCGCCTGCGTCGCCTTCACGTGGACCAGCTTGGCGCGCTGCACCATGCGGAGGATGTAGGCGTCCTCATCGCGCCGGCGCTCGTCGCAATCCCAGCTGTTGTGGCAGTCCCACGCCAGGCCCCACCTGGGCACGCCCAGGAGGTCCAGAATGGCAAAGACCTCATCCGGGGTGACGCCGCAGTTCTCAAAGGCGAGGGTGAGCCCAGCCTGCCGGGCGCGTTCGGCAAGGGGCGCGAAGCGGTCCAGCACCTGCTGCTGCAGGTCGGAGCGGTGCGCGAGAAGCCCGGATTCGGCCGCCGGGGGCTGCCAGTAGAAGAAGGCGCGCACCAGCCGGCAGTCGAGGGCATCCGCCGCGCGGATGATTCCCTCCAGCTTTTCCTCTTCCGCTTTGCATCGCTCAGGACCCGGCAGGTGCACCTTGGCCAGCGAGGACTCCAGGCAGCCCACCTTCATCCCGTGGTCATCGAGCAGCTTGCGCAGCCGCGGCAGCTCCTCCGGGGGCAGTGCCTCGGCCGGCTTGCCAAACACCATGTTGCGCAGGTCCACCGCGTGGAGGCCCCACGACTTGATGATCGGCAGGCCCTCAGTGATATCGACGCGTAGCTCGTCGGTAAAGATTGACGGAAACATGCTCTCTCCCCGTGGCTTTGATAACAGCCCTTATCACGCGGAATGGGTGAGCGAAGAGGCGGAAACAGACCAGCCGTGGAGAGGCTTCGCACACCCTTTCCGCAATCCGGCGATTTACTGGCCGGAGACAGTTAGCTCGCGTAGATCGATTCGGGCAGGTCAAGGGCGAGGAAGCCCTCGAGCTGCGGGATATCGGTCATCAGGCGGCGGCAGGAGTCGCCCTCGTTCACCCAGAGGGTGAGTGGCGAAGGTCCGTCCGTCACGCCGGAGAATTCACAGTGCAGCCCTGATTCGGTAACGTCGGCATACACCAGGCCGGAGTCGATGAGGCGCTTGCAGGTGACGCTGACCTGCTCGCGTTCGGCCGGTATCCAGTCGCAATCGGAGATCCCGCGGATGATCCCCTCGATGATGTACTCCCACTCCTCCAGGCTGATGCAGTCGATCCGCTCCTCGTGGCAAAAGATCTCGCCGAAGGCGAGGTTGTCGAGCTCCAGCTTCAGGTTGGCTATACCGCGGGCAATGGAGTCATCGGGCCGCGAGCGGTCGGACTCGCCGTAGAACGGAGTGTGCCCGTAGAGAATATCGGTGATCATGTAGGTGCCGCCGAGGTGCGAAGGCGCCGAGCCGATGAAGGTGAAGCCAGGGTGTCGGGGGCAGCGGTCGAGGACAAGGCCATGACGCCCGTTGGGACCGCGGACGCCGTAGGGCTTGGGCCGCCACGGAGGCTGATTGCCATAGAGCTGACCGACGACGCTGTTGTTGCAGGGGAACTCCACGCCGCGTTCCAGGAAGAGAGGCACCGCGCGCCAGCCGATCTCTCCGAAGTGCGAGTTCAGCACGCGGCTGTGCTTGATTCCGGCGCGCGCGAAGGCGTCATCCATCCGCTTGAAGTTGCGGCGCACCGTCTCGTCATCCAGGTCACGCCCGGTCTGGTGATCCACCGAAAGACCCTCGAAGGCGGTGTGCTTGCCGCCGTCGGAGAGGTCGGGCTTATCGGGGAGCACGCCGTAGGGCCGCCACTTGGGGCTCGCCTTGTAGAAATCGTCGCGGAAGGCGTGCATGGAGAAGTCGGCGCCACCCTTCTCGAAGAGGCGCCGGGCGGCAGCCCAATCGGTGGGCCCCATCTCATCGATAAACAACCCGAGGTTTGGACCGATACCGTGGCGGTTCAGGACATCAACATAGCGGAACGCGGTGTGCGTGCCGTGGCAGTCATCCATGCGCGCGGCGATGTAGGGCGGGATGCATCGCATTGGGAAGGGTTTGGCCGCGGCCCAGATCAGGGAGCGCCACATCAGGCCGTCAATCCCGCGCGTGTGCCCGAGAATCCCATCCGCATAGATCTGCTCGCCCGTGCCGAAGACGACGACGCGCCCGGCGCCGACCTGGGCGCTGGCGATCACGCAGCGACCGTCCAGCGTCTGCACGAGCGACTGGAAGCCCTCGGCCGCCTCGAAGGTGACCACCTGCAGCGGGGCAAAGAGCGAGAGCGTCTCGCCCTCTGCGTGCCCGTGGGTGATGAAGCCGGGGGGCGCCGGGAAACGCAGCTGCTCGACCGTGGTCACGCCCGCGGGCGCAGGCACGAGCGCGCGCAGGCACTCCGGCCATTTTTCCACCTCGCGGTCGAAGCTGATGAGGCCCGCGCCAGCTCTCACTGCCTCGGCGATCTCTGTGGCGGCGCGCGCCGGCAATCCGGCCCCGGCGCCATCGTGCGCCAGGATGTAGGCAGCCCGCGGCGAGACGTGGCCGGGGGGAAGAGCGTATTGGCAGGCGCACTCCAACGCTTCCCAGGCGGGGCGGAAGTGATCGAGGGCGGCGAACACGGTCCGGTCGGCGCTCGCGCGCTCGGCTATTCGCCGGCTATCGAGAACTACCAGAACGCTACAGTTTCCTGCTGGCATGGGTTGTCCCTCCTCCAATGACGGCGAATCCGCGCGATGGTGCCCCCTTCAGACAGCGCCCGGCTGAGCCGACAGGCGCGGATCCGGCGCGTCTGCATGACTCTCTTGGGCACTGCAACGCGAGATCCTGCCCTGGAACGAGAGGAGAGCGCATGCGGGAGCGCAGAGCGGCGGGCGGATCGCACGTTCTTGCCCATCACCTAAGCGATCCACCGATGCGATTCTGGGAGTTGGCGTCTACATCAGGGTAAGCCATAGGCCCGGGATCAGGGCGGGTAACGGCTCTGCCAGGGATCCGCGGCGGGCGCGGCGAACGTAGCGGTAATCCTGTCGCTGGAGGCGCAGATGAAGGTAGAGTGCTATGTGCTCGGACCCCTGGCGAATAATGTGTACCTGGTGGTGGATGAGGAGACCCAGGATGCCGCGATCCTCGATCCGGGAATCGAGAGTGAGCCGGCGCTGGATCATATCCGCGAGGGGGGATACAATCTCCGCTATGTGATCAACACGCACGGGCACATTGACCACGTATACTGCGATGCCTTCTTCATGGCGGAGACCGGGGCGTCCCTTCTGATCCATGCCGATGACCTGCCGGTCCTCGAGGCCGCGGACGAACAGGCGGCGTGGCTGGGATGCGAGCCGCCGGTGCGGCCAGTGCCGACGCGCCTGTTGCAGGATGGAGAGACTATCGAGATCGGCAAGCTCAGTTTCACGGTGCTGCACACACCGGGGCATACGCCTGGAGGGATCTGCCTGCTCGGGGACGGCGTCCTTTTCAGTGGAGACACGCTCTTTGCCGGCTCCATCGGGCGTACCGACCTGCCGGGGGGAGACTATGGGGTGCTCTTGCGCTCGCTGCGGGAGCGCATCCTGACCCTGCCTGATGAGACAGTGGTCTGCCCGGGGCATGGGCAGCGAACGACCATCGGCCGGGAGCGGCAGATGAACCCCTTCCTGGTGGGGATATAGAGGAGAGATGGAATGAGGCTGGGGGCACACATGCGCATTGCGGGAGGCTTCGGCACGGCGGTTCGCGAAGCCGTGGAAGCCGGTTGCGAGGCGCTCCAGATCTTCACCAAGAGCCCGCAGCAGTGGGCGCGACGAGAGGTCACCGAAGCGGAGGGCCAGGAGTTCCAGCGCCAGTGCGCCGAGGCGGGGATTTACCCGGTCATCGCCCACGACTCCTATTTGATCAACATGGCGTCTGCCGATGAGGCGTTGCGCCGCAAGTCGGTGGAGGGCTTCATCAGCGAGGTCTGGAGCTGCCACATGCTTGGGGTGAAGGCTCTGGTGACGCATATGGGGAGCGCCGGCAAGGAGCCGATGGACGAAGCCCTGGAGCGCCTGTGCGCCAGCCTGGACGAGGTGCTCGCCGCGACCGCCGATTCGGGGGTGGATGTCGTTCTCGAGACGACCGCCGGCCAGGGAAACAGCCTTGGGAGCCGTTTCGAGGAGTTTCCGCGAATCTTTGATCGGGTGAAGGATGATTCGCGGCTGGGCGTTTGCCTGGATACCTGCCACATCTTCGTGGCCGGCTACGATATCCGCACGCGCGAGGGCTACGAGGAGGTGATGGCGGAGTTCGACCGCCTAGTCGGGATCCATCGCCTGCGCGCGATCCACCTGAACGATGCCAAGAAGGCGCTGGGAAGCCGGGTCGACCGGCACGAGCAGATCGGCCAGGGTATGCTCGGCCTGGATGCGTTTCGGTGGGTGGTGAACGACCCGCGCCTGCAACATCTGCCTGGCATCCTGGAGACGCCGAAGCTAGATGCCGAGAAGCGGGAGATGGATCCGGTAAACCTAGCTCTCCTTCGCTCGCTGATGACGGGGCCAACATGCCCTACTTAGTCGGACTGACGGGGCCCTACACCGACCAGGCCTTCGAGGTGAAGGATGGACGCACGACCATCGGCCGGGGCCCAGCATGCAATCTGATTCTCGCCCAGGATGCCGCCGTCTCGCGCGCGCACGCGATTCTGGTGGTGTCTGGGAGCGTGGTGCAGGTACAGGATGCCGGGAGCTTGCATGGCGTGTGGGTGAACGGCAAGCGAACGGCGCAGGCGCACCTGCGCCTGGGCGACTGCGTTCAGGTGGGTGCGAGCGTTTTCCAGCTCTTGCCGGTGCCCGCGCCACCCGACCCACCGATCCGTCTGAAGGTGATCCTGCCACCGGCCACCGGCGCGCCAGGCGCTCGTGGCGCTCCGGATCGGCCGCTGCCCCTGGCGGTGGGGTGCCTGTACTACCTGGCGGCGTTGCTCTTTCCCATCCCCTTTGGCTTTATAGCCGCGTTCACCTGTCGCGCAAAGCCACATCCGGCGGACCGCCAGCTGGGCACCACCTGCCTGATCGTCTCCATCCTCTCCACGATGCTCCAGATTGGGATTAGCGTCCTCCTCGTCCAGAGTCTCCTGTCCCGCTCCTACTTCTTCTGAGGCGAGCGCGGGTGAGCACCGGCCCCGCAGGCATCGCGAGGAGATCAATCCCCGCGCTGCTTCAGCCGCCAGCACAACTCGTATTCGATTCTCATCTCATACACGCCACCGGCGGCAAACCACTCGGTGTATTCTCCGATCACGCCCCACTGGCCACCTCCAGGATTGGCCGCGCGATTTCCGGCGTTCGCTTCGGCCCACAGGCACATTTCGTCCGTGCAATCCTCGGAGGAGGTTCTCATGAGGCCCGGGGGGAGCTCGCTGTGCTCCATCACCGGCGGGTTGAATCGGATCTCCTCGTAGATGCCAAACGGGAACTCCATCCACGCTCCTCTGACAGAGGCGTCCCATTGGCCTGTGACTCGTGAATGCCCCCATCCAACGTTTCCCGTGAAACAGACACAACGGACGTCGACGTTTTTCGGGAGTGTGGACAAGTCGAATTTGCAGGTGTAATCTCCCTTATATTGGTAATCGCCACCGGAGGCAAGACCCGGCGCATTTGGGAAGATTCCCTCGACGGCTCGAACAAGCAGGAGCGAAGCCTCTGGGAACTGGGCACGAAGAGCCTTCCGGAACTTCTTTCTTTCCAGGTCGCCCGTCAGGAGGATGCCGCGATTGCCTAGCCGCAAGCGAATCGTGCCGGCGTGGATGTCGAGCGCCTCGATCCGGGCCTCGCTCCACTCTGGACCGACGCCCAGTTGTGCCAGGCGCCGGCGGCGCTCGCTTTCGGGAAGCAGCTTCATGTAAACCGCTGCCACCATCTCGGGCGCGTTCCACGCTGCCGGGTCTTGCGATGACTGCATGGCGGCGGTGAACTGCTTTTGGTCCAGCACGCTTACCTGGCGTGCTCTCTCCTCGCTCTGGCGTTCCTCTATTTCCTGGCAACTGGTGTGCCCAAGCCGCGACGCCTCCTGTGCTGCCGGGGCTGTCTTGGCCGCCTGAATCGGCTCCTCGATTGCCGTTCTCTCCTTCTGCAATAGCACGAGCCTGGCGGCGAGGAAGAAAACCGCCAGCAGTATGACTCCGATCAAGGGGAGTGCGAGCATTCTTGACAGCATCTTCTGCACCTGGTACACGCAAGCACCCGCACGGGTTGTATCGTGCGGGTGCGAATGTCCACATCGTGTTTTTCGAGAGAGTGTCGCGCGGGCCATCACGATCCTGCATGGATCGCAAACGAAGAATGAGCGCGCGTTCCATCCGCGTTCATCTCGTTTATCTGCGGTATCGATGCAGGCAGGAAGTGGGCGCGATTGACCCTGGGCTGGCCGAGAACCCCCGGCGGAGCCGCGGGGGGCGCTCGCGCCGGGGCGGTGGCCGACACGCGAGCGCGGGCGGCCTGGGTCGATCCTCACGGTTGAGGCGGCTGCTGGCAGCGCGCCTGGCACGCACGGGGATCACCAGCAGTCGTAATCGAGGATGAGCCATAGCACGCAGCACCCTCCGTTCCACTCTCTTAGCTCGCCGGTGATCCCCCACGAGCCGCCACCCGGGCTGGCCGCGGGGTTGCCGGCGTTCTCCTCGACCCAGGCGCACGCCGCCTCGCCCCCATCCCACGACAGATACGGGATGGTTGGAATGTCGGTCGAACGTCAGCTTCTTGAGCCCGCTAAAGGGGAAAGTCATCCAGACTTCCCGGACGGTGGCGTCGTATACCTGGGTCTTCCAGGTTGGGCCGAGTATGATGTGCCCAACAAACTCGACGCGGCGCACGTCGATCGTGCGCGGGAGTGATGACAGGTCGAAAACGCAGCTGTAGGATCCGCCGGCGAGATAGTCGGCCTGAACCCCGCCGCCTTGATTGGTGAGTTCCTCTCGAGCGGATCGGACAATCAGCGCCGCTACTTCCGGGAACTCCCGCCGGAGCGCCCGGCGAAACTGCTTATCTCCCTCTCTGGCGGCCAGGATGCGCCGGCGCGTGCCCAGCTGAAGGCGGATGGCGGCGTTGTAGATGTCCACCGCCTCGATTCGGGCCTCGCTCCACTTCGGGCCGGCACCCAGCCGTGCGAGCCGCCGGCGCCGCTCATCATGAGGAAGCATCTTCATATAAACTGCTGCGAACGCCTCGGGCGCGTTCCACTCCGCCGGGTCGTCCGATGCTTGCACGGCAGCCAGGAACTCCTTTTGATTCAGGGAATTGACCTGGTCCTCCGCGTTCTCGCGCGGGGAATTCGCCGCTTCCTGGCAACCGGCGTTTCCAGATTCAAGAAACTTGGGCACGGTCGGGGCTGTCTTGGCCGACCGGACCGGCTCTTCTTCGGGCGTTCCCTCGCTCTTTGCCGAGGGCGCCTGCTCGCGGGCAGAGACAAAGAGTGCCAGCAGCACGCCCGCGATCAAAAGAGAGAAACCTTTGGCCTTCGCCTGCACATCCTCCTCCCATTCGATTTCCACGAGCTGGGAGCAGAGCACGCGCTTCTGGCTCCCGCCCACTGCTGTCTTCGTCCCGGTGCGACACCGTCGGCGATGAGGTACATCACCAGCGCGGTTGATCACGGTGGAACAATCGGGCATCTCGCCCCCTCCTTAGTGGTGCGGGGGTTTTCGCGCTCGCCGCGCCCGTGGACTCGGCGTCGTCACTCCTGTCTACGCGCGGGGAAAAAAGGTGCCTCTGAGAAAAGTACTCATCACGCCGAGCGGCTCGGGCTGACGCGAGGTGATCATGCTGGAGGCGTGCGCAGGTGAAAACACCTGCGCTGGTTTTGTCGCGCGGGCGGTTGCGCCGCGCTGAGAATCTCTATCATTGACGAATGGTGAAAAGCCCGTTATACTGGGTGGAGCGGGTGCCCTGCCGATAGCCGCGGTCCCGCCCCACGTGACTGCCCCGTGCAGCCTCGGATCAGTTTGCGGAGGTTTATCAATCCTTGAGTAAAACCATGCTGCTCTCCGGAAATGAGGGAATCGCGCGTGGCGCGTATGAGGCCGGCGCGCGCGTTGCCGCCGGCTATCCCGGCACGCCGAGCACCGAAATCCTGGAGACAATCGCCCGACACTACGAGACCATCTATGCCGAGTGGGCTCCGAACGAGAAGGTGGCGCTCGAAGTCGCCATCGGAGCCGCGTTCGGCGGCGCGCGGGCGCTGGCGACGATGAAGCACGTCGGCGTCAACGTCGCAGCCGACCCCCTCCTCACCGCGGCCTACACCGGCGTGAATGCCGGCCTGGTGATTGTCAGCGCGGACGACCCCGGCATGCAGAGCTCGCAGAATGAGCAGGACAACCGGCATTACGCGCGCTTTGCTAAGATTCCGATGCTCGAACCCGCGGATAGCCAGGAGGCGAAGGAGTTCACGCTCCGCGCGTTCGCGCTCAGCGAGGAGTTCGACACGCCGGTGCTCCTGCGAACCACCACCCGGGTGAACCACGGCAAGTCGGTGGTTTCCTTGGGCGAGCCGGTGGCGCCACCGGAGCGCCGCTTCGAGCGAGACGTGCAGAAGTACGTGATGATCCCCGCCTACGGGCGGGTGCGCCACGTTTTCGTAGAGGAACGCCTGCAGCGCCTGCGCCGGTTTGCCGAGACCACCGATCTCAACGTGGTTGAGATGGGCGACCTGGCGGTGGGAGTCATTACGTCCGGCATCAACTACCAGTACGTGAAGGAGGCGATGCCCGAGGCTTCTGTGCTGAAGCTGGGGCTCACCTATCCGCTTCCCGAGGAGCTAATCCGGCAGTTTGCCTCGCGCGTGAAGACGCTTTACGTCGTGGAGGATCTCGACCCGTTCCTTGAGGATCAGATCCGGGCGATGGGGATCCAGGTGATTGGCAAGGAGCGGTTCCCATCCGTGGGCGAGCTGGATCCGGTGATCGTGGCCAGGGGCCTGGGGATCGAACGCGAGCAGGCGGAGGCGCCGGCGGTCGAGGACGCGCCCGGCCGGCCTCCCGTGCTCTGCGCGGGGTGCCCGCACCGCGGCTTCTACACGGTGTTGCGCAAACTGAAGGCGATTGTCACGGGCGATATTGGTTGCTACACTCTGGGCGTGCTCCCGCCACTGACGACGATGGACACCTGCGTCTGCATGGGGGCGTCCATCGGAAACGGCATCGGGATCCGCCGCGCGCAGGCGCCGGACGACACGCGCCCCGTGGTCGCCGTGATCGGCGACTCCACGTTCATCCACTCGGGGATCACCGGGCTCATTGACGCCGTCTATAACAACACGCCGGTCACCGTCTGCATCCTCGATAACCGGACCACGGCGATGACCGGCGGGCAGGAGCATCCCGCTTCTGGCAAGACGCTGCGCGGGACCGAGGCGCCGCAACTCGATTTGCCGGGCCTTGTGCGCGCGGTGGGCGTCGAGGATGTGCTGCAGGTCGATCCGTACGACCTGGATGCCGTGGAGAAGGCGCTGCGCTATACGACTCAGTGTGGAAAGCCGGCGGTGATCATCACCACGCGGCCGTGCGTGCTGAAGCGCGGGGGCGCACGCCCGGAAGTGTTCACGGTATCGTTGGAGGAATGCACCGGCTGCCAGCTCTGCTTCCGCATCGGGTGTCCGGCGATCGAGTCGGTCCGGGATGAGAATGGGAAGCTGAAGGCGTCGATCAACCCGGCGATGTGCAACGGCTGCGGTGTCTGCTTCCAGGTGTGCCGGTCTGGGGCGATCCGGCGCCGCGAATAGGCAAGAAGCGGCATCGGCCGGGGCGCGCGGAGTGCGCGATGAGGCCGGGTGGAGATTTTGTCTCCTCCCACTGATGATTCCACCCCTGCACGCGAGTGTTGGGCTCTTGAGAGAATACGAAAGCGGCAGGAATGTCTGAAGCGGTAACAAGTATCCGATTGGCTGGCGTGGGTGGCCAGGGCATCCTGGTCGCCAGCGAGGTGCTATGCGACGTCTTGCTGGCCTGCGGGCACGACGTGAAGAAGAGTGAAATCCACGGCATGGCCCAGCGCGGGGGCACGGTGAACAGCGACGTGCGCTTTGGGAAGAAGGTTTACTCGCCGGTTATCCCGCACGGCGAGGTGGATGTGCTGGTGGCCTTCGAGCAGATGGAGGCTTTGCGCTACCTCCCTTCCGTGAAGGAGGGGGGCGTCGTCGTGATCAACGCCCAGCGTATCCTCCCCTCGGCGGTGGCATCGGGGAAGGTCGCATATCCCGAGGATGTGGTGGCGAGAGTGGCGCAGCGCGCGGGCACCGTGATCTCGTTGGATGCCCTTAGCCTCGCCAAGGACGCAGGATCGCTGCGGAGTGTGAATGTGTGCCTGTTGGGGGTGCTGTCTCGCTTTATCGCGGTGGAAGAGAGCGTGTGGGAAGCGGTGCTCACAGAGCGATTCCGCGAGAAGGGACTGGCGGCCAACCTGAAGGCATTCGCTCTGGGCCGGGCGGCCGAATGACGGAGAAGAGGATGATCTGGAACAAGGAAGCCGAATGCCAGCCACGCGAGGAGCGAGAGAAACTCCAGAGTGAACGCCTCCGGGAGACGGTGCGGCGCTGCTACGAGCATGTGCCAGCCTACCGGAAGAAGCTGGACGAAGCGGGGATCCGCCCAAGCGACATCCGCTCCATCGCCGATCTGAAATACCTCCCCTTTACCACAGCGGAAGATCTACGCGACAACTATCCCTTCGGCATGTTTGCCTGCCCGCTGAGCGAGGTGGTTCGCGTTCACTCCTCTTCGGGCACGACAGGCAAGCCCAAGGTCGTGGGCTATACCCGGAACGACGTGGAGACGTGGGCGGAGGTGATGGCGCGCACGCTCGCCTGTGGTGGCGCCGGGCCGCACGATATCATCCAGAACGCCTACGGCTACGGGATGTTCACGGGCGGCCTGGGGATCCACTACGGCGCCGAGAGGATGGGGGCGACCGTGGTGCCGATTTCCGGCGGCAACACCAAGCGGCAGGTGATGATCCTGGAGGATTTTGGGAGCACGATGCTGGCGTGCACGCCCTCCTATGCCCTGGTGATCGCCGATACCGCCGCCGAGATGGGCGTCGATCTCCATAAGCTCCCGTTGAAGTATGGCGTCTTCGGCGCGGAGCCGTGGACCGATGAGATGCGCCGGGAGATCGAGGCGCGCCTGGGGATTCGGGCAACCGACATCTATGGGCTGAGCGAGGTGATTGGCCCGGGGGTGGCGAGCGCTTGCGAAGCCCAGAACGGCCTCCATATCTTCGATGACCACTTTGTTCCGGAAGTGATTGACCCGAACACGCTGGAAGTGTTGCCCCCCGGAACGCAGGGAGAGTTGGTCTTTACCTCGCTGACGAAGGAGGCCTTCCCCATCCTTCGCTACCGAACGCGCGACATCACGCGGCTTTCTTATGAGCCGTGCGCATGTGGTCGAACACACCCGCGAATGCAGCGAGTTGCGGGGCGCACCGACGACATGCTGATCATTCGGGGCGTGAACGTCTTCCCGTCGCAGATCGAGAGCGCCCTGATGGGGATCGAGGGCACGGAGCCACACTACGTGATCGTGGTGGATCGCAGCCAGGGCCGATTGGATGAGCTGGAGGTCTGGGTTGAGGTCTCGCCAGAGCTGATCTCGGGCGAGGTGCGGCGGCTGGAGCTCTTCGAGCGAAAGGTGACGGCCGAGCTGACGAGCGTCCTCGGGCTCTCCCTGAAGGTGCGTCTGGTCGAGCCGAAGACGATTGCGCGCAGCGAGGGAAAGGCGCGCAGAATCATCGACAGGAGGGAGCTGGGCTCATGAAGGTGAACCAGATTTCGGTGTTCCTGGAGAACAAGTCGGGCAGACTGGCGGATGTCACGCGGGTACTTGCCGATCACCGGATCAACATTCGCGCGCTCTCCATCGCCGATACAATCGACTATGGTCTGTTGCGCCTCATTGTGAACGATCCCGAACAGGCGGCGAAGGTCCTCACGGATCAGGGGTTCACCGTGGCCCAGACGGAGGTCCTGGCGATCGAGATTCCGGACCGACCCGGGGGCCTGGCGGGCATCATCGATATTCTGGCATCCCAGGGGCTGAACATCGAGTACATGTACGCCTTTGTGGGGCGCTCCGGGGAGCACGCCATCGTGATCTTCCGGATTGAGCCTGTGGATAAGGCGATCAAGGCGCTCAAAGAAGGTGGGGCGAGAATCCTGACCGGCAGCGAACTGTACGCGCTGTGACCTGGATCCTCTCCACACGGTCGGTCGCACAGGTAGCTGCGCCGGCGCATGGTCTACATCGCGCATGACACCGGGCATGAGCGATGACGCGCCCTATCTCCGATGGGTGATGGGCGCGCGGGCCTAAAGCAGCGATAGGCGGTGCGGCACTCAGTCGTCTCCGCTCCGCCCTGTGCGGCCGCTGGATGAGCGAGATACGATCAGAAGGATCACCCATTCCAGGAAGCAGGCGCCGATATCGGTGCCTGCTTCCTGCTGACGGGAGTGGCCATCGAAGTAGAGAAACGAAGCGTGTGGGGGCGATAGCCGCCTCGAGCGCAACGACTCGGTGATTGCCCGGCACCGAGCCCCGCCCGACGGGCACCCTCCTCGCTGTGGCCAGCCTGAACGCGGAGGCGCAGCATCCCCTCACCGCCCGCTCAGCTGCAATTCAGATCGCTTGCGCTCCAGGGCGTGCATTGTACGCCCGGCTGAACCAATGGGGCGCCGGGTATCTCTGGCAAGCGGTTTCCCGTGGTGTCTGGGGTCGAAGAGCGTGCCCGGCCGTGCGTGAGGCATGACAGCGGCCCGCAGCGACGAGAGAGCGGTTTGAGACGAAGCCGGGCGGGAGCGAGCATCCCGCGAGTGGGATACAAGTCCTGGGGCGCCGGCTTCGTGCATTTTGCCGTTCTACGAGGGCGGCAAGTATCTGCCGGGCGAGGATGGGTGGTGCATCAGGCGCCTGTTGGGGATTGGACCGGTCATCCTTCGGGGGAAGGGTGGAGAGTGCAATGCGCCGCGCTGACCGTGGGAAAGGCGACGCGCTTCTGATAGAGGAGTAAGAGAAAGTGCCTATCTGGAATGAGCGTTGTGAGACAATGCAGCGAGCCGATCTGGAGCAGCTGCAGCTGGAGCGGCTTCAGGCAACGGTGAACCGGGTTTATCGGAATGTGCCCTTCTACCAGCGCCGGTTTGAGGAACTGGGCGTGAAGCCGGAGGAGATCCGGTCACTGGACGACATTCGCCGGTTGCCGTTCACCACCAAGGAGGATATGCGTGCGGCATACCCTTACGAGCTGTTCGCCGTGCCGCTGCGAGAGATTGTGCGCATTCACTCCTCGTCGGGCACGACCGGGCGGGCGACGGTCGTGGGCTACACGCGCAATGACCTGCGCACCTGGTCCGAGCTCGTGGCGCGCATCATCAGCGCCGTAGGCGTGACGGACCAGGACGTGGTGCAGATCACCTTCGGTTACGGGCTGTTCACGGGTGGGTTCGGGCTGCACTATGGAGCGGAGCGCGTGGGCGCTTCCGTGATCCCGGTCTCGTCGGGCAACACCGAGCGTCAGATCCAGATCATGCGGGATTTCCGCACGACGGCGCTGGTGGGCACCCCGAGTTACGCGCTCCATATCGCCGAGGTGATGAAGGAGCGTGGCATTGATCGGTCGTCACTCTGCCTTCGAGTGGGCCTTTTCGGCGGCGAGCCCTCTTCCGAGCAGATGCGCAAGAAGCTGGAGGAGAGCCTCGATATCATGGCGACGGATAACTACGGGCTCAGCGAGGTGCTGGGTCCGGGCGTTGCCGGCGAGTGCGAGTGCCAGTGCGGGATGCACATCAACGAGGACCACTTCATCGCGGAGGTGATCGACCCGCAAACCCTGGAGCCGGTGCCCTACGGCCAGGAAGGCGAGCTGGTGCTGACGACGCTCACCAAGGAAGGCATCCCCGTGATCCGCTACCGGACGCGCGACCTCACCTCGCTCAACCCGGAGCCGTGCCGGTGTGGACGCACGAACGTGCGCATGAAGAAGGTCCTGAGCCGGACCGACGACATGCTGATCGTCCGCGGCGTGAATGTGTATCCCTCGCAGATCGAGCAGGTCCTCTTCGAGGTAGAGGGCGTGGAGCCGCACTACCAGATCGTCTTGGAGCGCCGCGCCGCGCTGGATGAGATGACGATCCTGGTAGAGGTCTCGCGCGAGCTGTTCACTGGCCAGATGAGCCGGCTGGTGGAGCTGGAGACGAAGATCCGATCCCGGATGCACTCGGTGATCGGCATCACGCCGCGCCTGAAACTGGTGGAGCCTCGGAGCCTGGAGCGTAGCCTCGGCAAGGCCCGCCGCGTGGTGGATAACCGTAAGATCTAAAGCCACAGAGGGGATGCCCAGCCCGCGTCGGAAGCGGCCGGCTTGGGGCCGGCCGTAAGCAATGCGCGGGCGGGCGTGCCCGCCCTTGCCCCGCACCCCAATGGATCGGGGCCGTGCCCCTCCCCGTTCGGATTCTCGAGTACCTCCTGCGGGTGCCGGGGATGGGGGCGGCTAGCCTGGCGGATGTGGCCATCTCGGTCGCGAGCGGCGCAAGAGGCGGCGCTGACTGCGGGCAGGAGTTCTGTGCCGGGATGGTGAATGCTCACCCCAGGGTCCATCATCGGTGGATAGCATGGTTCTCCTCGTCTCTTCCAAAGCCTCGATTAACGACCCCCAGATGTGAAGGGGATAACCTGCGTTGCTTGCTTCCCCTCGTGCCTGGTGAAGAGGAAAGGGCGACCCTCCGGAATGGACTCTAAGCGGGCGTGTGTGGCACTCTGGGATGCGACGGCAGCGCGAGTGCATGGTATGGCCCACGGGGAAAGGTGAGGATCTGTTGTTTAAGCTGCTGATTGTCGTGGTTTATGTGGCGCTGATGCTTGGCATCGGCTACTACTGTATGCGCAGGACGCGCACCGTGAGCGATTTCTTCCTGGCGGGGCGCAATCTGGGACCATGGATGTCGGCCTTCGCCTATGGCACCAGCTATTTCTCCGCGGTCCTGTTCGTGGGCTACGCGGGGAGATTGGGGTGGGGCTTCGGCCTGAACGCGCTCTGGATCGCCGCCGGAAACGTTCTTTTCGGGAGCATCCTGGCGTGGTGGATCTTCGCGGGGCCCACGCGACGCATGACGGCACGCCTCGATGCGCTCACCATGCCCGAGTTCCTGGGCGCCCGGTTCGGGTCGCCCTTCCTGAAGTTTGCCTCAGCGCTTGTTATTTTCGTCTTCCTGGTGCCCTACTCCGCGTCAGTCTATCAGGGACTGTCACTTCTCTTCGAAAAAAACCTGGGGATCCCATATGGGCTCGCCGTTGGCTTTCTGGCGTTCCTAACCGGGGTGTACCTGGTGATGGGGGGGTATCTGGCGCTTGCGGTCACCGACTTCCTCCGAGGGATTATCGAGCTGGCGGGTGTCGTGGTGATGGTGCTCTTCCTGGTACACCTCGGCGGCGGGATGAGCGCGGCGGTGAGCACGCTTTCGAAACCGGAGATGGCACCGGCGCTGAGCGCGCCAGGGCCCTTCCCCGGCTGGGTGGTGCTGTGGTCGCTGGTGTTCGTGACGAGCTTCGGGCCGTGGGGCCTTCCGCAGATGGTGCAGAAGTTCTACTCGATCAAGAGCGAGGCGGATGTGAAGCGGGCGATGGTCGTGGCATCGGCGTTCGCGCTCGTCCTCTCGTTTGGTGCCTACTTCACCGGGGCGCTCACGCACCTGTTCTACTATGCGCCGGTGGAGGGCGTGCCGGCGCCCGCCGGGATGACTCCGGTGCCGGCCAATCTTGATGACCTGATGCCGCACTTCCTCACGCACTACGTGCCGGCATGGGTGTCGATGGTGATCCTTCTCCTGGTCTTCTCCGCATCGATGTCGAGCCTCTCCTCGCTCGTCCTGGTCTCGAGCTCGGCGATTGCTGTGGACCTGTATGCGGGGTTGCGCAAGGACGCGTCGAAGGAGAGCGTCATGCTCCTGATGCGCGTGCTATGCGGAGTGTTCGTGGCGATCTCGCTGCTGATGGCGCTGAAGAAGGTCGATTTCATCGTCAACCTGATGGTGATCTCGTGGGGCGCGCTCGCGGGCGCGTTTCTGGCGCCGTATTGCTTCGGACTGTTCTGGAAGCGCACCTCCAAGGCTGGGGCGATTGCCGGGATGTTGTCGGGCCTGGCGACGATGGTCCTGATCTACGCGAAGTATGGTGGGGTGGGCGTGCCCGTGGCCGGCGCGGCGGGGATGGTGGTCCCGGTGATTGTCGTGCCGTTGGTCAGCCTGCTGACGCCGCCTCCGGATCGGGAGATCCTCGACCGGGCGTTTGGGGAGGCTGTCGAGCCGACGGCGCCCGAGCCGGAGATGGTCGAAGTGTAGCCGCGCGCAGGCTTGCGACTGCGGGCAGGGATGCGGGGTCAGAAAGCCCCCTCCCTGCCCTTCGTGTTTGTAGGGCCTCGCGCGTTTCACGTGAAACGTTGGCGAGGGCCGCGTCACCGGGTGATCGTCGGTGGCATTCGGAGTCATACCGGGGGGCTGCTTGAGGGGTGTCTGTTGCCGACCGGCGGTCGCTCCCCTTCCCTGGGGTCAGCCCGGGTTTGAATGTCCGGGATAGGGCCGGAGTCTGGGCGAATTGCCGGGCAGGCATCGGCACGACAGATCAGGGGGCGAAGATAGAGGGGGATGCGTGTGCATCGGGGATCGCGCCGCCCGACCGGGCGTGTATGCTCCCCCGGTGGCTTCCTGCCTCTGGCCGGCGCGCGGCCGAGAGGTGGGGAGAGGACCTGGGGACAGGAAGGCAGGCCTGGGCCCGACTGGGATCCGACATAAGGAATCCGAAGCCTCGGAGGCAGGGCGCAACCCGGCGCGCGGCGATAAATCACCGCGCTGCTTGCGAGCGAA
>ERZ795060.1574-NODE-1574-length-26381-cov-4.289866_pt1 | contig 26381 bp, 22 predicted proteins | sample MGYA00375144_ERZ795060 | MGnify/ENA primary metagenome ERZ795060 (study PRJEB30189, sample SAMN05720157) | activated sludge metagenome | isolation source: anaerobic digester from wastewater treatment plant | place: Japan | collected 2015-05-15 ...
TCCTGGTATGTCCACACGACGTCCGGGACGATGGCCAGCGCCGCAGCGGTCGGGTAGCACCCGGGATTGGCCACCAGCGAAGCCTCGCGTACCTGCCCGCGCGCCAGCTCGGTCAGGCCGTACACCGCCTGGGACAGACGTCCGGCGTCGGTGTGGTGGTGCCCGTACGCCCGCTCGTAGACCGACGCGTCGGCGAGCCGGTACGCCGCCGAGAGGTCGACCACTTTGATTCCGGCAGAGAGCAGCGCCGGGGCGTGTTCCATGGCGGCCTCGTGGGGCAGGCACAGGAACGCGAGCCTCACGCCCAGTCGGCGCATCGCGTCAGGATCAATCGGGCCGCAATCCACCGCGCCCCGCCCGAGCCGCCCGCGCAGACGCGGGAACTCATCGTCGATGCGCGGCGCGGGCACGCGCGCCGATCCCAGGTAAACACACGCCATCGACGGGTGGCGAGAAAGAATCTCGAGCAGTTCGAGCCCTGTATAGCCGGTCGGGCCGACGACCGCGACCGGGATCGGCGAAGAAGCAGCGTTCATGGGGTGGATTGTCGCGGGCGCAGCGCACAAGTAAAGCCCGAACCGCGACGGCGGCAGGCCGATCCGTTACGCAAACGGGGCGCTCGACGACATCGAAATCAGTTGCACCCGACGAACCAGGCATCGAGGAAGTCAAACAAGTCGCTCACGCCGACGGCCTTGTCGAAGTTGACGTCCGCGCTCGCACCCCCCGCGAACCAAGCGTCCAGGTAGGCGAAGAGGTCGCCCACGCCCCACTGCCCGTTGCGATCGAAATCCGCCGCGCAGGACAGAACGGTGATCGTCTGGTTGGGGGCCACCGAGGCGAACTCGCTCACGCGACCATCCGCCCACTCCACACGCAGCGTCACCGGCGTGAGCGATCCCGCCAGACCGAAGTGCGCCGATCGCTCGGAGTTTCCGAGATAGTTCGGGTTCGCGGTGATCCACCGGTATTGCGGCGAAGCCGCGGCGTTGAGAACGACCCTCGCGCCGATGCCCTCCGGGGCGAGCCCCGGCGTGGCCCGTGAGTTGAGGAACACGCGGAGGTACGAGTGCGTCGCGGGATCGAGTTCGTTCCGGTAGAACGTGATCGCGCCGGGGTTGGAGAAAATGATGATGTCCTGGTCGCCGTCGTTGTCGGCGTCGAACGTCACGAGCCCGCGCCCCTGCCCGGTGTGCGCGATGCCGCAGACCCCCGCCAAGGACGTAAACGTGCCGTTGGCGTTGTTCATGAACAGGCACGTCGGGTCGGTAAGGAACTCGCCCATGTACGTGCCCTGATCGGTGCCGTTGGTCGCGATGAGGTCGAGGTTGCCGTCGTGATCGAAGTCGACAGCCGCGGTCCCCCAGCCCCAACCCGTCTGCTTCACGCCCGCCGGATCCGAGACCTCGGCGAAGGTGTGGTTCCCGAGATTGCGGTAGAGCATGTTGCCGGTGCCGGGGACCGACGGGACCACGTTGGTCGTGGTGATCGAGGTGACGTACCAGTCCGGCTTGCCGTCGCGGTCCAGATCGGCGACATGCGCCCCCATGCCGTTGCCGTCGAGGCCGGTGCCGGAGGCGCCGGTGATTTCTGTGAACGAGCCGTTCGCGTTGTTCCTGAAGTACTTGGACGTCATTCCGTCGGCCGTCCAAAGCAGGTCGGGGTAGCGGTCGCCGTTGGTATCGATGAACCACGGCGAGAACCCGCGCACCGACGGGATGGTGGAGAACGAGAACCCGCCCAGGATCGAGGAGGTCACGTCGGTGAAGGTGCCGTTCCCGTTGCTATGGAAGATCTTGTTACCTGTCCCGGTGCGCCACCCGGCGACGGCCAGATCGAGATGGCCGTCAAGGTCGTAATCGCCGAAACTTGCGCCGAAGCCGTCCGCCGCGCTCGCCGAAGTTCGGTGAACTCCGGCCGCGACGGCCACGTTGGTAAACGTCCCGTTGCCGTTGTTGCGATAGAGCTTGTGCTGCGAGGGGGTGCCCGAGGGCGCGGAGGAACGCGCACCCCACGAGGTCACGTAGATGTCCTCCCAGCCGTCCTTGTTGTAATCGACAGCGATCGCTCCCGAGCCGATGTGGGTCACCGCGACCCCCCAGGCCGCGGCCTGGTTCGTGAAGGTGCCGTTCCCGTTGTTGATGAACAACTTGTCGGGTTCGTTGCCGCCCAGAACAAAAACATCCTGAAATCCGTCGTTGTTGAAGTCGCCGATGCAACCTCCACCCATCATCCACTCGTATGCTCCGTTGGTGCCGCGGCGTTCAGTGAACAGACCTGAAGCAAAGGTCTCCTCAGTGAACGTGACAGGCTGCGCAAGCCCGATGCTCGCGACTTGACCAACAACCAAGGCGATAACGCAGCCCTTCAACACGATGGTTCGTGCAGGCATACGGCCTCCCAACGAGATCGTCGGCCCGGCCTGGGCTCCGGGTCGAGGCTTCCCACTTCGTTCCCAGTCTACCTCGCCTAAGAAATCGCACAACCGCGATTTTCAACATGAGAACTCGGGTCCGGATACCCGCTCACACCCCGGATCCAGCCGCCGCCCAAGACCCGATCGGGGTCGGCGGCGCTGTACAGCACGATCGCCTGCCCCGGAGCGACGGCGATCTGCGGCTGCTCGAACTCGACCGTGCCGCACTCAACCCCGGCACGCCTGGATTCCGCCTGAGCGGCGCCGTTCGGGCTTTTTCGCGGGCTCTGGGCGTGCCATCGCGCGGGCGCGGCGGGCGTGTTGTACCGGTACTTGGCCCACACCCGGCATTCCGACGGGATGGGCGCGATCAGCCAGTTCATCTCGCCGACCGCTGCGGTTCGGCACTCCAAACGCGCTTTGGGTCCGACCGTCACCGTGTTGCGTTCTGGGTCCTTCTCGACCACGAAGACCGGGTGACCCAGCGCCACCCCGACGCGCCGGCGCTGTCCGATCGTGTACCGGTGCTGACCCTCGTGCTCGCCGATGACGCGGCCCTGGGTGTCGAGGACGGCCCCCCGGCGCGCCAGTTCGGGGCGGCGCCGCTCGATCAGCCCCGCGTAGTCGTTGTCCGGGACAAAGCAGATCTCCTGCGAGTCCGGCTTGTCAAACGTCGGCAAACCGAACCGCTGTGCCATGTCCCGGACCTCGGACTTCGGAAACTCGCCGATGGGCAGGAGCATGCTGGGGAGATGGTCGCGCGGCACGCCGAATAGCACGTAGGACTGGTCCTTGCTGCGATCGACGCCGCGCAGCAGGCTCCACTCCCCGGTGTCCCCGTCGAGGCGCACCCGGGCGTAATGTCCGCTGGCGACGAACCGGGCGCCGATCTGTTCCGCGTACTCGCGCAGCTTGCCGAACTTCAGCCAGTCGTTGCACCGCACGCAGGGGTTGGGCGTCCTGCCGGCGGCGTACTCGTCCACGAAATAGTCGATGATCCGACCGAAGTCCTTCTTGAAGTTCACCACGTAGAACGGCACACCGAGTTCGGCGGCCACCAGGCGTGCGTCCGCCGCGTCGTTGATGGAGCAGCAGCCCTGGTGCCCGATCTTGAGCCTAGACGGGTCGCAGGCGATCTGGGCCGAGTCGAAGGGCGTGACGGCGTCGAGCGTCTCTCCCGGCGATCCCAGGCGCATGAAAACGCCGACGACCTCGTAACCGGCGCGCACCAAGAGCGCCGCGGCGACCGAGGAGTCCACGCCGCCGGACATGGCCACCAGCACCTTGCCCCTGCTGTTCTTCACGGACAATCGTAGAAGAGCCGGAGAGCGGGCGCGGTAGGATTGGGTCGCGAGGGGCCGGTTTTTTGGGCCCCGCGCCGGGCGGGGCCCGACGGAACCCGCAGGGAGACGCGCGTGCTGGAAGTCCTGTTCATCGTCGTCGGCGTGCTGGTGCTGGGAGTGCTCGCGCTCCAGGTGTGGTTGCTCAGGCGCACGAGTCCGGGCTCGGCGACGGACCCGCTCGCGGCCGGGCTCGCCGAACTCCAGGGCTCGCTGGGTGTGGGCCTGGAGCGCATCGAGAAGCGGACGGCGGAAGAAGCCGACCGTTCGCGACGTCTCGACGCCGACTCGTCGCGCCAGTTGCGAGAGGAACTCGCGGCGCTGATCGGGCGCGGGCACGACAGCGCCGGCCAGGCCGCGCGCGACCTGCGACAGGAACTCACGGGCGGGTTGCAGGCGTTCTTCACGCGCATGCTCGAGTCCAACGACCGGCGCCTCGGCGAGATCCGGGACGAGAGCCGCAGCGCGGCGCTCGCCGCGCGGGCCGAACTGCAGGCCGCGCTCAAGGCGCTGCAGGATCAGCTCTCGCAGCGGCTCGACGGCGCCTCGCAGAGCACGAGACAACAGCTGGCCGAGGTGACGCAGGCGCTCACGAGCATCGGCGCCGCCAACGAGAAGCGGATGGAGGCGCTGCGAGAGACGGTTGACCAGCGGCTCCGCCTCCTGCAGGAGGACAACGCCGGCAAGCTCGAGCAGATGCGCCGGACCGTGGACGAGAAACTCGAGGGCACGCTCGAGCGGCGGCTGGGCGAGTCCTTCAAGCAGGTGTCCGAGCGTCTCGAGATGGTCCACAAGGGCCTCGGCGAGATGCAGCAGCTCGCCCACGGGGTCGGCGATCTGAAGAAAGTGCTCACAAACGTCAAGACCCGCGGCACCTGGGGCGAGTGGCAACTCTCCAACCTCCTCGAGCAGATGCTCACGCGCGACCAGTACGACACGAACGTCGAAGTGCGCAGGGGGAGCGGCGAGCGCGTCGAGTTCGCGGTCCGCTTCCCCGGACGCGACAACGACGCCGGCGCACCGATCTGGCTGCCGATCGACTCGAAGTGCCCGCAGGAGGACTACGAGCGCCTGGTCAAGGCCTCGGAGCAGGGCGACGCCGACGGCGTTCGCGACGCGATCAAGGGCCTGGAAGCCCGCATCCGCCAGTGCGGGAAGAGCATCAGCGAAAAGTACATCGCCCCGCCGTACTCGACGGACTTTGCGATCCTGTTCGTGCCCACCGAGGGGCTCTACGCCGAAGTGCTGCGGACGCCGGGGCTCGCCGACTGGCTGCAGCGAGAATGCCGCGTGCTGGTCGCCGGCCCGACAACTCTGGCCGCAATCCTCAACAGCCTGCAGATGGGGTTCCGCACACTGGCAATCGAGAAACGGTCGAGCGAAGTCTGGAAGGTACTCGCCGCGGTCAAGACCGAGTTCTCGAAGTTCGGCGAGGTATTCGAGAAGGTCAAGAAGAAACTCGACGAGGCCTCGAACACCATCGAGAGCGCCTCGGTCAGGACGCGGGCGATGAGCCGCACGCTCAAGTCCGTGGACCAGTTGCCCGTGCCGGAAGCGAGCGCCATGCTCGGCTTGCCGGGCGATGCGGTCGAGGCCAGGCCCAACGGCGCGGTCACCCCGGGCCGAGCGGCGGACGAGCCGCCCGATGCCGATGAGACTGACCGACTCCCCGGGGTGCGGTCGCGATGAGCGCTGGAACCCTGCCAGAGGCGGCCTCCAGCGGGACCCTCGTCGAGCACGACCCTCTGCTGCGCGTCGAGAACCTGGCCGTGAGTTTCTCGCGCGCCGGGTCTGACCGCGCCCGAGCGGTCGACGGCGTGAGCCTCACGGTTTTCCCCCGCCAGACGGTTGCGGTCGTCGGTGAGTCGGGGTGCGGAAAGAGTGTCACGGCCATGAGCCTGCTGCAACTGCTCCCCAGGCCGCAGGCGCGAGTCGAGCGCGGGCGCGCACTCTTCCGCTCGGAGCGCGGCGAGCGCGATCTGCTCGCGCTCCCGTCGCGCGAGATCCGCCGGGTCCGGGGCAACGAGATCGCGATGATCTTCCAGGAGCCCATGACCAGCCTGAACCCGGTCTACACCGTCGGCGAGCAGATCGTCGAGGCGGTGCGGCTGCACCAGCGGGTTTCGCCGAAGTCCGCCCGCGACGCGGCGGTGCGGGCGATGCGCGACGTCCGCATCCCCGACGCGGAGGGTCGGCTGAGTGCGTATCCGCACGAGTTCTCGGGCGGCATGCGCCAGCGCGTGATGATCGCCATGGCGCTGGCCTGCCGGCCCAGGCTGCTGATCGCCGACGAGCCGACGACGGCGCTCGACGTGACCGTGCAGGCCCAGATCCTGGCCCTGCTGCGGTCCCTCCAGCGCGAACGGCAGATGTCGATCCTGCTCATCACGCACGACCTGGGTGTCGTCGCGGAAAACGCCGACGTCGTGTGCGTCATGTACGCCGGGCGGGTGGTCGAGTTCGCGCGGGTGTTCGACCTCTTCGAGCGCCCGATGCACCCCTACACGCGCGGACTGCTCCAGTCGATCCCGCGAGTTTCGCAGCGCCGCGAGCGGCTCGTGACGATCCTGGAGAGCGTGAACACACCGAACGCGTTCGATGTGACGGACACGCGAGGGCGAACGCTCCGGGCCTGGTGGCCGGGGAAAGCCGGGACCGGCGGCGCACCCGCGGTCGCCGACGAGATGAGCGGGTACGCGCTCGTCGAAGCCGAGCCGGAGCACTGGGTCGGCGTCTGGGGAACGCCCGCGGCGCGGGAGTGCCCGGCGACGCACCCGGCCCTGAACTTCCGCGCGCCCGTCGACGACATGAGAACCGATGCCGGCGCGACATAAGAGTTCGCCCCGGCGACCCAGCCCGCTCGGCGTGGTATATTGACGCCATGCGCGGCCCCGGCCCCAGCCCCATCACACGCTCACGTTCAGAGGCCCCGCACCGGCGCAGCGTCCTCGCCGCCACCATTCTCGATAAGCGGCTTTGCGACCACTGCGGGTACAACCTCAAGGGCCTGAGAGAGGACGGGACCTGTCCCGAGTGCGGCAAGACCATCGCTCGCGCCCGCCGCCGCTCCAGCGACGACTCGATCGTGGACGCGCCGCTGACCTGGCTCCACTCGCTCTCGTCCGGCGCGTACATCCTCGCCTTCGCGGGCGTCATCTTCCTCTGTTTCCGCGTCGGCGTGTGGATGACCGACGGTGGGATGCACACGCTGTGCATGCTCGGGCTGCTGGGCACCACGCTCATGTGGTGGGCGGGTGTGTACATCTGCACCAAGCCCCGACCGGGGGGGACTGAGAACTCGGCGCGGGAGTGGTCGAAACTGCGTCTGGTCTGCCGCCTGTCGCAGGCGGGCTGGGCGTGCTGGGCGGCCACGGCGTTGATAGCCGAGATGCTGGTCGCGAGGAACATGACCGGCGCCGCGACGGCCATGAACTGGCTTGGTCTTGCGTTCTTCCTGTCGGGTTTCGCCGGCCAGTTTGCGCTCTGCCTGTACTTGTCCAACCTTGCCGACTGGGCGAACGACACATCGCTGAGCGACCACTTCAAGTCCGCGAGTTACCTGTCGATCGCGTGGGCGATGTCGGTGGGTTTCTCCGTGACCTCCAGCCTGGTCGGCCTGCCGTTCACCGGGTTCCTGCTCAGTTCGATCATGTTCCTCGTCACGCTCGCCTCGGTGGTGCACTTCTACGTCGGCCTCTTTCAGTTCGCGAACATGGCCCACTGGGCGGTCATCAACAACGTCAACGCGGCGGCCACCGCCGAGCGCCTTCGCAAGCGGGCCACCCGTGCACGCCTGGCGGAGGAGATGGCCCACGCCGAAACTCCGCCGCCACCTCCGATCGAGTCCGCGTCGGTCACGCCGGCGAAGTGGACGCGCCCGCGCGCCGAGAACACGCCGATCGAGGAAACGGACACCTACGCACTCGCCCCCGACGAGGGAGATCCGGCTCCCGTCGAACCGCCGCACAGGAACGTGGAAACCGCCTCCAGACCCCCGAGACCTGGCGTGCCGGGAGTGGGAGCCGTTCCGGGGCCGAAGCCACTCTCGGAGGCGATTGCCCACCCACGAACGGTGGAAGCCAGTCCAGATCCCAACCTGCGGGCCGACGGCACTCCCCGCCCGGTGGTTCGCCCACCCCCGCCGGCCAACGATCATCAAACATGAAGACTCAGCCGTTTCGCGGCCACGCGCCCGACCTGCCCGCCATTCCGTTGCGGCGCGTGTTCTCGCGCCGAGCGTTCGCTCGCGAATCGCTTGCGCTGTTGGCCGCCGGCGCGACTGCCGCCGGCGTCTTAACGATCCCCGCGTGCGATTCCGGAGGGTCCATGGCCCCGATCAAACCCATCGGTCAGACGCCGCCGATAAGAGGTGAGCCGTACATCGGCCTCCTCAAGAGCGGGCTGGTCGCGATCGGCGGCGAGACCACCGGATGGTCGCTCACGCTCGATGAACCGGTCAAACTCCCGACGGGTGTCAGCGCCGCGGCGCTCGAGGTCGACGTCTCGCGCGTCATCGAGTCCGCCCGCGCGCTCGATGGGCGCCGGGTCCGGGCCCAGGGCACCGTGGTCAATCGCCGGTTCGTGGAGCGCGGCGAGGTGCCGGTGCTGAGCATCAGCGACCTGCGCTTGAGCGAGTAGCCCCACCCGCGATGAAGAAACTGGAGACGGCGTGATGAACCCATCCTCGGGCGTAAACCCGCTCGCCGCCGCGATCCTGATCACGTGGAAGCGCAACGCCGCGTACGCACTGCGCCTCGCGGAGGACATCGACCCGGCGCGGTTCGTTGCTCAACCGGTGCCGGGGCGCACACTCAATCACCCGGCGTGGGTTTTCTCTCACCTGAACCTCTACGCCGCAGTCGCTGTGGACCTTGCTTCGGGCAGAGCCTTCGACGACCCGGCGGACCATCGTTACGGGCAGAAGTCCGAGCCCCTGGCCGATCCCTCCGCTTACCCGGAGAAGGCCGCGTTGCTGGAGCAATGGCGCGTGATCCACGCCGCGGGTGAGCGTGCGCTCGAGGCCGCTGCCCCCCGCCTCACAAGCGCCCCGAACCCGCTGCCGCGCTGGCTCGCGATGCACCCGACCGTCGGCGACATGCTCGTGACGCTCATGGTCAAACACGAGAGCGGTCACCTGGGCCAGCTCTCGGCCTGGCGTCGTGCCATGGGGCTGTCGCGCGTGCCGCTCTGAGCGTCCAAAGTCAGCCCGGCTGGCGGATGAGCGTGACACTCGCCACGGCGGGGCGCTGCTCGCCCTTGGCCATCGGACGCTTGTACGCGATGTCGACCACCTGCCCGGGCTTGTACTGCGAGAGCACACGGGCCACGTCGTACAGATCTCGCACCGGTTTGCCGTCGATTGCGGTGACGATGTCGCGCATCTTGATGCCCGCGCCGCGGCTGCCGGGGTACGAGATCACCACGACGCCGTCGCCCGAACCCATGTCCACGTCGAACGGCAGGTTGGCCATTCCGGGGCGGATCTCCACGGCCGTGTCCGGCAGCGAGCGCAGCCAGGCGCGGAAGTCCTTATCGATTTCCTTGATCGGCTTCCCGAAGAGCTTCTCGAAAGCGACTCGCCCCGTCGAGTCCTCCGCGTAGTGCTCGACGTAAAGCGTGTACCAGTCCCGCAGTTTGTTTTTCGACGCCAGGAACAGGAACAGCGACCGGGCGTGCGCATACTGCGCCAGCGGACGGTTGCGCAGAAAGGTGCCGGGATCCAGCGCAAAGAGCGCTTCGAGCGGCATGAGCCCGCCCGACTTCGCGGCCTTCTTGGTGATGTTCGTCCGCCAGCTCGGGATGAAGACGGCCTGCCCCTCGGGTCCGATCTCCACGTCTTCAACCAGCGAGCACAGCCCCTCCATGATCCACGCCGGGTGGCGCTGGCCCAGACGCTCCATGTGCCGCCAGTGCAGGACGTGCCAGTACTCGTGGCGGAGCGTCGAGCCCAAGTCCATCGCGATCAAACGGCGCTCATCGTGCGCGTACTCACCGCCGATGCGTTCCCACATGCCGCCGTAGGCGTCCTGGGCCCAGGCCTGGAAGTCGGGGCGTGTCGGCAGGATCACGATGACCCAGGGCTCACCGCCGCGAGATGGCGACTGGCCGCTGCGCCAGGGTTCGTCCTTCGGCAGGACCTGCGTGTCCCACCACATGGTCAATCGGGCGAGGAGGTCCTTGGCCTCCTTGAAGGACCCGGGCTCGAAGGCGGAAACAAAGGCGAGCCGGTCGGCCTCGTCGCGCTCATAGACATATCCCTTGGCCTTGGTGTACTTGGTCTCGAGATCGCTGAGCCTCCGCTCGACGCTCGCCGTGATGATGCGGTCCCAGCCTTCGAGGATCGCTTTGTACGACTCGCCCGACCGAAGCGGCTCCAGGTCCGGGTCGCTGACGAGTTTGACGCGATCGCCGAACCCGCGGATGACCGCCGCCTGCAGCATCCGCTCTCCGACGTCGATGTTTCCCTGCTGCGCCGCGGTGCAAGCCATGTTGTAGTACGGGACGAAGTCTCGCCCATCGAGGGCGATCCATCGCAGGAGCGCCTCTTCCGCCGCGTCGAACCGCTTGGCCTTGAACGCCTCAAGGAATCGCTTGCGGAGCTGCTCGATCTCCTGTCCCTTGGTCAGGCGTTTTTCGCTCGCGGGGACATCCGACGCCGGGCCCGGGGACAGTTGCGCAAATGACAGCGCGGGCGACTGGAGAAGCGCCAGCGCCCCCAGGGCGACGCGCAAGGCCGCGCGCCGCCAGACCGACCGGAGATGGGGCCCGCACGAATCCAAGGGTTTTCCTTTTGGACGTTCCGGGGCGGGGTGGGGTTCCTCAGCCCGGGAGAATCCTGGCGACGTGGGTGCCCGTCGGGCTCGATTCGACCCGCACGCGTCCGTCCAGCAGCAGTCGCAGGGCTTGGGGGTAGGCCAGACACTCTTCTTGGAACACCCGGGCCCCCAGCGTGTGCGGATCATCACCTTCCAGCACCGGGCACGCCCGCTGGACGAGGATCGGCCCCCGGTCGTACTCATGGTCGCATAGATGGACCGTGCACCCGGAGACCTTGCACCCGGCGTTCAAGACGGCCGCGTGCACCCGGTCGCCATACATCCCCGGCCCCCCGAACGAAGGCAACAGGGCGGGATGGATGTTCACGACGCGCCACCGGAGACTCTCCGGGATAGGGATGCGCCTCAGGTAGCCGGCCAGCACCACCAGCGAGGCGTCTGCGTCGCGGACCAGTTCATCGAGTCTGGAGGACGGGATCTCGCCCGGTTCGAGCAGCGTGCGGATCCCGCGTTCACGTGCCCGCTCGAGCCCCGGACATGCGCGCGAGCCGACCACAAGCGAGACGCTTGCCCGCAGGCGACCCGCGGCGATCTCGTCACAGATGTTCACCAGCGTCCGGCCGGATCCCGACAGCAGCACCAGCAGGTTGGGCACTGATTGCACGCTCATCGCACCCGTCACTGGATGATCTTCTGCGCGGCCTGCGCCGAATCCACAATCTGCAGCACTCGGTGCAGGTGGGTGACCTTCAGCACTTCCAGGATCTCGGGCCGCACACCATAGACCGCGAGCGCGCCCCGGTTTTCCTTGCATGCCTTGTGCACGCTCACGAGCATGCCCAGACCCATGGAGGCCATGACCGTCACCGCGCCGAGGTCCACGGCCATCTTCCAGGCCGACTTGGGACCCAGCGCCCGGAGTTCGGTTTCGAGCACCTGCGACTCGCGCGCACCGAGTTTCTCGCACGCAACTGTCGCCACGACGCGCCCGCCGACCGTCTGAACCTGAAGAAATGCCGATTCGGACACGGGGCGAGTCTATTGAGAATCGGACTCGACCGCCACTGCCAGTTCGGCACTCGACCCCTTTGGGAGAACGCCAGGCCCCTTCGCCGCTTGGTCTCGACAGAAATCTCCCTCAAAGCGTCCAGCCGTCGCCGACCGATGGGATTCTGTATCGTACGATCCTTGGCGATCGCAACCGCGAACGATCCACGACCACGACCGTCTCACACATCGAGCCCACACAGTGTCCAACACCGCCAGTGACCCCGTGTCTGACCCCGCGTCCCCTGTCCGGATCCAAGTCTCGCCGAACGCCGCGACTCCCCTGCCGACGCCGAGCGAACCCGCCCCCGGCGAGATCATCGCGGCGATGACCGACCCCAACTACGCCGGCCCGCTAAACCCGACCGACGATGACGAGCCCGTCGCCGAAGTGTCGCTGGGGAGGCGCGTCGCCAGCATCATCGCGGTTGTGGCGCCCCCGGCGGCGCTCATTGTGGCGATTGTCCTGCTCTGGGGCGTCGCGTTCAACTGGGTCCACCTGTGGCTGCTGCTGGTCGGATATGTCCTGACCGGCTTGGGCATCACCGTGGGCTACCACCGCCTGTTCACACACCGATCGTTCGACGCCCGGACGCCGGTGAAAGTGGCTCTGGGCATCCTGGGTTCGATGGCCGTCGAAGGCCCGATCCTGGGATGGGTGGCGACGCACCGGATGCACCACCAGCACTCGGACCGCCACGCCGACCCGCACTCGCCGCACGTGCGCGCGGATGAGGCGGGCAACGTGATCGCCGCGCGCGGCTTCTGGGGTCGCGTACGCGGGTTCCTGCACGCCCACATCGGTTGGTTTTTCACGCCGGACCCGCCGAAGGAAGTCATGGACCGCTACGTGCCGGACCTGCAGGCCGACGCGACCACCGTCTTCCTGAGCCGCATGTTCTTCCCGTGGGTAGCCCTCGGCATCCTGATCCCCGGGGCCATCGCGTTCGCGGTCACGGGCTCGTGGGTGCAGGGTCTCCTGGGCATTCTCTGGGGCGGCGGGGCCCGGATCTTCCTGGTGCATCACATCACCTGGAGCGTGAACTCGATCTGCCACATCTGGGGCTCCCGGCCGTTCAAGAGCCACGACCACAGCCGCAACAACCCGGTCTTCGGCATCCTGGCCTTTGGCGAGGGCTGGCACAACGCCCATCACGCGTTCCCCGCTTCGGCCCGTCACGGTCTGCGCTGGTGGGAGATCGACACCGCCTACATCACCATCCGCACCCTCAAAGCGCTGGGTCTGGTGCGAGAGGTGAAACTGCCCAGCCCGGAGCGGATCGCGGCCAAGCGCCGGATCGCGGCATAAGCGGCCGACGGCGATCCCGTCCAGTTCCGGGGAGCGGCCCCGGCCTGCCGGGATGGAACGGCCCCGATGATCTGACAAGTGGGTTCTGCTAGACTGCTGGCCCGTTTTCGACCGCCCAGCGCGTGCGGGTGACCGCACGCGTTCGGCGGCGTCGATGCGCCTTGCCCGGGCGTCGGCGCGCTCGTTCGCGGACCACAGGACCCACGCGACCTTGGCGGACTTCGTTCAAACCCTGATCGCCACCATCTCCGTCGGGAGCCTCTACGCGCTCCTGGCGCTGGGGTACACAATGGTGTACGGGGTGCTGAAGTTCATCAACTTCGCCCACTCCGATATTTTCGTGCTCGGCGCGTGGACCAGTTTCACCGTCGCCACGGTCGTCCTCACCGCCCTGGGCGTTTCCGCGGAACAGGCTCCGCTTTGGGTCGGGCCCGTCACGCTGCTCTCCGCGATCCTGGTGTGCGGCGGTGTGGGCTTCTGCATCGAGCGTTTCGCCTACCGGCCGCTGCGTCGCGCCCCGCGTTTGAACGTGCTCATCACCGCCATCGGTGTCTCGCTGCTGCTGCAGAACGCCGGCCAGATCCCCGGCGCTGTACTGGCCCGCGATCCTCAGGGCACGCCGGTCGCCACACTCCCCTTCGGCGCCAGCCCACGCTCCATGCCCCTGCTCCTGCCCGACGGCGTGCTGAACGAATCGCTCGTGGCCCAGGGTACGGCGCAAGGCGGCTCACGCCGCGGGACGATTGTCCTCGACCAAGCGGTCGAGTTTGAGCGCGACGTGCCGTACCGCGTTACGGTGGTGCGCGAGGTTGACGGCAAGGCCAAGCGCGAGAGCCTCAACCTGATCGCCGACGAGGGCAGGCACGAGGCCGGGACGGAGTTCGGCACGCAGCCTCGCCGCAGCCCCGAAGAACTGCACGGGGTCCGCTACAAACTCTGGCGCGCCCCGACCGTGCCGATCCGGCTGGTCGACGTGCTCGTGACCTGCTCGGCGCTGGTCCTGATGGTCGGGCTGCACCTCCTGGTGTTCCACACCAAGACGGGCACGGCGATGCGCGCGATCTCGCACAGCATCGACACCGCCGCGCTCATGGGCATCAACATCAACCGCGTCATCTCGCTGACGTTCCTGCTGGGAACGACGCTCGCCGCCTGTGCCTCGTTCCTGTACCCGATGAAGTACCCGGGTCTGAACCAGACGGCGCACGGCATCTGGGTGCTGCTCGGGCTCAAGGCCTTCGCCGCGGCGGTGGTCGGCGGCATCGGCAACATCCGGGGCGCGGTCCTGGGCGGGTTCCTCATCGCCGCCATCGAGTTCTTCGGCGCCAAGTACATCGAGCCCGCGCTCCAGGACATCTACGTCTTCGGCGTGCTGATCCTCGTGCTGCTGGTCCGCCCCAGCGGCCTGCTGGGCAAACCCACGAGGGAGAAGGTCTGACGTGGGCGCACCGAGTTCGCCATCCCCCGCTCCCGCCGCCACCGGCCCGTCCTCGGGCGGGCGCCCGCTGCTCATGACCTTGCCCTGGGCTCTGTGCGTGGTCGCGGCGATCCTCATGCACCACGTCGTCGGCCCGGTCGTCGGCGACTACTGGGTCACGGTCCTGCAGAAGATCGGTGTGTTCATCATCGCCGCCGTCGGGCTCAACATCGTCAACGGCTTCACGGGGCAGTTCTCCATGGGGCACGCCGGGTTCATGGCCGTGGGCGGGTACATCGCGGGCGCCACGACCTACTACGGCTCGCTGCTATGGATCGGAACGGTGGAAGCGCAGCCCGGCCTCTTCAACGCCGGCATCGCGCTCATGATCGCGGGCGTATTCCTGGGCGCGCTCGTCGCCGCGGGCTTCGGCTACCTGGTCGGGCTGCCGTCACTCCGTCTGCGGGGCGACTATCTCGCGATCGTGACGCTGGGATTCGGGGAGATCATCCGCGTGCTGCTGCAGCAGACGGGGGAGCAGGTCGCGCCCACCGACGCCGCGAAGTTCGCCGCGGCTCCGCTCAAGATCCTGTCGCAGTTCCCGCTCAACGGCGCGCTGGGTTTTACGCGCGTGCCGCAGTACGCCAGCGTCTTTTGGGTCTACCTCTTCACCGCGGTCACGCTGCTCGTGGCCTACCGCGTGAAGTACTCGTCGTCGGGGCGGGCGTTCTTGTCGATCCGCGAGGACGAGATCGCCGCCCGCGCGATGGGCATCCACCTGACCAAGTACAAGGTCCGTGCGTTCGTGCTCGCGGCGTTCTTCGGCGGGGTCGCGGGAGGGCTCTGGGCCCACGCCGGACAGAACTTCTCGCCCACCGAGGCCGGGTTCCAGCGCTCGTTCGAGGTCATCATCCTCGTCGTGCTCGGCGGGCTGGGCTCGATCAGCGGAGCCGCCATGGCCGCGATCGCCCTCACGGCGCTCACCGAAGTCCTCCGCGGCCCGGGCGATGTGCTCGCGCAGTGGTGGCAACTGCTCGCCCTCGCCGGCGCCGTCGGCGTCGTTGCGATCGTCCTGCGGGCGCTCCGCAACACCGGCTGGCGTGTGATCGCGATCGGCGCGGCGATCCCGGCGGGGCTCGTGGCGTTCGCCAAACTCAGCGACCTCACGCGCAACCACCTGGGCATCAGCCTCGGCGACTACCGCATGGTGCTGTACGCGCTGGCCCTGATTCTCGTCATGCTGCTGCGCCCCAACGGCCTGCTGGGCGTGCGGGAACTGTGGGACCTGTTCTCTCGCGACTCGAAGAGGTCGGCGCGGACGAATGGAGGCGCCGCGTGAGCACCGCTCCTCCGTCCGTTCCTCCGCGCGTTCCCCCGGCCTCCCCCACCGCCACCGACGGCGGACCCGGGCCCATCGCGAACGAAAGCCGGCCGCTGCTGGACGTCGACGCGATCAGCATCAGCTTCGGCGGCCTCAAGGCGGTGCAGGACTTCTCGCTCTCGATTCCCCGGGGCGCGCTCTACGGCCTGCTCGGCCTCAACGGCGCCGGCAAAACGACCGTCTTTAACCTGCTCACCGGTGTGTACTCGTGCCAGAGCGGCGCCGTCACCCTCGACGGCCGGCGAATCGACACACTGCGCCCCCACGAGATCGCCGCGGCCGGGCTCTGCCGGACGTTCCAGAACATCCGCCTCTTCCCGGACCTTTCCGTGCTCGACAACGTGCGCCTGGGGTGCCATCTGCGCGGGCGACATTCACTCGTCCGCACGCTCCTGCGCACACCGGGGTTTGTGAGGCAGGAGGGCGCGATGACGCGCAAGTCGCTCTCGCTGCTGGAGGTCTTCGGCCTCGCCGACCGCGCACAGGAACCCGCGAAGAGCCTTCCGTACGGCGACCAGCGCCGGCTCGAGATCATCCGCGCCCTGGCGACCGAACCCAAGCTCCTGCTGCTCGACGAGCCCGCCGCGGGCATGAACCCGCACGAGAAGATCGAACTGGCCCGATCGATCGAGAGCATCCGCGAGCGTTTCAAGTTGACGGTCCTGCTCATCGAGCACGACATGGGACTGGTGATGGACATCTGCGAGCAGATCGCGGTGCTCGACTACGGCAGGCGGATCGCCTTCGGCCCCCCAACACAGATCCAGCGCGACCCGCGTGTCATCGAGGCATACCTCGGCGAGCCGGGCGCGCACGACGTGGGCGAGAACGGGGGTGCCGTGTGAGCCTCACGACCCCCGCCGGTCCCGGTAATTCCACGCCGAGCGCCCCGAGCACCGGAACGCCCCTGCTCGAAGTGCGGGATGTGAGCGTGCGCTACGGCGCGATCCACGCCATCCGCTCCGTCAGCCTGGCGGTGCATCGCGGTCAGATCGTGACGCTCATCGGGTGCAACGGCGCCGGCAAGACCACGACGCTCCGGGCGATCTCGGGCCTGGCGCGTGCGGCCACCGGTTCGGTCAGGCTCGACGGGCGCGAGATCACCGGACGACCGCCGCACGAGATCGCCCGCATGGGCGTTGCGCACGCGCCCGAAGGGCGGGGCATTTTCTCCAACCTCACGGTCGATGAGAACCTGGGGCTGGGCGCTTATGCACGTACGGACACCGCCCAGATCGAGGCCGACCGCGAGCGGGCCCTGAGCCTCTTCCCCCGCCTGAAAGAGCGCCTGAAGCAGAACGCCGGGACGCTCTCCGGGGGAGAGCAGCAGATGCTGGCGATCGCCCGCGCGATCATGGCCCGGCCGCGTCTGCTCCTGCTCGACGAGCCCTCGCTGGGCCTGGCGCCGCAGATCGTGCAGACCATTTTCCGGGTCATCCGCGAACTGAACCAGCAGGGCACCACGATCCTGCTCGTCGAGCAGAACGCCCACATGGCCCTGGGCGTCGCCCACCACGGTTACGTCATCGAGGTCGGCAGCGTGAAGATGTCCGCCCCCGCCGCCGAACTGGCCAGGTCGGACGAGGTCCGCAAGGCGTACCTCGGTGTCGGCTAAGCACCCGAGCATTGCCCTTTGAGCCACGCCGCCCCGCCCCGCGGGGCGGCGGGTACGCTCACGCGCCGTGTTCTCCCACGACCTCATCCTCGATGCGCTCGCCCGGACGCTGCGCCAGCGCGAGGAGGAACTACGCCATGAGCAGGCCGTGTACGGCCTGGATTCGTGGGTGGAGACCGAGTTCCACCCGCTGCTTGCGCGCGGTCTGGAAGACCGCGGCTATCGCACGCTCCGTGAACAGGCCTACCCGCACGAGTGGAGGCGGCGCCTGCGGACCGCCGCCACGCCCGAAACCGGCGCTCCCGAGCCGGACGGCGAGCCGGGGCTCATCATCGTTCCGGCGGTCGATGAACACGAGCAGCCGATCGAAGCGACGGACGCCCATTTGCCGCTGCCGCGTGAACGCCAACGGTGCGATCTCGTGCTCTTCCCGGAAGGAAGCACGTTCCAACACCTCGACGATGAGGTTCAGAGCGGCAAGAAGTCGCGGAAGATCCGGGAATCCGGAGAGGGAACGCTCTTTGCCTCGACCGCCCGGACCGAGGCCCGGCTGGCCATGACCAGAGACGCTTCGGCCTGCCCGCCGGAAGAAGCGTACTGGCTCGAGATCAAGACCGTGGGGCAGTTCGCGTACACCGCCGGCGTGCCCGGCCCGAACCGCAGCTACGCATCGGAACTCAGCCGATCGCTTCTGAGCGACGTGGGGAAACTCTCGAAGGACCGACGCATCCATCACGCGGCGGCGGCGGTCGTGCTCTTCACCGCCGACCAGGCGACAAGCGACCACGACCTGGCGATCGTTTCTCACCGGCTGCTGGACCGCGAGTTGCCGATCCAGCCGCCCCTGCGCGCGTCGTTCCCAGTGCTCGACCGGGTCGGCAACGCGCTCTGCAGCGTCATGCTCGTGCCGCTGAGCCCGCTCGCGCACGCGCGCTGATAGCCCTCAATCGGCCCCGATCGAGCGAGGCTTGTCGAGCCCGAGCACGCGCTCGATCTGCTCGGCGGCGCCGTGCGCTGCGACGCGTCCACCGAAGAGCTCGCAAACCTTGGCAAGTTCTGCCCGCTGGTCGTCGGCGTAACCCTCGCGGCGCAGCAGTTTGATGACCTCTACCGCCAGCGCTTCGCCGTCGCCGAAGTGCGGGATGAGTTCGGGCAGGATGCGCCGACCGGCGATCAGGTTCGGCAGCGTGAAGAACTCGGTCGACACCAGCCAGCGCGCCGCGAGCCAGTAGACCAGCGGGTTGGGACGGTAGAAGGCGACCATCGGCTTGCTCTGTCGCGCGATCTGCAGCGTGACCGTGCCGCTGACCACCAGGGCAAAATCGCACCACCGCACGACGGCGTCGGTGTCGCCCGAGACCATCTCGAGCCCCGCCGGCCAGCCGGGCCTCTCGGGTTCTCCTGAAGCGGCCTGGGCGGCGGCCCTGTTCCGTCGCGCCCGGCGCGCCTCGGGGTCCTCGGCGCCGGGCTCGCCGGCGCGCGCCGCCGCTATCGCGAACATCTCTTCGGCGACCGAGGGCTTTGTCGCCGCCACGACGCCCGTCACGTTCGGAAAGTCTTTCCGCAGTCTCTCGAAGGCGTCGAGCAGGACGGGGAAACACCCGCGGTATTCCGCCGGGCGCGACCCGGGCATGAGCGCCAGGCGCAGCGGCGGGCGCGCGCCCGACGATGTCACACCGTGCGTCTCGCCCAGCGATGCCCGGACGCGACGCTCGATCTCCGCGGCGCGCCGGTCGAGTTCCGCGTAGTCCAGCGGCTCGTCGAACAGGGGATGGCCGACAAACCGGGCCTGCACGCCGCGCGTGATGAACCAGTTCTCCTCGAACGGCAGGAGGCACAGGACAAAGTCCGTCAGGCGCCGGAGTTTCTTGATGCGCCAACGGCCCCACGCCCAGACCTGGGGCGCGACCAGGTGCACGACCTTGAGCCCGAAGCCCTTGGCGATCTTGCAGATCGGGAAGTTCGCCGCCGGCGAGTCCACCGGGATGTGTGCGACGACCGGGCCGGCGGGCGCCGCGTGCTCGCGCAGCCACTTTCTGACCCGGCGGTTGAGCCGGATGTGCTCGAGGATTTTCCCGAGCCCGGGCATGCCCATGACGGCGTTCTCGCCCGTGCGTTCGACCAGGACCGCGCCCGCCCGCTCCATCTTCGGCCCGCCCCAGGCATACACAACCAGGTCGGGGTGCCGGCGCTTGAGTTCCGCGATGACCGCCGAGGCGTGGTCGTCGCCACTGGGTTCGAATGAAGTCAGCAGGACTCCCCGCCGAGGCGTCGCCGGTTGGGCTGTCGGGGGGGCTTGCGTCATGGGCCGGGATTGTTCGCTCTTGACCCGCCCGCGCCAAATGCCCCCAAGCATCCCCCACAATGCGGCGTCAGAGGCCCGCGGCCCCGAACCAGGCGCTGGGTGAAGCCTCCAACGCTTCCGCGATGGCCACCAGGCTCTCAACGCTCGGAAGATGGCTGGCCCGCTCGATGGAGCTCAGCTGGCTCACGCTGATGCCGCTGGCCTCGGAGAGCTCCTTGAGCGTCCAGCCCCTCCCCGTGCGAGCCAGGCGGATCTGACGCCCCAGTTCCACGCGGAGGCGGTCGAGGGGCCGGCGCCCAAGCCCCAGCGTCGCCGCGGCCTGTGCCAGGCTTCGCCGCAACTCCTCAATCGAGAAGGGCTTGGCCAGGTAGTCGAAGACGTCCTGCTTGAACGTCTGACGCATCGAGTCGAGCGACGGGTGGCCGGTGACAATGATCACGCACAGTTTCGGCCATCGTTTGCGGATCTCTCCGAGAACGGTCGATCCATCGACCGCGCCCATCTTCATGTCGAGCAGCACCACGTCCGGCAGGCTCTCTTCGCACGCCTGGAAGAACTCCTCCGGGTCGGCCGCGAGGCGCACGCGGTGCGATCCCCCCTGCGCGCTCTCGAGGAGCGTCTTGATGAACTCGCGAAAGTCCGCGTCGTCATCCAGGCACACGATCGAAAGACCGGGGGCGCCGGCGTCCGGCTCGTGCGGCTCTCGGGTGGCTTCGTGCGCAGGGGTCATGCCGTGTGGGTCTCGCTCGCGCTGGTCGCCCGTCCCTCCGTCCCTGCCGACGAGTCTACCAAGCCGGGTTCCGATGCCGCGGCCTGGTCCGCGGGGAGAAGGACTTCGAACTCGGCGCCCCCGTCGGCCATGTTCCGGGCCACGAGGAGCCCGGCGTGCTCGCGGACGATTCCCTCGCTCACCGCCAGCCCGAGCCCCGTGCCGTGCGAATCCAGGCGTGTGCTGACGAACGGCTGGAACAGGTCGGGCAGCACCTCGGGCGCGATCCCGGGCCCCTGATCGCGGACCCTGAGACTGAGCCAGCGCCCCCCGTCCCGTTCGACCAGGTCTCCCACGACGCGGACCGGCCCACCGGAGTCGCTGGCGCCCGGCCTGGGTGCAGAGGCCTCCGCCGCGTTTCGCAGCAGATTCACCAGTACCTGGACCAGTCGGTCTGGGTCACAGGCGATCGTCAGCCCGGCCGGAAGTTCGACCTCCAGCGTCGAGCTGGGTCGGCGCTTGTCGAGACGCACGAGCGTCCACGCCTCGTCGACCAGCGGTCGCAACGCGACCACGCGCCGCTCGAGCGGGCGCACGCGGGCGATGTGCAGCAGACTGTCGCTCAGCCGCTCCAGCCTCCCGACAACGCGCTGCATGAGGGCCTGCTCTTCCGGCGACAATCCGCCGGTGCCGAGCTTCTCGGCGAGGCCCTTGAGCACGGCCAGCGGCGTGTTCATCTCGTGAGCCAGGCCCGCGGACATCATGCCGAGGCTCGCGAGGCGGCCCGTGTCGGCGAGGTTCTGGCGCGCGGTTTCGAGCAGGTGGTTCTTGGTCTTCAGGTCCGCCGCGACTTCTTCGAGGCGCGAGAGCGCCAGCCCCAGGTCGCGCTCGTGCCGGCGGATCGCAAGGATCGCCCGGTTGCGGCTCCGCATGATCTCGCCGAGTTCGTCGCTGGGGATCGCTGACTCCGGGATGATCTGTTCCGCCTCGCGCCCCTCCTGCACCGCCAGGTCCGCGTCGAGCATCGCGCCGATCGGCTCGTACACGTTGCGCGGCAGGACGAAGATCTCCAGGGCGCCCGCGACCAGCCCGTACACGCTCAGCAGCGCGATGGTCGTCAGGATGTAGAGCCGGATCACGCCTCGACGCGCGGCCTCGAGTTTCAGCGAAACGCTCACGAACCGATCGTCCGCGAGCGCGGCGATGAGCACCGGCTCGCGCTGCGGCCCGTCCTTCACGAGCGGCGACTCGGCGGCCCGGCCCTCCGCCGCGATGCCGCGCAGCCGCGAGGCCGCTTCCGCGTCGAGGCCGAGCGCCTCGGCGCTCGTCACCCGCACGGCGGCCTCGGGCCCGAGCAGTTCCTGCCACTGCCGGATGCGCTCCTCGAACCCCGCCGGGGTGGCGCCAGGGTCGCGGCTCAGGATCGCGGCGAGCGCCAACCCCGCCTCGTGCAGTTCGGCGTCTCGCACGACGTCCCGCACCGCGGGGCGGAGCGCGAGCGCCAGGATCGCGGCGAGCGCGAGCGAGAACGTCGTGTGCAGGACGATGAGCTTCTTCCGGATCCTCATCCCGCGCAGCAGCCCGGCGGCCCGCTCGCCCTTGCGCGCGGAGACAGCCGACGTCCGCGGGCGCGGCGCGGGCGTCGCTCCGCGCTGTTCCGCCGCTGCCGCGGTCGCTGATCTCGGGTTGGGTGGAGTGCGTTCGGCCACGGACTATCGTTGCCTCGTGCCCGACCAGCCGCGCAACAGGCCCAGACCCGCCTTTCCGTCGTCGCCCAAGCGTTCCCGGCGCTCATCCAAAGGGCGCGACGCCGACGCGTCCGAGCCGCCGCTCGGGGACGCCGCCCGCCACGCCGCGTTCCTGAGCATCGCGCGCCAGTGCCGTCGCTGGCCGGAGTTCGAACTGCACGCGTTCGAGCAGTCGGTCGAGCGCAACCTGGCCCGCGCCTCCGTTCTGGACCGGGCCTTCGCCCACGCCATCTACGACACCACGGTGTCGCGATGGCTGACGCTGACATACCTCGTCTCGCGGTTCTGTCAGCGTCCGCTGGCGGAGCTCGAACCCCGCGTCCTGGGAGCGATGCTCGGCGGTGCCTGCCAGATCGTCTTCCTCGACCGCGTCCCGGCCCACGCGGCGATCAACCACGCTGTCGAGTGGACCAAGGCCCAGTGCGGTCACGCGCCCAAAGGACTGGTGAACGCCGTGCTGCGGCGCATCGCCGACCTGGCGCGCCCCGAGGACGGTGCGCTACGGACGCGGCCGCAGTGGTCGGGCGAACGCGACGAGCTCCCGTTTCTCTTGAACTCGGACCGGCTCGGCTCCCTCGTGCTGTCCCAACCCGTGCTTCCCGAGGACGACACCGAGCGTCTGGCCGCGTCGACGAGTCATCCCGTCGACCTGCTCCGGCTTTGGCTGAAGAACGCACCCCTGCGCGAGGTTCGCTCGCTCTGCCTGCACTCGCTCGCCTCGCCGCCCACGATCATGAACACCTCGTTCGCGGCGTCCACGAATCCGCTGCCGCCGGAACTTGTGCCGCACGACGTACCCGGCCACCACGTCTTCCGCGGCTCGCACGATCGGCTGGTCGCGCTGCTCGAATCGCGGTCCGATCTCTGGGTGCAGGACCCGGCGTCGACCCGGGCGGTCGGCTCGGTCGCCGATCTTCGGCCGCGCGTCGTGCTCGATCTGTGCGCCGGGCAGGGCACCAAGACCCGTCAACTCGCGGCCGCCTTCCCGGACGCCGAGATCTATGCCACGGACGTCGACGACCTGCGTCGGGCGACGCTCGAGCGCCAGTTCGCCGGCTCGGAGCAGGTCCGCGTGCTCTCACCCCGGCAGATGCGCGAGCGCATGCTGGGCAAGGGGGAACTGATCCTGCTCGACGTTCCCTGTTCGAACTCGGGCGTCCTGCCCCGCCGCCCCGAGGCCCGGTACCGCCTGACGGGGGCGAGCCTCGCCTCGCTCACGGACATCCAGCGACAGATCATCGCCGACGCGATCCCGCTGCTGAGCGAGCGTCCGGAAGGCCAGATTCTCTATTCCACGTGTTCGCTGGAACGGGCCGAGAATCACGAGATGGCCGCGTGGGCCGTCAAGTGGCACGGATTCAAGCTCCAGCGTGAGCAGGTCACCCGGCCCAAGAGCCTTCCCGGAGAACCCGACACTTCGTACCACGACGGCTCCTTCGGGATTCTGCTGGCCCGCTGAACAACCGACAACCCGCAGACCCCGACGCACCCGGCTTTGCTTGCCGCTCCCGTCGAGGCGCCTCCGCACCACCCCACGCGATCGCGACGCGTACACTCTCGCCCCTCCGGATCATCCGCCGAACTCGTGGGCGTCCATTCCCTGCCGAAGCATGAAGCTCCTCGACATCATTTCCCTGGACTGCATCAAGGCGCCGCTCGGCAGCCCGGACAAACACGCGGCGATCGACGAACTCGTCGACCTGCTCGCGGGGGCCGGGAAGGTCAAGAACGATCTGGCGCTCAAGGAAGCCGTCTGGGCCCGCGAGCAAACCCGCACGACCGGCATCGGCAATGGGCTGGCGATCCCCCACGGCAAGTGCACCGGGGTCGAAAACCCCGCCATCGCCATCGGCAAACCCGCGACCCCGATGGAGTTTGCCGCGATCGACGGCAAGCCGGTCCGCCTCATCATCCTGCTCGCCTCGCCGCCGGACCGGACCAGCGACCACATCCAGGCGCTCGCCCACATTTCCCGCCTGATGATGATGGAGGAGTTCCGCGAGCGCATCTACAGCGCCGGGTCTCCCGCGGAGATTTTCGACCTGCTCAGATCGCAGGAGCAGCCGGCGTGAGCGCGGCGACCGGAACTCTCCCCATGTCGCAGCGCAACCACCTGTCGACCGCCCCCGCGAACCTGGCCCCCGCCGCCCCGGACGCGCTGCCCGCGAGCGTGCTCGCGCCGCTGGCCCGGATCGACCCGTACCTCGACGAGTTCATCCGCGCCGCAAACCTTCCGGTGAATCTGCGCGATGCGATCCTGTATTCGCTCCTCGGACCGGGCAAGCGCATCCGTCCGCTCCTGTGCCTGCACTCGTTCCGAGCGCTGGGCGGATCGGACGAGGCCCGCGCGCTCCCCGCCGCCGCCGCCGTCGAGATGGTCCACGCCTTCTCGCTCATTCACGACGATCTGCCGGGGCTGGACAACGACGATCTGCGTCGCGGCCGCCCGACCCTCCACAAGCACGCGGGCGAGGCGATGGCGATCCTCGCCGGCGACTCTCTCCTCACGCTGTCGTTCACGATCCTCATCGATCGCTACGAGCCGGCGGTGGCGGCGTTCATGGCGCGCGAACTGGCCGCGGGAACCAACGGCATGATCGCCGGCCAGATCTACGACACGCTGGGCGGCTTTGCGGGCACGCCCACGCCCGAACAGCGCTTGGAACTGATCCACACGAACAAGACGGGCGCGCTGATCCGCGCCGCTTGCCGCATGGGCGCACTCGCGGCCGGCGCCGGCCCGGCGACCCTCCAGGGGATCAGCGACTACGCCGACGCGATCGGCCTGATGTTCCAGATCGTCGACGACGTGCTGGACGTCACGCAGACCAGCGAGCACCTGGGCAAAAAATCGGGCAAGGATATTGACGCCGGCAAACTCACCTACCCCGGCGTCATGGGGATCGAGGCTTCGAGACGGCGCGTGGCTCAGTTACACCAGGCGGCGCTGACCGCCCTGGGCCCGATGGGCGATGCGAGCGAGCCTTTGGCCCACCTGGCCGGCTACCTCGCCGCCCGAACGCGATAAGGCCGCCAGAACCCGCTTGCCGGCAGCGGCTGCACCCATACCGGACCCCCGTTCCGGTTCTTGATCTGGTTGTTTACGGCATCGCGCGAGCAAGGGAGGTGGTGTTCGCGTACCATCCCCCGGCAGGGCCGGAACCCCTACGGGGCTGTTCGGCCTGGTTGCGTTGGCTCCGCAGTCCGTGCGGGCTCGCGCAGATCCCGGGGGATCGGGTTCCGAGAATCTTCAATGAACCTTCTGAGCACCATCCACTCGCCCGCCGACCTCAAAAAACTGCGCGTCGAACAGCTCCCCGAGCTGGCGGCCGACATCCGCAAGGCCATCTGCGATCAGGTCTCGCGATCCGGCGGGCACCTGGCGCCCAACCTCGGCGTGGTCGAACTGACCATCGCCATGCATTACGTGTTCGACTTCGCCTTCGACCGTCTGCTGTTCGACGTCGGGCACCAGTGCTACCCGCACAAGCTCCTGACCGGGCGTGCACCGATGCTGGCGAACCTCCGCACCAGCAAGGGCATGGCCGGCTTCCCGGAACCCTCCGAGTCCGCGTACGACCTGTTCCGCGTCGGACACGCCGGCACCGCCATCTCGACCGCCGTGGGCATGGCCCGCGGCGACACGCTCAAGGGTGAGGGCTTCGACCCCGCGACGAACCCGAACGGCCGGCGCGTGGTGTCGATCATCGGCGACGCCTCGATTGTCAACGGCGTGGCGATGGAAGGACTCAACGGCGCGGGCACGCTCAAGCGTCAGTTCCTGGTCATCCTCAACGACAACGGCATGTCGATCTCGAAGCCGCAGGGCGCGGTCGCCCAGTACTTCGACCGTGTCCGGCTCTCGCACCGCTACGCCGACCTGAAGAAGTCCGCGGGCGAAGTGCTCCGCTCGATCCCCGGCGGATCGCTCGTCAAGGAGGCCTACCACCTCGCGGGCGAGGCGGCCAAGGCGGTCATCCACGACTCGACCCCGGGCGCCAAGGCCGGCTCCTCCGGCGGTTGGTTCGAGCACTTCGGGCTCGTGAACGTCGGGCCGATCGACGGCCACGACTTCCCGACGCTCATCGAGTTCCTGACCGAGGCCCGGGACTTTGCGCGACCGTGCGTGCTGCACGTCAAGACCATCAAGGGCAAGGGCTTCGACTTCGAGGACATGCTCGACCAGTTCCAGCAGATGCGCTCGATGGGCGGCATGGCCGGCCTGCTCGACAAGTTGCCCGGCATGGGCCAGATGGCCAAGGCTGCGCAGGACGCGGTGCAGGATCTTGCCGGTTGCAGTGCGCGGCATGTCGCCATC
>ERZ795060.1585-NODE-1585-length-26215-cov-5.049083_pt1 | contig 26215 bp, 16 predicted proteins | sample MGYA00375144_ERZ795060 | MGnify/ENA primary metagenome ERZ795060 (study PRJEB30189, sample SAMN05720157) | activated sludge metagenome | isolation source: anaerobic digester from wastewater treatment plant | place: Japan | collected 2015-05-15 ...
ACCATCTGGTCCCGCAGATAGTCGAAGAAGAGTTTCGCCAGCACCTCGGTCGTTGGATCGGTGCTCGGCAGCGCGATGACGCGCTCGCCGACCGGGTCGAGGCTCTTGGCGATCGGGTCGTCGGAGTTGACGACCATCGCGTGGTCGAACTTCTTCATGTACTCGCTCAGGGCGAGTTTGATGGTCTTGAAGTCGCAGACCATGTCCATCGCGTCGAGCCGCGACGAGGAGATCACCACCTCGACCCGGCGCGAATGCCCGTGCGGGAAACGGCACAGGCTCGGGTGCTTGAAGAGCATGTGCCCGGACTCGATCTCGAAGACTTTGCAGATGCGGTACGGCATGCGGGGGCTCGGCGGCTCCAATCAACGCGGCTGAAGGCGGACCGATCGTATGCGGAGCGGGGGCCACGCCCGCGCGTTCAGGTCCCGCGCCTGTTGCCGTAGACGTCCTGGTGGACGCGGTGGCAGTACCGCCAGCCGCGGGCGATGCAGGCCTCCGCGGCCCATTGCATCCGCGCCTGCGTCGGCGGGGTGCCTTCGGGCATCAGCAGCACGTCGGCGGGATCGACCCGGTCGCCCGCGCCCAACGCGCGGAGGCGCGCCAGCACGTGCTCGATCTCCGCGAGGTCCTGCTCGTTCTTCACGACGAACTTCACCTGGTGCTCGGGGTAGCGGGCGAGCAGCGCGCCCAGCGCCGGGAGGTTCAGGCGGCGCTCCTCGTGCCGACTCGGCCAGCCCTCCCCCGGTCCGGTTTCGGAACTGCCCGCGAGCGCGTCGCCTCGGGCGGTGAGCTGAACAGCTTCCTGCGCGCTGGGGGTCGAGTTCGACAGCTTCGGGCTGACCGAGAGCAGGTCGCAAGGCACGTCGCGGTCGATCGTGCCGGCGGTCTCGATGGTGACGTGCATGCCGCGGGCCTTAAGCGCGGCACAGAGGTCCACGACACCCGGGAACATCATCGGCTCGCCGCCGGTGACGACGGCGTGCCGGACGTGCACCCCGCGCGGACCGGTGAAGACGGGAGCCTCGATGATCTGCCGCACGGTCATCGTCGTCGATTCGGGTCGCCAACTCGCGTACGGGGTGTCGCACCACTTGCAGCGCAGGTTGCAACCGCTGAGCCGGATGAACCGGCTGGGCGTGCCGGCGAGCCGACCCTCTCCCTGCACCGACACGAAGAGCTCCGACACGGGGAGCGTCGTGTCGTTCCTGGCGGCGCTACCGGGTTGTGCGTGGGAGTCGGTCATGACGGTTTCGTGCATCGCGAGGCTCGAACGCATCCTCGCCGCTTAGGCGTAGTGTGTCGGGTCGGGCACGCCCGCGTCCTTGAACCCGGCCCGCCGGATCGAGCACGAGTCGCACCGCCCGCAGGCGAGCACCGCGTCCCCGCGGAGGACGGGGTCGTAGCACGAGTGCGTGAGCGAGAAGTCCACGCCCAGTTCGCTCCCGAGCCGGATGATCTGCGCTTTGGACAGGTGCACGAGCGGCGACACCACCCGCAGCGCGGGCGCATGGCCGCCGTCGAGGATGCTCTCCTCCATCGCTTCGATGCCGACCTTGGTTCCCAGCATCGCCGCGTGCTCGAAGGCCCGCAGGAAGGGCTCTCGGCAATCGGGGTATCCCGAGTAATCCACCGCGTTGACGCCGAGGTAGATCTCGCCTGCGCCGATCGTCTCGGCGTACCCCGCGGCGCACGAGAGGAAGATGAGGTTCCGCGCGGGGACGTACGTGACCGGGATCGCGCTTGCGCGCTGCACGCGCCGGTGGGCCGGGCCGTCGGCGCGATACTCCGGTTCGGCGCGGTCCTTGGGCACGTCGATGCTCGCGTCCGTCAGGGCCGAACCGCCGATGGCGCGGAGGTCGATCGCGACCGTGATGTGGTGTGCGGGCGGAACGCCGAGCGACTCTGCGACGCGCCGGGCCGCGCCCAGTTCGTGCTTGTGACGCTGGCCGTAGTCGAAACTGATCGCCGAGCACGCGCGCCCGTCGCGCCGGGCGCACGCCAGCGCCACCGCGGAGTCCAGCCCGCCCGAGAGCAGGACGACCGCGCGCGGCGCGAACGGATCGGGGATGGAGTCGCGGCCCGGACTCATGCGCCGGACCCCGCTCCCGCGTCTCCTCCACCCCCACCTCCGCCGCCACCACCGCCGCCGGGGTCACCCCCACTCCCACCGCCGCGACGCCGCCGTCGGCGGCGTCGACGCCGACCGGGGCCGCCGGGAGCGCCCTGTCCGCCTTCACCGCCGAGCGCACCGGAAGATTGCGGAAACTCCGGAGCCTCGTCGTCGGGCCCGTCGTCATCGTCGAAGGCACCGGCATGGATTGGCGGCTTCGCGCCCGGGTCGCGCGGCGCCGGCCCGCGGCTCGGGACATCGCGCGCCGGCGAGGGACCGGGGTTCGCAGTCGCCGCGCCGGATGGGCCGGCGGCGCTCGGCGCGCCGGGACGGTTCCGCGGCTCGCCCTGTCCGGCTCGATCACGCATCGGGCCCCCGCGTGCATCTCGCGCGTCGCGCCGGTCTCCACTGAGGCGCCGGTCGGGCGGCCGGCGATCGTCACGCCGAGGGGGCTGACCGCCGGCGGGGGGCGGTCCGCCGGCGGGGCGATCTGCGCGGCGTGAGTCCGGTTCGCGCAGAGGGCGCTCGCCCGGCGCGCCCGCGGGGCGCTGGCCCGGGGCGCCCGGGGCGCCGGGGGTGCGGGACGGACCATGCCGCCCCGCGCCGGCTTCGGAACCGGTGGGACGCTGGCCTGTGCTCGGCGCCGCGCCGGAGGGTCCCGAGGTGCCCGGCTTGGCCACCGGCGGTGCATAGCCGCTGGCCTGGCGCGCCTTTCGAACGCCCACGTCGAGCGGCAATCGGGCCACGCCAAAGGACTGGTCGGCGGGCGCGATCGGCGCGGGAGGAGCCTGCGGCTTTTCGACTTCGCCCGCGATCTCCTCGTCGCCTTCGTCCTCCTCATCGTCGTGGGAGGGCGCGATCGCGCCGGACTCGCCCTGGGCAACGAGCGGGCGCCCGTCCTCGTGCGTCAGGTCTTCAAGGGGCACCGCCACCTGCTCCTCGAACCCCGGCGGGCCGTCGAGCAGCACCAGCACGAGCTGCGTGAGGATCTGCGAGTCGAGCACCAGACCCGGGCCGTGCGGCGTGAGGACGCGCGTCTTGCGCTTGGGCAATCGCTTTTTCAACTGGTCGTACGTCTGGTCCTCGTACCGCAGGCAGCACATCAAGCGCCCGCACCGCCCGGAGATCTTGAGCGGGTCGAGCGTCGCCTTCTGCACCTTCGCCGATTTCATGCTCACCGGCCGCAGCACTTTCAGGAACTGCTTGCAGCAGCAGTGCTGCCCGCACTTTTCGTAATCGGCGACCAGACGGGCCTCGTCGCGCGCGCCGACCTGGCGCATCTCGATGCGGGTCTTGTGCTCCGCCGCCAGGCGGTTCACGAGGTCGCGGAAGTCGATGCGGTCCTCGCTGGTGAAGTAGAACGTCAGACGCTCGCCCCCCAGGAGCGGTTCGGCCTCGACGATCTTCGCGTTCAGCCGCAGTTCACTCACGGCGCGTCTCGCCGACATGGTGAGCTGCGGCTTGGTGGCCTCGATCTGGCCCTGGCGGAGCAGGTCCTCCTGGGTCGCGATGCGCAGAACGCGTCCCTGCATGGAGAAGAACGGGTAGTCCTTGCCCCCGGAGTTCTCGATGTACTGGAGCATCTCCTTGCGGGTGACGCTCTTGGAACACCCGGCATTGGGGCAGGTGCTGGTGAGCATCTCGCCGAGTTCGGTGCCGCGGTGAGTACGGACGACCAGTTTCGAGCCGCACCCGGGCTTGGCTTCCCCGTCGTACGGAAACTCCCCGACCATTTTCATGACGCCGAATCGCACAACCACGCTCGAGGGGGGCTTGAGCCGCTCGTAGACCTCGCGGTCCTGTTCGGCAAGGTCGGCCTCGAACTGCGGCAAGGGATAGATGGGCATGAGATCCTCAAAGTCCGGCCGAGCGCGAGCGAGCGCTAGCCGGGGCGGAAACAGTGGCGTGTTTGGACGGACGGCTGTTCTTCGCGCGCATCACCCCGGGCCGGAGGAGGGAGCCCTCCAAAGCCCGAAACAAGCGGGACCTTGTCGCCGACCTCGGGCATTGGGGGCCCGGATCACCGATCGGCGAGCGATCCGGGTTCAAACGCGCTGACAGACGGGGCATCGTACCTCGGACGGGGTACCCCGGCAGAGGGGGTGTTTTCGGGACCGGGTTTCAGCCGCCGGGGCTATGGGCCGGTCGGCGCATCGGCGTCGCGCACCACTTGCGGATCGCGCTCCCCGGTCTTGTGGAAGCCCGACCGGGCCTGGACATACCGCTCCGGTCTGACGCGGAGGTCGGGTTCCTGACCCTGCGCGTGCTGCTGGTGCAGGGCTTTGAGAAACGGCACGCACCATTGGCAGCCCGTGCCCGCGCCCAGGCACTCGGAAATGAGCGAGGCGACCGGCGGGTCCTCACGCCGGAGATATGCGCGGATCTTCCGCAGGGTCACGTGGAAGCAGAGACAGACTTCGTCGTCGGGGCTCATGGCGGTCTCGGGCAACGGGGCGGGGCGATCGCCCCCGGCGATGGACATTAGCCCCGGGATTCCGCGCGTCTCGTGCTCCGCTGGGGACCGCTCCAAACCCCCGGAAAAGTGGTGGGTTAGACGCGCGCGGGTCGATAGCATTGGGTCAGCGGAGCGTTTGGCAGCACACTCACAGGGGCGGAGCGCCGAGGAGCGCCCAGCGGCCCAGGCCGAGCGTGCGCCCAGGCTCCGCCCACAGGCGGCCGGGAGATGGGCCGGGCAACTCCGGGGCGGACTCCATGCGTGCGCGCGACCTGATAGCCGGGCTGAACATCGTCGCGTGCGACCCGGGAACCGGACAGGCCTACCCACCCGCGCCCGGAATGGGGCCCGCGTCGGCGACGCTCTCCACCGGCATCGTGCCGCTGACGCTCGATGTCCGGATCTGCGACCTCACGGAAGACTCGCGGACGGTCATGCCCGGGTCGCTGTTCATCGCTCGCCGCGGCGAAAAGAGCGACGGGCGCGCGTTCGTGCCCCAGGCGCTCGAGGCGGGCGCCGTCGCCGTGCTCACCGATGACCCGGCGCTGCGCCTTCCGCCCCGCACCCGCGGCGTGCTGCTGCTCAAGTCATCGGACCTGGCGCTCGACTCCGCCCGGCTCGCCGAGCGCTTCTACGGCGAACCCTCGCGCAGACTCACGCTCATCGGCGTCACCGGCACCAACGGCAAGACCACGACGACGTTCCTCATCCACCAGATGCTCAACGCGCTGGGGGTCCGGTGCGGACTCATCGGCACCGTCTGCATCGACGACGGCACCGAGATCGCCGACGCGACGCTGACCACGCCCCCCGCGCTCGAGGTCTCGCGCACGCTGGCGCGGATGGTGGACGCCGGCTGCAGGGCGGCGGTCATGGAGGTCTCCAGCCACGCGCTGCACCAGCGCCGGGTCGGGGCGCTGCGCTTCCGGTGCGGCGTCTTTACGAACCTCACCGGCGACCACCTGGACTATCACAAGACCATGGACGCGTACGCCGCGGCCAAGGCCATGCTGTTCGAGTCCCTCCCGCCCGCGAGCGAGGGCGGCGTGGCGGTGCTCAACGTTCAGGACCCGTGGCATACGCGGATGAAGCAGGACTGCCGCGCAACGGTGTACCGCACGGCGATCGAGCACGCGCTCTCGACGCAGACCGGCGGTGCGGGCACCGCGCCCGACACCGTGTGCCGCGCACGAGTGCTGGAACAATCGACCGGTTCGACGCTCGTGCGGCTCTCGGGCCCGTGGGGGAGCGCCGACGTCCGGCTGCCGCTGGTCGGCGATTTCAACGTGATGAACGCGCTGCAGGCCGTCACGAGCGTGTACGCGCTGTTCGGTCGCGCCGACGGCGCGGGCGCGAGCGCCCCCGCCGACGCCGGCGCGGGGCAGGCGTGCGTCGTTGACGTGAGCAACCCGGCGTCGTTCGGGGTGATCGGTGAGGCGCTGGCCCACTGCGCTCCGCCGCCCGGCCGGCTCGAGCCGGTGACCCGCGACGGCGAGGGGCTGAGCGTCTTCGTCGACTACGCCCACACCGACGACGCCCTGCGAACGGTGCTCACCACGCTCCGCCGGTGCATGAAGACCGACGGTGAATCGGGGTCCGAGCGGCAACTGATCTGCGTCTTCGGTTGCGGCGGCGATCGCGACAAGGCCAAGCGCCCGCGCATGGGCAAGGTCGCTTCCGAACTGGCGGACCTGGTGTACGTGACGAGCGACAACCCGCGAACGGAGCAGCCGGAGGCGATCATCGCCGCCATCGTCGAGGGCGTCGATGCTTCGCGGCGCGAGCGCGTGATCATCGAGCCCGACCGCGAGAAGGCGATCCGCCAGGCGGTGCGGCGCGCGTCGAGCGGGGCGCCGGGGCGCGCCGGCGACGTCGTGATCATCGCCGGGAAGGGGCACGAGACCTACCAGATCCTTCCCGACCCCGAACGGCCCGGGCAGACGATCACCCGTCACTTCGACGACCGTGAAGTGGTGCGCCAGGCGCTCGAGGCCCGCGGCATCTCGCCGCGCCCGCCCGCCAACGCCTGTTCGTCGAGCATCGAGGACGAGCTCGAGGGACCGGGCGTGTTGGACGTGACCGACGTGCTCTTCGACCTCAACCCGACGGACCTGCCGCCGGAACTGCCGAAGGCCTGAGGATGACGATGTGTGCCCGGCCGGCACGGACGATCGGCCGGTGAAAGGACCCGCGGGAAGCATGACGCAGTTGACCCCCGACCTTCTCCGCCAGGCCACCAACGGGACCTGGGTTGCGCGCATGCCGGAGATCGAACTCCCGCCGGACCGACCGGCGGACATGCCGCCCCCGCCCCCCTCGGCGCTCTGCGCCGCGATCACCGGCGTGAGCACCGACACGCGCTCGATCGCGCCGGGCAACGTCTTCGTCGCGCTGCGGGGCGAACGCTTCGACGGGCATGACTACCTCCTCGACGCGGCCCGCGCGGGCGCGGTCGCGCTCATCGTCGACGACTTCTCTCGCGTGCCCGCCGACGGCTTCAAGGCCGCGACCAGGGGCGAGGGCGTCGGCATTCTCAAGGTCGCCGACACGGGCAAGGCCCTGCTGAGCATCGCCGCGGCGTACCGCAGGATGTTCACGCGGACCAAGGTGATCGCCGTCTGCGGGAGCAACGGCAAAACGACGACGACGCGGTTCATCCACCACGTGCTGTCGGCGGCGATGAAGGGCTCGCACTCGCCCAAGAGTTTCAACAACGCCGTCGGCGTGCCGCTCACTCTTCTGGCGGTGCAGCCGGGCGACCAGTTCGTCATCTGTGAGGTGGGCACGAGCGCGCCGGGCGAGATCGCGATGCTCGGCGACGTCGTGCGCCCGGACATCGCGGTCATCACCTCGATCGGGCGCGAGCACCTCGAGTTCCTCAAGGACCTGGCCGGGGTCGCCCGCGAGGAAGCGGCGATCGCCCAGTGCGTCAAGCCCAAGGGGTGCGTGGTCCTCAGCGCCGATAGTCCCGAACTGGCGCCCCACGCCGGCACGCGCCGGGACTGCATGTACATCACCTTCGGGCTCTCCGATCGGGCGAGCCTGCGCGCCACCGACCTTCGGCACGTGGAACTGCCGACGGCAGGCGGAACGGGTGGCAAGGGTGGGGCGACGGCGGTCGGCGCGGAGGGCGGGGGCACGACCTTCGGCGTTTCGTTCGGCATCAACGGGCGCACGCCGGTGACCATCCCGGTGCTCGGCAAGCACAACGCCGTGAACGCGCTGGCGGCGATCGCCGTGGCGCGTCGGCTGAACATCGACGACGCCAGAGTCCGCGAGGCGTTGGGCACGCTCCGCCTGCCCGAACTGCGACTCGACCAGCGCCGCGTGCGCCTCAAGGGCGGAGAGGCGACGGTCATCGCCGACTGCTACAACGCCAACCCCGACTCGATGCACGCGGCGCTGCTGACACTGATGGATGTTCCGTGGACCGGCCGGCGCGTCGCCGTGCTCGGCGACATGCTCGAACTGGGTCCGGACTCGCCGGCGCTGCACGAGGGCGTGCTGACCGAACTCGCGGGCCTCGCGCCCGACAGCCGGACGCTCGCGGTGCTCGTGGGCGAGACGATGCGCAGCGCCGCGCCCGTGCTGCACAGGGCCGGTTGGTCGAGCGATCGCGTCGTCGCCGTGTCGGGCGTAGATTCCCCGGAACTCTGCCGCGCCGTCGCCGATCTCCTGGAACCCGGCGACCTGGTGCTGCTCAAGGGCTCTCGCCGGATGGGGCTCGAGCGCGTGCTGGGGCTGCTCGAGGGCCGGCCGGGCAAGGCGGCGGGGCTGCACGCGACGGTGACCGGCGCGGGGGCGTCGGTCGGGAGTGTGCACACCTGACCCGGCGCCCGCAGCGACGCACCGGCTTCCTCTGCGCCGCTTCACGAACGGCCGAACCCTCCACACGATGCTCTATGTTCTCTACGACATCCTCCGCCCGCACCTGATCGACTGGAAGATCGACTGGGTCTTCATGATCCTCGACCAGCTCGTCTTCCGCGCGCTCGCCGGCGCGGCGCTGTCGTTCTTCATGGTCGTCGTCGCGGGACGTCCCGTGATCGCGTGGCTGCGGCGGAAGAAGATCGGCGACACCGGACGCACCGACTCCGAGGCGCTGCGCGTCAGCGCCCAGGGCAAGGCCAGCACGCCGACGATGGGCGGCGTGCTCATCTGCGGCTCGATCATCGTCTGCACGGCGCTGCTCGCCGACGTCCGGAACTTCTACGTGCTGCTGGGACTGGTCGTCCTGGTCTGGCTGGCGGTCCTGGGCGGCATCGACGACTGGCTCAAACTCACGCAGGCCTCCCGCCCCGGCGGCTCGCGCCAGGGTCTGCACGCCTGGGAGAAGCTCGTCTTCCAGCTCGGGCTCGGGCTGCTGGTGGGGTGGTTCCTCTTCAAGCACGCCGACAACGCCGAGATCGCCAAGGACATCGGGCACGTGCTGAACCTGCCGTTCCAGAAGACCTGGGTCGAGAGCCCGCGCGGGGTCTTCCGCATCAACGAGTCTCTGCTGTACCTCTCGGCGGGCGTGTACATCGTCTGGTCGATGCTGCTGGTCGCGGGGATGAGCAACGCCGCGAACATCTCCGACGGGATGGACGGGCTGGCGACCGGTTGCACCGCGATCATCACCGCGGGGCTGGTCGTGCTGGTCTACATCGCCGGGCGCGAGAGCGAGGCGCAGGAACTGCTGCTGCCCTTCATCCAGGACGCGGGCGAACTGACCGTGTTCGCCGCGGCGATCACCGGCGCGTGCCTGGGCTTCCTGTGGTGGAACTGCTCACCGGCGGCGGTGTTCATGGGCGACACCGGCTCGCTCGCCCTCGGCGGCGCGCTGGCGTACTTGGCGCTGGTCGTGCGTCAGGAAGTGCTCCTGTTGTTCATGTGCGGCGTCTTCCTGATGGAGATCGGGTCGGTCGTGCTGCAGGTCGGCTACTTCAAATACTCGCGCAGGCGCACGGGCACCGGCCAGCGACTCTTCCGCGTCGCGCCGATCCACCACCACTTCCACATGCTCGGCTGGACGGAGCAGCAGGTCGTCACACGCTTCTGGATCATCACGAGCATCCTCGTTGTGCTCGCGCTGGCCTCGATCAAGGTTCGGTGATCCGCACCGCCGCTCCCCCCACTCCCTCTCCCCGCTCCCTATCACGCAGCGTCAGGCTCCCCGGGAGGGAGCCCTGTCGCGCGGTACATGGCGGCTCGGCGGGATCGGCGCGGAGCGACGGCGGGTTTTCAGGGCGCGCTGTCGGGCGCGACGACCACCAGCGGCTGCTCGAGCCGCACGCGGTCCTGGATCGGTCCGAACTCGCCCGCGTCGAGCGTGAGCATCAGCGACCGGGAAGAAGCCGGCAACTCGACGTTGAGCGCCTCGCTTGGTCGCTGCGCCGAAAGCCGGACGCGTGCGAGTTCGCGAGGGTTGGCGCCCGACTCGTCCCCCGCCGCGCCGATCGTCAGTGTGCAATCGGCCCACGGCGCATCGGCGGCGTCGATCGCGGCTCGGAACACGACGCGTTGCGCACCCGCGGGGAGCGCCCAGCGCACGGTCATCGGGCCCGGGAGGCGGATCGTGGTCAGGCCCAGCATCGCGGCGATGTCCGATCGGCCGTCGTGCAGCCCCATGCCCCAGCGGCGCTCGGGCGCCGGGCGCTGCTCGAGCACGCGAAGGGCCGACAGCGGACGCACCCGCTGCGCATCGAGGATGAGCGCTCGCATGTCCTCCATCGCCAGCGAGACCCGCCCCGGATCACCCGCGCTTCGCCCCGTCGAGAGTTTGACGTCGGCCTCGGCCTGCGGCAGTCCCCGCGAAAGACCGGCGATGTGCGCCTGCACGCGAGCGCCGTCGGCGTCGACGCTCTCCATCCGGACGAGCGAACCGTCGGAAAGACTGGCGAGGACCCCGCGCGGCTCGACCGGCGGGTTGGTCAGTTCCACTTCGAGCACGTCGCCGACGTCGATCGTGCTGACCCTGCCCTGGCCCAGGTCGATGCGGATGCTCGCGGACCCGCCGGGAGTCACCACCAGCGAATCGACGAGCCCGACGACGCGGTCGCCGTTGCGGAGCAGCACGCGGTCCTGCACGTTCTTCGCGGCGTCGGTCTCGCCTAGGGCGCTGACGGTCGCGGTCGCATCCGCCGCCCCCGGTTCACGACGCGAGAACACCACCCGGCGTACACGGTCGAGGGGCACCGAGAGCGAGCCGAGCACGTCGCTGGTCCAGCGGATCTCGTCGGGTCCGGTGGGTTCGGCCGCGGCAACGCGGGTGAGCCTTCCGAACCACCTCTGGCCGTCGGTCAGTTCGATGAACCCGTCACCGAAGGGTTCGCTCGGCCCGGTTTCCTGCGCGGCTGCCGTCGCGGTTTCAGGAGCGGGAGTGAGTGCGCCAGTTTCCACGCCGATATCCCGCGCGGGGAGCAGCGCCAGCACTTCCGTGGCCGCGCGGCGTTGTTCACGCCCTTGCTCGTCGACGAATCGCACTTCACCCTCGGCGCGGGGCGGGACTCGAACACCGCGGATGGGCACGTCGATGCGGGTCACGGTGCCGGGCTGGGCCTTCCACGCATCGTCGACAATGCGCATCAGCACGCCCGCCCGCTTCGCGGTCGTGTCGGTGATCGCACCCCTGGGCGCGCTGTTTGTCCTGTTGGGGAGCGCGCCGGCGCCCGCCGCGGCGGATGGGACCTGAACACTCTCGAATCGCGATTGGCCGAGCCGGGTCGCGCCGATGCACATCGCGCAGCCCGCGAGGATCATCCCCGTGCGCGCCCATCGCTGCGCCGCACTCGGCCGGGCGGATCGCCCGGTTTTCCTCGCACCCGGCCCCTCGGCAACGCCGGACCGTCTCAGGCTCTCTTCGAGCGCGCGGTTCAGGTCGACGCCGAGTTCGCGCGGGTTCAGGACGCGCAGGGGCGAACCCGGTGCGCACCCGGCGCTGCGTTCCACAGGCGGTTGGGTTCCGGCGTCGCGCAACAGTCCCTCCGCGTGTTCATCCGGTCCGTCCCTGCACTCATCGTCCCGCACGGCTCCCCCCTTTCGATCCCGGCGCTTGCTCCGTCCCCGAAGGCCTTACTTCTGGAAGATCGGCAGCAGGCGCTTGGGCATCTGGAGCACGATCAGCGCCATCGAGGTCCCATAAGCCGGTCCGACGCTCGGGTCGCCCCAGCTGCCGTCCTCCAACTGGCGTGACAGAAGTTCGGATCGGGCGGCGGGCCACCACCGCGCCCACGAGTCGCCGCCCGCGAGGTACATGGCCTGCACCGCGTAGTAGTGCCCGTAGTAGTAGTGCGCGGCCGGGACGCTGCTGGATCCGGGCAGCGCATTCTCGAGCAGGTACTTCACCCCGCGGTCGATCGCGTCGTCCTTGTAGATACCCGCGTAGTACAGGCTGGCGACGCCCGCGGCGCTCCGCGGCCATGCCGAAAACCCGCTGGTGAGTTGGTACTTGAAGCCGCCGTCGGTGTTCTGGCATTGGCGCACATACTCGACGGCCCGGTCGATCACTTCCTTGGGCACCTCGATACCGGCGTTGCGGGCCGAGCGCAGCGCCATGATCTCGCAGATCGTCACCGAGACGTCGGCGTCGTAGGGCACGGGGTTGTACCGCCAACCGCCCTCGTTGTTCTGCGACCGTTCGATGAGATCGCAGGCGCGCACAAGCGTTTCATGGACCTTCGCGGAGAGGTTGGTCTCGCCGCCGCCCTGCGTCATGCCGTAGACCTCGCCCAGAAAGAGCGTCGCGAAGCCGTGACCGTACATGGGCCCGTTGGAGGCATCTGCCGCGAGCAGGCCGGTCTCGCTCGAAGAACTCAGCACGAACTCGAGGCCCTTGCGGACCTGCTCGCCGTACGTGCCGCGCCCCGGCAGGTTGCCGTCGGCCATCAGCGCCAGGCACGAGAGCGCGGTGACGGCGACGTTTTTTCCGTAGCGCCCGTCGCCGAAACTCCCGTCGGGCTGCTGCTGGCTTACCAGGTATTCCATTCCCCTGGCGACGGCCTTGGTCAGTTCCGGCGTGATCTCGTTCTCGAGCGGCTTGTTCTCCGCGGTCGTGGTGCCGTCGGGCCGAACGTCCTTGCGCGGGGAAGTGGCTGGCGCTTCGCTCCCGGGTCGTGCGGGCGCCGACGCGGACTCACCCGGCGCCGACGCCGTCCCCGCGGGCCGACCCTCGGCGGGTTGGGCCGGGGCCGGTTGGGCCGGAGCCGGTTGCGCCGGCTCGCCGGAAGCCCGCGCCCACGATGGAGGCAAGCCCCCCAGGCCCAGCGCGACCAAGCACGCGCCGAGCGCGGTCCGCCAGCGCCGCCCGCGCAGATGCCGATCGTCATCTCGCCCTGGCCACGCGCTCACGGTTGGGTCTGCTCCTCGGCCAGACGGCGGTAGTAGTTCTCGGTGGCCTTGTCCCAGGTCGCGCTGAACTTGTCGCCGGCGCCCTGCAGCAGCATGTCCCGCACACGCGCGGGCAGACTGCCCCACGCGGCGGGAGCGCTCTCCAGCGCCGGTCGCAGCGCACCCTGCTGCAGCCCGGGAGCGCGACCGGAGGTGTTCTCGCCCGAACCCGCCTGCGGTTCGCCGGGCTGCTGCCCCTTCTTGCTCCCGCCCTTGCGGGACGACTGCTGCTGCGACTGCGACGGGTTCTGCTGCCGACCCTGCTGCTGCGACGACGAGCCGGAATGTTGCTGCTGCTGGCTGTTCTTCTCCATCTGGTCGATGAGCTGGTCGAGCCGCTTGAGTACATCTTCCTGTACGCGTTGCGTGGCAATTCCCACGTCGCGCCTTTCCATTTTGTCCGCCGCGTCGTTCATGAGCGTGAGCGCCTGCTGAAAGACATCGCCCATCTCGGCGGCGGATAGGCGTCGTTCCAGTTCCTTGTCGATCCCGCGGTCCTCCGGCCCGGCCGCCCGATCGGCGGGCCTGTCGAGCCCGAGCAGTTCGTCGAGCGAGGGATCCGCGGCGGTCCCTGCGCCGGTCTTGCCGGCTTCGGCGCCGGGCTGACCCTGCGCCGGCGGTGTCGTTGGCGCTGGCGTCGGCGTGGGCGCCTGCGCCGGAGGCGGCGTCGGAGCGGGTGCGGGTTGCGGGGTGGGCTTGACGGGATCGTCCGCGCCGAGCGCAACAGCGGCGCCGCAGGCGATGCCGATCAGCCCGACGCGAGCAGACTTTCGAAGGCTCGTCATGAGGGCTCCTCCGTTCCGGGTTCTGCCTCCGGCTTGTCGGGCTGCGGGGTCGGCTCGCCCTCGGGACCGGGCGCCGGCGGGCGGTCCCCCGCCCTGCCGCCGGGAGCGGCGGACGGCGCCTGCTCACTGACTTTTTCGAGCAGCGCCCGGCCGCGCTCGGCCAGTTCCTTCTGCAACTTCGCCACCTCGGCGATGTCCTGGGGCGTGGCCCGCGGGTTCTCACCCACCTCGCGCGTCGCGAGCATCGCCTCTTCCTGAAGCGCCCGGAGCAGGCGCAGTTCCGCTGCCGGCGGCAGGCCCTTGCCCTGACCCCCGGCGCCCCCGCCGCCGCCCTGCTGTCCGCCCTCGCCGGAGCGGAAGTCGTCCTGCTTCTTCTTGCGGTTGTCGAGCGACCGCACGATGCTCTGGAGGATCCGGATGCTGGAGGCCTGGCGGCGCGTTGTATCGGCCTCGGCACGCCCCTCGCCCAGCGTCTGCGCCGAGCGTGACATGAGTTCGTCGAGCCGCTGGTGCGCAAACTCGAAGACGCTCGCGTCGCGGAGTTCCTTGGTCTCGTCGAGCATCTTGGCCAGTTCGCGCCGGAGTGTCTCCTGGTCCTGTCCGAGCAGACGCGCCGAGTTGCGCGTCCGACGGTTCTCCTCGGCGCCGACGAGTTCGGCGGTGGCGTCGCGGATCGTCACCTGCCGGTCGAGCGTCTGGGCGTACTTGCCCTTGAGTTCGTTGCGCAGGCGCGCTTCCTCGCGCTCCTCGGCCTGCTCGTCCACGTTCTGCGCCTGGGCGAGCGCCTCTTCGAGGCGGCGCAGGCTCGTCTGCTCCTGGTCGCCGGCCTCGTCGGTGTTGATCGGGCGGTCGCGGAGCGCCGTCGCCGCCGCCTGCTGCGCCGCCGCGGCCTTCTCGATGATCCGCGCCACGCCCTGCGTCTCACGCGGTCCGGAGAGCGCCTCGTCCATCACGCCCAGGGTGTTCTGGTGCAGCCGGGCCATGGGCGCCCCCAGCGCTTCGAGCGCCCGGTCATCACCGGAGTTCTCCGCCGCCACCAGCGATTCGATCTCGGTCTTCTGCTGCTCGATGAGCCCCTGGATCGACTCCATGAGGCTCGCGAGCTGGCGGCGCAGCACCTGGTCGCGGTTCTGCGCCGATTCCTCCATCGACTGGAGCATCTGCTTCATCGACTCGAGCGCGCGGCTCTGCTGCTGCTGGGCGTTGCTGGTCTGGTTGTCCTGGATCTGGCGCGACGCCTCCTCCATCCGGTCCTGCACGCCCTCCTTGCGCGCCTTCTGCGCCGCCTGCTTCATCCCCTCCGCCCCGGCCGGGTCGGATCGCTTCACCTGCTCGTGGTTCTCGAGCATCTTGTCCACGGCGTCGCGCAGTTTCTCGCCCGCGGCGGCCTGCTCCCGCGCCAGGTCCGCGAGCGACTTGGCCTCGGCGGGGGAGAGGTCCTTGGCCTCGCGCCCGCGCGTCTGTTCGCCCGTCTGGGCGGTCTTGTCCATGAGCCGCTGCTGCTCCTCGATCAGCCGCTCGATGGCGCGCTTGCTCGCCCACGTGTCCTGCCCCTGGTCCAGCAGACCCACGAGATCGGCCAGGTCGTCTCGCACTTCCTCCTGCGCCTGCCCGCCCTCGCTCGCGGCCTTCTGCGACTCCTTCGCCCGGCGCTCGCTCGACGGGGGATCGGTCGCCCTGCTCTCTTCCGCCTGTTTCGCGCTCCCCGCGCTCTGCGCCGCCTTGGATGCCGCCGTTTCACTCTGATGCTGCGCCCCGCGCAGGGCCGAACGCGCCTCGTCAAGCACGCGCTGCAGGCCCTCGTCGGCGAGCTGGTTCTGGTCGATCTGACGCTGCGCGCGGTTGATCGACTCTTCCTGCCGACGGAGGCGCTCGGTCAACCCCGCCTGCGCCCGCGCCGCCTGGTCCAGCCCCTTGGCCGAGCGCTCGGCATCGGCCTCGGACAGCGACCGCTGCGTCTTGGCCTGGTCCTCGTCGATCGCCATGGCGCTACGCCGAAGTCCGCCAAGCTCGGCCCACACCTGCTCGACGAGCTCCTGGCGGCTCATGATCCGCAATCGGCGCACCTGGGAACGCACCGGCTCGTGCCGTCGCCCGTCGAGATTGAAGGCGTCCGCGGCAACCGCCGTGATCCACACCTCGTCGCCGGGCTCGAGCGGGAGTGTGCTCAGGTCCAGCGTGGACCGGGTCTTGAGTTCTCGCATCGACGCGGCCGGAGCATCCCCGGGCGTCAGGCTTGCCGGCAGAGCGTCCGCGAACTCGGCGCGGTCCTCGATCGCCTCGACCGGTGCGCCGGCGCTGCCCGCGGGCCGGCGCGCGTGCTGGCGCTCGAGCCGGAGATAGGAAAGCCCGACGTCGTCGCGGGCCTCGGCGGCGACCTCGACCACGGCGGTCGCGAGCACCGATCGGTCTTCGTCGGGCGCGGTGACGACGACACCCGGCTCGGCGTCGCGCTGCGCCTCGAAAACGAACGTGGACTCCTCGCTGTTCTCGATCCCGTGCTCGTCGACCGCCCCCACGGTCATCTTCACGGCGCGGTCCAGCCGCCACGACAGCCGCCACACGCGCCCGCCGTCCTCGAAGTCGACCACCGCCGGCGCGTTGTCGAGCACCTCCGCGTCCGCCTCGCCGTTGGCCTCTCCGGGTGCGCCGCCCACCGTGGAGGCGAGCATGGCCGCGGCGTCTTCGCCCAGCGCCGCCCGCGCCCAGCGCGCGGCCCGCTCTCCGTCGAGGGGCGCGCCCGGGGGCACCGGCAGCGCCTTGTTGAAATGGATCGTCAGGTCTGCGCGACTCCCCGCGAGCGCCGGCGGCGGCGCGGCTCGCTCGTCGCTCCCGGAGCCGAGGTCGTACGTCCGCGTACCGGCGGAAGCCTCGGGAGCACCCGGCGCCGCGTACCGGGGCGGCTCGATCCGCAGTTCGGCCTTGCGCACGCTCGGCGGCTCGACCAGCAGCACGCGCTGCGTATCGGTGCGATCGTCCTGCGTCTCGAAGTGATACTCCAGCGTGAGCTCGCGGGCCGGCGCACCTTCGTCCGCTCCGCTCGCACGGTCTGCCCGACGCCCGGGCGACGAGGCCTGCTCGGCGGAGAGTCCGGACGGTTCGATCAGGCGTTCGAAGAGGGCGCCCGTGTTCGCGTCCATTTCGTCGACGGCCCGTCCCTGGCTGGTGAGCAGCACGCGCCGCTCGCCGACGAGTTCGCGTCCGTTCTGCAGCACGCGATAGACGGCCGCGACGCGCGTCTCTTCCGGGGAACGGTCGGAGTGCGTCAGCCCGGCGCGGAGCGCCAGCGCCGTGCCCAGCGGATGGACGAGGACGCCGGTGGCGTCGACGACCCCGGTGCGCTTGGGCCACTGCACGTTGGTCCAGGGCGTTGCGACCCGCCGCGCACCGATCGCCATGTTTCTGGGGCTCACCGTCGCCAGGAGCAGCAGCAGAAGCATCACCGCGCCCAGGCCCACGACGGCCCGGTACGCCGGTGCGCGCCGGAGGAGCGCGCCCGGGCGCTCGCGCTCGAAGCGCGAGCGGGCTTCCGCGATGACGCTCGCCGCCAGGCGCGACGGACCCTCCGGATCGCCGGCGGACTCGTGCCCCCGGGTGAACAGGTCCACGCCCGCGGCCAGCCAACCCTGCAGCGACGGGAACAGCCCTTCGATCCGCAGCGCGACCTGCGTGAGTGTCGGCGTGAAGCGCCAGGCGGAGTAGATCGCCCGCCACGCCGCGAGCGCCAGCAGGCCGACCGTCATCACCCAGAGGAAGACCCGCAGTTCGCGGGGCCAACGCAGCGCGTAGTCCACGACGCCCGCGATGAGGCCCGCGACCAAGACCGCCGCCAGCGCCCACGCCAGGCGCTGCACCACGAGCAGCACGCGCGCCGATCGACGCAGGTGGGCCAGCCGGCGAAGCACCTGCTCGAAGCCGTCCGTCGTCGCGCGTCGCGCGCCGGAGGGCTCAGAAGGCCCGGTCGAAGCGATTCCCTTCGGATCGCCGTCCGCAGGAGTTGGTCGGTTCTCGATCGTCAACGCGTGTCGTCCTGCCTGTCGTGTCTGCTCCGTGGAATCCGCCGATGGTGGGCCGTGCATCCGGCGCCGAGACGGGATTCCATGAAATCGGTCCGGTGCCTCTCCCGCTGCGGTGGTTCGTGCCCAAACTGATGGCCGATCGGCGATTCTCTGCTCGACGCGTCCACCCGCGTGCGATTCAATCCTCTATACGCCCAACAGCACCCAACCAGATCGCACGCCGATTCAATCTCCCGGCCGCCGGTCGCTCCGGCGGCTATGAAAACCGCAGCATTCGACGCCCGATCCACTCGACCGTCCACAGCAGGACGGCCAGAAGGAGCGCTCCGGGCGTGTCCCAGAGCGTCTCGATCTCGGGCTCGCCCGCGGTCTTGACGCGCCGGTTGGGCAAAAACCGTCCCAGTTGCGTGAGTTCGTCGGGCGTGAGCACCCGACCCCCGGACACGGACGACAGCCGCGCCAGCAGCGCCGGATCGGCCTGCGGCCTGCGGAGTTCGTCGTCGCTCTGGTAGACCTCGACCGGCGCGCTCAGTTCCGCCCCGCGGGATGCAAGCAGCGGATCGATGACCTCGACCAGGTAACGACCGGCCAGTTGCGGCACCCAGGACGCGACAAACTCGCGGGTGGCGGGGCCGCGTTCGAGCCCCGGGGCGCCACCTGTCGTGCCCCCGGCACGCCGGGGCAGGAGCGTGAGTTCCCCGCTGTCGCCGGCGTCGGGGACGCCGCCCCCGTCGTCGCGTGCCGACAGCGGGCGAACCCGGGCTTTGATCGACGTCGGGCCCGCGTCCACCAGCGACTGTTCCAGCAACGTCAGCCGCACGCGCACCGGCGCGTTGATCTCGGCACGGGCGGGCTCGACCTCCAGCACCGCGGGCCGGCCCGAGCGCGACAGCGATTCTCGCCCCAGCAACCGGAGCATCTGGATGTAGAATCGCTCGGTCAGCGGCTCGCCGCGCGCGAAGCGCCAGCGCCAGATCTCGTCGGTGCCGATGTACAGCACGCGTCCCGCGCCGTAGCGCATGGAGAGCACCAAAGGCGTCGGCGACGAACGCGCCGCCGGGGTCGCGGGAGCGCCCGCGCCGCCGTCGGCCGCACGCTCTGTCGAGGCCGCGGGCGTGCCGGTAATCGCCGAGGCGGGCACCGCCACCGCGAGGACCTCGGTCGTGGGTTTGAGCAGGCGTGGATCGATGCGCTGCGCCCAATGCAACAACGACCAGCCGTTGCGCGGATCGCTCAGCGCCGCGGGCCAGTAGCCGCCGTTGACCTCGGTGTCGGCCAGCCGCAGCACGCCGAGCCGGTCGGCCGCGGGCGTGGGGCGCACGACGACCGGCTCGTCGTACGCGGGCAACCCCCCGCCTTCCACGCCGCCCCCCCCGTCGGCGACGCTGTCCGACGCGCTCAGGGTGAACGGCAGCAGATCGGAGAGCGGCGTGGTGCGCCAGGCGGCCGGGGTCGAGCCCTCCCCGCCGATCCACACCAGCCCCATCCCCGAGAGCGAGACGCGCTCCTTGATCTGCACGAGTTGCTCGGTTGTGAACATCCCCGGCCACAGATCGCCCAGCACCACCACGTCGAAGTTCGCCCACTCCTCCGGCGATCGCGGCAGGCTGTCGAGGATGATCGTCCCTTCCTGGAGGTACTTGCGACGCGGCGAAAGGAGCAGCACCGCCGACGACAGGCTCGGCTCGCGAACCAGCAGGTTCTTGAGGTAGCGGTACTCCCAGCGCGGATAGCCGTCGATGTACAGCACGCGCAACGGGCGGTCCACGAGTTCCACGCTGAACTCGGCGCTGTTGTTGGACTCGATGAGGTCCGGGAGCGCGCCCGTCGTCGCGGCGCTCGGCCCCCCCGAGCCGTTGGCGGCGTCCGATGGGCCCGCGGGTCGAACGCGCACGCCCCAACGCACCTTGCCCGCGGCGCCGGCCCGGCTCACCAGCCGCACGCTCGTGCTCTGCTCCGTCGGCGCCGCGCCCGTCGGAGGCGCATCAGCGCCGGTCGGCGGCGCTTCGACCGACGCGGCGACCTTCGACCACTCGACACGCTGCGTGTCGAGCACCTCGCCGCTCGCCAGGTCGACCAGTTCGACCACGGACTCTCCCGCGAGCGTCCGGACCGGAGCGCCGCCCGACGAATCCGGCGCCACGCGCGAGAGTTCGACCTGCACCGGCACGGAGTCATTGGTGAACGCCGAGCGCGGCGCATCGGCCCTGCGCACCGCCACGTCCGTGACGCCCTCGGGGTTGCCCAGGGCCACACTGAAGACCGGGACTCTCTCGGCTTCGAGCCGGCGGAGCAGCGCGCGGGTCGGCTCCTCGGCGGATCGCCCGTCGGAGAGGATCACCACGCCCGAGATCGGACGGGCCGACGCCCGGGCGAGGGCCTGTTCCAGCGCGCGCCCGACGTCCGTGCGCCGTCCCGCCGCCTCGCCCAGTTCGACCCGCCCATCGGTTGCACGCAACTCGTAGGCGCCCGCGTCGAAACCCATGAAGACCAGGACCCGCTCGTGCGCGAGCTCGGCGAGCGCCGGGGCCGCGGCGTCGAGCGCCCGGCGCGCCAGCGCGTCGCGTGTCACCGTCGCGCCGCCGCCCCCCGTCTCGGCCGCGTCCCGGATGTTCATCGACGCCGAGCGATCCACCAGCACCAGCACCCAGTCCTTCTCTTCGATCTCGTGCGTGCGCGTCAGGCGCGGGCCGGCGATGAGCAGCGCCAGCAGCACCAGCAGCGCCGACCGCAGCAGCCCCAGCCCGAACCGCGCCCAGCGCGCGCCCTCGAGCCGCGTGTACGAACGCCAGGCGACAGCGACCGCGGCGAGGGCGACGAGCGCCCAGGCCCACAGCGGGAGCGCGTGCGCAAAGCCGAACTCCACCCCCGCGTCCGAAGGCGAGAGTCGCTCGAGGCCCAGGAGCCATCGCCACAGTTCGCTCACGCGCCGCCCTCCCCGCGCTCTCCGCCGCCCGCGATCCGACCGCCCGAATCGTCCTGAGCGTTCTCGCCCGCGAGCACGCCCGCGGCGGCCGATCCGACGATGCTCGGCACACCCGCGCCCGGCATCACCCCGATGCGCCGGAGCATGAGCGTGATCGACGAGTCCTTGCTCGTGACCGACGCGTGCGAAGCCCAGCGCGCCAAGGCCAGTTCCGCCAGCGCCAGCCCCAGCACCGCGACCAAAAGCCAGACCGACCACCCCGAGTCCTGCGCCGGCGCGCCGAAGATCGCGGCGACCGCGCCCGGCGCATCGACCGTCGCCCCTCGATCCTGTCCAGGGCTGCCGGACTCACCGGAGCCGAGTGGCGTCGTGCCCGTGTCTCCCGCGCCGAGCCAGACAATGCGGGATTCCGGATCGGCGCCACCGGCGGCGGCGTCGGGCACGGCCGAGAGCAGCGCCGTCGCGATCTGCCTGCGCGGCTGGGCCTGGGTGCGCGATCCGGCGACGTCGGCGTTCACCACCAACGTGCCGCGTGCGCCGCCCCGGTCGTCGAGAACGCGAAAGACGCCGGCGCTCCGCACGGGCTCGTCCGAGAGGCCCTGCCTGATCGCCAGACGGGTCTCCGTCGCGCCCTCGTGCTCTTCGCTCACTCCGCGGGCCGGCGCCGACCCGCCGGCGCTGCCAGCGGGCGGCGGGAGCGCCTCCGCCAGACTCACGCGGACCAACTCCCCGGAACTCAGCGGCGCAACGATGCGCTCGCCCGCCCGCGCGGTTCGGTCCGTGCCCGCCTCGGCGACCCCCTGACGCACCAGTTCCTGCATCAGCGGCACCATGAGCGGCTTCGCCGGGAGGTCCGACCAGTCCAGGTCCATCGCGCTCGTGAAGACCAGCAGCAGGCCCGAACGCCCGGCGGAGGCGCCGTCACCCCCGCGAGCGCGGACGCTCCCCGCCCACAGCAGCGGCGAGCCGTCGCTCAGTTCCAGCACGAAACCACCGAGCGCTCCCCGCGCGGCTCGCTCGGTGGTCCCGCTCGCTCCGGACTCCGCGTGCACGCCCAGCAACCTGCGGACCCGGACGGCGCGCCCGAGGTCGTCAACCTCGCCCGCGAGGATGCGCAGCACGTTCGTCGCACGCGGGCCCTCGTCGGGCTGGGCCCGCAGCGCCGGGCCGGCGCGGACGCTCAGCCCCGCGTCGGGCTCGCCGCGAGTGACCCCGCCCGCCGCCGCCTCCGGCCCATTCGAGGGTGGTCCGACGGTGCGCGCTTCGCGATCGAGCCGCCAATCGATGTTGAAGACGCGCCCGAGCGCGTCGGGCCAGGTGTGAACCTGCGCCTCGCTGGGCGGAAAGACGACGACCACTCCGCCGCCCTCGCCGAAGAGCCCCAGGCGCGTCCACGCGCCGTCGGAAAGCAGGTCCGGCCGGGTGACGATGATCGCGTCGAAGGTCGAGAGCCGCGCCGACTCGGCCGACGCGGGCTCGATCTCCAAGACCTCGATGTCCGTATCGCGTCCGCCGTCGCCGCGATCACCCCGCCCGGCGCCCCCGCCGCCGGAGGCCTGGAGGGCCAGGCGGATCCAACTCGCCGCGTCGAGCCGATCCACCCCGCCCCGGAGAGCATCCCGCCGCGGCGCGATCACGCCCACGCGCAGCGCTTCGCGCAAGTCGATGGGCGCGCACGCGCGATCATCGCCGGGGAGCGCATCGCCGGGGGTGGAGGCGCTGACGCGCAGAACCACCCCCGCGCCCAGCCGCGCTCCTGCGCCCTCGGAACCCGCGCCCTCCCCCGGAGCGGTCCCGGGTCCGGCCCCGGCGCGACGCAGCGCGTCGCTCAGTTCGACGCTCAGCGTGACACTCGCCCGCTCCTGTCCCGGCGACCAGCGCACGGTCGTTTCCGCCGCCTTGCCCGCCTCTCCGCCGGGCGCCATGAACGCGGCGCGGACCGTCGTGGCGGCCGCGACGCTGACGCCTTCGCCGGTCCGGCGCAGGTCGACGCGTACCTGCTGGGCATCCTCGGCTCGCGGCGCGTTCGCGCCCTCCAGGACGCGCGACCCGGTGACGATGACGCGGCGGAGGGGCTCGACACCGACCACGCCGACATTCGTCGGCGACTCGGCCGCGGGTTGGCTCACCACCAGCGCCGTGCCCGGCGGCAGCATCGCGCCGCCCAGTTCGGGCCCGAACGAGCCCGCCGCGGGTGGGACGGTCGACGACGCATCAGCGCGGGCGTCCGGCGCGCGCCCGTTGCCGGTCCCCGCGCGCCCCCCGCCGCTTCCGTCCGTCACCAGGCCGGGGCTGGAAGCGTCAAGACTCCCCTGCAGCAGGTCCGACAGCACCACGACGATCGGCGGCGACAGGTCGTCTGCGCGTGCCGAGAGGGGCGGAGCGTCGGAACCCGGCGCTTCCTCGGCGCCGGCCCGAGACCGGCCCACCAGACGCATCGCGCCGGCGAAGTCGGCGCGTGCATCCTTGAACTGGATGTCGTCGATGCGCCGTCCGACGGCGGGAAGATCTCCCGAGGGGGGAATCACGGTCGCCGATGCCGGACCCGCGAGGGTGATGAGCCCGACGCGGACGCTCTCGCCCGCGCCGCTCCGCCCAGCGCCGCCGCCCGACAGTGCGCCAAGGAAGTCCTTGGCGCGAGCCTTGTGACGCTCGAGCGCGCTGGATCCCGACGACACGTCCTGGATCTGCGACGCGATCGAGTTGTCGATGACGAGGTAGACCGTCCGCGCGCCGGGCGAGCGGCCGAGGGGCCCCGAGACCACCGGACGGCCGATCGCCAGCGCCAGCAGCAGCAGCGCCAGGCACCGGACCGCCAGGAGCAGCCACTTCTCGACGAGCAGGCGCTTGCGCTGGCGCCGGTAGGCCTCGACGAGGAAGCGCATCGCGCCCCAACGCACGGGCTTGCGCCGCCGGTGCATGAGCAGGTGGATCAGGATGGGGATGGCCACGCACGCCGCGCCGCCGGCGAGCAGGCCCCAGTGCATGAACGTCACGTCGAGGATCCGTCCCTTGTGTCGATGGCTGCTTGAACGACTCCGTCCGGTTTATTCACCGCGTTGCTCGCGCCGCGCACGGATGCGAGGCAGGATCTCGTCGAACTCCGCCGTCGAGATCGACTCCGACGAGCGCACGCGCCCGTCGGTGATAACCAGTTTGTACCCGCGGCCGGTGTAGTAGTAGAAGGTCCGTAGATCCGCCGCGTCCCAGGCGTCGGCGGGCGGCTCGTCGAGGAAGTAATAGCGGCGCTGCTCGCCCGTCTGCTGCCCGACGATGTCGGGCGGGCCGAACTTGCCGGGCACACGCTCGACCGGCATGTTCCGCCGGATCTTGGTGCCGTCGGTCGTCTGGATCGCGTTGCACCCGCCGAGCAGGGCTCCGGCGAGGGCGCCCGCGACGGCGAGGGCGCCGACGAGGCGGGCGCGAAGGGCCCGGGGTGTCCGCGCGTGTTCCGGGGCGTGGTGTGGACTGCTCATCCGAACTTGCTCCTCTTGATCTGCGCGTTTCGGCGGGCCATGAACGCGGCCATGGGCGGTCCGAGCCAGTCGTGCGTGTTGACCAGCTGGTAATCGAACCCCGAGGAGAGCGTGATGCGCTCGATCGCGTCGAGGTGATCCTGGAAGATCCGTTGGTAGGTCGCGCGGATCGCACGCGGGTCGACCTTCAGTTCGGGCTCGCCCTCGAGACCGATGAAGGGCGCCGTCTCGCTCAGGTTCAGCGTCCGCTCCTGCTCGTCGACGATGTGGAAGACGATCAGGTCGTGCCTGCGGTGGCGCAGGCGCGCCAGCGCCGAGCGGTACTCGTCCGGGTCGACGTACAAATCCGACACGAGCGCGATGAGGCAGCGGTTCGTGATCTTGGCGAGCGTCTGATCGACGACGCGCCCGAGGCTCGTCGGCCGATCCACCGGGTGCGTCGAGAGTGCGCCGACAATCTGGCGCCACGAGCCCATCGCGCTCGACCGCCGGACCATCGCCCGGACCTCGTCCGCAAAGACGACCAGCCCCGTTCGGTCGCCCTGGTGCAGCGCCATATACGAGAGCGCCGCGCCGATCGCCGTCGCGTGATCGAACTTCGACCAGTAAGCGCGCCCGTCGGGAGAGGTCGTTCGCCCGACCCCGGAGGCCTCCTCGAACGAGCGCGAGCCGAAGTCCATTGAGCCCGACGCGTCCACCATGACCACCAGGTCGAGGTTCGTCTCCTGCTGATACTGCTTGAGGTGGAGCTTGTCGGACCGTCCGAAGACCTTCCAGTCCAGGTGCCGCACGTCGTCGCCCGAGACGTAAGGCCTGTGCTGAGCAAACTCAACGCTGAAGCCCTGGAACGGCGACTTGTGCGCGCCGCTCATCACGCCCTCGACGATCATCTTGGCGCGGAGTTCGAGCGTTCCCAGGCGCGCGAGGGTCTGCGGGTGCAGGTACATCTGCGCGTCGGCTTCGGGAGGGCGCGTGCGCAGCCCGCCGATCGCGCCGGGGTTCGCCCCGCCGCTCACGCCGTCGGGTCCGGGTTCTTGTGCCGCCTTGCCCATCGGGCTCCTTGCACGCAGCCTGCCTTGGCCCCCCGCACGGTGGGGTTGTACCTGACCGGACCGCGCAGGCCGCTTTCCCGCGCATGCTACTGATCGGTCCGGTCCCCGGATCGGGCCCTTCTTCTGTTACGCACACGCGATGCGCAAGGCCCGCGCCGAGTGGTCCGGCATGTGTCGCCTGCCCGACCAGCCCGCCGCCCTGTCCATCGATGGATCCGGCTGACCCGCGACAGTTCCCACATCCAAGGAAAAGAGCCCCGTGGTCACATGACCGCCGGGGCCCTTGTTAGGGGGAGACTGTTTGGAGATTGCCGCGGCTGAAAGGCTCAGCGGCGCCGACGCAAGGCCGCAAATCCGGCCAAGGCGACCAACGACCCGCTCGCCGGGCCGGGAACGATGATCTGGACCGTTTCAACGGAGGCGAAGATCGCGCCGCCACCTGCCGTCTGGTAAGTGATCCCGTTGAAAGGGGTCGTTCCGTACGTCGCGTTGCTGGTCGGGAAACTCTCGTCCGCGAGCGTGCCCAGCGGAAGGCCGGCGAGCCCGTCGACCGTGTCCACGGTCCAGAAGCCGAGCGTGGGCGGATCGGTTTCCGGGGGCAACTGGCCGGTGAACGTGATCTGTCCGTTCCCGCCGCCGTCGTCGGTATACATCGCGAGGAAGGCAAAGACGTCGGAGGTCGCGGTCGCCGAGACACCGTTGACCGTGAGCGTGACGTGATCGAGACCGCCGACGTAGATTCCCGCGCCGGGCTCGGGTTCCTGGTCGGCGGAGACCAGGTCGGAATCGAAGTACGCGCTGAGGATCACCGGTTGGCCGTTGCTGAGCGCCGATTGCGTCAGCGCGAGCGGCAAGTTTCGACTTCCCTGCACACCGGTGATAAAACCGCTCCAGCGGATCTCGACGGACGCAGCACTCGCTGGCGCTGCCGCTCCGACCATCGCCAGAACGAACGCTCCGGCGAACAAAGAGCGCACGTGAATACCATTTTGACAATGAATCTTCATCTCTCAACTCCTCTC
>ERZ795060.1593-NODE-1593-length-26103-cov-4.609567_pt1 | contig 26103 bp, 28 predicted proteins | sample MGYA00375144_ERZ795060 | MGnify/ENA primary metagenome ERZ795060 (study PRJEB30189, sample SAMN05720157) | activated sludge metagenome | isolation source: anaerobic digester from wastewater treatment plant | place: Japan | collected 2015-05-15 ...
ACATGTAACAATTTCAGAATATATGGGAAGATTTTCTTCTCTTCCACACAGAATATGTAGATAATTCATATCTGCTTTTCAACAATACTGACCAGGTGTTCCATGACGGTGTCGACCGCTTTCCATGTCGCAGAGTCTTTCTGTCTGATAATAAAGGGGCGTCCCTCATCCCCTGCTTTTCTGACCTCAGGATCAAGTGGGAGGCTGCCCAGGAAAGGTACATTATGATCCTGAGCAATCCGTTCTCCTCCCCCCTTTCCAAACAGGTCAACAGACTCACCACAGTGGGGACACACAAACCCGCTCATATTTTCGATAACTCCAATCACATGCAGACCAAGCTGTTCAACAAACGTAATGGCCTTTGTTGAATCAAGTGTAGACACCTCCTGTGGCGTGGTCACAATAATTGCTCCACGGACATTGGGTGCCAATTGTGCAATCGTCAGCGCCTCATCACCGGTTCCCGGCGGAAGATCAACAACCAGATAGTCCAGCCTTCCCCAGGCGGTATCCTCAAGGAACTGTTTAATTGCACCTGCTTTCATAGCACCCCGCCAGATAACCGGCGCATGTTTTTCAGGCAGCAGGAAGGCCATCGACACAACCTGTAATGATCCGGTCACCCGTACCGGGACGATCTTATTCTGATCGGCAAGGAGTTTGTGATCTTCAATCCCCAGCATCTTTGGAATATTTGGTCCATGAATGTCAAGATCTAAAAGCCCTACCTGGTTTCCGTGATTAGATAAGGCATACGCCAGATTCACAGCAACAGTGGATTTTCCAACTCCACCCTTTCCTGACAGGACGAGTATGACATGTCTTACATCAATATTTGCTTTTGGGGGCAATTTACCGGCCGCTGACTGACACGTGGCGCCTGAAGGGCAGGATGCACAGTTATTATCACAGGATTCCGGACTCGGGTTTTTTGTATCTGACATCTCTATTTCCTCATAGCGTGATTCCATATTATTCGATTCACGGTGGGATAAATAATATGATAATTCACAGTGTGATGTAAGAATTATGACCGGAAACTAAAATCATGACTTCACGCTATAAATATTTCAGTCACCTATGTTCTATCAGAAGAGGGCTGCCAGATGGAAAAAAGGGATGTAATAGTCATTTTAGCAGCAATTATTGTAGTATTAATTATGGCGGTGGTGGTAAAGCCAATAATTACCGGGCAGCCGGTAATTTTTTTACCTGAATCTCCTGCGCCTGCTGAGCCGATGATCGAACCATATGCAACTCCTGAACAGGGATATACAACCCAGCCGGTAACCAGTATGACAACTCCTGCGCAGGCGCAGGAACCAACACCATCTTCCCCAAAGCCGGTTTCGACGGTATCACCAGCCATACCGGTTACTCCGGAGATGACCCCGATGACCTGGCAACCAAATCCTGACAATCCCATGCCAGCTATACAAATGACAAATTACGCAGAGATTGTGGGTAAATACACCGGAACAACGGCACCTTTCAGAATACCAACACCCTACTGGGAACTTCATTATAACGTGACTCCGGCAGATGCACAGGCAGCATTTTCAATGGATGTAATAGAAAAATCTGAAGAAGGAGAGAAGACTATTAGAACAGTCATCTGGAAGGAAGGAAAAATCCCGGACCCGCGTGAATACCGTTTCTTTGAAGGTGGAAAAGAGTATTATCTGAATATTGTTGCAAATCAGTTGAAAGAGTACCGGATTACTATCCAGATACCTTTAAAGTACATCCGCGATACCTAAGTGCAATATGGAGAAACGGGATATCATTGTCATTGTCGTGGCAATACTCGTTGTCCTGATTATGGCAATGTACATTAAACCTCTGGTAACCGGAAAGGAGGCTAAGTTAGTCCCTGATGAGATATCAAATATTTTTTCTAAGGACAATGAAACAGATATTCTTCTAATAAATAATTCTTCCATTAATGGTTCTTCGAACGCGTCTGTTACGAATAATTCTATTCAAGAAATTATAGTAAATGAAAGTATTAAAAATAAAACTGAATTAAAAAATAATACTTCTGTTGCACCAATCCCTACTCAATGGGATGGTAATCCAGTACAGGTTGGATACTCATATACAGATCAGGGTGGAATAATTATTCCGCGATCTGGTCCTGTTTCAGAATTTCAACCATATTCATTCCTTCAAAAGCCTGAAATGATATTATTTACAGAATTTTCAGGTAAGTATCCAATATCTACAAATATTTTTGAAATACCAAAAACTTCAGGTTATTGGGAGATTGAATATACTGTTGATTATCAATCAGGACTTCAGGAAGCTCAAGGAACAGAAAAAAAAGGAGATTATCCTTTATTTCAATTTAATAAAGAAAGAAAAGTAGTTGTAGAGGATGGAGAAACAAAAGAAAAAGTTATAATAAAAGGTGGCGAATGGTCCGAAGAAGATTATACTGGCACCGGAGAATTCGTAGAATCAGTGTCATTATTAACACCGTCTATCCGTATAGATGTTATTCAACATGAAAATAATAATTCAAAAATAATAAGAACGATTACTCCCGATGGAGGCTTGGATCCTTATCTCTGGAATAAGGCAGTTATTAAAGAGAAAATGAAGGAGAATTCCAAATTAAATGGTCAGGAAATTGATGATAAAATTCTCGAAGAACGTGTGAAAAAGATTGTCGATCCAAGGCCATGGACAGAAAAATTTTATGAAAGAGGAAATTTTTCATTAAATATATTTCCAAGTTATTTAAAGAGCTATGATGTTAAAGTTAAAGTAAGTAAAGGAATCCAGACGCCAGAAAAAAATAATCAATCAGCATCTAATAATCAGTTAACTGATACATTATCTCTTTATATTCAGCGGTATAATGCAGATGTAAATTCACCAGATTATATCAATAATATTTTAGAAACAATAGATACCAGTAAAACTAGCCGGGATCAAATAATACAGAAAATTTTAACTACGAAAACTGTAGTTCCACAAATTACAAAATATTCTGTTTATAGCACAAATACTGCTATAGGAAATTTAAGAGGAGATATTTATTATACCATAAATAATCATGAAAAATGGATGCCACTTGATCTTTATCTAGTTTATTTTGGAGACAAGTGGAAATTACCAGAACCGGTTTTACCACGATATTAAAAAAAGTTATAAGAAATCAATCTTTCTTTTTTCCATGGAATAGATATACATCGTCTCTTTTCCAGCTTCTATTTTATCAATAACATCATCAGGAACAGTGACCTCGAAATTTTCAAAACTTTCTAGGTCCATCATCTGCACAACATTACCTGCAATAGAAATTACCTGTGCATTTCTCCTCTCGACAATAGGTGCGTATACCTTTGCTGATACCGGCTGTACTATAGACCGTTTGACACCATCAAAAATACCAACGACATCAAGTCGAGCCTTGGCAGCACCATGTTTCCCAGGTTTGGATACAGATATGGACAGGATCTTACACGGTTCATCATCAACTAACAGATATTTACCTTCTTTCAGCTTACCAACTTCAGTCTGCTCTTTCATAAAACACCTTGGGAAAAGCTGGTTATATTTACGTGTCTCCCTTACATAAATACACCGTTCTCATTGAACCCAGGGTAACACATATGGATTTTTTTGAAACAAGTCACGTCATATTCACTTCAATACAACAAGCCATTACTCCCCTGATAGGAACTGATAAAGCGGGTATTATAACCGGGAATGGTGCAGATGGCACACCTACGAAGTATATTGATAAAATTGCGGAAGATATCGCATTGGAACATATCAGAAAAGAAAACCTGTGTCATCTTCTCATCAGCGAAGAGGCCGGAAAAGTTGAGATTGGTGGAGAATCAGGAACTATTTTTCTGGATCCGATTGACGGAACATATAATGCCCTGATGAATATCCCGTTTTTTGCCCTTTCTCTTGCATATGTAAGGGAGGGTCAGTTAATTGAAGGGTTTGTCGGCAATCTTTCAAATGGTGATATTTTCACCGCAAAAAAAGGGAAAGGATCATATCTCAACGGTCATCCCATCCATGTATCAGACATATCAGAACTTCAGGCCAGTGCGATGAGTGTATATGGAAAACATTTCCAGTATGATCGGGTGATACATCTGATACGAAAGATAAGACGATTCAGACAGTTTGGTGCTTCAGCCCTGGAACTCTCCTATGTAGGCGCAGGTAAGATCGATGGATTTGTTGATCTGAGACGGACTCTTCGCGCAACTGATGCCGCTGCTGGTATTTTAATCCTGGAAGAAGCGGGCGGCATCGTCAGCGACCGTGACGGAAATCCTCTGACTCTTCCTGATGAGGTCAGTATTGGAAACTGCCTGGTTGGAACGAACGCCCACCTTCACAGAAAAGTGATTGAATATCTGCGGTAAACTGAGTTGTCCACTTCTATGAACATCCTCATTGTAAATAGGTATGGTGATCCAAGGATTGATGCTTTTTCCCGTGAGCTTGAGCAGATGTTACTCCTGCACGGGCACCATGCCATACGGTATACCGACAATCTTTTTGAAAAAAAATCGTTATTATTTGATCCGGCTCATCCACCGCACCTCATCATCGTGATTGGAGGAGACGGAACTATTCTCCTAACCACGCAGCAGATGCCGGTTCAGGTCCCACTGATAGGAATAAATTATGGTGAAGTGGGTTTTCTGGCAGACATTGAACCGGATGATATCTCTTCCCTGCTCTCTCATCTTACTGAACCTTTGAACGTTGAAACGCGGATGCGGATCGAACTGAGGATGGATGGGATGGTTATCGGAACTGCACTCAATGAAGCATTGATTGTGACCGACCGGCCGGCGAAAATGCTAAAGTTTCTCATCTCTATTAATGGAAAAGTGGCTGAACGGTTCAGGGCTGACGGTCTGATTATGAGCACTCCAACCGGATCGACTGCCTATGCCATGAGTGCCGGAGGTCCGATTATCGACCCGCGGGTTGAAGGTTTTCTTATGGTGCCACTTGCACCTTTCATGCTCTCCAACCGGCCACATTTGATTGATTCATCACGAACGGTATCGGTAACCCTTGAAGCACCTAAGCCTGCAAAACTGGTCATTGACGGGCAGATTGAGATTCACCTGAAGACCAGTTGTACAATTGAACTCTCAAAAAGCGCATTTCCTGCTTTATTTGTAGATGCAGGTCAGAATTTTTTTGAAAAGATTAACCGGAAGCTGCGTCATTTGTAGATGGAAAGAAAGGTTTAACTTTTCTTCTGTATGATATGGACGAGAGGACTGAGTATCATGCAGGACACGATACGAACCAGATTTGATTATGCAGAAGCATCGAAAATTCTGAAAGAGACGCTACATCTTGACGGTTCCCCGGTAGCATTCAAAATCTGTAAAACGGCTGACGAAATTCCTGAAGGAATGGCCCATATATCAGAAAATGTCCGGCATTGCCAGATGATTGGAATGGCCAGGAAAGAAGGAAAGATCTTCTATGCAACCGTCGAAAATCATGCCTGTATGGGGGGTTCCTGGGCTCTTGGTCTTCGTGAACTGACTCCAAGTCTGAAATCTGGTGAATTTTATTACAAACTTGGAAAATTTGAGTCATGGCCGGCATGTAAACGAACCATCGACCGTGTTCCTCACGTAGAATCACTGACAACCTATGCAACACTCTATGCCCCGCTCGAAAAGACGCCTTTTGATCCGACACTTGTGCTCATTATCGCAAAACCAAAGGCCATGCTCAAGCTTGCACAAAGTAATCTCTACCGGCTGGGCGGGCGAATCACCTCCAATTTCTCCGGAATTCAGTCAGTATGTTCAGATGCCTGTGCGCAGGTATACCTCTCCGGCACCCCGAATTACTCTCTTGGCTGTGACGGGTCGCGGAAATTTTCCGGAATTGAAGATGGAGAAATGGTTACCGGCATTCCTGTTGAGATGGTTCAGGAGATTGTCTCTTCCCTGAAGATCGTGACTGGTGCTGCAGGATCTTCATAATCATTTTTTTCTTCCTCTCCCATAGGGAGAAGAATCTTAACAATAGCAGAATACAGATAGGTACGAGTATCAGGATGCTGAAACAATATCCAATCATAATTTTTATCCCCATGCTGGTACTGGCTGCATCTGGGGCGCCAGTATATTCCGGAGAAGACTTGTTTGAGATTGGGAATGAACATTATGCACAGGGATCACTGGATAAGGCAATAGAATTCTGGATGAAAGCCAAACAGGCAGATTCATCTCTATCTGCAAATGCATGGTATAATATCGGTCTTGCATATGCCGGGATGAAAGAGTATGAAAAGGCGATCATGGCATGGAATGAGACGATATTTCTTGTTCCAAACTCTTCGATGGCCTATGATAATATTGGAACTGCATATGGTCTTCTCGGCAGATATGAAGAAGCCGGCCGTGCATATGATATGGCAATTGCCATTGATCCCGATGTCGTCAAATACCGGATAGACAAGGAACTGCTTATGAAGAGTGCGCCAAAAGAAGAAACACCCATGTCTCCATTGTCCGCATTCCTTGCCCTCATTACTGTATTAGGGATACTCACCCGGTATAGCGGGGATCCATAAATTATCCCAAAAGATTTTTTCCGGAGAGGAGATATCCAGTACTATGAATTATGGGTCTTTCTCTTTTGGTCTTATATTATTCTCAATCTGCCTGTTTTGTTTTTGTATCACCGTTTCTCCTGGCAGTGTTTTTCAAGGTCAGTTCATCCTTTCATCAGGAAGTGTGACTGCTGATAATATCCTTCCCCGTATAACCGGGCTTTCAATGAATATTCCTCATTCGGTTCAGGCAGGAACCTATCTGCGGCTGGTAGATATCATCAGAAATGACGGGACTTCTCCATCAGGCCCCTTTTTTATTAATTATATTCTGGAAGATCCGACCGGGGTTCAGGACACGCGAACGCTCGGAACTGTCAGTGTACCAAATCTTGTCAGAGGTGGGCAGAAAAAAGTAAATGTCACTTTTCCCGTTCCTCCTGATCTTCAACCTGGGAATTATCAGATACGCCGGTTCATCTATACCGATCCGGTTGCATCATATCAGACCGGTATATACCTCAGTGGAGCCGAAGGTATGATCGAAATTATGAACTACGAGCCATATTATCTCACCGGTTACACCGATGATCAGGTCATGGAGCAGGATACACAAGCCCTGAAGATTCGGTCAATAATTAAAAACTCTCATGATGAGTTCCCTGTTGAGACGAAACTCTCATATTATCTCTCTGGCTTAGGTCTTATCTCTGATAACCCCGTTTTTATCGGATCGACAGAGGATCTCACCATTCAACCGAAAACTGAACGGACAATAGAAACAACCCTGCCGCTACCAGGAGAGATCAGATCCGGTACTAATTATTTAATAACGGCATTTTTGCCGGTTGAGCTCCTTTTGGATGATTCCTCGCTTTACTGGATATCAGATACCCCCATTTCAGTCTCTTCATCTTCTGTTCCTATTCCCACAACAACCGTCGTTCAACCGGTTTCCTCATCACTCGATCCTGATGTCATGACAGTAAAAACTGAGTACCCCGATATCATGTATATAGGTGAATCCGTCAAACTGACTGATTCGGTTACCAATATCGGGGGGGCAACCGCCGGAATTGTCAGGGTTGAGTATCTCCTCTCTTCTGATGATGCCGGATCAGATACCAGACATCTTGATTACTGGACCATCCATAATCTGAAAGGCGGAGAGACCCGGACTTCTCAGGTAACGGTTGGAATTCCCGGAGGGATTCGGCCGGGTATTTACTATCTTACCAAAAAAATCACGGTAACATCAAATCCTCCTGAAAAAAATACTGCAAATAATATCTGGACAGGAAACCGGCCGGTTCGTGTTGAGTATAATCCGACAGCGAAGATCCCGGATCTTACTCATGTAACGACCAGGTTCCCATGTGGGAATCCGGGGGAGAAGGTAGAAATTTCTGATACGATCGCCAACATCGGAAATGCATGTGCTCAGGATGTGAGGATTGCCTACTATCTGTCCCCGTATGCCTCATTTGATCCTGCAACTGCCAGATATCTGGGTGTTTGGGAAATTAACAGCATCTGTGTGGGAGAACAAAAGACACAAACGACTACCGTTACCATACCGGCAGATCTTACTAATGGTGCATATTACTGGTTCTCTGTCATTGATCCCTGTACATATATGCCCTATTGCGGGGATGAGATGCCTGAACTTGATAAATCTAATAATATAAACAGCGGACCATTCTATATTGGCCCCTGCGTGTTCTGTGGTTGTCCCTAGACCACTCAGTTCCAATATTTTTTTTGACTTACAGGTTCTATCAGTATTTCATGGCTGGCAATAGTGCGGGTGTCACGCAATCCTTCTCTCAGGATTCAAATGGGATATTCACACAGAAGGCGTCTGGAAAGGCGAATGAAGAGAGTGCGGAGGAGTCATTTCAGGTCGTGGAGTTCCTTCTCGGGCAGGAGCATTTTGCCATAGATCTTTTTGATGTGAAAGAAGTTGTTGAGTATACCCGAATTACCAAGCTTCCAAACAGCCCATCATATATAAAAGGAATCATCGATCTCCGAGGTGAGATCACCACAATCATTGATCTCAAACAACAACTTGGAATCACCTCGACGCATACGACTTCAGAAGAGGAGACTCGGATCATCGTCCTTGATGATCGGATCACCCATTCAAAGATTGGCATTATGGTGGATGATGTTCTCACCGTCTCGACCTATTATGCAAGTCAGGTTGATGAAACCGCAACATCCGGGGACGACTCATCGCATATTCTTGGTATCATCAAGAAAAAAGTAAAGGATAAAGATAAAGAGAGCACTGAGCTGGTTATCTGGCTCGATGTCAAGACACTGCTTCGTGATATGGATCAGATAAAATAAATTATATTGTTTTCTTTTCAAACATCATCTCATAATTAATCACATTTTCAGCAATATCTGCAGAATATTCACCAGATCGTCGTATACTATCAGTAATGTTTCTGATTGGAACTGCCACATTGACCGGGAGAGAGAGGAGTTCGGTATTTATCTTTGAAAACGAATCCTCAAGATTATGCATATATTCAATGGTTTTATTTGCCTTTTTGAGATCATGCGTGAAAAAAGACTCAACACTTTTTTCAAAGGTATTTAATGCACCCTCAGAGACTTTCCTGATATGCGACTGAATCTCATGAGGGATATCTGCTTTTAGGATCTTTTTTGCATTTAGGGCGATTCTGACACTATGATCCCCCACACGTTCAATGATACGTGCTACCTGAAAATGAGGAAGCATCTCAGAGATGTTCATATTCATTTTTCGCGAGAGATGAACATTATGTAATATCATATTTGTCTGTCGTGCAATAAGCCAGAATAACCGGTCAACATCATTATCACGGTCTATTACATCCGTTATCATACCCGGGTCTTGTGCAATAAATGCATCAATTGCGTCGGTATGCATACTTTTTACAATGACAAACATCCGTTTCAGGGAATTTTGTATAGGCATCTCGAGGGGATTTAAGAGATCCTTAATGAGAACGCTGGTATCGGTCTCCTCAATAAACTCCGGCCCAATGACCATGTTTGAAAATTCACGAAGTTTCATCCTGATGATGCCGGTCATCCGATCCTTTGTGGTAATCTGTATGGCAGTATATCCGGCGATATATATCCCAATCAGCAATCGTAAAAAGAGATCGGGATCAATCGAGGTCTCAACTTCAAGGTTTTTTATGCGCGAAACCTGATCTCCGGTCGTGTTCCTGGTGATTAACAGTGTCCCGTCAGGTTGGACGATTACACCCAGAGGATCGTTCTTTTTGATATGGGTAGACTCAACCCAGTCTTTTGGAAGAGTGATAACATAGGATGACCCACCAGTCATTTGAACTCTGCGCATTTCCATAGGTATTACAGATTATGTGTAGTCTCTCAATAATATATATTCCATCTCTGTATTTATATCCGGGATTCTATATGCCCGTATGGAATCTGTATGTGTCAATGGAGGATTGAATCATCATGGAATTGATACGCTTTACCATTGTAGATACCTGGGATACAGACTCTCTAATTACCCTCTACAGAGAAGCTGGATGGTGGCTTGATGAGTACGATCCTGATGAGATGCCCGCGTTCATCCGTGCTAGTTTTCGGTTTTGTGTCGGGGTACATGAGATAACAGGCGAGACCGTCGCTACCGGCAGGATTATTTCAGATACCGTCTGCACGGCGATAATTCAGGATATGTGCGTCCTGAAAAGATACCGTGGTCAGGGAATCGGTCAAAACCTATTGAAATTTTTGATTCAGACTGCATGTACTGCCGGGCTGTCCCGTATCATGCTTGTTGCAGAACCTGACACGTCTTCATTTTATGAACAATCAGCCTTTATTGCTGATAACAATAAGATATTTCTTTTGTACCGGAAAGGGCGTGCAAATGAGATTACATGATGATGATTTTCATCCGATAGAGATTGATGATAAAAGAATTTTTGACAGGATTTATAAGGATTATCCGATTCAGCACTCTGAGAATTCATTTGGAACACTCTTTTGCTGGCGCTCGTATGGTCATTACAGTATCTGTGAACAGGATGGTTGTCTGATTATCAAAGGCGATACGGAAAATTATCGTTCATACCGTTTTCCTATTGGCCCGATCAATCCGGATGTCTTTCATGCGACAATAAAACTGGCACAGGATTTACACGAAGAAGCCCCCCTTTTGGTCCTTGAGCCATGGCAGTTCACCTGGATGCGGGAGCACTATCCTGATCTGATATTAAAGCAGGATCGGAATTTCTTTGACTACGTGTACAAAACTGACATCCTTTCAACTCTTCCTGGGCAGGAATTTCTTTCTATCCGGAAACAGCTAAACAAATTTCGTAGAAACTGCCCGTCAACGGTAGAGATGATAACTGAATCAAATATGGATGAAGTTTTAGAATTTCTCATAAAATGGTGCCAGCAGCGGGAGTGTGATAAGTATACAATTCTGAAACATGAAAAAGAAGCCATCAGGGAAGCAATCGCTAACTTTTCTGAGTTGGGTTTCTCTGGCATTACGGTCAATCCCAGAGGAGAGATAGGCGGGATTGCAATATTTGAGGAATTAAATCCACATACGGCAGTCGTACATTATGAGAAGGCACTTCCTGATTGCGAAGGGATATACAAAGAGATCAATATGCAGACCGCATTACATCTGAAGGATCGGTATGAGTATATTAATCGTGAGAGTGATATGGGGATTCCTGGTCTTCGCGAAGCAAAAGAGCGTTACCATCCGGATCATTATGTAAAACTCTACTATCTTGAAAATTCCTGACTAATCGGTTATTAATTTTTTCTTGCAAAGAAAGGTTTATTTCTTCGTAAATCTTTTCTCCATCATCTGTTAATTATACAACGGATTTTATACTTCTTACATCAATACTACATCTACGATATATGGATCTGGTACCGGATGGTCTTCGTATCCTGATACTTGTATATGTAATACTGTCGTCAGGGTTCTGTAATCTTATTACTGTCGCAGATTACTCCATTGGTACCATTATCGAAACAACCGGACCTGTCAGAGATAGTTTTTTCGGGACGTATTCCCATGCTGACGGGAATGGCTCAAATGTATCCGGAGTTTATAAAGACCTTACCATGACAAATGGTGGTTCGCTCTCCCTGACAAAACAGATAGGGATGACCGAAGGAACACAAACGCATCAGGGATTTGAAACACAAAAAGTTATCGGGTATTCATCTGGCACATCCGGTGGTCATCTTATCGGAGATGAATATGTACTGACGTCAACCGATGTCTATACCAATACCTCCGCGACCTCTTTCTGTTTTGGAGAGCCATATGATATTTCAAAAGCTGCATCCGGGGAGCAATCTGCATCCTTTTCAATAGTAAATGCCCACAATCTGCTCCTTTCGACGACGAGCAGGAGTACTGGAGGAACGCTCGATTATGCTCTGAATATTGGTTCACCGGCCAATACTAGTTCCAGCCCGGGACTGACCGGAACCGTTCTAACAGCATTTCATGGAACAAGTGCCTCAAGTACTGGATCGGTTACGCTTTATGACCGGACATTGATTTCAGGATTAATTGATACGTTAAGCCGGCTGTATCATGGGGAAGATCGGATGGACATGACTATGCTGACTTCTGGTACTGCTTTTATACATGATAAGACGATCATGGAACAGAAATGTAACCGGAGTGATACCAGTTCTGGCGAGGCGTATGCGGAAAGCTTTGTGTACACTCAGGATGTCATGACAAATGGAGGAAAGGCGAACATTTCCCGGCAGGTATCAGGAGCAGGCTCTATCGAAGCTGATCGGATTGTATCATACGCATCAGATGGCGATAGTTCCATACAGGCCTTTGAACAGGCTGTTGCCACCAGGATGAAGGCATCAGATGAAAATTCTGACCGTCCGGTGTGTGTATTCGCCGGAGAGTTATCATCTTCTGAGGAAGCATCCCCCTATAAACAGGCATCTGCTCAGACCGGAATAGCCGGTGTTTCATCCGCACAAATAACGAGTAGTACCCGAATTAGTGATCCTGATACATCAAAGGAGTTGAACCTTGCATATAATGCAAATATCATGATACCAGTCGGGTTTAATGAATCTCTAATAAAAAGGATGAAAGATACCGATAATGATGGCCGGTTTGAAGATCTGAACGGAAATGGTCATCTGGATATGAATGACCTTGTCCTCCTCTTCCAAAATTTCCGCTGGATTGGTGAGAGTAATATATCTCTCCGAATAGATTTCAATAACAATGGTCGTGCAGATTATGCGGATATTGTCACAATATTTAACGCAATGAATCAGACCCGGACAAGGAAAAATTAAAAGAAGTCCTGGGTAGCATAAAAATACTCCCCATCAAATCGTGTTCCAATACCAATCTTTTCTATGGTGGGGTTGATCAGATTTTTATTATGTTCAGGGCTGTTTATCCATTCTATCATCATAATATTGGCAACCTCTTCAGGCGTTGTCGGATCAACAAATCCGGTATATGCCTTTCCAATCGTATGGCCTGCTGCTATCCTGATGATATTTTCTGCAATCCCAGCCCGGATCGTTCCATCATCCAGCCTCCTGGTCACCTCGTATCCATTGATCTCCGCCCGGCCGGTTGGATCAATTCCTTCAGGAGTATAATGGGAAAAATATTTCCGGCGGATCATGTCTTTTGTATGATCCAGTGCAAGGGTACTGAGTCCGTTATCAAAGACCAGAGGTACAAGACCAAGGTGTTCCCGGTACTTGTTTGTCTTGAGATAAAGATAGCCGGTTATCTGATCACCATATGAATCTGAAAAAAGATTTTCCGGATAGGTTATCTGAATAGGTTCAGGGTATATGAATAAATTATCGGCCTCATTCGTCTCCTGAATCATTCCGGTATAATCAACAATTGCAGCCAGGAAATACGTGCCGACAGGGATGGTATCAGGTACCAGGTCTTCAGAGATCATGTGCTCATACATCTTTCCTGATACGGAAAAGGACTGTTTCTCTCGCAGATGATATCCAGCATATTCATTTGTTCTGTCAGGAAGAAGAAGAAAGAGTGTTTTATATGCCCCTGCTGACTCATTATTCGTGTTGAGGATGGTGTAGGTTATTGTCAGGGGAGTGCCTGGTGATGTACTATTTTTACTGACTTTATCAACGACTATCTGAAGATTTGGATTCCCTCCTTTCCAAGGGATATTTTTTTGAATTGTTACCGGATGAGATGCGATAATGAAATTATCTGACGGAAACAGTTCTCGTTCATACCCTTGAATTGTGATGAGCAGATTATACTCACCATCCTGAATCCCGGATGGGATGTCAAATGAAAAAGGGATTTTCCCCCTGGTCCCAGGTGCCATTCCATCAGTACTTTTGCTGCCAATCCAGATTGAGATCCGGCCATCCGGATTCTCCTGCATGAGCAGAACATCCATTACAATATGTGTGGCTGGTACAGGACCCCGATTGGTCACAATCACCGAACCGGCTATCTTTTCATTCCCGTGAACAATCGGCGGGAGTACCAGATCAGAGAGTGAAAGGTCAGGAGTCAGGACAGCCTGTAGTGGTGATATATTCTCTTCTGACGGGGTCTCCTGTGCATATACTGTCTGGGTGAAGATAAGTGAGATGAAAAGCAGGATGAAAAAAACTAAACCTTTCAACGGGATCATGCAGATCTATTGATCATGATCTCATACAAGCTTGCAGGAATGCGTCAGATGAACGAGCTGAGATCCCGGGTGTTGCCGGTCACCAGATGTTCCTGTGCCGACCGTGTGATCATTCTGCCCTGAGATGTCCGCTTTAAAAATCCTATTCGGATCAGAAACGGCTCATACACATCCTCAATGGTTCGCGGTTCTTCACCAACTGATATTGAGATTGTCTTTAGTCCGACCGGCCCGCCATTAAAGTCATGTGCAATGACTCTTAAGATTCTCCTGTCCAGAATATCAAGTCCTTTTTTATCAACTCCGAGGGCGGAGAGTGCCGTATCTGCAATCTCCTTATAATAGATCCGGTGCCCCTGACAATTGCATAATCATATGCCCGCTTGAGAAGTCGGTTTGCAATCCGCGGGGTACCCCTGGAACGGTGTGCTATCTCCTCAGCACCTTCCGGTGTGATGGGGATTCCAAGGATGTGTGCAGACCGGGTAATAATGGTCATGAGTTCTGTAGGCTCATACAGATCAAGCCGGAGAATAATACCGAACCGATCCCTGAACGGAGAACCGAGCAGACCAAGTCGGGTCGTAGCACCGATGAGGGTGAACCGTTCAAGAGGGAGCCGGATTGTTCGTGCTGAGGGCCCTTCACCGATGAGGAGATCGATGGTATAATCCTCCATAGCTGGATAGAGTATCTCTTCTATGACCGGGGAAAGGCGATGAATCTCATCAATAAATAGTATATCACGGTCTTTTAATGGGGTCAGGAGGGCTGCAAGATCACCGGGTCTGTCAAGAACCGGCCCGCTTGTCGTCTCGATATGTGACCCCATCTCCTCAGCGATAATATGTGCCAGTGTTGTCTTCCCAAGACCGGGGGGGCCTGAGAAAAGAATATGATCAAGTGGTTTTTTCCGCTTTCTGGCAGATGTTATTGCAACCGTCAGAGCATCCTTAATGGAGTTCTGTCCGATAAAGTCAGCAAGCGACCCAGGTCTGACTGACGGCTCATCCTGGTCATCATCGTGTTTTGCCGGAGTAATAAACCTGGTCTGCATGGAATAATTTCACTTTTTCCGAAGGAATAGCAGCGCCTCTTTGATGAGATCTGATGATGAGACTGGTCCTTTTGCTGCTTTTGTCTTCTCAATAGCCACCATTGCTTCTTCACGACTGTATCCTAAAGAAATGAGTGCCAATATGGTATCCTGTACTGGTGATGAGGATTCATACGGCTCCCGGTACTGTGTTTTAAGGTCTGATACCTTTTTTTGAAGTTCAAGAATTATTCGTTCTGCCCCTTTCTTCCCCAAACCCTGAACCTGGGACAACACATCCGGCTTTTTGAACATAATTGCATCGCATATCTCGGAAAGAGAGAGTCTGCTGATAATTGCAAGACCGGTCTGTGGCCCGATATGAGAGACGGAGATAAGAAGGCGGAACATTTCTGCTTCATCCGGGTCAAAAAAACCATAGAGTTGCAAAAGGTCCTGTCTGACAATGAGTTCGGTATATACTATAATCTCTGCCTCTTTCTGTATGGATGAAAGAACCGAATCAGGAACACGGATTTTATACCCAATCCCACCGGTTTCTACGATCACCCACCCGTCTCCATACTGAATTACCTGCCCACGGATTCGTGCTATCATATCAGGTTCTCATCCAGTTCAGATGGCATAAAGCAAGTGCAAGCCCGTCTGCGGCATCATCAGGCTTTGGAATATCCGAAAGACGAAGTAATCGTGTAATCATCATTTGTATCTGTTGTTTGTCGGCCATTCCTGATCCGGTAACCGCCAGTTTGACCTGTTTTGGGGTATATTCAAAGACAGGAATATTATATTTTGCCGCTGCAAGGATGATAACTCCTTTTGCCTCACTCACTTGCATTGCGGTTGTGGTGTTGCGGGAGAAGAAGAGTTTTTCACATGCAAGTCCTATCGGCCGGTAGGTGATTATTAGATTCTCGATTGATTCAAATATCGCAAGAAGTCGCTGTGATGTATCCCCGGTCTTTGGGGTAGTCTCAATACATCCCCATATATATGCAACCGGCATATGCTGTTTTTTTCCAATAACTCCATAGCCACATCTGGCAAATCCTGGATCAATTCCAAGGATGGTCTCGTTTTCAGTGTTCACATCACGTACCTCGTGATATCATGTCTAGATATCAATATTTTTTTGGACCGGACCGGAGCCTTCAGAGAGGTGCTCATTCCAGATACCCCGGTGAGCAATAAGCCACTCCTGTGCATTGAGGATATCACCCTCGAAGGGTGCCCTGATGTAGGAACCGTCAGAGGTAAGAATCCTCCTTTTTACATTATCTTTCAGGTGTACAGGTAGGATAGTAGATATGATCTCTTTTCGTATTCCAGAATCAAGGATGGGGAACAGTACCTCTATTCGCCGGTTCAGATTTCGTGGCATAAGATCAGCACTTCCCATCAGGACAATCTCATCCCCGCCATTATGGAAGTAATATATCCGTGAATGTTCCAGGAATCTCCCGACAATAGTAGATACCGTGATATGTTCTGATACACCCGGTATACCCGGACGCAAACAGCAGATCCCCCTGATCTGAAGATCCACCCGGACTCCTGCCTGTGAGGCGCGGTAAAGAGCCTGTATCATCTCTGCATCCTGAAGAGCATTCAATTTGAGTATGATATGGCCATCCTGATGTTCTTTCTGCCGTTGGATCTCGCGCTCAATGAGGGATAATACCCCTCGTCTGATGTATTTTGGAGAGACCATCAGATGATTATACGCCATGTAATTGGAATACCCGGTCAGGGCATTAAAGAGGTTGGAGACGTCTGATGCAATCTCGGGATCTGCGGTAAAGAGTCCGATATCTGTATATATTCGTGCTGTCGTTGCATTGTAATTTCCTGAGCTCATATGGACATACCGGACTATTCCCTCCCGTTCTCTTCGGACGATCAGGCAGAGCTTGGCATGGACCTTCAAACCCATAATGCCATATACGACATGAACGCCGGCATGTTCCAGTGCTTTTGCCCACCCGATATTGTTCTCCTCATCAAACCTGGCCTTTAGTTCGACAACAACAGAGACCGCTTTTCCATTTTCCCTGGCATCAAGAAGCGCCTGAATGACTGGTGATTTCGCTCCGGACCGGTATAGGGTCATCTTAATGGCGAGTACATCAGGATCATGGGCTGCCTGCTGAACCAGCTGAATAACTGGCTGAAAACTTTCATACGGATGGAAGAGAATAAAATCTCTGGCTTTGATAACTCCAAAGAGATTTTTTTCATTCTCAATTTTTTTTGGGACTGATGGAATAAACGGGGGATCCTTGAGATCAGGCCGATTTACGTCCATCAGACATATCAGATCTGCCATCCCGACAGGGCCTGACATTCGGTAGAACATATGAGGAAACCCGGCCATCTTTTCGGCCATCATAGAGCAGACCGATTGATCCATCCATGAAGAGACTTCAATCCTGACTGGCTTTCCTACCCAGCGGCGTCCGATTGATTCCTGAACGGCCACAAGCAGATCATCTGCCTCATCCTCCTCGATCTCAATATCTGCATCCCGGGTCACCCGAAAGGGATATGCAGCCCGTACATCCATACCTGGAAAGAGCAGATCCAGATTTTCTGCAATAACTTCCTCAAGGAAGATAAATTCATATCTTCCCCGGCCATTGGATCCCTCCCCTGTAGGCTGAACAGGAATGAGGCGGGGAAATAATTTGTTCGGGACCTTGATTCGTGCAAAGAGTTCCTCCGGATGTCCACGGTCACGGAGTATGACAGCAAGATTCAGAGCAAGATTTGAGATGAATGGAAATGGATGCGATTTGTCAAATGCAAGAGGGGTAAGGACGGGAAATATTTCTTTGATAAAATAATTTCTAATGTAATATTTCTGCTCCTCGCTTAGTGTTTCATAGGTATGAATGATAATGCCTTCTTCTTTGAGCGCGGGAATAATATCATCATTCCATGTTCTGACTGCCTCCTCCAACAAAGGAACAAGCGTATGATAAATTGCATCCAGTTGTTCACCAGGAGAGAGCCCGTCAGGGGATGCCTTGACAACTCCTTCCAAAAGCTGCTGATGAAGGCCGGAAACCCGGATCATAAAGAATTCATCCAGGTTATTTGCAAATATCGAAAGAAATTTCACTCGTTCCAGGAGTGGGTGGGAATGGTCTTTTGCCTCATCCAGAACATGTCGATTGAACTGAATCCAAGAGAGTTCCCGGTTAAAATATAAATTTGGGTTGTTTAAGTGTTGTTTTCCTGAGACTGTCTTAAGTGAACTCTCCTGTTCGTCGTCCATTTTCTATTCCAGAATAATGATGAGGAAAAAGGTTAAGTAATTGACGGATTACTAAAGAGATCAAAGATCTGTCCCACTCTCATAATGGAATGATTTCATAAAGTTTTTTATAAATCCGCTCACTGATGATTTATCAGAGAATGACATAACTCCTGATGGAGACTGGTTATTTCCACGTGCTTCAATAGATGATCCTGAAAAACCGGTACTGATCCGGCCGGCATCTGCATACCCCTGCGCTGAAATTCCATAATCAAGCCCCTCTGTTGCCATCAGCCCCTCATCCGGGTATTCAATTCCATTTTTCAGAGCGGTACTATTATCCATTGTCTGATTTGTCAGGTTAACCGTGCTGTTGTCATCCGCAAGGACCGGATATGAGATAAGAAGTATCATCGATAGACATAAAATCAGATATCGTTTGTGCGTCATGATAATTGCTCTTCCTCAGAATCCCTGTAATTTATAATATCTGTCCCGTTTTTATGAATTGTTTGTGGTATGATAATCATGTATTTATAATTTGATAAGAGCATCCCGTATCTTTTCTGGAGTGAGGATAAAGTCAATTTCACCGGTCTCAATAGCAGACTGTGGCATACTCTTAATCGGCGCTGTTGCAGGATCCTGTGCTATTGTCACAGCACCCAGTTTATGCAAATGATATATCCCATCTGCACCATCCCGCCCCATTCCTGTTAATATAATACCCATTATGGAATCATCAGATCGGTTTTGCATTGATAACATGGTTCGATCCACGGCCGGTCGGACTCCATGAAGTCTTTCATCGTCATTCAGGTGAAATGTGCGGTTATTTTTTATCAGGAGATGCCGGCCGGACGGTGCAATATAGATGTGCGGGGATGTGATCACCTCCCCTTCACCCGCGATAGATACTGGCATCCTGGTCATAGCTTCGATATGGCCTTTAAAGGTCTGTGTAAACGCCGGGGGGAGGTGCTGCACAATAATAATTACTGCATTGATGACTGGAAAATTATTAAATATTGATTCCAGAATGTATGGGCCTCCGGTGGATGATCCAATTATGATGATTTTCATTCTAAAGATCGTCCCGGAGAGGTCTGGTCCTGAAGATACCTCATAATAAATGAAGTCTTTTCGATTAAGTCCTCATTGTCAAAAGGTTTTGTGATATAATCGACAACATATTCCTGAAGGCCGATCATCTTTGTATCAGGTGCATTCTTTGCTGTCAGCATAACAATTGCAATACCATGTTCAAGGTGATTATCAAGAATTGCGCGTATGGTATCCCATCCGTCCATTCCTGGCATCATGATATCAAGGAGAATAACCCCTGAGAATCCCTGTTGTACGAGATCAATACACTGACTCCCGCTCTCTGCTGCAATAACAGTAAATCCTGCATCAGATAATATCGTTCGAACGGCTATACGGACATGTGCATCATCATCAACTATCATTACATTTCCGGTAGTATCTGACATTTCATTTCCCCTGCCGCTGCCTTACTGACTCGATGAACCCGATCCTTTTCTTCAGATAGATCTCCGGATTTTTTTTCAAGGTAAGGTAAAATATAGAACCTTTTCCAAGTCCCTCACTGACAACCGAAATAGATCCATGGTACATTTCAACAACCCTTTTGACGATGGTAAGACCAAGGCCATGGGATCCCCGGTCATGACGGGAGTTATCCGCACGGTAAAATTCATCAAATATCCTGGAAATGTGTTCTGGTTCTATGCCAATTCCCTCATCCTGTATGGATATGAGTATCGAGTCTTTCTGATCAGTTGCGTGTATCGTAACATTGCCATTAATATATGAATATTTTATTGCATTCCCAATAAGATTGCCAAGAACTGTTTCAAAATGCATCGGCGACATGAACAGGGAATACTCGTCAGGAATAGTATTTATAACATGCAGGCTTTTCTGATGGATAAGATATGCATTATCACGGATGATCTGATTAATCATATCCCGTACTTGAATCTCCTGAAGATCAGAGACCATATAGAGACTGTTCATCTGAGCAAGATCAAGGATTGTCGTCACCAGTTTTCTGATCGTCGCAACATCTTCGATAGAGTTATCTAACAGTTCGCCTAATTCCGGATCAGTGATCTTTTTTCGGATATAGGGTAATATTGCAACAAGCGGCGTGAGCGGGGTTTTCAAATCATGACCTATGATCTGGATAAATTCATCCTTTTGTCGTAATAATTCCTCAACCTGTTGGGTTCTCTTTCGAACCCGATTATCAAGATCGCGGTTCATATCCAGTAGCTGAGTACGCAAGGCATCAAGTTCTATGGTCTTTTGTTCCAGCTCTGATGCATACTTCATCAGATGGTTTTCTACATCCTTTCGTTCGGTAATATCCTGGAGTATGCCAAAGGAGCCCTGAATGATACCATTTTTGATTAATGGTTTTCCCATTATCCGAAGGTACTTGAATTTGTTTTCTTTAAAGCTGATTCTGAACTCAAAGTCAAATTCTTTCCCCTCTGAAACCGCGATTTGAAAATAATTAAGGAATTTATCCTGATCCTTTGGGTAGGTGCGTGATATAAAATCATCAATAACGACAAAATTCTGATCAGGAGGTGTCCCAAGCAGGGAGAAGACTTCAGGTGATACTCTGAAATGATGGAGATGATTATCATATGACCAGACGCCCATTCTGGCAATCTTTTGTGCCTGTTCTAGTTTCCATTCAATATCAGAGAGCATATCCCCGTATTGTTTTCTTCGGGTAATATCCCGGATGACACCTTCAATTCCCTGAAGAATGCCGTCATCATCATAGACAAGCCGGCAACTGATTGATGAATAAATAATCTTTTGATCCCGGGTGATCAGCTGAATGTCATAATCCTTGACCCCTTCTCCACTGATGATGTCAGATAAAAAGACTGGCCAGAATTCAGGAGGGTGCACTATTTTTTCTAGTGAAGTTCCAATTAATGATTCGTCTGACTGATATCCAAGGTTTTTTACCAGTGAGGAACTTACCCTTATAAGAAATCCCGATTTATCAGTCATAAAATACATGTCTCCTATCTGATCAATAAGATTTTGAAATTTTTGTTCACTCCTCGCAAGTATTCCTTCTATCTGTCGTCTTGATAATTTGGTCTCAATAATGCCTGCGAGTATCACGAGTGTCGTCAGTTCTACCTGCATCCATCTCCGAGTTTCTGATTCATCCCACAGAATCAGAATACCGGTCAGATATGCATCCCTGATTATTGGTACCATCACCAGGGAACCACACGCACGTTCCTCAATCAGTTTCCTGATAAACCCATAGGTCTGGTTTTTTCTGATAAGAACCGGGTGATGCATCTTGAGGTCAGCGATGACAGTGTAAAATGCGGGATCATGAATGAGGTCATCCATATCTGTCCCGATAAGATATCCATATCGATCAGACCAGAGAAAGCGCTCGATAATATTGTACGGTGGAGAAATTTCATTAATCTCAATGTATGATGAAAACCGGACTTTCATCACCGCCCCTACCCTGCTCATTATATGCTGGATCTGCTCTTCAGGATACTGATCCAGAAGGTGTGATCCGATAATCTCACGAATGAGATCATACAAAGTATTGATTCGGTTCTGTTCAACACTCAGGAAATACTCGGCTGTGATGTCACATCCGGTAATAAAGATATTGATTTTATTGTCTTCATTCAGGAATGAAATCATTGCCATCCGATAGCAGCGTATCAGCCCATCGGATGAGGAAAAGAACATATTTCGGTATACAGATGAGCTGAGGCCCTCTCGTATATGCGTAATATCATCAGCAATAGATTCAAATTGACTGCCTGTGATGAGTATATTGCAGGGCTTTTTATCCGGTTCATATGAAAATCCAGAGATCTCCTGAAATTTCTGATTTGTAATGAGGAGATTTCCCTGCAGATCAATCACAGCAGCCGGGCCGGGCATATTCTGGAGCAGAGAGGTCAGAACTGGAACAGACTGAACATCAGGGCAGGCATTCAAATCAATATCCAATCTGTTTCACCTGGTTAATAATTGGAAAGAGAATATTTATACATATTCAGATGCTTCCGGAGATAATCGGTACAGGTATATGGTTACGGAACATACAATTATCCCACATTCTCATGTCTGATCCTGTCTCTACAAAACGAAAAACTGTTCTGGTTCAGGTTCCTTTATCAAGGGATCTCCTGCTGGAAGAGATCTCTGTCATGGATACCCTGAATAAAAAATTCTCTGACGATGAGATAACACTCAGTTTTTCCAATCAAACCCTGACTGCCCACTTAATAAGGCTTGACCCGGCCCAATATCAGAAGATAATGTATGAATCAATTAACCGGGTAAAGCTGACACCACTCTATGACAAGAATCTGGAGAATCCGTTTGCCATCCTGATGGAAAAAATATATGCAATTGGAAGTTACGGCATACGATATAAAAAGAGGATCTATGCCGGATATGCCGATGAACGAAAGGTGACCGGCAGAAAAGAAAAAGAGTCCGAAAGGGGTTCCTTTTTTTATGCAGAAGGAAATACCTTCTCCCGTGTGGATCATGCTCTTCCTGATGAATACATCAATCAGATCATCTGTGGTGACAGCGAAGAGATCCTGTCCCGTCTCCCTAATAACTGTATTGATCTGATAATTACCTCACCACCATATAATTTTGGTTTGGAATACTCATCTTCTGGTGATAGCACTCACTGGGAGGCGTACCTTGACAAATTATACCGGGTTTTTGCCCAGGGAATCAGAGTATTAAAATACGGGGGGAGGTTTATTGTGAATGTCCAGCCTCTCTTCTCTGATTATATTCCGCTTCATCATCTTATCTCATCATTCTTCATGAATCAGAAGATGATCTGGAAAGGTGAAATTCTCTGGGAGAAGAACAATTATAATTGTAAATATACTTCATGGGGAAGCTGGAAAAGTCCGAGCAGTCCGTATCTAAAATATACCTGGGAATTTATCGAAATTTTTTGTAAAGGATCCCTAAAGAAGAGGGGAAATTCTGATGATATTGATATTTCAGATGAGGAGTTCAAATCCTGGGTGGTTGCAAAATGGTCTATCGGACCGGAACGAAGGATGAAGGAATTTAATCATCCTGCTATGTTTCCAGAGGACCTCGTTGAACGATGTCTGAAATTGTTCAGTTTTCAAGGGCATATTATCCTGGATCCGTTTAACGGCGCTGGAACGACCACAGCAGTTGCTGCACGAACAAACCGTCGGTATCTGGGTCTTGATATCTCTTCTGAATACTGTGAACGGGCCCGGGAAAGACTCAAAAAGAATCAAAATTCATTACCCGGAAAAGTGCCGGAAATAACAAAGAAGAGAGAGAAGAAATCTACTCCCATATCCTCCGAAGCACCACGGCGAAGAGGCCGCCCGCCAAAACAGTTGGTATTGAAAGAGGGGTTTCAGGATAGTCTTGACCGGTTTTCCGGGATTTCGTCATGAGAGAGCCGGTAGCAAACTGATAATTGGATAATGCCTGAGGATTATTGGGATCACGTGCAAGGGCCTGCTCAGAGGCATTTTTCTCTTCTTCAAATTCACCAAGCCCGCCATGAGCGGTTCCTTTCAGAACCCATGCTTCAACCAGCGTCGGATCTTTATTTACTGCCGCATCAGCAGCCTTGAGTGCTTCCTGATACCGGCCGATCTCAATAAAGAGAGATGCCTGTGCGGTCAGGACATAGGCATTATCCGGATGTGTTTTTTCTGCCTGATCAAGGAGGCTTTCTGCCTCATCATAGTTTCCTTTTTGCTGAAGAATACCTGCCTTTGTGATAAGAGCGAGGTAAAAATCCGGCTGAATCTCCAGAGATCTGTTAATAAGGGCTAATGCCTCGTCGTATGATTGATTCGCCGCTGCATCTACCGCCTTATTATAATAGGATATCGCATCAACAACCGGCCCTTCAAGCCCTCCATATGCCGGAGCGATAAGCAGGGTTATACATGCAATCCAGATTAAGAAGAAAAATACCTGCGCTTTCAAAATTATTTTTTTCATTATACATACTCGTCCGTCATACCGTATGGAATTATCTGGTTTCATGACTCAAAAACTTCCATTGATGAATAAGAAAGAAGACTCAGTTCGAGCCTGTTATATGTTAGCATGGCACAATGATGCATGGATATGTTCGGGTTACCAACAGAAACTATTGTAATTGTAGGAGGAGCGTTTGTATTCTTTGCCATTCTTCTTCTTCTCTGGGGGCTTTATTACCGAGGTGAGGCATAATGGTGGATGTTTCAACGATTCTCATTGTTGCGTTTTATTGTCTTGCTATGATAGGTATCGGAGCATGGGCTTCGAAAAAAATTAAAAATACCGAGGATTATCTGGTTGCTGGCAGATCACTCGGGTTCTGGGTTTTTGTTCTGCTCATGATCGGAACGGTCTGTTCCGGGATGTCACTGCTTGGTGTTTCTGGACTTGGATTTAAATTCGGATGGCCGACCATCTGGGAGCAGATATTTGTCCCGCTATCAATTGCTTTTTGTATTATATTCTTTGGTGTAAAATTGCATACCATTACCCGCACAACCGGGTACATAACCGTTCAGGATTATCTGGCTCACCGGTATGAAAGCCCGACAGCTCTTCGGACACTCTCTGCAGTTGCAGGGATTATTGTATCCCTCATCTATCTGGTCGGTCAGTATACTGCTATCGCCATAGTACTCATGTGGCTTTTTGAGATCCCACTCTGGCTCGCATTGATTCTTGCAACCCTTGTCGTGACTATTTACACAACCATTGGCGGTCTGTATGCCGTTGCCTGGGCAGCTCTTGTTCAGTCATTGATCCTGATACTTGGAGTTGTCATCATGGCTCCCATCATCATCTTTTATGCAGGCGGGTTTACTCATATAAACGAGTTTATGGCATCAATTAATCCGGATCTTGTGCAGCCATGGATGTCGCAGGGAATGGTTTTTACCCCGGCATACCTTGTCTCTTTTGGAGTGCTTCTGATCGTCGGACTTGCCTGTGCCCCTCATGTCATCAATAATATTCTTGCAGTCAAAGATGCACGGCTCTTACGATGGGCTCCTCTTCTTGGATTCCTTATCTACGGGGCTGTGATGTTTCTGCTCAAATTTGCAGGGTTTGCAGGTATTGTGCTGGTCCAGGAAGGAGTATTTACTCTCCCTGATGTTCCCAATGCGCAGGATTTTGTCATACTGTATGGCATACAAAATGCGATACCCCATATCGCTTTATGGTCCATCTTTGCCGTGATTGTTCTTGCAGCAGTCATGTCAACCACTGATCGTCTTATGCTTACCATCGGCGCCATGTTTTCATGGGATATTTACAAGAAAATCATCCGACCCGATGCACCTGACAAACAGGTTCTTATTATCAGCAAGGTGGTTGTCGTCTTATCAGCTCTTGTAACGATGATAATCGCTTTAAATCCACCTGAAATGCTTGCATTTTTGATCTGGAT
>ERZ795060.1594-NODE-1594-length-26094-cov-20.375283_pt1 | contig 26094 bp, 24 predicted proteins | sample MGYA00375144_ERZ795060 | MGnify/ENA primary metagenome ERZ795060 (study PRJEB30189, sample SAMN05720157) | activated sludge metagenome | isolation source: anaerobic digester from wastewater treatment plant | place: Japan | collected 2015-05-15 ...
ATATTTTATAGTTTATTTTATTATCAAAGTTTATTTAGAGTTTATAAAAAAATAGCCAAAGCACAATAAAGCCTTGTTGCTTGCAACAAGGCTTTTTAATTTTCAATCAATTTTGAAGCGTTTAATTGTTCGGCTATTTGGGGGAAAATTGAATTCAATTCTTCTTTTTCTTCTTTGGTGAAGTTTTTTAAAACTAATTCATCGGCTTTTCGACGCCGGGATTCTTGTTTTGGCCGAACGCCAATTCTTATCCGGTAAAAATTTTTTCCAAAGTGATTGATGATTGATAATACTCCTCGATGGCCAGCTGCTCCGCGGGAAAATTGGATTTTATATTGGCCAATTAGTAAATCAGTGTCATCGTGGACTACTATAAAATCTTTTTCCTCGGCTTGGAAGTATTTTTTTAGAGCCGAGAAGGTTTTATAGGACTCATTCATAAAGTTTAAAGATTTAGCCAGAATAATTATTTGGTCTTGATAAGAAAAGGTAGTGATCACTGCCTGAACCTTTTTATTTTCCTTAAAAGGAGGAAAATTTTTTTCTTTTTGAAGCCAATTTAAAAATAGATGACCAACATTATGCCGGTTATTTTGATACTGCTTATCAGGGTTGCCAAGTCCTAAAATAATAATTTTATTGGGATTTTTGCTCATCAATAAGAGAATAAATAAAATTTTGAATTTCTTCGTAATTTTCTAGCCCTGCTTTGGGAACAAGAGCATAAACATATTTTCCCAGACCATCATAATAACCGCTCGAGACCAACAATTTATTTGGCTCATAAGCTGAGATAATAGTCCCTTCTATGGGGTAATCTTTCACTTCTTTGGCTAAAAGCAAAAGATTGGTTAAATCAGTTAGGCTGAAACTAGTGAAATAATGGCCAGCTAAAGATTGCCAGATTTGAACCCAAGAAATAATGGAAGAAGAATCCAATGACTGAGCTAGCTTTTCTTTTAAAGCCGAAAGAAGAAGTTGTTGATTTTTCATTCGGGAAAAATCACCATCAGGCGCATAACGGCTTCTAATCATTTTTAAAAATAAATCCCCATCTAAATGCTGCCAGCCAGCTTCTAAGTAAAACATTTGACTGGGGTTATGAGGGTTAACTAAATTTGGGTCAAAAAAATCTTTTTCCAGATAAATATCGATCCCGCCTAAGGTGTCAACTAGCGATTTAACAGCTTCCAAATCTAAAACAATTACTTCGTCAATTTTTAAACCGCTGATTTCTTCCATCTTTGTTTTAATTAAATCAAAAGACTTGCTTTCATTGTATTTTTTGTTTTTGTTTTCCAACTCAAACAGAGAATTAAGTTTTAATAGATTGTTGCTATTAGGCGCTTTGACTAATAAATCGCGGGGAAAAGAAATAAGATGAATTTTTTCTTCGGTTTTATTAAGTGAGATGATAATAATTGAATCAGTTAATAAACTGCCTCGAGAACCCGCGCCCGCAATTCCTAGAAAAAGAAAATTTTTGACTGTGTCTTCAGTTGGTTTAATGAAATTTAAATTTTTTGTTCCGGTATTGGAAAAATTGTTGAAAAGATAAGTTTTGGAAAGCAGACTGATTTTTGAAGGAAATAATAAAATAGCGCCGACAATCAGGGTTAAAATAATCAATAAAATGAGATAAAATAACTGATTTTTAGCCATTTGATTTTCTTGTTTTTTTATGTTAATCTTATCAAGATTAAGATAGCAAATTTTAAGAAATAAAGATAATTTTTATGTGGAAAAAATTCTTAAAAGAAAATTTAGAAATGATTTTAATCGCTTTGGCGATTGTTTTACCTATTAGGTTTTTTGTCATGCAGCCTTTTGTTGTTCATGGTTCTTCCATGGAACCAACTTACTTGCCAAGGGACTATATTATTGTTGATGAAATTTCGTATCGTTTTCGTGCTCCTGAACGGTTTGAAGTTGTGGTTTTTAAAGCTCCCAATACGACTAAACAATATTATATAAAAAGAATTATTGGTTTGCCAAATGAGGAAGTTATTATTAAAGACGGAAAAGTGACTGTTATTACTCCTGATAATCAATTAATTGTTTTAGACGAAATATTTCTTCCAGAAGGAGTGATGACTAATGGTTCAATTGATATTAAGTTAGGTCCAGATCAGTATTTTTTGCTGGGTGATAATCGTTTTGCTTCTTATGACTCCCGCCATTGGGGTCCTATTTCGAGAGAGGCTATTATTGGTCGGGCTTGGCTTAGATTTGATCTTTTTTCAGATTTAAATCAATAAAATGTCTCAGAAAAAAACAAATCAGAAAACTTCATTAGTTAAATCTCGTTTTCAGATTCCTCGGGGAATGAAAGATATTTTACCAGAAGAAATGCCTTATTGGCAATGGGTTTTTGAGAAAGCAAAAAACCTTTTAGAGTATTATGGTTTTTCTCGAGTAGAAACTCCAATTTTAGAAAAAGCTGATTTATTTTACAAAGGAACTGGTAAGCAATCAGATTTAGTTAAAAAAGAAATGTATCTTTTGAAAACAAAAGAGAGCGGGGAAATATTAGCCTTGAGGCCAGAAGGAACATTGCCAATCGCGAGGGTTTATTGCCAGTATGGTTTATTTAATAAACCCCAGCCAGTAAAATTGTATTATTTTGGTCCTTTTTTCCGGCATGAAAAGCCTCAGTTAGGTCGCTATCGGGAATTTTATCAGTTAGGCTGGGAAATTATTGGCGAGAACAGTCCGGTTTTAGATGCTCAAATAATCAATATTGGTTACAATTTTTTAGAAGAAATAGGATTTAAAAATAAAGAGATTTTGATTTATCTTAATAGTTTGGGTTGCGAAAAATGTCAAAATAATTATCTAACGGCTTTAAAAAAATATTACCGTCCTAAATTAAAAAAAGTTTGTTCGAATTGCCGAGAAAGATATCAGAAGAATCCTTTAAGAATGCTTGATTGCAAAGATGAAAAATGTTTGAAAATTAAAAAAGAAGCTCCTTCTCCTCTTGACTTTTTATGCTCGGATTGCAAGAATCACTTTCAGATGGTTTTGGATTATCTTGATAGCTTAAAAATAGATTATTATCTTGATAAAAACCTGGTGAGAGGATTGGATTATTATACCCGAACAGTTTTTGAGTTTAATATTAAAAACCACGATTCCAAAATGGCTATCGGTGGTGGTGGTCGATATGATGGTTTATTAAAATCTATCAGCCGAATAGATAAACCAGCCTTGGGAATGGCTTTTGGGGTAGAAAGAGTCATCGAAGCTTTAAAAGAAAGAAAAATCTCTATTCCTAAAAAAGAACCAGAAATTTTTTTGATTCAAATTGGTCAACCAGCGAAAAAAGAGGCTTTAAGATTGATAGAAGTATTAAGAAAAAACAATATTGAAGTTAGAGAGAATTTAGCAAAAGAGAACGTTAAAAATCAATTGGAAATAGCCAATAGATTGGGGGTAAAATATTGTTTAATCCTTGGGCAGGAAGAAATAAACGAAGGAATGGTGATTTTTAAGGATATGACTTCAGGCATTCAAGAAAATTTACCCATAGAAGGGATCGAAGAATTTTTAAAAAGAAGATTAAAAATTAATAATCAGTAATCAATAATCAATAACTATGGCTTTGGTAATAAAAAGAAAAAAAGACGAAAATCTTAATAATTATTTAGCGAGAGTATTTAAAGTAATTAAACAGAGCGGAATTCTCTTGGAAGCAAAGAAGAGGAAATTTTATATTCCGCCTCAAAATGAGCGTTCAAAAAAGAACTCAGCTTTATATCGATTAAGAAAAAAAGAAGAGATAGAATGGAAAAAGAAAGAAGGTTTAATTTAAGAGCAAGGGAAATAAGTTATGCCCAAAAATGAAATTTTGGTGTATAATTACTCTAAAGAAAGACTGCCATTAACAAAAAAAGAGATTGTTAGTCTTTCTCAAAGAATTTTAACACTGTTTGGAGAGCGGGAAAAAGTTTGTTTATCTTTGATTTTTGTTTCACCTTCAGAAATAAAAAAGCTTAACCATTATTGGCGGAAGAAAAATGAGCCAACAACTGTTTTAACTTTTCCTTATAGCGCTGATTCTCTTTCTAAAGATCATCAAGAGATAAAAGAAAAAGACTTGGGAGATATATTTTTTTGTCCGGTAATTATTAAAAAAAGAGCTCAAGAAAGTAAGATTAGTTATAAAAAAAATTTTGTCATTCTCTTAATCCATAGTCTTGCTCATTTATATGGTTATGATCATAAAAACAAAAGAGATTCATTAATAATGGAGGAAGTAGAAAAAAATATTTTGGCGAAATTAAATTTTAAATAAATATGCCTTCTTATCATCTATGTTTGGACTTGGGAAGTTATGAAATTAAATCTTTAGTTGGAAGAGTGGAAAATGGAGAAATTAGAATTTTATCTTCACTGAAAAAACCTTCTCAAGGAATTAAAAACGGAGTGATAACTGATCCTGATTTAGTAGCAGAAAGAGTTGGGGAATTACTTTCTGAGATAGAAACGGCTAACAAAAAAATGCATTTTTATGAAGCAATTATTGGAATAGGAGGAACTTATTTAGATTTAAAAACTTCAAAAGGGGTAACTGTGATTTCCCGTTCTAATCAAGAAGTGACTGAAGATGACGTAGAAAAAGCTTTTCAGGCTGCTCAAGCTTTGGCTTTGCCTCAAAATCGCATTCTTATACAGGCAATTTTAAAGAATTTTCGGATTGATGGAGGAGAAAAAGTTAAAGATCCGGTGGGAATGAAAGGAATTAAATTAGAAGCGGAAAGTTTATTAATTGATATATTCTCGCCAGTGATAAAAAAGATCGATGAAGTGGGTGAAATGTTAGGTCTTGCTTTTAATAAAAAATGTGTTTTGCCGTTAGCCGGAGCTGAATTTGTTTTAAACGAAAGGGATAAAGATTTAGGAGTAATGACCATCGATTTTGGCGCTGATACAACCAGTATTTGTGTTTATGAAGATGGTGAATTGATAGATTTAAAGGTTTTTCCTTTTGGCAGCAATCATGTTACTAATGATATTGCTGTTGGTTTAAAAACTTATATTGATATTGCTGAAAAATTAAAAATTAAAGAAGGAGTTGCTTATAGTAAAAAAGTTTCTAAGAATGACAATATCGAAATGACTGATTATGGTGAAGAAGGAGAAACAAAAGTATCCAAGAAATTTTTAGCAGAGATTATTGAAGCAAGGTTAATGGAGATTTTGGATTTAATTGGCGAGGAATTAAAACAAATAGACAAATTTAATAAATTACCGGCTGGAATTGTGATTTATGGCGGTGGAGCAAAAACACCCTATTTATCTGATTTAGTTAAAGAAAGGTTGAAACTTTCCGTGAGGGTTTTTAATCCCGATCATCCGTTTTTTGAGGGCAATCCCTCAATGGAGTTTGTTCCGGTGTTAGGACTTTTGAATTTTTTTGCCGGAATGGAAAATGAAAGAATTATTAATCAGGGAGGAAAATTGATAAAAAAAATTTTTAAACCTTTTACTAATCTTTTTAAATTTTAATAGAAAGATTTAATTATTAAAATTATTAAATTAAAGAAAATATGGCGAGTCAAAATAAATCGGTAAAAAAGGAAAAGAAAATAACTTCCAAAAAAAGAGCCGAAGTTAAAAAATCGCAAGAAGAAAAAAATTTAGAATCAGCGAAAGATAATTTTTCAACCAATATTAATTTTGGTAAGAATTTTCTAAAAAATATCAACATTAAAGTTGTTGGCGTTGGCGGTGGCGGTAATAATGTTATTTCTAGAATTAAAGACAGAAAGTTTGAAGGAGTTGAATTGGTGGCGATTAATACCGATGTTCAGGGATTGCGTCATAGCCGAGCTGATAAAAAAATTCAAATTGGAAAAAATCTTTGCCGGGGATTGGGAGCAGGAATGGATCCGGAAAGAGGAATGAAGGCTGCAGAAGAAGATCTGGAAGAAATTATGAAAGCCGTAGAAGGCACTGATTTAATGTTTTTAACTGCTGGTTTGGGAGGAGGCACTGGTTCTGGCGCTTCACCAATCGTCGCTAACGTAGCAAAAAAAAGCGGTGCTTTAGTCGTAGCAGTAGTTACAAAGCCATTCCTTTTTGAGGGAGAAAAAAGAATTGAAGTAGCCGAAGAAGCCTGGTCTCGATTGTATAATGAAGTTGATGCTATTGTGACGATTAACAATGATAAAATTTTTACTTTGATTGACGAAAAAACCCCAATTTTGGAGGCATTTTTAAAAATTGATGACATTTTGAAACAGGGGTTAGATAGCATTATTCAGCTAATTGCTCAGCCGGGATTAATAAATTTAGATTTTAATAATATTAAATCAATTTTATCTGAAGCCGGAAGCGCTTTGATGGGCATTGGTCGAGCTCAAGGAGAGGAAAGAGCCAAAAAAGCGGCTCAGATGGCAATTGAATCCCCCTTGCTTGATATTAATATTGATGGGGCTAGGAGGGTATTATTTAATATTGTGGGCACTAATGATTTGTCTTTGGTGGAAATTAATGAAGCAGCAAGGATTATTACCCAGTCAGTAGCTAAAGATGCTCAGATTGTTTTTGGAGCTGGATTTGATAATACTTTAAGAAAAGGGGAAATAAAAATTACGGTTATTGCTGGCGGTTTTGAGGAAGAAAAAACAATAAGATCTCTTCCTTTGGATATTAAATTACCGATAAAGGAAGAAAGTGTTTCTGAGGAAAGCAATAACTTAATTAAAAACGAAGAATCAGAAGATAATTCTGAAAGTATTTTGAAAAAATTTATTGCTCAGAATGATTTAGAAACGCCGGCTTTTCTCCGCCGAAAGAAAAAGAATTAAGAGTTTGGATAATTCTAAACGCAAGCTATCTTTTAATTAATGTTCAATGTTTGGACACCGCAAGTCTTAATTGAGGTTCAGCCGGCTGTCAATTTTCAATAAAAAAATAACTATAATTTAATAATAAAAAAGTTATGGCCACCACAACAAAAAAAGAGAAAAATAAAATCACCAAGGTCCAAAAAAGAACCGGAGAAATAGTGCCTTTTCAAAAGAAAAAAATAGAAGAAGCAATTTTTAAAGCTTTAACAGCGACTAATACTGGCGGACGGAAGCTGGCTAAAGAATTGGCTGATAAAGTGGTGAAATTATTAAACCGAAGATTTAAAAAAGGCGATATTCCAACAGTGGAGCAGATTCAGGATATTGTCGAAGAGGTTTTAATCTTAGAAGATTTAGTGGAAACGGCCAAGGCCTATATTCTTTATCGGGAAAAAAGAAGAAATATCAGAGAAGCGAAATTAGCAACGGAAGAAGGAGTGGGTTTGGTAGATGAATACTTAAAAGAAAATACTTGGGAAGTTAAAGAGAATTCCAATATGGCTTTTTCTCTTCAAGGATTAAATCACTATGTGGCGGCTTATGTGAGTAAAAAATACTGGCTTAATCGAATTTATCCGGCAGAAATTCGTAAAGCCAATGAGAGCGGTGATTTTCATATTCATAACTTGGATATTTTGGCAACTTACTGTTGCGGCTGGGATTTATATGATGTTTTGTTAAAGGGCTTTGGCGGTGTTTTTGGAAAAATTCAATCTAAACCGCCAAAACATTTTCGATCGGCTTTAGGTCAGGTGGTGAATTATTTTTATACCCTTCAGGGAGAATCAGCTGGCGCTCAGGCTTTTTCTAATTTTGATACCCTTTTAGCGCCATTTATTCGTTATGATAATTTGTCATTTTCCGAAGTTAAACAAGCTTTGCAGGAATTTTTGTTTAACTGTAATGTGCCAACTAGAGTTGGCTTTCAGACACCTTTCGAAAATATTACTTTAGATTTAAAGGTTCCTAATCATTTAAAAGATTTACCAGTAATTATTGGCGGCCAACCGCAAAAAGAAACCTATGGTGATTTTCAGGAAGAAATGAATATTTTGAATCAGGCTTTAACAGAAGTTTATGTTGAAGGTGATGCTACTGGCAGAGTTTTTACTTTTCCTATTCCTACTTACAATATTACTAAGGATTTTGACTGGACTAATGAATCTTATAGTGGAATTTGGCAGATGACGGCTAAGTATGGGATTCCTTATTTTTGCTTAGATGAAAATACCGAAGTGATTACTGCTAAGGGGGTAAAAAAAATAAAAGATATTTCTCTTAATGATTATCTTTTATCAGAAGAAGGCAATTTTATCAAAATAAAAATTAAAACAAAGACTCGCTCTTCGGAAAATATTATTTTAGAAGGAGAAAAGTTTGACATCATTTGTAGCTTCAATCATCGATTTCCAACTAAAGAAGGCATTAAAAAAGCGGAAGAATTAACATTAAATGATCGGCTTTTAAAATATAACGAAAAAGTTATTTTAGAAACAGGAATGATTTTGGATAATTATAATAAGCAATTTTTTGGAATAGATTCTTTAAAAGAATTAGATAATAAGGAATTCCTTAAATTGGTTCCCAGAAAAATAATTAAGCATCTTCCTCGTTTTGAATACTCTAAAACTCGATTTCAATCTAATCTTAATGAAAAAATCAATATTCCTAAAGATTTGAATGAAGAGTTAATGGAATTGATAGGAATTATTTTAGGCGATGGCAGTCTTCGGCAAAATGGGATAAGAATAGTTAACGGAGATGAGGAGATTTTAAATTTTGTTAAACAGGTTGTCAAAAAAGAATTTAAAATAAATGTTCAAACAAGGATAGCTGGCCATTCTAAAATCTGTAAAGATTTATCAGCGAATAGCGTAATTTTGGTTAATTTCTTTAGAAATTTAGGTTTGAATGGTAATACTTATTCTAAAAGGATTCCTGAGATTTGCTATTGGCGGAGCGAGAAAGAAATAGGAGCCTTATTGAGAGGACTATTCGATACTGATGGCTCAATCAATTTAAACAGAAGGAAAGATCACATTCTTTCGATTTCTTTTGCTAATGCTGAATTGATGAATGATGTTTTAGTTCTTTTAGCTAAAATAGGAATTGCCGGGAAAATTAATAAATCAGGAAAGAAGGGAGCTCGATTAGTAATTACCGGGGCAAGGAATATAGGCCTTTTTAAAAAGAAAGTTGGTTTTAGGATTAAAAAGAAAAATGATTTATTAAGGTTGGAGCCTAAAGATTCCGAACATCCGGCAATTGGTGATAAAATTGTGCCTCTCGAGGAAGCTATAAAATTAGATAATCATTATTCTTATCAGGGTAAAAAGTATTTTCGAGTTAAAGCCAACGAAGAAAATGTTTATTTATTTATTTCCCGCTATGAGAAAAATATTGAAGAAGTTGTCATTAAAAAAATCGAAAGGGATTATAACTCCCGGAATCTTTATGACGTCAGTGTTGATTCTTCTTCTCATCTTTTTGTATTAAAAAATGGAATTATTAGTCATAATTCAAACTTTATTAATTCTGATATGAAACCGGAAGATAGCCGTTCAATGTGCTGTCGGCTTAGGCTTGATAATCGGGAATTATATAAGCGGGGAGGAGGATTGTTTGGCGCAAATCCAAAAACTGGTTCCATTGGCGTAGTCACAATTAACCTTCCCCGAATAGGTTATCTTTCTAAAACGAAAAAAGAATTTTTTGACCGGTTGGAAAATTTAATGAATTTGGCTAAAAGCAGTTTGGAGATTAAAAGAAAAATTTTAGAGGATTGGACCGAAAAAAGTCTTTATCCTTATTCAAAATATTATTTGGAAGAAGTTAAAAAATTAAGAGGCTGTTATTGGGGGAATCATTTCTCAACAATTGGAATCATTGGAATGAATGAAGCTTTGTTGAATTTTATGGGAGTCAATATTGCTGATAAAAACGGAATAAAATTCGCTACCGAGGTTTTAGATTTTATGAGAGAAAAATTAGTTAAGTTTCAGGAAGAGACTGGTAATCTTTATAACTTAGAAGCAACACCAGCAGAAGGGACTTCTTATCGTTTGGCTTTAAAAGATAAAAATAAATATCCTGATATTATTACTTCTGGAGAAAAAGAACCTTATTATACCAATTCTACCCAATTACCAGTTAATTATACCGATGATTTATTTGAAGCTTTAAAACTTCAGGATGGGTTACAAACAAAATATAGTGGGGGAACTGTCTTTCACGCTTTTTTGGGCGAATCAATTTCTGATAGTGAAACAGTCAAACGATTAATAAAAACTATTTTTGAAAACTTTAAATTGCCTTACTTTACTTTGACACCAACTTTTTCTATTTGCCCAACTCATGGTTATTTAGTAGGTGAACATTTTACTTGTCCAAAATGCGCAGTTCATCAACCTTGTGAAGTTTATTCTAGGATAGTTGGTTATTTGCGGCCAGTTCAACAGTGGCATAAAGGCAAACAAGAAGAATTTAATCAGCGGAAAACATTTAAAGTTTAGAAAGGTAATTTTATTATGCTTTTTTTTGGAGGACTAGAAAAAACAACCTTAGTTGACTATCCGGGAAAAATTGCTGCTACTGTTTTTACCTTAGGATGTAATTTTAGATGTCCATTTTGCCAGAATCCAGAATTAGTTAAAGAAGATTTGATTAAACAACAACCCAGAATCAGCGAAGAAGAAGTAATTAATTTTTTAAAAGAAAGAAGAGGTTTATTAGAAGGATTGTGTCTTACTGGCGGGGAGCCACTCTTATGGAATAAAGAATTAAGAGAGTTTTTAAAAAAAATCAAAGAATTGGGATTTTTGATAAAATTAGATCATAATGGTTCTTTTCCAGAAGAGCTGGAAGATTTAATAGATAAAAAATTAGTTGATTATGTAGCGATGGATGTTAAAGCGCCAAAAAATAAATATTATCTTTTAACCGAGCAAAAAAATATTGAGAGCAAGATAGAAAAGAGCATTAATCTTTTAAAAGAAGGAAAAATAGATTATGAATTCCGGACAACTTTAGCCCCTTTTTTAAGTCAAGACGATCTTCAGGAGATAATTAACTGGATAAAACCAGCCAGAGCCTATTATTTGCAATTATTCCGCTCAGAAAAAGTTTTAGATCAAAGTTTAAAAGGAAAAAAGGGTTTAGAGGAAGAAGAAGCCAAAAAAATCATTGAAGCCAATCGTTCGTTTTTTGAAATTTTTGAATTAAGATAGATTCAAATTTTTAAGACTTCAATTAACGACATCGGCCAGTCGTTAGAAAGTAACGACTTGCGATGTCAAAGTATTAAAATTGATTAATTATTTAATTATTAATAAAAAAATAAACCATCTTCTCTTAGAAATAAATTAGACGATATGCTAGACGTTTTAACAATTGGTTCAGCTACTCGAGATGCCTTTTTTAAAGGAATAAATTTTTTAATTGTTGAAGATGACCGGTTAATAACCAAAAAAGGAATTTGTTTGCCTTTGGGAGCAAAAATAACTGTTCCTTCTGTTTATTTTATGACCGGTGGCGGAGCAACGAATACCGCTGTTGTTTTTAAAAAAATGGGATTAAAAACCGGAGCAATTTTTCGAGTGGGAAAAGATGTTTCCGGCGAGACCATTAAAAGAGAAATGATTAAAGAAGGAATTGAACTGAATCTGGTTCAAGAAGATCGTGATAAGCCAACAGCGTATTCAGTGATTTTATTGACTGATTTTGGCGAAAGAACAATTTTAAATTACAAAGGAGCTAATGAATTTTTTTCTTCTAAAGAAATCCCGGTGAAAAAAATCAATGCCCGATGGCTGTTTTTGGGATCTTTAGGAAAAAATCCAAAAAATTTAGAATTCTTTTTGGAATTGAAAAAAAGACAGGGGATTAAAATGGCTATTAATCCGGGAAAATACGAATTATCTTTTTTGAAAAATTATCCTCAATTTTTATCTCTTTTTGATATTTTTATTTGCAATCAGGAAGAAGCTTCTTATTTAAGCGATGTCGATTATTTAAAAGAAGGTTTGATTTTTCAGAAATTAGATTCTTTAATAAAGGGTGTCGTAGTAATGACCAAAGGTAAAAAGGGCGTGAGTGTCTCTGATGGTCAGTATCTATATTCTGCAAGAATTGTTAATTACCGAAAATTTATCAAAAAACCATTAAAAGTAGAAAAAGATTTAAAGCAACCCGATGCTACGGGCGCTGGTGATGCTTTTGCGGCTACTTTTACTTCTTTTCTTATTAAAAAAAATGTAATTAATGAAAAAAATATTGAAGAAGCAATGCGTTTGGCTTTAATAAATTCTTCTTCGGTGGTGAATTTTTTAGGAGCAAAAACCGGTATTTTGGATTGGAAAAATATTCAAAAAAATAAATTAAACCAGATAAAAATTAAAAAAATTAAACTTTAAACTGGTAATATGAGAAAATTAAACAATCCATTTTTAAAAAACGGAAAAGCAATGATTTTAGCTTATGACCATGGTTTTGAGCATGGAATTAGTGATTTCAATGATTTTTCGCTTTTGCCGGAAAATATTCTGGAATTAGCCGCTAATAATGGTTATACCGGTTTGGTTCTTCATAAAGGTTTAGGAGAATTACTTTTTCCCGTTTCTAAAAAGGTTCCTTTAATTATTAAACTTAATGGTAAATCGCCTTTTTTGCGGGAAAATGATTCTTTGGTCAGCGCTGATTGTTCTGTAAAATACGCCCAAGAATTAGGGGCGAAAGGAGTTGGCTATACTATTTATTTAGGCAGTCAATTTGAGAAAGAAATGATTAAAGAGTTTGGAAAAATTCAGGAAGAAGCCAGGGAAAGAAATTTAATAACAATTTTATGGCTATATCCGGTTTCAAAAGAAATGTTATCTTGGGAAAATTTTACGGCTAATGCCTGCCGATTGGGATTAGAATTAGGCGCTGATATGGTAAAAATTAAATATCCCGGCTCAAAAGAAGAATTAAAAAAAGCCAGAAAGTATTGTCCTTCTTTAAAAATTTTGCTTTCCGGTGGAGAAAAATTAGCCGAAGAAGAATTTTTAAACAATTTAAAAGAATCTCTGGAGGCTGGTTTAGACGGAGTAGCGGTTGGCCGAAATATTTTTCAGCAAGAAGGTCCAGAATCAATGAGCAAAAAAATTAAAGAAATTATTTTTGGTTAAAGGGGATTCAGGCTTTTAAATTTAATTAACGACATCGCAAGTCGTTAGAAAGTAACGACTAGCGCTGTCCAAATATTGAAAACTGAGTTGCTTTAAAGACGTGAATCTAAAGAGATCTATTTTAGAATTATTTTGCTAATACTAGACCAACTATTTTCTTAGCGCCATTTTGCTTTAATACTTTGGCGGCTTCGTTTAAAGTAGCCCCAGTAGTAAAAACGTCATCAACTAAAAGAATGATTTTGTTTTTTAAAAAATTATTTTGACTATTTTCTTTTAAATATTTTTTGTTCACTTGAAAAATATTTGAGACATTTTGTTTTCTTTCTAAAGGATTATTGATGTTAGCCTGAGGAGAATTATTTTTTATTCTGGTTAAAAGATCTTTTTGATAAAAAAGGGAAAATTCTTGGGCAATTTCTTGAGCCAATAAATCTGACTGGTTAAACCCTCTTTGCTTTTCTTTTTTTTGATGAAGGGGAATTGGGGCAACAACAAGATCCTCCCGGCTGCTCTTAAGAAGATAATTGAAAAAAGAACTGTTTTTTAAAAAAAGAATCATTTTTTCTGATAAAGGTAAATAAGCTTCTTTGATTGGTTGATATTTAAAAGCAAAAATTGCTTTTTTTAAAATTTCATTTTCATAAAAAGAAGCTGCTCCTAAAGAGGATAAATAATTATTTTTTTGATAACAGTGATGAGAAAAATTAGCCATTGTTTTCTGGCAATTAGGGCAGGTAAACTCTGATAGTAAAGGAATCATTTTTAAACACTCAGGGCAAAGAATATTTTTACTTTCTTTGTAGCAGTGGATACAGTGATAAGGAAATAAAATATCCAAAATTAGATTTTTAGCTTGATCTTTTAAAAAAAGAATTTTCTGAGAATTAGATTTGTTAAAAATTAACATTTTTTGTATAATTATATTAAACAAAAAAATAAAATGTTTTTCAAATTATTTAAAAATACTTTTTTAGGAATTGATATTGGTACTACTGCCATTAAAATAGTTGAATTATCAAAAAAAGCAAGGGGGATCTCAATGACTAGTTATGGCATCTTAGAAAAATATGGCCACTTAGAAAGAGTTAATGATGCAGTCCAAACTCCTAATTTAAAATTGTTAGAAGACAGTACGGCTTTATTAATTACAGAATTATTAAAAAAAAGTAAAATCCAGACAAAAGAGGCCTTAATTGGTTTGCCTAATTTTTTGGGTTTTACGACAACGATCAAGATGCCAAATATGTCTAGTCGGGATTTATCCAAAGCAATTAAATACCAAGCAGAACAATACATCCCAATGCCCTTAAAAGAAACAACTTTGGATTGGCAGATATTAGAAGAAGGACCAGAGTTAAAAATTTTATTAATTGCGGTTCCAACTGAACATATTAAACGTTATATGAAAACGGCTGAGCTGGCGAAATTAAATCTTTTAAGTTTAGAATTAGAATCTACGGCCATTAGTCGTTTGATAGGGATGAAAGAAAAAGGTTCTGTTTTAATTATTGATATTGGCGGTCGAATGACCTCGATTTCTGTCTTGAATGAAGGAAAATTAAGATATACTTCTGATCTTGAAATTGGGGGAGGAGATTTTACTCGGGTTATGGCTAATGGTTTGGCAATTAACCCTTTAAGGGCTGAACAGTTGAAAAAAACTTATGGATTAAATTTAAATTTTGAAAGAGGAATTAATTTATCGAATCTTCTCCAGCCACTATTAGAAAGTATTTTTCGGGAAGCAGAAAAAGCAATTAATACTTATTATTTGAATGAAAAAATGAAGGTTGAGAAAGTGATTTTGATAGGGGGAGGAGCCAACTTAATTGGTCTTTCTGATCTTTGCGCTCAAAGATTATCTTTGCCAGTAGCAATTGGTGATCCATTTTCGTGGGGAATGATTGATTTTCAAGCAGAAATAACGCCGATAATTAGAGAACTGGCTCCAATTTTAACTCCTGCTTGTGCTATTGGTTTAAAAGGATTATTATAATAAAGAAGTTTTCCAATTTTTGGACAGCGCAAGTCGTTAATTGAATGACAAATTTTGCTAATAAGTTTTTCCACTTGCTTGACTTTTAAAAATTTAGTAAAATAGAAAGAGGAAATAAAGAATTAAATTTTAATATGGTAGAAAATTATCAATACGATTCCTTAAAGGTAAAACCCTTGCCGCCTGCTTGGCCAAGAGGATTATTAATTTTCTTTATTGTTTTACTTGCTTTGACAATTGGATTAAATTTCTTTTTACAAATTTACCTTAATCGGGAAGAACAACGTTTAGCTCAGTTGGATAATCAATTGGAAGAATTAAAAAATCAATTACCAATAGATAAACAGCTGGAAGTTATTAAATTGGAAAGAAAAATCGACACTTTAAATCAGATTTTAACTGATCATATTTATTTTTCTTATTTTTTTGATTGGTTGGAATCAATCACTCCGGCTGATGTTTATTATGATTATTTAACCTTCACCGGCGATAATTTAAAGGTTTCTTTAAGCGGTCAGGCGAAAGATAATGAAATTTTAGCAAAAACGGTGTATGGTGCGATGGCTAATCAAATTTTAAATTCTACTAATTTAATTGATGGAGTAATTTTAAGAGATTTAGAAAGAAGGACTCAAACTTCTGATTTTTCTTTGGATATTTATTTGAAAAAAGAAGGTTTGAGCTTTCAATCAGAGGGTATTAATTCACTTCAGTCATCAGGAGGAATAAATCAAGAGGAAATTCCACAAGGACAAATTTTTAATGAAGAAGAAATTAATCAATATTAATAACTTTTAAAAATGAAAGAAACTACTAAACAAAATCTGGCTATTCTTGCAATCACTATCCTTTTGGGAGGAATAATTTTTATTGGTTTAAATTTTATTCAGCCAAGTTTGGATCGGCATCAAATACTTAAAGAATCAATTGCGGAAACTGAAGAAAAAATCAAAATCACTCAGGAGTACTTGGCAAAAACTCAATCTTTAATTGAAAATTATAATGCTCTAGCGCCTCAAGTTGAAAATATGGAGGTGGCTTTACCGGATAACCCTCAAACAGAACAAACTTTGGCAATCCTTGATAAAATAGGTCAAGATAATAATATTACTTTTACCCGTTTAAATTTTCAGGAAATTCCCAAAACCGATGAAACAGGCAATATCACTTTTGGAATTCTGGAAGTTAGAGGAACGGCCGTGGCTAGCTATCCTGATTTAAAAAAATTCTTAGAAGAAGTTGAAAAAGAGCTACGATTAGCTGATTTAAAAAATTTAGAAATGAATCCTGTTATTGGCGTTGAAGAAATGCAAGCGACCGGCAGTAAAAAATCAACAGCCAAAAAACCTAGTGAGCCGATGTTTAACGTTCAACTAATTTATAATTTTTATTATCTTCCTTAAAAGCTATGGCAATTGAAATTCAAAAACAAAAAACTTCTAACCTTTCTACTATTATTATCATTGCGATAGTGATAGTAATAGGTATTTGGTTGGTTAGTTCTTTATTAAAAGAACACCCTATCTCTTTAACGATTGAAGATGTTTTTAATACTCCGGAAGTGACAAAAGAGTTAGAAGAAGTAGAATTAAATACCGGTTTAGTTCTTAATAATCCTATTTTTTTAAGTTTAACCTCTCATGTGGTTTGGCCTCCGGAATTACCCCAATTTGGAAAAAGCAATCCCTTTCTTCCTTTTTAAGAACGAGTAAAGATTACCGGCAATATATTAATTTAATTAAATTGAAATGTATCAAGAAGAATTCCTTCTTTCTAATTTAATTCAAAAAGGAGTTTTAAAAGAAGATATTGCCCAGTCTCTGTTAGCAGAGGCTCGTTCTTTAAATAAGAAAATAGAAGAAGTAATGCTTGAAAAAAAACTGGTAGATGAAAAAACTCTTATTAATGCCAAAAGTGAAGTTTTAAATCTGCCAATTAAACTTTTTCAGGAGAAAGAAACTGTTCCTAATACTATTTTAAATTTAATTCCAGAAGACGTTGCCCGTCATTATAAAGTAATTGCTTTTAACAGAATAGGAAATACTTTAGAAATAGGAATGGTTTATCCTGAAGATATTGCTGCTCAAAAAGCAGTTCAGTTTTTAGCTGATCGTCTTCATGTAACTTTAAAAATTTATCTCATTACTCGATCTGATTTATTGAGATTATTAAAAGAATATCAAACATTCACTGAGGATTTTTATAAACTGGTTGATGATTTTCAAAAAAGATTTGCTTCAGTTGGCAAAGGGAAAACACCGTCTTATAAATTAGTTGATTTAGAATCCACTGCTGGCATCGTAGCCGAAGAAGCCCCGATTATAAAACTTTTTGCCTCTATTTTAAAATATGGTGTTAGGATTAGGGCTTCTGATATTCACATTGAACCAACTAGAACCAATATAAGAGTGAGGATGAGAATTGACGGTAATTTAACAGGGGTAGTTTATTTGCCATTGGCAATTTTATCAGCCATTGTCAGCCGGGTAAAAATTATGTCCAATATGAAAATAGATGAAACCCGCTTACCCCAAGACGGTCGTTTTTCTTCAATTATTGATGAAAAAGAAATTGATTTTAGAGTTTCAACTTTTCCTACGGCTTTAGGAGAAAAAATTGCTATTAGAATTTTGGATCCGACGGTCGGCTTGAAAAATATTCAGGAATTAGGGTTAAATAAATATCACTGGGAAATTTTAAAGAGGGAGATGGAAAAGCCTTATGGAATGATTTTAATTACCGGTCCAACTGGTTCAGGAAAAACCACGACTTTATACGCTATGCTTCAAATTTTAAATCAAGAAAAAGTTAATATTGTTTCTTTAGAAGACCCTGTTGAGTATACAGTTGAAGGAATTAATCAATCTCAAGTTTTACCAGAAATTAGTTATACTTTTGCCCGAGGTTTACGTCATATTGTTCGTCAAGATCCGGATATTATTATGGTTGGAGAAATTCGGGATGCCGAAACAGCTGATTTGGCCACTCATTCTGCTTTAACCGGTCATTTAGTTTTATCAACTTTGCACACTAATAATGCTATTGGGGTTGTGCCAAGATTGTTAGATTTAGGAGTAGAGAGATTTTTAATTCCCTCAGCTTTAAATTTAATGATTGCTCAAAGATTAGTTAGAAAATTATGTCCGGACTGCAAAGAAAAAGTGACAGCTAATAGTTATGAAGAAAAAATAATTGATGAAACTTTAAATCTTTTACCCAAAGCCGTGAGAGATGATCTTAATTATCAAAAACCCTATCAAATTTATAAATCAAAAGGATGTCCAAGCTGTAACAAAAAAGGATATTTAGGCCGAATAGGCATTTTTGAAATGTTGGCAATGACGCCTCAATTAGAGGAAATTATTCTTTCCGAGCCATCGCAGGAAAAATTGCTAGAAGAAGCCAAAAGGCAGGGGATGATTACTTTAAGAGGGGACGGAGTGTTAAAGGTATTAACTGGAGAAACTAGTATAGAAGAAATTTTGGCTGCTACCTCTCGTTATTAATTAGTTTATTGATTTTTCAGGATAAATCTGATAACTTATCAATATAACAAAATGTAAGAATTTTAATTATGGCTATTACTAAATCAGCAAAAAAAGCTTTAAAGAAAAATTTAAGAAACCAGGAAAGAAACCGGTTGATGAAAAATAAAATTAAAAAACAGAAAAAAGAAATTTTGAAGACTATTCAAAGTTCTAATCCTGAAGAAGCTAGAAAACAATTAGATCAGTACTATAAACTGATTGATAAGGCAGTAAAAAATAATTTAATTAAAAAAAACACCGGGAGCCGTTTAAAATCTCAAATGGCAAAAAAATTAAATTAATAACATCGTCAATCGTTAGAAGCATTTCATAAAAAATAGAAAATTTATATTTATTGCCTGAAATTCTTGAATTTAATAAAAAATCCCCCTTTGGGGATTTTTTTATGTCGTGTGCCGAGGGAGGGATTTGAACCCTCATGACCAAAATGGTCATATGATTTTGAGTCATACGCGTCTGCCAATTCCGCCACCTCGGCTTCTTATTAGAATTATAATTTTACAAAAAAATCCAAGAAAAAGCAACGGCGTTTGGTAAGAAACGAGATTTTTTGCTATACTACAAAGAGTTAAAGGAATATGGCATATGTTATTTCAATTTGTAATCAAAAGGGTGGAGTAGGAAAAACGACTACTTGTCTTAATTTAGGTGCATATTTGGCTATTTTAGGAAGAAGGGTTTTAATCATTGATTTTGATTCTCAAGCCAATGCCACCGTTGGTTTAGGTTTAGATTATCAAAAAATTAATAAAAATGTTTATCATTTAATTTTAAATTTAGCCGATTTCCGGGAAGTAATTTATCGGGCCAGGATATTTAGTTTGGATTTAATTCCTTCTTCGCCAGATTTAATTGGGGCTCAAGTGGAATTAAATAATTTACCAATGAAGGAGACAATACTTTTTCAAAAAGTTAATCAAATCAGGAATCACTACCACTATATTTTAATTGATCTTCCGCCTTCTTTGGGATTATTAACGATTAATGGTTTGGTTGCTAGTGATAAAGTGATTATTCCAATTCAAGCCGAGTTTTTTGCTTTAGAAGGTTTAAAGCAACTAATTTCTACGATTAATTTAATTAAACGGAATTTAGGAAAAAATATAGAAATTTTAGGCGCTCTTTTAACTTTATACGATAAAAGAAATCGTTTGAATCGCTTAGTTTTAAAAAACATCAGAAGAAGTTTTCCGGGCTATGTTTTTGAGACGGTTATTCCTAAAAATATTGATTTAGCCGAATCACCAAGTTTTGGTAAAACTATTTTAGAATATAGTCCTTCTTCTAAAGGGGCAAAGGCTTATTTAAATTTAGCAAAAGAAGTAATCAATCTTTTGGAGAAAAATATTTCATCAAATAATTTAAACAATTTAGCAAAAAATTAATCAAGAAAAAATATGGATTATAATCAGTTATTGCCCGAAGAGAATCATAATCAAGAATTTAATAATAACCAGTTAGGAAAAGGATTAGAGGCTTTAATTCCTAAAAAAGAGGAATTATCTTTTAATTCTTTGGATGATCAGTTAGCTAAAAAGATTTCAGAGTTAAACGACCCTGTTTTTCCTAAGGAGGGAAAAACTTTTTTACCAAAAGAAACAATTAAAGAGGATGCTTTTGATGAAGAGGATACTTCTGTTTTAAAAAATAACTCTGATTTTAATATTGAAGGCGAGATTAAAGATAAAAACAACGTTGAAGACAAAATGGAAGAAAACAAAATTGAAGATGATCAAGTTTTTCGCGAAGAGGAAAAGGATTTAGAAAAAGGAGGGATAAGAATAGAATCATTTCAGGAAAATAATCAAGTTCAAAACAGCCAAAGTCAAGACTTATCTTCCTTAGAGGAGACTTTTTCTAATGATCAAGAGGAGGAAGAAAAAGAAAATATTAACGCTTTAATGGAAGAAAAAATTTTCTATATTGAAACTGATAAAATTAAGCCAAATCCTTATCAACCAAGAAAGATATTTTCTGAAGAGAGTTTAAAAGAATTAGCTGATTCAATTAAAGAATATGGAATTTTAGAGCCGTTAGTAGCCTTGAGAGTGGAAAAAGAAACAGAGACAGGAACAACGGTTGAGTATCAGCTTATTTCTGGAGAAAGAAGGCTAATGGCAGCAAAATTGTTAAATTTACCGACAGTGCCGGTGATTATCAGAAAACCAATTGAGGAACAAAAACAATTAGAATTGGCTTTGATTGAAAATATTCAGCGAGAAGATTTAGATCCTATTTCTAAAGCTCAGGCTTTTTACAAATTAATTAATGAATTTAATTTAACTCAACAGGAGTTAGCCCAAAGGATAGGAAAAAGCCGGGAATTAATTGCTAATACCTTAAGATTGCTACAATTACCTTTGGAGGCTCAAAATGCTTTGAAAATCGGGAAAATTAATGAAGCGCACGCTCGGGCTTTGCTTTTATTCAACCAGCCGGAAAAAAGAAGAATCTTTTTGAAAGAAATTTTGGCGAAAAACTTATCCGGCCGAGAAGCTTTAGATTTAGCCCAAAAACTAACAGGCGATTTAGGAACTAAAAAGACCAAAGAAAGACGACGCAATGTTTCTTTAGAGCCGGAAGATATAGAATTGAAAGAAAAATTGGAGGAAGCATTAGGAACACCAGTTTATATTAAAAAGAAAGGAGAGCAAGGAGCAATAGAAATTAAATTTTATTCCCAAAAGGATTTAGAAAAAATTTTAGGAAAAATTTTGTCGTTTTAAATAACTTAGAATTTTTCTTTTTGTTTCTTCCATTTTGACAAAATCCAGCCACGAAGAAGAGGGCTTTTTACCTTTTCTGGTTAAAATTTCTACCACTTCGCCGCTTTTTAACTGATAATCTAAACTAACCAATTTTCCGTTAACCTTGGCGCCAATAGCCTGATGACCTATTTCGGTATGAATTTGATAAGCAAAATCTATGGGAGTTGCTCCTTCTGGCAAATCAATAAGATCGCCTTTGGGAGTAAAACAATAAATTCTATCTTTTAAAAAATCAATTTTAAAGTTGTCAACTGATTGTTTTTTTTGAAATTCTTTTTGAAGTTTTTGAGCTTGGCCAATAATTTGAGGATAAAAAATCGGTTTCTTTTTTAAATAACTCTTACTATCTTTAAATGATTGATATAGCCAGTGAGCCGATAAACCGGCTTCAGCATTTTCGTCCATTTCTTGAGTGCGGATTTGAATTTCAATAATTTGATTGTTGTCAGCAATGACGGTTGTGTGAAGACTTTGATAGCCATTAGGTTTTGGGAAGGTAATGTAATCCTTAAAACGATTGGGAAGGGGTTTATAGATTTGATAAATTATTCCCAAAGAAGCATAACATTCTTCAACTGTTGAGACCACAATCCTCATTGCAACTAAATCATAAACTTTATTAATATCAAATTCTTCTTTTGATAATTTTTTGTAAAGACTATAATAGCTTTTTACCCGGGAAACAATTTTTAAAGGATAAATATTATTTTCTTTTAAATGCTTTCCTATTTTTGGAATGATTGTTTTTAAATAATTTTCTAATTTTTTTTGTCTTTTACCAACTAATTTTTTGGTTAATTTATACTCTTGAGGGAAAGCTAAAGGAAAGGCAAGATCTTCAATTTGTCGGTTAATTTCCAAAAATCCTAATCGATGAGCAAGGGGAGAATAAATTTCTAAAATTTCTTTGGCTTTTTGTTGTTGCTGAGATTTTTCTAAAACCCAAAATGTTTTTAAATCATCTAAAACATCGGCTAATTTAATAGTTATTACTCGGCTATCTTGAGCCAAAGACAGAATTAAATTTCGAAAATTTTCTTTTGTTTTTAAATCATTATTTTCGCTTAAACTAAAATGAAAATCTTCTAATTGGTAAAGTTGTTGGATGATAGAAAAAACATCGCTGCTAAATTCATCAGTGATTAAATTTTGAAATTCTTCAACCTCAATTTTTTCGTGAAAAAGAGAAGCAATCAAAGCATCTTTATCAGATTTTAAATCAGCTAAAGTTAAAGCGACACGAAGGAGATGATTAATTAATGGCTCTTTGGTTTTTCGAAATTTACCCTGATAAAGATAGTCAGCAATAACAGCACCTTTTTTCACCAGACGGATATCTTTTTCTTCTAAATAACTGATTTTTTTGATTAAATTTTTATAAAGGTCGTTCATAGGAACAATCTTTATTAGAGCATTTTATTTTCTTTTTGGTTTTAACAAGATAACTTTGACATATTGGACAATTTTCTGCTAAAGGTTCATTAAAAGAAGCAAATTGACAATTTGGCCATTCAGAACACGCATAAAATTGTTTTCCTCTCTTGCTTCTTTTTATCACCACTTGCCCTTTTTTACACAGAGGGCAGGGTATAGAAATTTCCTGATTAATGCTTTTAGTATAAGGACAATTTGGCCAATCTTCGCAAGCCAAAAAACGACCATAACGGCCTAATCGAGAAACTAAATTTTTGCCGCATTTCGGACATTTTTCCTCTAGGCGCGTTATCGGAGCAATGGTTTCTTTTTCTAATTCGGTTTCTTTTTTGGTAATCTGCTCTTTAAAAGGAAAATAGAAATCTTTAATAACTTTTTGCCATTGCTTTTTTCCTTGAGCAATCAGATCTAAATCTTCTTCCAATTGGGAAGTGAATTGATAGTCAACAATGTTGGGAAAATGTTTGACTAATAAATCATTAACGATAATGCCAATTTCGTTGGGGAAAAAAGATTTATTTTGATCGCGACTGACATAGCCTCGTTCCAAAAGAATGGAAATAATTGGAGCGTAAGTTGAGGGTCGGCCAATACCATATTTTTCTAGAGTTTTAATAAGACTGGCATCATTAAAACGGCTTGGCGGTTGAGTGCTATGCTCTTCAAGGTTAATTTTTTTGATTCGGAGCGGTAATCCTTCTTTTAAATTGGCAGGAAGGAGATTTTCTTCGAATTTTAAAAAAGGATAAACTTTTAAAAATCCATCAAACAAGAGAGTTGAGGAAGTATTTTTGAAAAAATAATTTTGGTTAGATTTGGTTTCAATAACAAGATTTTTCTGGGAAAAAATAGCTTCAGGCATTTGGCTGGCAATAAAACGGGACCAGATTAACTGATAAAGTTTAAATTCATCTGGGTTCAAGAAAGGTTTAATTTTTTCTGGAGTGTTAAAAGGATCAGTGGGTCGAATGGCTTCGTGGGCTTCTTGAGCGAGTCGTGAACGGGATTTAAAAATTCTTGGTTTTTCAAGGGTATATTGAGGGCCGAATTGTTTTTTGATAAATTCATAAGCGGCAGAAAGGGCAAGGGGAGAAATATTAAAAGAATCAGTTCTCATATAGGTGATTAAACCAGTCATTTTGTTGTCTATGTTTTTTCCTTCGTATAGTAATTGAGCCAAGGTCATTGTTTTTTTAGCAGAAAATTTGAATAACTGATAGGCAGTTTGCTGCAAAGTACTGGTAGTAAAGGGAGGCAAAGGCTGGCGTTTAATTGGTTTTTCTTGAATGGTTAAAATTTTATTTTCTCCTCGAACAATATCAGCCTTAATTTTTTCTCCTTCCTCTTTATCTTTTAAGTCTAATTGTTTTAGAAGGCGATCGTTAATTTTAAAAAGTTCAGCTTTTATCTCTATTTTCTCTTTCTTTAGGGGAGAAAAAATTCCATTAAGAGAATAATAAATTTGGGGTTGGAAATTATTTCTTTCTTTTTCTCTTTCAACTATTAAGCGTAAAGCTGGTGATTGAACTCGACCAGCCGAAAGCCCTTTTAAAACTTTTTTCCATAAAAGGGGAGAAAGTTCGTAACCAACCAAGCGGTCTAAGATTCTTCTGGCTTGTTGGGCATTAACCAAATCAAAATTAATTTTTTGAGGATTTTGAAGGGCCTCTAAAATAGCCGATTTAGTAATTTCATGAAAAACAATTCTCTGATAAGATTGATCATCAAGTTTTAAAGCTTCAGTTAAATGATAAGCAATTGCTTCTCCTTCTCTATCAGGGTCAGTGGCTAAAAGGACTTCATCAGCTTTGGAAGCAAGTTTTTTTAACTGGCTAACTGTTTTCCGGGCTTTCATTGGGATAATATATTGGGGCTCGAAATTGTTATTAACATCAATCCCTAATCTTGATTTAGGCAAATCTCTAATATGACCATAACTAGCAGCTACTTTAAAATTCTTATCCAAAAAGTTAGTAATGGTCTTCATTTTTGTTGGTGATTCAACAATGACTAATTTCATAAAAATAATAGTTTAATCTTTTTTATAATACTGACCTTCGAAATTTTTAATTAAATCTTTGATTTCTAATTCTGAAAGAATGGTTAATATTTCTTTTGCTTCAAAATTAACTTGTTTAAGAATTTGATCAAAGTCAGTTGGATAATCGGAAGAAAGGATATTATAAACTTCTTTTTCTTTTTCTGTCAATAGAGAGAGTTTGTTTTCTTTTAACAAAGAGGTTTTTGGGGGTTGAAAATCAAATTCTTCTAAAATATCATTAGTCGAAATGATCAGTTTGGCGCCATTTTGGATAAGGCGGAGACAGCCCAAAGAACTTTGATTAAAAATAGAACCGGGGAGAGCAAACACTTCCCGGTTTTGTTCTAAGGCAAAATTAGCAGTAATTAAAGCTCCGCTTTTTTCCGGGGCTTCAATTACAATAGTGCCTCGGCTTAAGCCAGAAATAATTCGGTTTCGCCAAGGAAAATATTGCTTAAAAGAAGGAGTGCTTAAAGGATATTCAGAAATCAAAAAACCATTTTTTTCAATTTCCCGGCCAATATTATAATTACCCCGGGGAGTAATTTGATCAACGCCTGAGGAAAGAACGGCCATTGTTATTCCGTTGTTTTTTATACATAATTGATGACTAAAAGCATCAACTCCATAAGCCAGACCGCTAACAACTAAAACATTTTGATTAACTAATTCAGGAATGATTTTTTCTAAAACTCTTTTCCCGTAGAGAGTGATTTTTCTTGTGCCAACAATAGCTAAGGGCAAATAAGTTGAAAAAAAAGAAGAAAAATCTTTCCTTTGATATTTTTCGCTTTTAAGATAAAGGCCAAGAGGGGGAGAAGGAATTTCTTTCAATAAAGAAGGGTATTCTTCTTCCCAATAAGGAATAAAATCAATATTTTGTTTTTGAAGTTTTTCCCATTCTTTAAAAGGATCTATTTTATTTTCTGCGTTTTTGGCAATTTCTTCAAAGGCGGTAATAAAAGAAGGATAGTTAAGAAGAGATGAATAAATCTTTAAAAAGTCGTTTTTAAAAACAATGTTTAAGGCGTTGAGATAAATTTTTTCTTCTAATAAATTTGAAGAGGGGATTTTTAACTTCATAAAATTTATTATATTATCTCATTTTTTAAAAGAGTTTTCCAATCATTGACAAGATAGAAATTAAGTGGTATTCTTTGCTTTAGCAAATTGAAAAGAAAATATTATATAGAGGTGATTGAAATGAAAAAGAAGATTTTATTGATAGGTATTGTTTTACTCATGATATTAGTAGGATTTAATAGTGCGTCATCTAAGGCATT
>ERZ795060.1598-NODE-1598-length-26045-cov-6.271835_pt1 | contig 26045 bp, 22 predicted proteins | sample MGYA00375144_ERZ795060 | MGnify/ENA primary metagenome ERZ795060 (study PRJEB30189, sample SAMN05720157) | activated sludge metagenome | isolation source: anaerobic digester from wastewater treatment plant | place: Japan | collected 2015-05-15 ...
GGCTCCACCCAGAAGCCAAGCATGCGTTTCAGGCGGTCGCGCATCGGGCGCACCGAGCGCTCGTAGGCCACGAGGCTGGAGTAGTCACGCTGCCACTCCTCGGGGCGGCGGCGGTCGAGTTCTTCCAGGAGGCCGCGCAAGAAGCCCTCATACGAGAGGTAGGTCTCGCGCCGGCGCGCATCGACCGCCTCGGGATCGACCGGTTGCACCAACGGTGGTCCCGCTGGCTGCTCTTCCTCATGGAAACGGTGCTCCATCGTTCACTCCCTGAGATTGCTGGCGCGCACGCGCCACCGAACGCGAGCGTGCCGGGGCACCACGATACCGCGGCCGGCCCTCGCCCCCTCGGCATCGTGGTTCCTTTGTCTTTAATGAGGGAAGGACACCTCTCCCCACCAACCGGGATGGCGCATCAGCCGCCTATCTCTAGCAGGGTGCTGCCCACAGCCGGCAGCGTCAGGAGAAGCGTGCCCTCACGCATCTTGAACTCCGCCTCGCCGCGCAGAACGCGGAGCGCCGCCCCATCCCGGCCGGCCGCCCACCTTCCCGCCCGCGGCTTGAGGGTGGCCGTGCGCGCATCCTTGCCCGGGTTGGTCGCCAGGATGTAGACGCGGCCCTCGCGCTCCCAGGCGGCGGCATGGACCTCCTCGGTATCGCAGGCCACTTCGACCGGCTTGCCCAGAATGGCGAGGGCGCCCAGCTCCGCCGTCTCCGCGTTCAGCTCCTTGAAGCGCGGCCAGAGCGGCGTCTTGGTGAGGTCCCAGCCGGGGTCGTGCATCGAGTACCAGAAGATCCCCTTCGCCCCGTGGATCACCGCCAGGTAGACCATCGCTCGCGCCTGCTCGTAGGTCGGTTGGTTGGCCGGCGGGCCGGGAAGCCACCCGCATTGTAACACGGCGGTGAGGTTCTGCCACGGCTGGAGGACGGCTTTCGCCCGGTCGCAATAGTCCGATACCATCGTCAGCGGTTGCTTTGGGATCGGGTAGGGGTCAATCTGTAGAATATCGCAGAAGTGCGCCCAATGCCCGTAACTGGGGGGACTCGCAATCGTGAGGAGAAGCGGGTGGTCCCAATCCGCCTCGCGCAGCTTGCGATAGGCATCCGCCACCTCGTCAATGATCTCGGGGCGCAGGTCCGGCTCATCGATGATCTTCCAGTTGAGTACGGCCGGATGCTCTTTGAAGCGCCGGATCCGATCCAGCGAGAGAGGGAGGTTTTTTGCCACCTCCCCCCGGATGTAGAACGGCACATCGACCAGGATGCCCGCCTTCCGGGCCAGCTCCAGCGATTCGGCAAACCTGGCTTCGTTGGTGGTGTTGAGGCCCTGCACGCAGTTGAAGCCATGCTCAGCCAGAAGCGCATACTCCGAGGGCGACACGTGGTAGAGACCGATGGGGAAGAACGGCTTGCCATTGGCGAGGATGACGCCCTCTTCCGTCAGGTTGCGCGGCTTGCGCTTCGCCGGCGTGATGGCAAGGCGGCAATCGATATGGCCATTGGGAAGGGTGAAACGCAGCACATAGTCACCCGGCGCCAGCGCCGGCGCATGGATCGTGCCCCGGTGAAGCCGCGGGCCGTCGGCGGCCAGATCCATCGTCACACCGGGCAGCGACCGACCCTCGGAGGTGAGGAGCATCACCTCGGGGCGGGGTGGCGTGCCCTGCCCGGCATCCCGCAGGCGAAGGTCCACCTCGAATCGTCCGGGCGTGCCCGCGACGGCGGCAATCCGCGGCGGGTCGACCGTGATCACGGGCGCTTCGCCGACGCGAAAGAAGGCGACATCGTCGAACCACACCTCGCCGGAGCCAAACTGACGCACGAGAATGGCCGCCCGGATACTATCCGGGGGCGCTTTCGCCTCGACGGCGAGCTCTCGCCATTCACTCCCCGGCGTCAGCCGCTGGGAGTAGCGGCCACTGGTGTTCTCTCCCTTTTCGTTGTAGAACTCGATCTTGAGCGCGGCCTCGGCTCGCCCGCCCTCGGCGCCCCGGCACCACGCCTTCAGAAGATAGGTCGCGCCGCCATGCGCGGGAATGCTCTGGGCCAGCCAGGGAGAGGTCGCGGGCTCCGGGCAGCGGATACGCAGCGCCACCTCGCCAGTGCGCTTCACCTGGCGGTCCAACGAGACGAACGCACCAAAGCGCCCGGCGGCGGCGTTGGCCCATGCCTCGAAGCCTCTCTCGAAACCGGGGTTGACCACCGGCAGCGCCACCGGCTCCTCCGCGGCGCCGGCCACGGCGCACGATAGCAACAAAAGCGCCACTGCAATTCGCACTCTTCTCACCCTTCCCTATCCATGCGCCCGGATCATGCGCTCGACACTCCACTCTGGCTCCCAGCCCATGAGGCTCTTTGCCTTGCGGATGTCGAAAAAGGGAGCGCGCGCGTTCTCCTCATAGTAGGCGCGATCCACCGGGATCCCCTCGCCCCAGTTGCGCCGGATCAGGTCGAGCGTCGGCGCGGTGCCGTAGTGCTCGGCAGCGGTGATGTAGAATGTCTCGCTCTTGCCCACGCCCGGATCGTATTCGAGGGCACGGATGATGGCGCTGGCCACATCCTCCACATCCACCCACGCGTAGGTCGCGCCAGGCGCCTCGCGTGGCTCGGGAGAAGAGAGCCTCTTCAGAAATCGTTCATAGCACGCGGGGGCGGTGATGAAAGAGCAGCGCAGGCAGATGGTGCGCAGGCCATACGCGCGACTAAACCCCTGGCAGAGCTGCTCGCCAAAAGCCTTGGCATAGCCATGCACCTCGGAGGGGAGCGACGGGTGCTTCTCGTCGATCGGCAGGTAGTCCGGGCGATGCCACTTCGCATGGAGGCCCCAACCGCTGGCAGAATCGCTGCTTGCGAAGATCACCTTCGGAATCCCGAGATCGACGGCGTAGCGGAGGACGTTGTAGGTGCTCAGGATGTTGTTTTGGAGCACCTCATCCCAGGGCGCCTGGCAGTGATCCGGTATGGCCGCGAGGTGCACAATGGCGTCGAAGGTCTCCTGGATGCGATCGAGTAGAGAGGGTTGCGTCAGGTCGAGCACCTCCTGGCGTCCGGACCACCCCAGCGGATGCGGCACGCGGTCGATGCTCACAACCTCGTTCGGACCCACGAGCCGGGTGAGAACCCGCCGGCCAACATGCCCGCTTCCGCCGGTAAGCATGATCTTCATGGGGGTCTCCCTTCAGAAGCCTACCAGGGAGTTCGTCACGGAGCCGGGGGTACCCTGCCAGCCGCGCGCCGCCACGCTCAGTGGCGCCGGTAGACATACAGGCGCTTCTCCGAGCGTTCAAAGCCATAGCGAAGGTAGAACTCATCCGCGGTGTCTGTATAGAGAAACACCTGCTCCAGGTCGCGCGCCTGCTCCATCAGCATCTCCAGGATGCGCCGGCCAATCCCGCGCCCCTGGTAGTCGGGGTGAACCGCCATGTTGTTGATGTAGCCAAAGAGATACCCGTCGGAAAGGAGGCGGCCAATGCCGACCAATCGCCCGCCATCGCGGACGGTGACATAGGCGGTACATCCGGCGAGCGCGCCAGCCACCCTCTCAGGGGCGCGCTTCCGGAAACCGACAGCGGCATTGAGCGCGTTCACATCCTCCGGGTGCACGGGGGCGTTGATTTCATAGACCAGGTCCACTCTCGTTCCTCCATTGACGTTGTCCGGCATCCTCTCTCCGTTTTTCGCGCCCCTTCCGGTGGCATCCTTGGCGTCCGGGCGCGCCGGAACCGGCGCAAGGGCCTGGCCGCTCCTCATCCGGGCGTCCAGCTCCAGAAGCAACGCCCGCGCGTTCCATTTGTGATATAATAGGCGAGGCAACAGCCGCCGCGTCCGGCACGGCCATGCCAGATCCAAGATGAGATGAGGAAGGAGGCGCACGGTGAGTCGGGAGACAGGGAACGCCAGTAAGATCCGCGTGCAATTCGCCAGCGATAACTATTCGGGCATCTGCCCGGAGGCGTGGTCGATGATGCAGGAGGCGAATGCCGGCCACGTGCTCTCCTACGGGGATGATGAGTGGACCGAGCGCGCCTGCAATCTGCTACGCGAGATCTTCGAAACAGACTGCGAGGTTTTCTTCGCACTCACAGGCACCGCGGCGAATGCCCTGGCGCTGGCCTCTCTCTGCCAGTCCTACCACAGCGTTCTCTGCCACCGTGCCGCGCATGTGGAGACGGATGAGTGCCGCGCGCCAGAGTTCTTCTCCAACGGCACGAAGATCCTCCTGGTGCCCGGCGAGAACGGGAAGATCGACCTCGATGCCGTCGAGAAGATGGTGAAGGTGCGCACCGATATTCACTATCCCAAGCCGCGCGTCCTCAGCCTCACCCAGGCCACGGAGTTAGGCACCGTCTATTCAGTGGAGGAGCTCCGTGCCGTCGGCGAGCTGGCCCATCGCCTCGGTCTGCGCGTGCATATGGATGGCGCGCGTTTCGCAAACGCGCTCGCGTCGCTGAAGGTGACGCCCAAGGAGATCTCCTGGCAGGCCGGCGTGGATGTCCTCTGCCTGGGTGGCGCCAAGAATGGCCTTCCCATCGGTGAAGCCGTCCTCTTCTTCAACCGCGAGCTGGCCCACGAGTTCGATTACCGGTGCAAGCAAGCAGGTCAACTTCTCTCGAAGATGCGCTTCGTCTCCGCGCCCTGGGTGGGCCTCTTGCACGATGGCGCTTGGTTGCGAAATGCAGCTCACGCCAACGCCTGCGCGGAGAAGCTGGAAGCGGAGCTGCGCCAGATCCCTGGCGTCCGCGTGATGTTCCCGCGCCAGGCCAACTCTGTCTTCCTTCAACTCCCTCCCGCGGCAGCCGCCGCCTTGCGTGCCCGCGGCTGGCGGTTCTACACCTTTATTGGCGAGGGTGGCGCGCGCTTCATGTGCTCGTGGGCGACCACCGACGCCGACATCGCCGAGCTCGTCGCGGACATGCGCGCGGTACTCGCCGAGGAAGCGGTTCATAGCGGATAAGGGGGAACACCGCCCGGATGGATTGAGAGGGGGATGAGATGGTCCGCCGCACTCCACGGACGTTGGCCGCGGTTATCCTCGCGGCGCTGGTGAGCATCGCGACCTGGTGGCCTGGGCGCAACGCGGCCGCCGCCGAGGCGAAGCCCGGAAAGCCTGCAGCCTCTCAGCCCGCCCTCAGCATTCCGGGCGATGCCAGGGCAGGCGCGGCGCTCATGGCCCGCGGAGACGCGGCTGCCGAGGCCGGCCAGCTCCAGGAAGCCCTCGAAGCGTGGATGCGTGGCTATGAGCGGCTTTTCCCAACGTTTCGCGACCGCCCATTCAAGGCCCCGGTCCAGGCGGAGTACCTGGCGCAAACCACCCTTCGCGAGCGCCTGCAAGAGATCCTGGCGAAAGAGCTTCCAGACGAGCGGATCCTCGCGGAACAGCTCGCCATGGCCGCCTTCGGCTTCATCGCCCCGGATTTCGATCTCAAGGAGAGCCTTCTCAAGCTGCACACCGAGCAGGTGGCCGGCTTCTACGATCCGGAGAAGCGCCGTCTCTACCTGGTCCAGAAAGGAGAGGCCGGCGGGCCAGCGGGCCCCCTCGATGCCATCCAGCAGAAGGTCACTCTCGTCCATGAGATGACCCACGCCCTCCAGGATCAGTATCATGATCTCCGAGCGATGCAGCGCGCCGCCGAAGCGGATGATGACCGGTCGCTCGCCCTGAGCGCGCTGATCGAGGGGGAAGCCACGCTCAACATGATGGTGGCAATGGATCCCGGCAGGAAGGAGTTCTTCCTGCGCATGCCGCCGGCGTTCCTCGATCTGGCGATGACGCTGATCAAGCCGCTGCTCTCCTTTGCCAGCGGCCCATCCTTCCACTCTGCGCCCGTGTTCTTGCGAGAGTCGATGCTCTTCCCCTACCTGAAGGGGCTCACCTTCTGCCTCTCACGCACCGAGAAGACGGGCACCTGGAAGCCGGTCAACGAGAGCTTCGCGCGCCCGCCCCTCTCCACGGAGCAGATCCTGCATCCCGAGCGCTATCCGGAGGATGTGCCCGTGGCCCTCGATTTTCCCGACGTGACCGCTGAACTGGGAGAGGGATGGGCCCTCGCGCGCTCGAATACCCTCGGGGAGTTCGCCATCCGCAACCTCCTGGCCGGCACGCTTCCGATTTTGGATGCCGAGAAAGCGGCCGAGGGTTGGGACGGCGACTTCTATCGGGTGTACGCGCGCGCCGGCGCAGAGACAGCCGGCCCGCGCCAGACTCTTTATGTTTGGGCGACCACCTTCGACACTCAGCAGGATGCCCGGGAGTTCCGTGAAGCCTTCGCGCAGGTGTTGGCCGAGAGAATCGGCTTCGAGCCCCAGGATGTCACTGAGTTGCGCGCGCTGCCGAACGATCACTGGGGCCGCGGGTGGCTCTCCAACGAATGCCTGACGGCGGTGCTTGGCCGCGGCAACGATGTCTGGGTACTCTCGGGGATTCCGGAGAAGGCGTTTCCGGCGGTGCTCGAAAAGGCGCGCCAGGTGACGCGGCAGGAGAAAAAGTAGCTGCCGCGCGGACGCTCCATGGGAGGCAGACCATGCAACTCGCTTCGCTCGGACTGATTGGCGCCGGGGAGGGCCGCTGGGTTCACCCCCTCTGCAAGCCACTCGCCACGGAGAAGAACGGGCCTTTCGTGCAGATGCCGAACGGCTCGCTCGCTCTGATCGACAGCGAGGGGATCCGGTTCAGCCGGGATGAGGGCGCCACCTGGTTCGACGCGCGCCCAATCGCCCCAGGCGTCAACCTGGGGCATGTGGGCCATGTCGGCCAGTTCCTGTGCACCCGCAATGGGGTCCTGGTCCTCCTCTTCCTCAACTTTGAGGGCTACAAGTTCGCGTGGGACGATGCCGCCGGAAAGCCCTCGGAGGACTCTCGCCTGGAGCTGTGGTCGATTCGCAGCCTGGATGGCGGCGCGACCTGGACCGACCGGCAGCGCATCCTGGGTGGTTACAACGCCGACTTCACCGGTTTCATCCAGACGCGCGATGGGTGCCTCGTCGCCACGGTCGAGCATCTGGCAAGCGACCCGGCGCGCTGGGTGGTCTGCTCCTTCTGGTCGGACGACGACGGCCAACACTGGCAGCGGAGCAACTGGGTGGATCTGGGGGGACACGGGCACCACGACGGCGCCACCGAGCCGGGCGTCGTCGAGCTGGGAGATGGCCGGCTGCTGATGCTGATCCGCACCAACCTGGACCGCTTCTGGTACGCCTTCAGCGAGGATGGAGGCCGGCACTGGCGCACAATCCGGCCCAGTCCGCTGGATGCCAGCAGCGCCCCCGGTTTCATCCTCCGGCTGCGCAGTGGGCGGCTTGCGGTGGCGTGGAACCGGCTCTGTCGCGAGGGCGCGGAGGAGGTGCCCCGGATTGCCGCCCCGAGCGCCGCGTCGCAGGTGGCTGCGTCCTGGCATCGCGAGGAGCTCTCACTCGCCCTCTCCGAGGATGAGGGCGAAACGTGGACGCGACCGGTCGTCATCGCGCGGGAGCCAGGCGGGCAGCTCGCCTATCCCTATCTCTTCGAGCGGCGGCCCGGCGAGTTGTGGCTCTTCACGCGCTACACGTGGGATCGGGGGCACAAGCCCGCGCCGCCACTGCGTGTGCGCATCGACGAAGCGGAGCTGTGGTCGATAGCCCGCTCATAGGAGCGGCCGGAATCCCCCATCCCCTCCCTCCCCCAAGATGGGGAGGGAGAAGGAGGAGTGAACACTGAGTTTACAGCGAGCGCAGGTAGGCGATGCCGCTGGAGAGCTTCTCCTCGGCGGTGCGATCTCCCGCGAAGTCCTCGATAGAGATATAGCCGGAGTAGTTCACGGCCCGCAGGCACTCGAAAAGCTTCGGGAAATCGTAGAGGCCCATGCCCATCGGCACGGCGCGCCACTTCCACTTCTGAGTGCCCTTCTCATCCACCTCGGCCGGCTCGGGGCGGTGCGCACCGACGTGCAGGTGGGCCAGGTAGTCCCCCAGCAGCTGGATGGCAAGCGGAATCGTCTCGAAGCCGTCGCGCACCATATTCTGCGGGTCGTAAATCACGCCGATATCGGTCGCGGGGAAGTTGGAGACAATGCGATAGGCCAGGGAAGCACTGGGATGGATGGTGCCCCCGTGCATCTCGACCAGGACCTTCACGCCGTATTTCCGGGTGATCTCCAACGCCTGGCCATAGGCGTCCACGGCCTCCTGGTACAGCTCGTGGTAATTCACCTCGCCGGTGTAGCCACGCGGGCAGCTCAACCGGATGGCCGGGCAACCGCACGCCTGCGCGCCTTCGGCCAGAAGACGGACCTGCTCCAAGTCAGTCGCGGAGCAGGCCGAAGCAAACCCAGCAATGCCCAGGCCATGATCCGCGCAGACACGCTTCACTTCCTCGGCGCGCGAGAGGATGTTCTCAGGAGAGAGGTCCGTGAGGTGCCGGCCCCAGGCGCTGGGCGCGGCGTTCTCCTGGCCGGGCGCGAGCCGGCGCACGCGCCACTCTACGCCGTCGAAGCCAAGCCGCTGCAGCAGCTGGCACGTCTGCACCAGATCATACTCCGGCAGCATCACCGTCGTTGCCGATATCTTCATGATTTCTCCTCCAGTCGGGAAGTGGCCGCCCGTATCGAGACGGATCCGGGGATCTGCCTTCTCCGCGCGGCCAGGAGGCACCTTCCTCTCGGCGTTTGGCACACCGGTTGGCCGCTGCAGGGGCCACTTTCGGGAGCGAACCGCGCTGCGCCGGTGTCCTGGCACTTGGGAGCATAACGCATGGCAATCGCGATTGGCACAGGGGTCTTCCTCATCTTCATCGGACGCTTGGTCTATTACCGCGTCTACCGGTGGCTACAAGAGCAAGGGCGGCTGCGTAGCAAGGATCCCGATCACTTCGGAATCTTCCTGCTGACCACAGGGGCGGCGATCGCCATCTGGTTCGCGCTGGATGCGGCGATGCAGTGGCAGACGCCATTCCACTGGCGCGTGGCGGCGATTCTCGCAGGGTTCCTGCTCGCCGACGGCCTTATGGCGGGTCTAGGTCGGAACTGAACAGCGGGATGCTCGCTGGCGGCCGGTCCGCTCTCGCTACCCGCCTGGGAGGAGCACGGTCACGAGGACGTCATAGAGCGCATGGGTATAGACGACGATGCCGAACCCTCGCGCGATGAAGAGGACGTTGAGGATGAGGCCGGCCAGGAAGCGGTAGAGGAAGGAGTGGAGCGAGAAGGCATCGGCCATCGAGCCCACGTAGTGGTAGGCGGAAAAGAGAAACGCACCCAGGAAGACCGCGGCGATGTAGGCAGGCACCGGCCTGGCACCCATTCCCTGGCGCAGAAAGAAGAAGAGGGCCGACACCAAGATCACGCGAAAGACTAGCTCCTCATACAGCCCCGCCCCCAGCGAAAGGATGAAGCGCGCCGGCGCATCCAGCGACTCCATGCCCGGCGCCAGGAAGGGAATGCGGAAGAGGGAGCCGAGCAGGAAGTTGATCACGCCGCCGAAGAGAAGCGCGTAGACGCAGCTCTCGGCAAACATGAGCACGAAATAGGGCTTGATCAGCCGGATGCGCTTGGGCACCGTCTCGAAGCGATAGATCGCCACGATGCCGAGGAAGAGCAGGCCCACGAAGGCGTGCTGCCCGTAGGGTCCGAGGAGCATAAACGGCTCCTTCAACGCCACATCGGCAGCGTTGCGCACCCCAGCCGGCGAGCCAAAGTTGAGCCACCACACCCCGACCTCATACAACACCAGGAGCGGCAGCACCGCCGCCGCGGAGTAGGTGAGCGTCCTCGATAACTCGTAGTAGGTCTGGGGCTTGCGCGAGCCGTTCCGCGATTGCGACATTCCCTTCTCTCTCCGCCGCTATTCTACCACGTTGAGCCACTTCCGCCAAGGGCATTGCGCCCGGGCCCACACGCAGCGTGCGGGCTTGCGCTCCCGCAATATCACGCCGGCCAGCAGGCGCGGGGGTTTGGGCCTGCGCATGCATCCAGGCGGGCCCAGGGCGGAGTGGCCTGCCTCTTGCTGGTTCATCCCGTGCCGGATCGGCGGGAACGGCTGCTCTCGCCTTCCTGCCGCCGCAAGATCGGGAGAGTGATCGATGCTGCATCCGTGGAATGGAGGGACGCCCGGCTGGGAAATCACTCTGGTAGCCATCAGGATCTCCTTTTTGAACGCCCTCCTTGTTGGGTTGGCGTTCCTGATCCGCTCGTTCCGCGCGTGTTCCTCTGAGGAGCGGCTCCTTACGTATCAAGAGGCGCGCTGTGTGCAGATGAGGCGGGATCGATGGTGAACGTCTGAACGGCGAGGGGGAATGCTGTTGAAAGTCGCTCGGTTTTCATCAGCCAGGGACGCGGTCGATTTCGCGCGGGAGGCACGGGCAGCCGGGTGGCGTATCACACTGCCGGATGCCGCCTATCCCGTGACGTGGGCCTCACTGCGCGCGACACTCCTGGGCGCGGTCCTCGGAGGCATTCTTCTCGGCACGGTGGGTGGCCTCGGCGAGCTGGGGTTGATTCGGCTCCGGGGCCTGGAACCCCTCTTCGCGGCGCCGCTGCTGGGCGTCGTGTTCCTCCTCGCCGTCGCCGGGGCAAGTCTTGGCGGACTGATCGCCGCATTGATCTGCCTGCGACCGGTACCCTTGCTGACCCCCGGACAACCGTACCGCGTGTGCATCGATGGCCGGGGGAATAACGAGGCGATGGCCAACCTCGCGCGTCGCTACGGCGGCAGCCTGGATGGCCAGGGCAGCCTGCAAACCGAGGCGGCCCCGCCCCCCAGCGCGCGGGAGATGACTCTCCCGCGCTGGCTGGCGTGGGGGATCGCGGTGGTAACGGCAGCCGTTCTGCTCATCGCCACGTTTTATATCTGGCTCGTGGCCCTCTTCCGCGGTCCAAACTCCAACCAGGAGACGCGCATTGGCTACACGCTGAAGAACGCGCAGCGGATCCCGGCGGAGACACCCGCCTCGGTGGGCCGTGCATTGTCACAAATGATGGGCGGCCCCACCCTGGCGGTGCCGGAAGACCCGATCGCGGCGGCCATTCTCGCGCCGGTGGCCGCATCGCGCAACCAAACGCTCGTCTATGGCGGCACGCCAGCGTCTCAGGAGATTGAGGCGTTGGCAGCCACCGCCCTGCGTGCCCTGCCGGATAGTCGCGTGCTGGTCGTGGTTCCGGTCGAGGCGCCTGCATACGCGCTCCCGCCGGCTTATGCGGCCGCCTTCTTCCGCGCGCCGGTCATCCCCGCCGATTCCCGGGGCATCCCTGCCCCGGTGCGCGCCGCACTGGAGGGCCGCCGGGGCCTGCGCATCTTCCTCGGCGGGCCGGATGGCCTGATTCCCGAGAGCGTCGCGGCCGGGCTCCGCCGTTACGGCACGGTGCAGCGCGTAGCGAGTGGCGACATCTATCGGCACGCGCTCCTCTGGGCACGGGGCCGGTGGGATGATTTCGGGTGGGGCATCAACGAGCGCTTCCAGCGCGATGGCTATCCCTGCTTCGCTCTGGCCAACCCAGAGACGCCCGATTTCGCCGCCGCAGGACTGCCACTCGCCTATCGCGGAAATAACGGCCCGCTGCTCTACACGCCACGGGATCGTCTGGATGGGCTCACCGAGCAGTACCTGTGGCGGCTCTCGCCCGATTACTTTGTCACCCCCTCGGAGGGTCCCTTTATCAACCTGCGCATCCTCGGGGGGCCCGACGCCGTGAGCTATTCGGCACAGGCGCGCGCCGATCTGGCCAGTGAAGTGCGCGCCTACCGAAACCAGGGAGCCGGAATGAGCGGCCTGGCGCTGCTCGGCTGGGCCTGGTTCTTCATTGGGCTGGCCGGCTCCATCTGGGCGCTCTTTGCCATGCCCGCGCGTCTGCCGGAGACGGGCTTCTATCCCCGCCTCTCCTGGCCCCTGGCGATCCTCGTGCTGAGCCCGGTGGGCATCATCGCTTTCCTTCTGTGCTATCAGGGCCGTCCCGTCAGCTACGACGAGGGAAAGCCGGTCTACGTGCGCCCCCTCTGGGCTCGTACCCTCTCGGCGACCACCATGAGCCTGGGCGCCGGCCTGGCGCTCATGATCGCGATCTTCTACCTCATGCAGCTGAATGGGCTCCCACTTTTCACGACGTTCGCCGGCACGCGCCTCTTCTGGCTAGGATCGCCTCTGGCGGCATGGATGTGGGCGCTGATGGTTATCCCGGCGTTCTTCCTCTCCACTCTCCTCTTCACCGGGCCGATGATGGCCGAGATGGCGGGCACCCGCTACCGGGGCGGGGTGCGCCTTGCCGCGCCGGTTGTCGCGCTCTCTTTGGTCACGGCGTCGTTGGGAATGTGGACACTCGTCTGGTACTGGATGAACTTCCATCCCTTGCTGGCGGAGGAGGATCGATGGCTCTGGATCACGCCTCTTTGGTGGGGCGGAACGCTCGGGTACCTCACGGCGCTGATCCCGAACTACCTGATGGAACGCGCCGGGTGGATGGGCGGAGGGTCCTAGGATGGTACGCCCGTCGCTGACACTCCTGGCAGTCGCCGTTCTCCTCGCGCTTGGCCTGGCCTGGATCACGCTGACCTGGGGGGGCTCCGGGGCGCCCCTGACAGCCGCCCCCAACCAGAACGCGGAGCTGATGGAGCTGACCGGCACCACGGCCCGACTTTCTGGACAGACCCACCTGCGCACGGCGGTTGCCTATGCCCAGGCGGTCTACGCCGCGAATCAGGACCCGGATCGGCCTGGGGCGGTGCTCCTCGTGCGCGATGATGACCCTGCAGCCGCCATCGCCGCCACGCGCCTGCAACAGGTGCCGGTGAACGCCCCCATGCTCTTTGTCACGGATGGAGGCACCCGGGTGCCGGATGCCACGATGGATGAGCTGCTGCGCCTCAACCCCAAGGGGGTGATGGTGGACAACAACGTTCAGGTCTATCTTGCCGGGAAGATTCCCGAGAGCGTGCAGCAGCAAGTGGAGAAAGCCGGTTTCCGCGTGCGCCGCCTCTTCGCGGAGAATGCCGTGGCCCTGGCCGAGGAGCTGGATGAATTCCTGGCCGTGCTCAAATCGAACCACTCCGAGGAGATCCTCATCGCCGCTCCCCAGGCAATCGATTATGCCTTCGCCGGGGCAACCTGGAACGCACACCACGGCAGCGCGCTTGCCTTCGTCACCCCGGATGGCGTGCCGCCCGAGACGCGTCGGATGCTGCGCCGGCGCGCGCCTAGCCGCGCCTACCTCTATCTCTTCGCGCCGCCCAACGTGGTGAGCGCGTCCGTGGCAGCCGAGCTGTCGCGGTACGGCCACATCCAGCGCATTCCGGGGACCACACCGCAGGAGATGGCCGTACGCTGGGCGGCCTACCGCGATGAGGGCCGGCGGTTGGGCTGGTGGTTTGGCGAAAGGGCACGGAGGATCGGCTGGGGCATCACCGAGCCGGGACACAACGCGATCCTGGCCAACCCCGCCGACTGGCGCGAGGTGGTGCCCACAAGCGTCCTCTCGCATCTGGGGAAACACGCCTTCCTGCTCCTGACCAATCCCGACGGCACGCTGCCCGCCTCGGTGCGCGCCTACCTGCAGTTGCTCAAGCCGGCGCGCACTCACCCGAGCCAGCAGATCTTCAACTTCGGTTGGATTGCTGGCCAAGGTGTGCCCGCCGCGACAGCACGCCAGTTCAGCGACCTGCTGCGCGTCGCCGAGCCCTCCGCGCCGGCCCCATAGGCGCGGGTGCTTGCGCCCGCGCGATGCAAGCAGGGCTTGTTTGGCCGGCCGGCGAAGCTACACTCCGGGCATAGCCCACACGCGCGAAACGGAGGTCGCGGAATGTCTGGGGGAGAAGCCATCACGTCTCTGAGTTTCAAGCCGGACTTCGAGGAGGCCAAGCAGCGCTGGCTCGCCTTCTGGGAGGGCGAGATGCTGGACCGGCCCGTCTGCAACATGCTGGCGCCCAAAGACGGCCACCACTACGTGCCCACGCCGAAATACACGGCCGGCGCGCGCGAGGCGTTTGACACCGTCATCCCGCAGGTGCTTGCGCACGCCGAATCGATCTATTGGGGTGGCGACGCCATCCCCTGCTACACCCCCAGCTTCGGCCCCGACCAGATGGCTGCGTTTCTGGGGGGCGAGATCCTCTTCCCGGAGGAGGAGACGCGCACCAACTGGGTGAAGCCGTGCATCGATGACTGGGAGAAGGCACTCCCCATCCGTCTGGACCCCGAGAATCCGTGGTGGAAGCGCATGCTTGCCTTTATGGACGCGCTTTCCGAAGCCCTCCAGGGGAAGATGCTCGTCACGCATCTCGACCTCCACAGCAATGCCGATGCCCTGCTTGCCTTGCGCGGGGGCGAGCGCCTCTGCCTCGACATGATCGACATTCCTGAGACGATCGACCGGGCGATGGCCAGCGTGCGCCGCCTCTATGTCCCCATCTATGAGCAGCTCTACCGCGCGGGCCGCATGGATACCGTCGGCACGCTCGGATGGGTGCGTGCCTATCACCCGGTGCGGACCAACACCATTCAATGCGATTTTGCCGCCCTGATCGGCCCCAAGCAGTTCCGCCGCTTTGTTCTGCCCACGTTGGAAGAGGAGGCGGCCTACCTCGGTCACTGCGTCTATCACCTCGATGGTCCCGAGTGCCTGGTCCACCTCGATGACCTGTGCGCCATTCCAGGCTTGGATTGCATCCAGTGGACCACCGGTGCCCGCAACAAGCCGTTCATTGAGTGGATGGACCTGCTGAAGGAGATCCAGGCGAAGGGCGTTGCCGTCTGGGTCCCCTGCAACACCGAGGAGATCAAGATCTACCATCGCGAGCTGCGGCCCGACCGGGTCTTCTATGACTGCTCGGCGCCCAACCCGCAAGAGGCAGAGGCGACGCTAGAGTGGCTGAAGAAGAACTCCTAGGCCGCTTGCTCACCGCGCCCGCTCGAAGGCGCCAGGTGTTGCCGCCCCGCTTGCCATCTGAAGCCTGGCAGGAGAGGCCCTCGCCACGAAGAACTCCCTCCCAGAGCGCTAACTCTCGCATCCCGCCGTCTCGCCCCGCGGACGCCGGCGGGTGCGGATGCGCCGGCCGGTCGCATCACTCGCACTGCCCGTATGCCAGGCAAGCGCCGTAGATGAGCGGCATGCGGAGGTAACACCCCGCGCACATCGAGTGATCCGGCTCGGCCAGATGGGTTGATTGATTGAGCAGGCGGCTTGCCGCCCGAAAGAGATTTCCTACCAGAGAATGGTTTCTCGAGGATTCACCCAGGGGGGAGGGGCGTCATGAAGATCAAGTATCTCGCGCATAGCAGCTTTTTGGTCACCACCGAGAGCGGCACCCGGATCCTCTTTGATCCCTACTCGCCGGGCGCCTACAGCGGCTCGATGCGCTACGGCGCGATCCGTGACGCGGCGGATATCGTGGTGGCTTCGCATGAGCACCCGGACCATGGCGGGACGGATAGCATCGCGGGGAACCCGGTGGTCATCCACGGCCTGCAGCTGATGAAGAGCGCGCCGCGCGCGATCAAGGACATCACGTTGCGCGCCGTGCCCACCCTCCACGACCAGAGCGGCGGCAAGGAGCGGGGCGAGAACGCGCTGTTGATCCTCGAAGCGGACGGAATGCGCCTCTGCCACGCCGGGGACCTGGGCCACGTCCTCACCGACGAGCAGGTGCGCCAGGCAGGCGATATCCAGATCCTGCTCTTGCCCGTGGGCGGGCATTTCACCATCGATGCCGCGGAGGCCACCCGGGTGATGGAGCAGCTCTCGCCCCGGATCACCATTCCGATGCACTACAAGACGCCGGATATCGACTTCCCTATCGGCCCGGTGGATGATTTCCTGGCAGGTAAGAGCAACGTTCGCCGGACCGATAGCAGCGAGCTGACCCTGCCCGGGCCAGACGCGCTCCCAGCCACGCCCGAGGTGGTCGTGTTGAAACACTCACTCTGATCTGGGCCAGCCTGCACCCGCAGCCAACTGGGAACGGCGTGGGTTGGGAGGGGGAGCCCGAAGGGCTTTGCCAAGAAGCAGCGCGGTGCTTCAGCGCCGCGCCCGAGTGCGCAGCACCCCCGCGCATATCGCGCGAAGATAGATCTCCGCGCTGCTTGCGAGCGAAGCCCTGCCGGGCTGGGCCAGCCTGCACCCACAGCCAACCGGGAACGGCGTGGGTTGGGAGGGGGAGCCCGAAGGGCTTTGCCAAGAAGCAGCGCGGTGCTTCAGCGCCACGCCCGAGTGCGCAGCACCCCCGCGCTTCGTGGCTGGCCTACCCGAAGAGACCCTCATCACGCATGACGAGGAGCGCCTCGCGCATCTTCCCAAGCGCCTCGTCGATGTCGGCTTCTGTGTGCGAGTAGTTGGGGTACATCACCGAGTAGATCATCACCCCACGCTTCAGAATCTCGCCTTCGAAGCGGAGCATCAGCTCGGCGTTGCGCGCCGGGTCGCCTGTAGTGAAGACCAGCTGGCCGCAGGGCGGAAGGCCGCGCACGGTGGCAGGCACGCCGTACTTGTTGAAGAGCGAGCGCATCCCCTCGTGGAGCTGCTTGCCCCGCGCCCAGAGGTGGCCGATCACATCCTCGCTCCGGTAGACCTCAATCGCCGCCTTGGCCGCCGCCAGGGAGAGCGTATCGCCTCCGAAGGTAGAGGAGACTACCGCCTGGCGCACCGTCTCCATCACGTCCCGCCGGCCGAGGTAGCAAGAGAGCGGCATGCCATTGGAGATCCCCTTGGCAAAGACGGCCAGGTCCGGGGTGACGCCGAAGTAGCCCTGCGCGCCGGCCACCGAGAGCCGGAAGCCCATGACAATCTCATCGAAGATGAGCAGCGCGCCATGCTTCTCGGTCAGCTCGCGCAGCGCCGGGTAGAAGGCATGGCCCTGCTCGATATCCGCGTAAGCGCATGCGACCGTGACGGCGGCGATGCGATCGCCCTCGCGCGCGAACGCCTCCTCGTAAGGCCGGATATCGCCCCAGGGAAGATCCCGATAGGATGCGGCGGCGCCCTCGGGCATTCCCGGAGTGGTCATCGTCTGCAACCAGCCGTGGTAACCGCACTTGAGGACCAGCTCGCGCCCGGTGAAAGCGCGCGCGAGCTTGATCGCGGCGGCCATCGCCTCGCCGCCCGTCTTCAGAAAGCGAACGCTCTGCGCGCAGGGGATGATCTCCACCAGATGCCGGGCGACTTCCACCTCCAGCGGCGTCGCGTACCCAAAGATAATTCCGTTCTCCAACTGCCGCCGGATCGCATCCTCAACCGCCGGATAGCGGTAGCCCAGCGAGATAGGTCCGAGGGCGTTCCGAAAATCGATATACTCGTTGCCGTCCAAATCCCAAACACGGCACCCCTGCCCGCGCGTCACGAAGCAAGGTTCCACGCCGCGCAAGGCGGCTCGTGGCGCCTTGGAGTGGGTCTGCGTCGCCATGGGGATGTAGGCGTTCGCCTCATCCCACAGCTTCCAAGATTCTTCAACCGTATGCTTCCGGGCCACTTCGGCTGCTCCTCTCCGACGGTAGCGCGGTCCTGCTCGCGCAAAGAGCGCCGCGCCAACACTCTCTCGCTTCCGCGCCGCCTGCCGCATTCCTCTTTTGAGGTCGCCCCGGATGGCCAATGACGCTGCGAATACCTTCTGGAACGTGTGGGGAGGATCTTGCGGGAAGAGACCGGGTGTGATATGATGGGGTTCGAACCACAAGCAAGCATCGATTTCCGGGCGACGCGCCGGGGGCAACCCCCGGGCCCTGTGGAGGGAGCCCGGATGATCGTGGCATGGAGCAATCGTTGAGCATCCTTCAGGCAATCTTTCTTGGAGCCGTTCAGGGAATCACCGAGTTTCTTCCGATCAGCAGCTCTGGACATCTTGTTGCTCTCCCGGCAGTGCTCGGCTGGAAGGAGCACAGCCTCCAGTTTGACATCGCGCTGCACATGGGCACCGTCCTGGCGCTCATCCTCTACTTCTGGAAGGACTGGGCATCGATGGGCCTGGCCATTCTTGGTCTCGGCCCCGGAACCCCGGAGGAGCGCCGCGAGCGTTCACGGCTCGCATGGGTCTTGATGGTCGCCTGCGTTCCCGCCGCGGTCCTGGGCGTGACCATCGCCGACGCGGCTGAGACGACATTGCGCTCGCCGCTGCTGGTCGCCGGCATGCTGGCTGGCGTTGGCGTTCTCCTGCTCATCGCCGATCGCACCTCTCGCGGCGCGCGCACGGTCAAAGATGCGCGCCTGTTGGATGGCGTGACGGTGGGGCTCGCGCAAGCGCTCGCGCTGGTGCCGGGCGTCTCGCGCTCGGGGATCACGATGACCGCGGGCCTGATGCGCAACCTGTCGCGGGAGGACGCGGCGCGCTTCTCCTTCCTCCTCTCCGTGCCGGTTACCCTTGGCGCGGGGCTTTTTGGGCTACGCGATCTCTTCCTGGGCGGCCTCCCGGCATCCGACCTGGCGCCTTTCGTCGCGGGCACGGTCGCATCCGCCGTCGTTGGCTACGCCACAATCGCCTTCCTCCTCGATTACGTCCGCAAGCATGATCTGCGCATCTTCGTCTACTACCGGTGGGCGCTCGCCGCGCTGATTGTGGCCATCCATTTCATCCGCTCCTGAATGGAACGCGCGCCTGGCAGGCGCGCGTTCCACGAACCGCCAGCCAGCCGCCCCATCCGCGCGGCATCGGGGTTCGCGCCCACGGGCCGAGTTTCCAGGCCGTTCGTTCGGGGAAAAGCTCCGCTGCATGGGAACGCGCCGCCCGGCCCCGGCATGCCTCCGGGGTCCTGGCGCCCGATGAGCGAAGGGAGCGATGAGCGGAATGGAGCGCAAGCAACGCCCGGAGGTGCCGGTGCCAGAGCAAATCGAGCGCTGGCACCACCCCGGACCGCCCACGGTGGATGAGGTGCCGGAGGAGATCGAGGAGCAGCGTCTGGAGGCGACACGGCGCCAGCAGAAGATGACCGAGGACAAGACCGGAGAGGCGGAGTAGCCGGAGCCTGCCTGATGCACCGCGAACGGGTCTTCGATTTCTGGCTGACCGCCGCTGTCACCGTCGCCCTGTTCATCCCGATCTGGGGCGTGTTGCTGCGGCCCACCGGGTTGATCCGTCTGCCCGTCTACCTCCTCTACCTGGGCGTGCCGGCGCTCGCGGTCATCCTCGGCGCTCTGATCTATGGGGCCCGGAGTAACCGGGTGCTGCTGAACCGCTTCCTGGTCGGCTACGCGGGCGGGTTTACGGCGACCGCCATCTTCACGCTGCTCACCGTTGGGGCGGGGCCGTGGCTGGATACTCCGAACGTTGCGGTGGCGCTGGGCCAGTGGGTCCTGGAGCGGCCACTGACGGCGCCCGTGACGCCGGCCGTGATAGCGGTCGGCATGGCCTACCACTTCTTGCTCAACGGCGCCGCGTGGGGCGCTGCCTACGCGCTCCTTTTCGGGAAGGCCCCCTGGTGGCTGGGCCTCCTGTTCGGCTTCTTCATCTGGGCCGTGCTCGTGCTCTCCCCACCGTTCTACCAGTGGGGCCTGGCCGGCGCGGCATCCGGGGCCTGGCTCCTGATCGCCCTCCTCCTGGTGCATTTCGTGTATGGTGGCATTGTGGGCTACATCGTCTATCGTTGGGTCTTTCCAGAAGTGGGCATGGAGGGGATCAAAGCGATCCGCCCACTCTACGCGTGACGCGCGCACGAGGCGAAGGGAGCCGCGATGGCACTGCAGGTGGAGGAGCGCATGCGAAGCCACGTATCAAGCGGGCAGCCGGAGAGCGGCGTGGAGCGTCGAATCGCGACAGATGGTCTGATCTCTTACGAGCTGGCCGATACGGAGCTGGCGCATGGCACCAGCCTGGGCAACGCGCTCGGCTTCGCCACCTCCAAAGGTACGGGAGCGGTCGAGAGCCTCTTTAGCGTGGAGCTTGGCCAGAGAGTCACCGGCTCGCTGGTGGTACACTACTTCGCCGGCTACACCGATCTCTCGCACCTCGCCGTGGAACAAGAGCACCCGTCGGGATCCGGAACACTCGTGCTCCTCCAGCAGAACACGCCCGGCACGTTCCTACTCCACCCGAGCTACCAGCGACATCGCTTCATGCTCAGCAATGGCGTCGCTGTCGAAGAGACCTTCTTCCTTCCGCGCACGGGCGATGCCGACCCCTGCCTTCTCCATCAGGCGGTCCGCCTGGAGAATCGGTCCGACCACCCGGTCGTCCTCGCGGTCGTCGGCGCGCTCGTCTTTGCCGGCGATACGGGCGGGGATCTGAGAGCCGAGTATGATTCCCGTCTCGGAGCCCTGGTGGCCTGGAACGCCGCGCATCCCGAGTGGGTGCGCGTTTTCGGATGCCCTGCGGGAGTGGATGCCCACCTGGCAACCACGGATCTGGAGCGCGCCTGGCACCCCTACCGCCCGCTGCCAGACCGCATCGAGGGGGAAGGCGACCTAGCCGGAGCGTTGCAGGTCGTGCGCTTTCTGGAGCCGGGGCAAACGGCAGAGTTGAGCTTCGTCGTCGCCTTCTCGTGCCACGGTCGAGACGACGCGGAGCGCATCTATCGCGAGCACCGCGGCACGCGCGACCTCCTTGCCCGCACCACGGCGCACTATCGAGAGCGCCTGAGCGTCGCCGAAGTGGCCACCCCGGACCCGCTCATCAACGATGGCGCGCAGTGGTCGAAGGCCAACATGCTCCGCGTGCTGGCGCGGTATCCGACCGGTATCGCCTTTACCAACGAGCCCGGCATCTCCTCGAACGTCGTGGCGCGCGACGTGGCCTGGTTCGTCTATGGCTGCGATTTCGTCCTGCCGACCGCGTGCTGCCGGATGCTGCATATCCTCGCGCAGACCCAGGATCCGGGCGGCAAGGTGATGGAGTACTACGATGCACGCACACTGCGCACCGAGGATTATGGGTTGAACATCAACGACGCGACCCCGCTCTTCCTCATGGCCGCGGGGCACCACCTGAAGACGACGGGCCACGTCCACTGCGCGGAGGTCCTCTATCCGGCGATGGTGCGGGCAGCCGAGGCGCTCCTGAGCGAGCGCGATGAGCGCGGGCTCGTCTTCTGCAGCGCACGGGGCACCGGGGAGCATGGAATCTGCGGGTGGCGTAACGTCATGCCAAATGTGACGATCAACGGCGCCGTCACCGAGGTGAACAGCGAGGCATACGCAGGCTTGCGCGCGGTGGCCGAAGCCGCCGAGGCCCTCGGAATCGACGGCGATGCCCGGCGGTTCAACCGGGAAGCCGGCCTCCTCCGCGTCGCCATCGAGAAACACCTGAGAAACCCGGACAATGGTCTCTACTACCTGAATATCGATGTCGATGGCCGGGCGCACTCCGAGGTCACCGCCGACCTGGTATTTCCCCTGATCGGTGGCGTGTCGGATGAGGAGACGACGCGGCTGATCAGCGAGCGGCTGAACCACCCCGACTTCATGACCGAGGCGGGCCTGCGCACGCTCTCACACTTCGATCCGCTCTACACCCCCGATCGCCTGGTGGGGCTGCAAGGCGGCGTGTGGCCAGGCGTCACCTGGTGGTACGCCATGTCCTGCCTCCACGCCGATCCCGGACTGATGGTCGAGGTGTTGCGGCGCAGCTACTGGCAGTATATCCGCGAGCCGAAGCGCTACAACACCGTGCCCGGCCAGTTCTCCGAGTGGTTCGATGGCGAGGCGCTGCAAAACCGGGGGATGCGCCTCTCTCCCTGGGAGCCGCCGCGCTTCCTCTGGGCGCTGCTGGAGGGCGCACTGGGCGTGCATCCCCATTACGACCGATTGGCGGTCGAGCCAACGCTACCTCACGACTGGAAATGGTGTCGGGTGCGCAACCTTCCTTACCGGGGGCAGTCGCTCTCGTGGTTCCTGGCGCGCTACGGCGATGGCCTGCACCTCCTCACCACCGATCCCGTCGAGACGCCGCTCATCATGGAGCGATTCGACGAGGACGTGAGCGACCTCGTCATCCCCGAGGGGGGCAACATCAGCGTCGCCGCGTTTGCTGGTTCCGGGCGGATCCTCCTCTGCCTGGGCAGCACCAGCGCAGCAAAACAACCGCATCTGATCGCCCTGCGCGCGCTCCTGGAGAATGTGCGGCGCTACGAGGTCACGCTCTACAGTAGCGAGGTGGACCGGTGGACGCGCCTGGGCTCCTATCTGGGTGGCGCCCTGGAACGCCTCTCCATCGATGTGGAGGGCGGCGGCTTTGCCATCCTCCTCCTCGAAGCCCGGTAGAGCTGGGCGGATCGCTTCACGCCGCCTCAGCGCGCAATGTCCCCCCTTCCCTCTCGCCAGTCGAGCGTGATGGTGCGCCCCTTCGTGGCGAAGATCCAGCGGTCGCCCTCCGTCTTCATCGTCACGCGCACCGGTATGGAACCGGCGTCCGACCAAGAAAGCGCCACCGCGTTTCGCCACTCCTGCCTCTCGGCGCGCACGCGGATGGTGGGCAACAACCCGCCCTGGCGATGGCCCTGGCTCCGGGCTGGCAGCTCCTCCGCCGTCACTTCAGCGCCCTCGGGTGTCAGCACCTCGATGCGCAGCGCGCTCTTCTCGCCGCGGGCGAGGAAAGCGCCATCCTCCCCGCGCGCCGCCGGCCGCTCCGGGTGAAACCGGAGCTCCAACGTGCGCGGCTGGTCGGTCACGATCTCATCGGCGACGATCAGCACGTCCGGCTTCAAGAAGAAGAGGTGGCGCACGTAGCGGCGGAGGCCGCTCTCCTTGGGATAGGCCTCGGTCGCATCGCCCACGAGATGGTCCACCGCCGCAGTAGAGCGGGCCTGGAGGATGCGCGGGCGCGATTTGACCGCCAGGGCCTCGCTTCCCGCGAACCACATCTTCCCCTCGCCCAGCTGGCCTTTGCCATCTACCAGGAGGGTGTTGTGGTGCTCGGTCGCCTTTGGGAGGTAGCCATCGTCGCGGATCAGCCACTCGCCGGCGCCGAAGAGCACGAAGTGGTTGGCATCGGGATGGACATGGCCACCCCCTGGATCATAGTCAAACGCCTCAACCGCGTGGTGCCCGATGAACGGCCCGCACTTGAAGACGAGGAGCGCCTCGTTGCCGCTCCAATCGGTGCGCACGGAGACGATGCCCATATCCTCGAAGTGACGCAGCGTCGGCAGATTCGTGGGCGGGAGCGGTGGCACCTCGGGATCGAGCCAGATCAGGTTGAGCCAGCGCGCGCCGGGCGCATCGATATTGGCCGCGTCCACCTCGGCGGCGAGCCACTGCGCGTGCCCGTCGCGGTACTCGCGCGCCAACCCGCGCAGAATGTAGTCGGGGCCATACCAGTTGCCGCGGGGGCAATCGGCGATGTCGACGATGCAGTTCCTGCGGGTCCAGACCTGGCGCGGCAGCGAGAGATAGAGCGCGTACGCGGCGGTATTCTTCCACCAGGGATGGTCATAGAAGTCGGCAGCCAGCAGCTCTCGGGAGAGGTGCATCAGCTTCAGCAGGTACTCCGCGCCGTACTGCCAGTAGGCCGCGCCCTCGTGGCTGGCGCCGTCCGGGCCGAGCGCCTCGATGGTGAGGCGCAGCTTCTCCAGGGCAAGCCCCGCCCAGAGGGGGGCGTCGTCCAGCTCGTCGTAGAGGGCAAGCCCTGCGGCCTGCATCCCGCAGATATTCACCCAGAGGTGGTTCTGCAGATAGGCGCGCCGCCACCCGACCCTGCCTGTCGCGGCGGCCTCGAACATCTTGCCGGCCCGGCGAGCCAGTGTCTCCCGGATGGTGCGGCGCGCATCCTCGCCCAAATCCTGGTAACACCAGTCATAGACGAGGGCCAGTCCCAGGAGCTGGTGGCCGGTGGCCAGGTCCATGCCATCCAGGCGGCCCAGGCCCCAGGTTGGATAGGAGCACGACGCCAGCGCCCATGCGCGCGCCGCGTCGAGGTACTTTACGTCCCGGGTGAGGAGGTAGGCAATCGCCAGGGTGGGCATCGTGTTGCCCACTTCGCGCTGCCACAGCTGCTCATCGCCGCTGTAACTATCGTGCTCCCGATAGGGTGGCGGTCCTGATCGAACCGCCCGGTCGGCGAGCGCCCGGACCTCCTGCCAGACATCCGCGTGGGTATGGCCAATCGCCTGGCGCAACTGCTCCACGCGCGCGGTATCGAGAAAGAGGCGCGGGTGGACGCCGCGGCGCGCGTGCAGCGGCGCTGGCAGCGGCTTGAGCCGATACCGCTCAAACACCTGTAGCGTGGAGATCGGCTCGATGCGCACCTCATCTAGATAGGCATCGATCTCCATCGCGCCCTCCGTGCCCTTCTCTAGAGCCACCCAGCACTTTGCCGTGTCCTTCGGCGCCTCGAACTCTCCTTCCACGCGCTGCCATTGTCCCATCCGTGCCGTCTGGTAGCTCTCCGTCGTTGCGCGCCCCAGCGAGCGCCCGTCCTCCGCGACGAACTCACACTTCAGGAAAGGCGCAGGCGCGTGGGGCACCAGCCGATCCACCCGCACCCGGGCCGAGAGCTTATAATACCGGCCAGCCGACATCGGATGCGTCTCCGATAGGGCATAGTTCCAGCCATCCCCGATCCGACCGTGGATGCGGAGGCTCCCCTTCCCCTCGGGGGCCGCCGATACGCCCGGCGCGTGCTCGAGGGTAATGCCCGCGGCACGCGGGCGCCAGGAGGTCTGTGGGTCGTCAAAGCTCCAAACGAGCGGCTGCTCTGGCGCTCCGGCGGCAGCCACCAATGCCAGCAGAAGCCATGGGCTCATGGGATCCCTCCCATCACGGGCCGCCGGGCACTCTCATGCCGGCGGCAGGAAGCGCGTCTGTCCCATCGCCGCGCCATCCTCTCGCAAACCATCGCGGCACGGATTGGCGTAGCGAGTGAACCACTCCTCCATCAGGCCTTTCAACTCCCGGATGCGCGCCGCCATCGCCGGATCCTCCACCCGGTTCACGCGCTCGTCCGGGTCGTTCACCAGGTCGTAGAGCTCGTGGGGACCGTAGGCATGGCGGTAGACGTACTTCCACTCGCGGGTTCGCACCATGCGCACCGGGCCATACTCATCGTAGATGACGATACTCTCGCGCTCGGGCATCTCCTCGCCGCGCAGGAGGGGGGCGAAGGAACGCCCTGGCAGATTGCGGTCAGTAGGCACCGGAAGCCCCAAGTAGTCGAGCAGAGTGGGCATAAAGTCGTAGGCGCTGGCCATCCCCCGCTCGACGCGTCCCCCTGGGATTGTGCCCGGGTGGCTGAAGATCGCCGGCACGCGAATGGAGTTCTCGTACATGTTGCGCGGGACCGTGCCGTTCCCTTTGCCCCAGAACCCGTGGTGCCCGGCGGAGAAGCCGTTGTCGCTCATGAAGACGACCAGCGTGCGCTCTCGCAGGCCCAGCGCTTCCAGCCGGTCGAGCAGGCGGCCGATCCCCGCGTCCATCGCCGTGACCGCCGCGAAGTAGCCCTGGAGCATCGCGCGGTTGCCCAGACACTCGTCCGTCAGGCTGATTGCCCAGGGATGCCGCTCCTCTTGCGGGCACGACTCGAAGGGGCAATCGGCATACGAGTCGACGATCTCCTGCGGGTGGCCGGTCCAGGGGCTGTGCGGCGCGGTGTAGTGAACACTGAGGTAGAAGGGGGCGCCCGAGGCGGCGTAACGATCGAGAAGCGCCAGCGCCTCGTCCGTGATCACGTCGGTGACGTAGCCGGGCGCCTGGATCAACTGCCCGTTGCGCACCATGGGGGCGTTGTGGTAGTCGCCGCCACCGAACTGATGGGCAAACCAGTCGGTAAAGCCATGCTGGGGGATCTGGCTATCGCCGAGGTGCCATTTGCCGCTGAGGCCGCAGCTCCATCCGGCGCGCGCAAGGATATCGGTGTAAGTCAGCTCGCCTTCCAGGTAGCGGATCGCGTCCGGGCCAACGTTGCCGGCGCGGATCCAGTCATGCACGCCGTGTTGCGAGGGGATGCGCCCCGTCAGCAGCGTCGCCCTGGCGGGCGAGCAGACCGGCGTGGCGCAGAAGAAGTTCTCGAAGCGGATGCCGCTTGCGGCAAGCCGGTCGATATTCGGTGTGCGGATCTCCGAATTGCCGTAGCATCCGGCAGCCCAAACGCCCTGGTCGTCGCTCAAGATGAAAAGCACATTCGTGGGTTCAGGCATCTCCTCGCCCTCCTCAACGCCGCGAGCTTGGAGCAGCCGCGGTAGA
>ERZ795060.1599-NODE-1599-length-26043-cov-5.915576_pt1 | contig 26043 bp, 38 predicted proteins | sample MGYA00375144_ERZ795060 | MGnify/ENA primary metagenome ERZ795060 (study PRJEB30189, sample SAMN05720157) | activated sludge metagenome | isolation source: anaerobic digester from wastewater treatment plant | place: Japan | collected 2015-05-15 ...
ACGCAGTCCTGGTCCGACATGATCGGCGCGCTGACGACGATCGGATCGATGCCGGCGTCGAGCCATGAGTAGATGCCTGACATCACCGTGCGAACCGTGCCGCCGGATAGCACTTTTTGCTTGACCTTGATCTCGACGTATTCCCCGGCCACCAGCGCGCCAATATCGACGTGCAGAGCGAACACGCCACCACTCGATACCGTCGCCAGCGTGTGCTCGGTGCTGACCGTCGCGCTCTGCGTGCCGCTCGCCGCGTTGCTCACCGCCATGTCAACCCACTCCGTATACGATCAGATCGAGGGTTCGCGTGCCAGCCGCCGTCGAGTTGCAAGCGGCGCGCGCAGCAATGCGCGACCCCGCAGGGATGCGCACCGGCAGAAACGGCGTGCAGCACGTCCCCGGAATTCGCTGATCGGTGTCGCACGCTGCGATCACGTCGGGCACGACAATCTGTTCACTCGCCGCAGGACCGACCGCGATATCAAACATCCATTGCAAGTCGGCTGCTTTGTTGCCGGCCTGCGCAAGAAACCCGACAACGACGCCCTTGTAGTCGAACGAGGTGGATGCGACGATTTGTGTCCAAGCGCCCTTTGTATTCGCGCTCGCTCCGGGGTCAATGTTGGTGCCTGCCGTCGATGCCGTCGTCGCGCCACACGTCTCGATACGACCGAGCGCGGTGCTCAGGTCGCCCGATAGCAACAGCACCGAGACGTTGACCTCGTAGCCGCCGGCGTAGCTGTTCTGGCTGCGCGCGGCGATGCGCGACCCTGCCGGGATCGCGATCGGGAAAAAATAGTAGCTCGTCGAGTTGGCCCAGTTGTTGGTGTTCGCAGCAAGGTTTGCAGCGATGATCTGCTCACTCGACGCTGCACCTACTCCGATGTCAACCAGATGCGAGGCAGACGAGAATCCGAGCTTGCCCTGGATCATCACGACGATGCCGCACGCATCACGCGCGCTTGCCGCGATCAACTGCTGCCAAGCGCCTTTAGTGTGGGTGGCGCTGTTGACCATCGACGTGCCTGCCGAACCGCTCGCGCCGATCGACGCAATGGCCCCTGCGCGACTGGACAGCCCTCGTGGCAACAGCAGGCTCATGCGAGCACCTGTGCGGCCCGCTCCGCCGCGATGATGCCGAGAGACTCCAGATACACAACGCCGGCCTGCGTATCAGGGTCGTCCAGATCAATGTAAGTTGCCGCCGCCTGCATCGCCATCAAATCCGCGATCATCGGATCAGTCGTCGCAGCCGAGCGAATGGCGATGCGCTCGGTCAGGGTGAACCGGCGCATGAACGTCAGAGGCTCCATCGTTCTCGGCGCAGGAGCCTCGACGAACACAAGCGCCTGCTCATCCCACAGCGCACGCGGCCCAGGATCCGCGACCTCTTTGACCGCAAGACCCGCAGGCAGTGGATCGGCAATCAGGCTCGCATGGCTCGCGGTGCTGACCAGGCGACCCGTGGCGGATTCATAGACGGAAAACATCGCGTCTCGCTCCTTAGGATGCCGTCACAGTCGGCGTCACATTCAGCGTGTCGCCCGACACAACCGAGCGTGAAGCGGTAAAATTACCGGCCGAGTACAGCGTGCCGGACGTGCCAGTATTCGCGCTCGCAATGAAGGCACCAGCCACCGTCGCGCTGGCATTGATCGCATACGACACCGCCGACGAGGCTGCCAATGACCCGCCCGAGGCCGTGCCGAAGGTGATTGCGGGCCTGTTCCCCGCATACGGGGTCACTTCGGACCAGCCGGCATGACTCGCGAGCGTGTCGCCAGCCGCAGCAGACCCCGTGCCCTTCAACCCAAGATACCAGGTTGTGATCTGCGTCGCCGCGTCGAAGTAGACACTCAGGATCGAGTTCTTTCCCTCGGTCGTGACCAGGTTGCGAAACTCTTCGACCCATTTGACCTTCCCATCGGCGCCGACGCATTCGATCTTGAAGCCGAAGTGTGGCGCTTCCATCGCCTCCACGAAGCTCGGCTTCATGATCAGCCCCGCCTGCAGGCCCATTCCCAGTTCAGTCTTTGCCTTCATCGTCCTCTCCATTTTCCAGTTCAATCTCTTCTCGAACACTGATCGGCTCGCCCCGCTCATCCTCGATAATAGTCTTCTTCCTCGGCGCCGCCACTACCCGCGCAAGATGCTGCACTGCCGCCAGCATCGCCATCTGCCCTTGCTGCAGTTGCTGCAGCCCCTCCTGCATTTGCCCCATCGCCTGCATTTGTTGCTGCAAGCCCTGCTGAAGGGCCGGATCCAGCTGGGCCTTCTGCTCGACCGTCGCCAGGGCCCGCTCGATCGCCTGCGTGACACCCTGTTGCATCTGCTGCAGCCGGGTCGAGGCGTCCTTAAACTTCGACTCGATTCCCTTCTCAGCCATCTGCATATCCTTCGAACGGAGCTTCCCGCTAAAGTCTGCGATAAGCTCGTTCTCCCTGACCTTACCCTCCACCCGCGCCCCGGACACCTGTGAGCGCAGATCCTCGATCTGAATCGACTGACGGGCCGTCTGCGCCTTTTCGTCGAGGAGTTGGCCCTGCAGCTGCGCGAGCTGCCGAAGGAATTTCGACTCCTGAGCCTCGAGAAGCGGTTTCGGGTCGTTTTCCTGAGCCGGCTGCGGAGGTTGCATCGTCTCAAGCTCCGATTCGAGACGCCGACCGAAGCGGAAGCGCTTTGTCGTCTCCAGAATTAGGACCTTGGCAATCTCCGGCTGGATCATTTTCTCCTCAACGAGAGGCTTAAGTCCGGCCATCATTTGTCCGAAGGCGTTCATGAACTCCGCAATGGCCTCTTTATCCTCCGTCGCCTCCAGGTCCACTGTTGAATTCGTCTCGATATCGACCCGATAGGTGCGCTGGAGCTGGTCTCGTAGAATCTGAATGAGCTGCGGCCAGGCCGGGACGGCCGGCTGTCCAGGGGCAACTGGCTGTGGTTGAAAGGGAAGCGGAAAGCGCGTGATGGCGTAGAATGAGCCTGGGGTGAAGCGCTCGGCCGCAATTTCCAGTGCAATCCGGAGGAGAGAACGGCAGAATTGCGCGACGGCAGCCTGGGCCCGCTTGAGCCGCACCCCGCTCCACTTGTCCTTGATCTGCTGCGCGCTCGCGGTCTCTCCCGCCGCCGTCGAGCCCCTCTGAATATCCGCGATCCCCATCTTCTCGAAGATCGCTTGCTTGATATTCCCCTGCGCGACGTAGAGTTGCTGGGCCACCTTCACCAGCATCTCGATAGGCATGAACCAGACGTTACCCTCTAGCCCACCCTTCTCAAGAAAGAGGGCACTGGCGTTCTCCGCCGGGAGCAGCGCATTCTCGTTTTCCTCTCCGAGCACTTTCTCAAACTCGGCGATCTGCGCGTTAAAGACCCCGCGGACCCGAATCGCGCGCACGACCCTGGCGAGCCGGCGCGTTACGTCGTCCAGATCTTCGGCGAGAGTCCGATACATCTCGTAAGGCGGCGTCGGGATCAGGTCCGCCGTCTTCGTCACGAAATGGAGGGGCTTCGGGCAGGGGAACCGCGCCGACAGGGCGCAGGGATACGGCTCCTGGAGGATGAGCGCCTCCCTGAACGCATCCGAGACGAAATAGACCTGCTGCTCGGTGGCGTCGTGCATCTCCCAGACCAGGAGGGTCGGCCCATACTGCTTCCGATTCTCGTCCGTTTCCGAGTCCTGCTCGTCGGTGTTCTCGGGCCAGCGGTACTCGGAGTAAGCCGCTGACTTTACAAAGGTGGGGAATGTCTTTTCGAAGTGCTCCCGAGTCATGTCATGACCGAAGGCAACCCAGGGCACCTGCTCCCACTTCCGCGCGTAGCCCCAAATGAAACGGTCCCAGGGCACCTGCTCCCAGCAGATACTCTGATAGCCACCCTCTTCCTTGTACCGCACTCGAACTTGGCCGAGGCCTGGCACCAGGGAGTCGAAGACCGCCGCTTGAACCGCCGTGTGAAAGTCCTCGTACCCCTCATCATTCGTATCGAGGAAGTATTCGAGAGTTCGCTGACTGACCTCCATTACTGCCGTATCGAGCATCCGTTCGTTCGGATCGCGGGCAGTGTAGCGGCGCGTCACTTCCGGGCGCGGGGGTCGGTTGTACAGAGCAGGGAGCAACGTCTCTGTATTCGAGTAGAGGATGTTGTAGGGCGAAGTCTGCCCCTTCTCCCCGGCGTAGACCTCACGCACATCAGCGGCCGTCTTCAGCCACTCTTTCTGGAGGGTCTTGAGGCGCCCTTCGACCAGTTTGAGCGCCTGCTCTGCGGTTTTCGCCATGCTACCTCTGCTCTTCCCGCAGTCTGCGGGCCCGGTTCATCTCAAGGATGTCGTTGAAGGTATACTGTCCAGGGAGTTTCGCGAGGGCCGGCCCCGGCTTCGGCAGGCTCGGATCATCCCTCGTCCAGGGCCGAGCCATACAAGCGTACCGAGTCTCGTCTGCCGCGTGATCCTCGCCGTCAGTATCCAGATCCTCTGCATCGCGTTCGTCATGCTGGAGGAGCGGGATGGTCCGCACGGTGTCCTGACAAGTCTCCACTATGTATAGCATGGGCTGATCGTTGACGCCTACCAGACGGCGGCGCACTTGCTGCCAGCCAGGGACCCGTTTGTTATCAGCGCGCTGCCAGAGCACGCCGTGCCGGAGCATCTCCTCTGCAATCGAGGGACCGCCGTCCCGAATGAAGATTGAGGGGTCGGCTACGCCGTAAGTCGGCTTCGTCCCGACCAGTTCCATGATCCGCTTCTCCTGCGACACGATCCCCTCGGCGACCAGCCCCGCATCCAGGCGGAGGCCGACATTCGGCCGACCGTCCGAGCCGTACCACTCCCAGAACTTCACCATTGCGCCTCGCGGCAGCCCCCAGGAACCGTCCGACACCACGTACCAGCCAACGGAGAAGGGCTTCGCATAGCCCCAGTCGAAGGCGCGGAAGCAGAGGGAGTAGGGCGGAATCTGGGACAGCCAGGACGCCGCGAGTACATGACGCAGGGGGTCAAACTCCGCGAAGAACGCGCCGTCGATAATATCCCACTTGCCGAGGAGCCAGGCCTCGACGAGTTGTTTTCCGCCCGTTTGCTGCAGCTTCGCAACATAGAGCGGGTCGCTGTCCATGAGGAGCTTGTTATCCTTCAGCTTCGACGGGATGAAGACCCGGTCGAGGCTGACCGTAGCGCCGGTGAAAGGGTTGATAAAGTCCTCGGTCAGGATTTTGTATCCGGCGGGAGCTGGGTCGATGTATCGCTTTTTAACCCAGGCATGGCCGGGTCCGCCTGGGTTTCCGGTGAGTCGCATCCCGGTCGGAACCCCTTTGGTAGACCGGAGAGTAGCCTTGAGTTTATCAATCGGAGTGGGAGTTGGGAAGTTAGTAGCTTCCTCAATGTAGACCCGCGTATAGTTGTGACCTTGATATTCTTGGGCATCAGAGTCCCGTTCAAGGTAGCGAAAGAGCAGGCGCGCGCCGCCCGGCATCGTCCAGGTTGCCTTCTCCCCGTTCCACTTCGCTCCGAGCTTGCCATAGAGCTGATGCGAGCGGGCGATGACCTCAGAGAGCTGCTTGAACGTGCGACGGAAGAAGACTCCGGTGGCGGCTTCTCCGTAGGTGCCGGAGTGAGCCATCCAGTCGCCGAGGGAGCCGTCAGTCTTCCCACCGCCGCGGGCACCGCCATAGAAGACTTCGAAGACGGGGCAGGCGACGAGAGCTTCCTGCGGGCCCGGCTGCGCCCGCCAAACCTCAATAGTCTCGTCAGTCACGCGAGGGCGCCGGGAGGCTCGTCAAGTCCTGGGTGAGCAGGGCCGCGCCATCTGGGCCAGTGGAGTAGATCTGGGCCCAGGCCTGCGCGTTCGGGGCCGTGGGCGGGACCACGGCGATGAAGTTCTGCACCGGGGCCTGGTCCTTCCGCGCTCCGTAGCCGAGGGCTCGGGTGGACAGTTCTGCCGCCCCGAGAACCAGTTTCTCCGACGGGTTCATCCCGTCGCCGAGCTTCTCCAGCAGCCTCTGAATGCTCAAGTCCGCGAGGGCGTTGAGCCGGTCCTCCACTTTCGCCGTCAAGAGAGGGTCCACGAGTTCGCCCTTGCGCTCCGCGAGCTTCTCCCGGAAGGCATCCGTCCGCATCACGATCCGCACCCCTTCGACCGTATAGCCGAAGAGCAGCGCGAGCTGCGCGGGCGTCGTCGCCGGCTCTGCAATCAGCACATCGACCATCGCCTCGTGCACTGGCTTGGTCCCCTTCTTCAGCTCCGGCTTCGCCATCTCCACTCTCCGCTTCTCGGGCCCGGGCGCAGTCTACCCGGGCCTGCCCTCGGGAGGCAAGGGGAGGGGGACGGGCTTCAGATGGTCCGTGCCTTCAGCCCGTGCCTTCAGATGGTACTCCCGGTCAAGGTCAATGTCACGAGGAGTCCCACGCGGCCAGGTACCCCCCGGCAAGCGTTTTTCACCAAGCGGAACGACGCGCCGCTGACAATCGCGTCAGCGGACCGGGTATTGGCTGACGCCGCCGACAGGCTGACCGGACCGTCAGGGTCTGTCGCCGCGCACGCGAATCACTCTCATTCGCCTTCGCGCCTTCATTCCGTTTCGGCGAGCGGGCAAAAAAAGACCCTGCATCGTGCAGGGTCTTCGTTGACGCGGAGTTTAGAACCCAGCCAGCAATTCGTCGGCGTCGGGCATATCCGGCGCGTTAGCTTCGAGCCATGCGGCAATCTCCGCCTGCCGCGCGATGGCCGACCGTTGCGCGCTAGTGAGGCCGATCCATTTTTCCCGGTTCGCCTCGGAATCGGCCGTACCACGAACCGCGACAACAGCTGCCCACACGTCAGCGTCCGGGAACCGCGCCGCGCGTTGTCCCCATGTGCCTTTCGTGAGAGACTCGGCTCGGTCGCGCATCGCGCTGACCGGGTTCGTCGCGCCAGCTGCGCCATCGGCGATGATTTGCTTGCAGCCATAGGCAAACACCGCGTCGCGGAGCGCTGCCGCGACCGTGCGGCAATCGAATTGGAACAACGTCGCGCCGCTGGCGCGGTTTGTCCAGGCGAGCGTTTGACCCGTGAGAGTGACCTTCATCTTCGTTTTCGTGTCGGTGCCCATTGTGGCATCCTCCGGTTGCGTCGGCACGACGCCGACATACGAAGCATACCACACCGGCGGCGTTGTGCGCGCCGAACGGCTGGGAGTTTTGTAACGGTTTGTAACAGCCGCGTGGGCCGAACCCTGACGGGCGGCTGACTGCAGCCAGCGAGCCGAGCCAGCGGGTTGGGCAATCGCCTGGAGCCCGGAGCGCACCCGGAGTATGGGAGAGTTAGACTGATATGACTCTCCCCAATGTCCTGGCAGACGAGAGGCAGCTAGAGAGTGCTGGCGGGGGTAGGCGGGGGAATTCTATTCACACGCTATGCAACCACCCTGAGACACCCTTACCCCTAGCACTCCGGTCGACCCCCCCTCTCCCTCTCACTCTCCCCAATGACCCCAGCTCCTCCCCTCCTCTCAGCTATCAAAAAAAAATTCTGACAGACTGGACAGGATGGGTCGCCGGATTGGGGAGAGTGAGGAAGGAGAGACGGGGGGCACCCCAACTCGCTAGGGGTAAGGCGGAGTCAGAGCGGTTGCATAGAGGGGGAATAGAATTTCACCCATGCACGCCGCCGGCACCCGCCTACTCCACCAGTCCCCCTCTTGACAAGCGGCGCGCCCGGCGGCATACTGGGCATAGACCGGGCGCCGGGCCCGGCCTTGACCCGTTGACTCACTGACCCGTTGACTTGAGAAGGAGCTTACGATGCGATCGAAGAATCCAGAGAAGTATGACCCGCTCTTCTGGGACGTGCTGGAGGCGGCCGCCGAAGGCCGAGTGATTGACCTCGGCTTCCCGGACGTGAAGTCGGCCCGGGGCTGGCGCACAAACTACTACGCCTTCATCTCGGCCCTGGAATGGTCCTTCAAAACGAACGGGCGCGGCCTCAGCCCGGCGAATTGGGAGCGCCTGCAGCGCCGGCGAGACGACTACGGTCGCGTCGCGGCCTTCCTCGTGGACGGCGGCATCCGAATTATGCTCAGATCCCTGACGCCACAATCCCAGGCACTCCGAGCGCAGTTCGAAGCGAGTCTCGCCCAGGACGCGCACCCGACTGTCCGCCCGGACTTGGCGGAAGCCTCAGCCCGGCGGCTCGCCGAACGGCTCGGCCAGGCGCCCGCCGACTCCGAACCCGAGGCCGCTGGCGACTCGGGCCTCCCCCTTGGCCGGAAGAATCCCTACTATTGAAGCGCGCCTCGGCATTGACAAGCTGCAGGCGCCATGCGATAATACGCATTGGGGCACGGTGCCCCACTTCCCAGGAGAGCAACAAATGACTTGCCTCGTTTCCCCCGCAACCTACCCTTCAAAGAAGGCCCTGGCCGCCGCCGTCGCCGAGCGACCCGGCCACGTCTGGATCACCGATCCCTCGATCTTCCCTGGCTCACGCGGCGAATTCACCGCTGACGCGCTCAAGGCCGGCGAGTCCGTCTGCGTCACGAACCATCCGAAAAGGAGCTGGTTCGCCCAGGTCGGCCGAACCGCGACCGGCAAACTTTACGTCAAGTGAGGCGGACATGAACTCCGCTAACAACGAATTGTCCAGCGAAGCACGTCTCACCCTGACTGAAATCAGCTATACGAAAACCGCTGACGATGCATCTTCCGTTATCTCAGTCGTCCAGGGCGTTCCAGCGTACGATGTTCCCTTCGTGGTGATTGCTGTAATTGCCAAGGGGGAAACCCGACTCAGCGCCTACGGTGCCCTGGAGATCTGGTTCTCGGGGCGTTATGGGCAGAATTCTCTACTCGAAGAGATTTTGGGCCCTGTTGGGCATCTCATGAATCACAAGACGCGGGCCAGGGCCCTCTGGGAAGCATTCGAAAACACTTTAGGAGAGTGAGGCCGCGCGGGCCTGGCGGCTGGCCTGGTTCTCCTCCCGCCCAAAGAGTAACCCGCTGACGAGATCCCCTGGACAGGGATCGAAACGGCCTTCGGGCCGTCCGGGAAGTCCCCCACCAAGCAAGGAGTAACGCATGATCCCTGATGAATTCAAAGCCGCCGTCACCGATTTCCTCTCGGCCAAGCGGTTCACTCTCCACGCTTTCGGCGACGTTTACCGTGACTGTTTCATCGTGCCCGAGCAGTACGAAGCGGAACCCCAGCTCGCTCTCCAGGTCTACCATTGGGTTGAAGGCGAGCCGGGCGAAGCTGGCTACCCGGAACCGTTCGGCCGCCTGACCGTCTGCCTCCCCGAAGCGCCGAATCCCGGCTGCGTCTGGGTCAAGTCCTGGTCCGAGAACGCGGAGTGGACCCAGCGCCTCCTCGCCGACTACCCGGACGTCTTCGAGGCGACGGGCCGCTGGGTTCCGGCGGGCTACGCCACAGCCGAGGAGTGGCGGATCAAGCTGCCCGCGCACTAGCTCCCTGCAACCCCGGCTCGGCAAAAATCATGCCTGCGACCGGGGTTGCAAAGCCCCGCCCAATCACGTATAGTATGGATTCGATCGGCGCACGAAGCGCCCTCGAATAACCCCCTTACCACAGGAGTATGCAAGATGAGCGAAGCGAAGGAGCAAGTCAACTTCGGCGGCCAGCACGGCCTCACGATCCTGGAATTCGGCGCGAAGGAGAAGGTGAAGAAGCTCTCCACCGCCGGCGAAGACGGTTCGGTGCAGGTGAAATTCGCCTTCCGCAACGGCCAGGTTCGCACGTTCGACATGGCCCCGAACGACCCGCTGTACGCCCGCGCTGCCATGCACGGCCTGGACCAGAAGCTGGGCGACGAGTTCAGCGGCCTCGCGGACCCGGACGACTGCGTGATGGCGTTCGAAGAGCTGGCGACCCGTCTCGCCGCTGGCGAGTGGAACGCGACGCGCCAGGGCGACGGCCTCGCCGGCGTCTCGATCCTGGCCAAGGCGCTCGTCAAGCTCACGGGCAAGACGATCGAGCAGGTCAAGGAGGGTCTCAAGCCCCTCTCGGCGGCGCAGAAGGCGGCGCTCCGCAAGCAGCCGGCGGTGGCCAAGGTCATCAACGAGCTGGAGGAAGAGCGCGAAGCGCGCAAGCCCTCGGCGAAGCGCATCGACGCGGACGCGCTGCTCTCGCAGTTCGCCTGATCCCTCCGGTACACGGCCAGCCCCCTGCTTCGGCAGGGGGTTTTTCCTTCCGCCTCTCTCGCACAAGGAGTCGCAATGCAAGTTCATGTTGCGGAATTCAACAAAGCTGACGGAACTTATCAGGCAGTCTGCATTGTCAAAGACCCCGACTATACCTTTGTATTCGACTACACTCACACAGAGGAGGATACAATCGCCCTGCAAGTCTATGGAGACCTGGCCGGTTGGTGGCTGGAGTTTACCGAAGGCGAAACGGACCCCCGCAAGTATTTCGGTCCGGCCGTCACGCAGCTGGAACCGCGGACTCTCGCTTACATGATCCGGGACTGCTACCTCAACGAGTAGCTGCCCACGAGGCCCGGCTTCGGCCGGGTTTCTTATTGCTGCAGCGGGGTATGGTGTTGACAAGGGAGAATGAACGTGCGATAATTGTCCCGTATCAATCCACCACAAGGAGCCAGCCCCATGTCCCATCCTCTTCCCTCTTCCACCGCTGACGACGCCGCCGCCGAAAGCCTCCTCGATCAACTCTTTCCTCCCGAAGCCGAATCTGACCTCCTGGCCCAGCTCATTGCCGAGGCCAAAGCAACTGTGCCCTCCAAGGGTAAACCCGGCTCGCCGCCCCCCGCAGTTACGGACCTCCACCTTTGGCGCGAAGCCGCCTACGTGTTCGTGCTCCGGGAAGAGCAGTGCACGACCTGCGGAACCGTCTGGCCCGCGGCCGAGGGCGTCTTCGTCGAGCGGCTCCCGCGTACTCGCACGGCCAGTGAGTCCCGCCATCTGGTCCGAGTTCCGGTGAAGGGACTCCTCACGCATCTGCCCCGCCGCCGGGAAGTGCACAAAGTCGAACTCGAAATCTGCCCCCGGTGCGCTCACACGAAAGGCTTCTGACCATGCTCCGCGACCCCGAGCATCTGATCTTTCGAGCCCTTTGCATCCACCTCAGCGACCACGGCTTCGCCCTCGAATCCGTCTTCGATGGCGGGGCCGAGCCCGCGACCAGCACTCCGGCTGAAGCTGAGGCGGTCGTGGCCAGCGTGGACGAGGCTACCGTCTGGTTCAAGCACTCGGCTACGCCTGGCCGCCGCTACGGCATCTTCCTCACTCCAGGCGAGGGCGCGGACCTCATCTGCGACTACACCTGCCCGCCGGCGGAGAAAGACCCGCAAGGCTGGACCCAGGCTCTCGATGAGTTCATGGACTGGATCGACGCCAACTTCTAGGAGCAAGCATGGCTTACTACGTTTGCCCATACTGCGGGCATAAAGGTGATCCCGAAGCCGATTGTTGCGGCGAAGTCGGTCATATGCAGTACCGGCTCGAAGACGACGAACGTCTCTTCTTCCATCGCCTCATCAAGCGCGTCTTGGACTTCGACGAGTCCAAGTTCCTCTGCACCCTCATCAGATGGGAACTAAGAGGGGGAGACGAGAACCCTCTCGCTGACCACTACCGCGAAGTGCTGGAACTCTACTCTTTGCTCGCGGCGCCTGGCCTGGAGATTCACGACGCCTGGCTCACCCGTATCGGATTCCACTGGAACTTCGATATGTACAGCGAGTCGGTCAGCCGCGCGTTCCGGGCCGAGTGGCTGCGCCATATGGCAGCTGGCGTCCCGCCCGAAGATATGCGCCTGGTTCTCGACACTTTCCGCCCGGCCATCATGGCCACAGCAAAGGAGCTGCAGCGATGCGAGCCTACCCCATCTCCATTCGAGTGAACAAGTACGATCAGACCTGGCAGATCAGAGCCGACTTCACCCCGGCCGTCCCAGCGCGAACCTACGGCCCGCCTGAACGCTGCTACGACGCCGAGCCAGCCGAGTTCGAGAATGTGACTGTCCAGCCCGTTAATGCCGATGACAGTCTCGGCCCTGACATGACCGAGTTTCTGAGCATGGTCACCTGGTACAACGCGCGCCATGATGCCCTTGCTGAGCTTCTCGAAGAGGCCGAAATGGCTGTCGCCCGCGCCGCCGACTGGGACCCATCATGAAGGCGCGTGGCAAGTCACCCTCCGGCCTAGAGTGGCTCATCATCCTCTGGTGCCTGCTCTCGGGCCTCTTCACCATGAGTCTCGCCGGGATTATGCTGGTAGATCAGGTATCACCTTCGGAGTTACTACAATGCCTCGACCGCGCCGCGCAGTCGCATATGACCAGTTCAAAGTGAGCCTCCCTCCGGAGCTTGCCGCCGAACTGCGTCTGCGCTGCTTCAGCCCAATCCACGTCTACGGCGCTCCGAAAGGCGCGCTCTCTACTATCTTCGCAGATGCACTGCGGGAGTACTTCGCAGCGCACCCGCTCGCCGCTCCCAAGGAGCAGCCCGATGCCGACTCTGCAGCCTAGCCCTTCCGCCTTCGTAGTACGCATCCTGGCCTGGCGGAAGGATGCCGACCTCTGTCTCGTCGAAACCTCGCGGGGCTGGGCCCTTGCCTTCGGCCCGACGGTCGGGCGGCGCTGCCCGCTACTCGAAGAGTTCTCGACCCGCGAAGCGGGGGAGGCCGCGTTCCGTGAGCTGACAAAGGAGGTCAAGCCGTGACCACGGATCGAGAACTGACAGACCTTACAGCGAAGGCCGCTGAAGCCACAGGCACTCGCTTTTGCTACAAGTGTGCGGCGCATCGTCCTCTGCTCGGGGGCAAAACTGTACGCCTGCAGACCGGTCGGCGCGCTTTCGTTTGCAGCAAACACCGTCGCGGGGAACGGCCATCATGATTCGCTGGACTCTTATTCTTTGGCTCACCACGAAGGTAGCCTATCTCAAATGCTGCCGTGCCTGGCTGCAGGACGCAGCACACCCTCTCACCAGTGAGTTTACCCTCCAGATCTACAACCTGGAATGGCGGCTCACACAACTCTGGACGGAGCGCTGATCATGATACTGGAAGCTATTTTTTGGGTTGTCGTGCTGGTCGTTGCGGCTTTGATTTTCGACAACATCATCCACTGAAGGCGCAGGTAGCGCCGAGCAAGGAGTGACGATGGACAAGAGCAAATGGCCGCAAGGCCCGTGGACCGACGAACCGGACGAGGAAACATTCGAGCACGCGGGACTGGCCTGCCGCATCATCCGGCACAGCCGCAGCGGCAACCTGTGCGGGTACGTCCGCGCGCCGGAAGCCCACCCGCTGTACGGCAAGGGGTACTCGGACGTGGTGCCGGAATCACTGCGAGACAGCGTGCAGGCTGCACTGCAGTCACCGCTCGGCAAGCGCGGGATTCTCTCTGCCCTCGTCTACGAGCCGGAAGCGCCTCGTATCGACATCCTGTTCGACGTGCATGGGAGCCTGACGTTCTCTGGCGAATTGCACGGCGCCGAAGGCCACTGGTTCGGGTTCGGCTGCGCGCACGCTGGCGACCTGCAACCCGGCTACGAATACTCGTTCGGGGATGACTGCGAGTACCGCGATATCGAGTACGTCCGCGCCGAGTGTCGGTCGCTGGCCGAGCAGCTCGCGGCAGTCGCAGCGACCGCGCCGCAGGAGAAATGACGATGCCTCAAATGACCAGCACCACCACGATGATCCGCCACCTGTCCGGGCTGCTTGACACGCGCGACCTGTCGGAGTGGGAGCAGCAGTTCGTGCGCTCGCTCGTGGAGAAGCTCGACGCAGGCAAGGTCACGTCGTTGACCGAGCGGCAAGTCGAGGCGCTCGAACGTCTGCATGGGAGGCACTTCGCATGAGCAAACCTCTCGTCATCTATCACGGCAACTGCGCCGACGGCTTCAGCGCTGCATGGTGCTTCTGGCGCAAGTACGGCGACGCCTGCGAATACATGGCCGGCGTCTATCAGCAGGACCCGCCCGACGTTGCTGGCCGCTGCGTGTACTTGGTCGACTTCAGTTACAAGCGCGCAGTCGTCCTTCGCATGCTTGAACAGGCTTCGCACATCGTACTGATCGACCACCATAAGACGGCGATCGAGGACTTGGCCGGCATCGCATCGGAGAAGTTCAGCGCCATCACCGATCTGAACCGTAGCGGCGCGACGCTAGCGTGGGATTTCCTGTTCCCGCATGAACCGCGCCCGCTACTGCTCGGCCACGTCGAGGACCGCGACCTATGGCGCTTCAAGCTACCCGGCACACGCGAGATTCAGGCATGCGTGTTCAGCTACGAATACACGTTCGAGCAGTGGGATCGGTTGATGGCAGCGGAACAATCGGAGCTGCTGCAGATGACCGCCGCCGGCGCTGCGATCGAGCGCAAGCACCACAAGGACGTGGCCGAGCTGGTGGCCGTGTGTAAGCGGCGCATGATCATTGGCGGGCACGACGTTCCAGTGGCGAGCCTGCCCTACACCTTGACCAGCGACGCCGGCCACCTGATGGCGCAGGGGGAGCCTTTCGCCGCCTGCTACTGGGACACAGAGACGGCGCGAGTGTTCAGCCTTCGGTCGTCCGATGAAGGCCTCGACGTGAGCGAAATCGCCAAGCAATACGGAGGCGGCGGGCACGTTCGTGCTGCCGGGTTCTCCGTTCCTCGAAACCACGAACTGGCGAGCGCGTGATGATCGACTACAAAGCCCTTGCCGAGCGGGTGGCGCAGCGCGCTATCTACGCCGACAACAATGCCGATCCGAATAACAAGGCGTGGGCCGCTGACCTCCGCGCCGTCGTCTCGCTGCTGAACGGGATGGCCGATGCGCAGCCGGTGGCGTGGGTCGATGTCGCCGACTCGTACGGAGGGCCGTATGTCTTCCGCGGCAAGGAGCTTCTTCCAGCGGGACGGCACGACCTCTACACGCGCCCTGCGCCAGCCGCACCGCAGGTCGAGCCGAAGCGCGAGCCGTTGACGGATGAGCAGATCGACGCTGCACTACAGTCCGACCCGGCGATGGTCCTCGCGCTGATGAGCGGAGAAATGACCGTGGGTGAGTTCAAGGCCGCGCTGCGTAGGCTCGCACGAACTGTCGAGCGCGCCTACGGAATCGGAGGCAGCGATGCTGAGTGACGAGGAAATTGAGGACTGCATCAGTGAAGCTCGTAAGTCGCTGCGGCGGCATCGGTCAGCAATACGCGGCCAGATGTGCGTGCCTGCGGATCAACTGGATTGGCATGTCGCACGCGCCGTCGAGCGCGCAGCGTATGAACGTGCGAAACAAGCGTGCATGGAAATCGGTAAAGAGATCGTGTGCCCAGAGGAATGCGCCGCCGCTATCGACGCACTCGGGAGGCAGCATGACTGACGCACCAACCACATCAGTCCGGATGTGCTCTATCTGTCATGGACTCATCTTCGCCGGTCAACAGACGAGATGGTTATTCGGCGCAGAGTTCCATTCTGACTGCTACCCGCAGCGTCTGGCTAACCCAGCACGAATGTCTGCACGCCAACTGACCGAGGATGACGTGCGCCGAATCGTGCGCGAAGAACTTGCAAAGGAACAGCGATGACCACTGACGCACAAACCGCGCTCGCCCATGTGCGCGAGGCGCTGGCAGCAGGGCCGACGCCGGGGGAGTGGGCGTGTTATGACGACAGTAACGACGGCAAAACGAGCCGGATCGAGATTGTCGCTATCGGCAAGACCGTGGCGCGCATTTACCGCAGCGTTCCAGAACAAGATCTGCCTAACGCGCGTCTCATCGCCGCCTGCTCGCCAGCCAACATCGCCGCCATTCTCGCTCACGTCGATGCGCAGGCAGCGGAAATCGAGCGCCTGCGCGCCGAGCGGGACTCCATCGCCATCGAGAATAGCAAGTTCATGGATCAGATCGAGCGCCTGACCGAAGAGCGCGACAACGCATGCGAGCGATGCGAGCGAACGGCGAACCTTCTGGTGGGCACTCACGCCCTGTTGTGCCCGCCGCCGCTGACTCTGGCGGACGGCCGCACCCTCGTGTTCAGGCCGAAGAACCCGGACCCGCACACGGTATTGCAGACGCTGAGCGACCGCATTCGCGCGCTACCTGACGAGATCGCTGCCATCAATGATGCGAAGGAACAGAAATGACCGACTTGACACGTTACATCTACCTGGCCTCGCCTTACTCAGATCCACGCCCTTCAACTCGTATTCGCAGAATGCGGCGCGCGCTCACTGCCGCCGCGGATCTCACGAAAGCCGGGCACAAGGTCTTCGCCCCGATTCCAGTCGGCTACCTCCTCGAAGAGCGCCTCGGGGAGCAACCTCACGCTTTCTGGATCGAGTGGTGTCTGACGTTTCTCCCGCACGCTTCCCACCTCTACGTCCTCACCCTCCCCGGCTGGGAGGAGTCCAAAGGCCTCGGAATCGAAGTGCGCCGCGCTGCAGCCCTCGGCATCCCGATCGTCGGCTGCAACATCCTCACTGAGTGCGAAGACGTGAGCGGGTTCAACATCCGGGGCTGGTTTCAGGCAGAAGAGCTTGTCCCAGATGGGGGAGAATAATCACTCACTCACTCTCCCAATGCAAACTATTCACTCTTCCTTCTGGCTCACTATAGGTCCAGGGCTCACTGTCTTCATTAGAGCCCGCTGCGCCGTCCGTCAGCATCTTCCAAATTACTTCGAACAAATGGACTTTGTGGTCGAGGAAGCCCTCTTTAATGGAGAAGATCTCTCCGACTATCTCAAGGAGCAAGGCCAATGGACCTACTTAACGCAGCAAGCTCTGGAGCAACATTGTCGCCTTCTTCGACAAGATTGCCAGTCCACTTAACTCCACCAATCTGTACTACCATCCTCGTTGCGGGTCGGACCTTCCGTGTGACCTTCCAAATAACCCCAGATCGTTCTCAAATCGAAGTTCTACTCCTTCAGCCCGATGATTTCCCCTTCGACCGAAAACTCATCAAGGATGCGATCCGAGGGCAGTATGTCCACAATCCTCTTTGAAGTACAGGGTCGTTACTACCAGGCACCAGCAACTGCCCAGTTCTCCGCGAACACTCTCTACTTCGACCCGGTGTCAGGTGAAGTTTGGGCCCGAACCCTTCGTGGGCTCGGCTGGCATTGGATTGCGCAGCCGGCCTCCCTGACCTACCTGGATCGTCTGGAAGAATTCCCTTGGCATTGTCCAGGTTCTCTCGTCGGAGGCCACTGGGTTGATACCTTCCTCTGGTCCGAGTTGCCCGAGCCTCTTCTACACAGAGAACTCACTGTTCTCGAAACCGCTGTTCAGCGCTTGACAAGTTGTACCCCCATTTGGTACAATAATCATTCCCGCAATCCGCAACCCTGGGAGCAGTCCATGCAACCAACCGCTGAACTCATCCAGCGTCTCGCTCAAGCGCGCTACAAGCTGGCGCGCGGGGAGCTGTCTAATGAGGAGCTTCGGGAGGCGCTGAAGGATCTCCGCCAGCACCGCATGAGTGCGGCCGAAGTCTCGGCCAAGAGCCGCTCTTCGTCCTCTGCAAAAACCGTGGATGCCGACGCTCTGCTGCAGCAATTCTTCAGCTAGCCCCCCGTCGCAGTCCGCCACTGCCAAGGAGCCTCTTCAATGAGCAATAGGCCTGACTTTCCGCCAGTCATCGACAATTCCATCCTCACAGCTTTCCGCGCCTGCCCCCGTTCCGCATTCTTGACGTACCTCGAACACTGGAAGCCCAAGACCCCTTCCGTCCACCTCCATGCCGGGGCTGCGTTTGCGCGCGGCCTCGAAGTGGCCCGCCGCGCCCACTGGGAACACGGCGCCTCCACTGAAGATGCGTATGCCGTCGGCCTCAAGGCTTTGATTGAGGCTTACGGCGATTTCCAGTGCCCGCCCGACTCCCCGAAGAGTCTGGAGCGCATGGCAATGGCTTACGAGTACTACTGGTCCGTCTACCCTTTCGAGTCGGACACAGCCATCCCGGTTCTCCTCCCGTCAGGCCGCCGAGGAATCGAATTCTCTTTCGTCGAGTCCCTCGATCTTCCGCATCCGCAGCTCTCGCAGCCCATTCTCTACAGTGGCCGCTGCGACATGATCGTGACTTTGGGTTCAGGCATCTTCCTCGAAGATGACAAGACCACTGGCCAGCTAGGCGCTTCCTGGGGCGGGAAGTGGAATCTCCGTTCCCAGTTCACCGGCTACACCTGGGCGGCCCGGCGGCACGGCCTCGCAGTGGACGGTATCCTCGTCAGGGGGATCGCGATCTACAAGACGAAATTCGATCACGCCCAGGCCATCACCTACCGCGCACCTTGGGAGATTGACCGCTGGTATGAGCAGGTTCAGCGCGATGTAAAACGCATGATCCAGTGCTGGGAAGAGGGATACTGGGATTACAACCTTGCCGATTCCTGCGATTCCTACGGTGGTTGTCAGTTCGCTCAAGTCTGCAAGGCACCGAACCCCGAAGAGTGGCTTAACCTCTACTTCACCCGCCGAGTCTGGGACCCTGTCGAGAGGAAAGAGCATGAAATCGCGGCGTGACAAGCAACCCTGCATTACCCTCGTCCTCCTCGGCCTGATGCGGGAGTACGACGACTTCATCACGGCCAGAGAACTCCAGGACCTCTCGGGCTACAATGTCAACCAAGTCTCGGCCTCCCTTTACCACTTCCTCAAATACAAGATTGCGGAGAAGGTGGAGTCGGCGGGAGAAACCTACTACTACCTCACTCAGCATGATACCCGGAGCCGCGTCCTGGAGGAGCGCACCCCGGAGGAAAAGCCTCGCGCGAGGCGCCGTTCAAAGCCCATTACCAATTCTACCGTACACTGAAAGGACTAACATGACCACGCGCAGCCCTCTCCCCGGCATCAAGGTCCTCCTCGAAGGCGGCTCTGGCTCTGGCAAGACTTTCGCCATCCGTACCTTCATCGAAACCGGCATCACTCCTTTCTGCATCTTCACCGAGAACTCCTTCGACGTGCTCGGCGATGTTCCTGCAGACAAGCTTCACTGGAACTACATCGACCCACTGGGCGGTGGACTCGACGTACTCAAGGCCGCGGCCGTCCGCACTTCCACGATGAACGCGGATCAGATCCAGAAATTCCACGACGTCAGCCGCGCCCAGCACAACTCCTTTCTCCCGCTGCTCGACCAGCTCATGAATTTCCGTTGTCAGCGCACGGGCCAGGCTTTCGGCAACACCGGCGACTGGGGAACCGAGCGCGTCCTCGTGCTCGACTCCCTCTCTGGTCTGACCATCGCTGCGACGAAGCTCGCCGTCGGCGAGAAGTACGCTATGACGCAGCCCGAATTTCAGATCGGCATGAAGACGATCGAAAACCTGATTAACCAGCTCTGCACCGGATTCCGCTGCCACGTCGTCGTCACCGCCCATATCGAGCGGGAACTCGATGAAGTGCAGGGCGGTTCTCGCGTTTTCCCCTCGACCCTCGGTCGCAAGCTCGCGCCCGTACTCCCGCGTTACTTCACCGACGTTATCTTGGCAAAGCGCGCGGGCACGAAATTTTTCTGGGACACGGCCGATCCACAAGCCGATCTCAAAGCTCGCAATCTCCCGATTTCGCCTGATCTCCCCCCTACCTTCCGGCCGCTCGTCGAGTCCTGGAAGCGCCGGGGCGGGATCATCGAAACGCCGGCGGACGCTTCCGCTTAAACCTCTTTACTGCAACCAAGCAAGGACTCTACCATGTCTTTCGACGCACAAGCGCTCCTGAACGCTACCACCGCCGAAGCCAACTCCACCAAGCTTCTCCCGGCTCCTGTCGGCGATTACGTCGGCCAAGTCAGCAAGGTTGACGTCAAGTCCGGCGTCTCTAAGTCCACCGGCGAGGTCTGGTGCCGCCTGGAGCTGACCCTCGAATCCGAAGATCCGAAACTGGACCAGATCGGCATGAAGAAGAAGAACTTCCGTGCCGACGCCCTCCTGGAACTCACCCCGATGGGCACCATCGACACTGGTCCGGGCAAGAACGTCACCCTGGGCCGGATGCGCGAAGCGGCTGGGCTGAACCAGCCGGGCCAGCCCTTCTCCCTCGGAATGTTCCAGGGTCAGGTCTTCAAGTTCACGGTCGAGCATCAGCCCGATCAAACCGACCCGGAGAAGATTTACGAGCGGGTGAAAGCGCTGCGTTCGCCTGCGGCCTAATTACAGGTTGAGGGCCGGGGGTCGGTTCCGTGGCGGGGGAAGTAGTCCCGCCGGGACCGACCCTCATTTGCGTGTAAATGCGTTTCCTGGCGTTGAAACGCATTAGTCGGTATCCCCCTACCAGCTCCGACTTGCGAGGCTCCTATCAATGGGACAATTACCCGCGACACCCCCTAAGTGCCCCACCTGTGGCACTCAGATCACGTACAAGAGGGACACGGCGTGGAAGCGGTTCTGTTCGAGTAAGTGTCGAAGCGTGTACTGGAACAACGAGCGCCGCGAACAGACGGAACTGCTCAAAACATTGAAACGAGCAAAGGAACCGAACGAATGAAAATCCTCCCTCTTGAAGCGATTGAAGTCCCCGAGGGACGGCAGCGCCAGGCCTTCGACGATACGGCTCTCGGGGAGCTGATCGCCTCAATCCAGAACGTAGGCCTGATGCACCCGCTTGTGCTGCGGGAAGGCCGCATCCTCGTCGCCGGCGAGCGCCGGTTCCGCGCCCTCCAGTCCCTTGCCGTACTCGGGCAACCCCTTCGTTTCAACGGCGCACCCCTGGAACCGGGCCATGCGCCCTGTGTGGATATGGGGGAACTGGACCCGGCCGAGCAGTACGAGGCAGAGCTGGATGAGAACCTGCGTCGCGCCGACCTCACCTGGCAAGAGAAGGCAATCGCCATTGCCCGACTCGCGGAGTTGAAGGAGCAGGCCGGCGCCAGTCCTGTCGCGGCCGTGAAGGAAGTGGCCCAGGATCTCTTCACCCCGGAACCGGCCAACCGCCTTGCAGCCGAGCACCTGACCCGGCAGGCCGTCACCCTCGCCGCGCACATGGACGACCCTGATGTTGCGAAGGCGAAGACACAGCGCGACGCCTTCAAGATTCTTCGAGCCAAGGTTGTGGCGGCGCAGAATACGCGCCTGGCCGCCGAGGTCGGGAAACAGGCGCCTTCGGCCCTGCACACCCTTGTCCATGACAACTGCTTGGCCTGGCTCAAGACCTACACCGGCCCGAAGTTCGACGTTCTCCTTACCGATCCACCTTATGGGATGGAAGCCGAATCCTTCGGTGACGGCGCGGGCAAGTTCGTCGCTGTCACCCATGAGTATGATGATTCTGCCAGCCATGCCCTTTCCACTATCGAAGCGATGCTGCAGGCCGCTGCCCCGCACATGAAGGACGAGGCGCATCTGTATCTCTACTGCGATATCGATCACTTCGTCAAGCTCAAAGCGATGGTCGCCGCAGCCGGATGGAAGCCCCATCGAACCCCTCTCATTCACCTGAAACGAGAGGGAGGTCGAGTGCCCTGGCCCGAGTGTGGCCCGCGCCGCGCCTACGAGCTGGTCCTCTATGCTCAGCGTGGCAATAAGCCGGTAACGGCTATCGTCCCTGACGTGTTCGATACTTCCCTCACCGAAGGCAATCTCGGCCACGGCGCACAAAAGCCCGTCGAAGGGTTCATCAACCTGCTCAAACGATCTGTCAGGCCGGGAGACCGCATCCTCGATCCCTTTGCCGGAACCGGCACCGCCCTCGTCGCTGGACATACTCTCGGCTGCCGCGTCACCTGCATCGAACTCGAAGCCCCCTACTACGGAATCGCAGTGAAACGCCTGGAGCAGCTCAAATGAATAATCCAGATTTCACCCGGCTGGTCGAAGAAACTTTCACAGAGACGAAGCAGCTCCTCAAAGTTAAGGGGGGCGAATATGCTGCTGAACAGGATCGCTTAGCTAACTTCAACCGGGGGGCTCTCCTGACGGGAATGCCGCGGCTCAGTGTCGCTTTTGTCTACCTCTCGAAGCACTATGACGCGATCAGCCGGGAAGTTCAAGATCGCGCCGCTGGCATCACGCGCGAGAAGTCGGAATCGTTCGAAGGTCGAATTCACGATCTCATCAATTATTGCTTACTGCTCAAAGCCATCATCCGAGAAGATGACTCTGCCTTCGATGACAAAGAGGTCTAGCCATGCAAGCAACTGGGCCTACCAACGCCAGAATCATGGTCGTGGTGGACGCGCCCTCAGCCGAAGACGCTCGGCGGGGCCGCCCGCTTCAAGACTATGCCGGAGTCGAGTTCGACCGCCAGCTCCATGAGGTCGGCCTCCTTCGAACTGAGTGCTTCGTCACAACCGTCTTACGTCGGCCCTGGGAACCCGAAGCCGTCTTTCGCAACGATCGGAAGACGGCGCCGGATCGCGACTGGACCTGGTCCACACGTATGAAGGGCTGGGCCGCACCCGCTCTTCTCGCCGACCTCGACTTCCTCGATAAGGAGATTGCGCTCGTCCAGCCGACACTCATTGTCGTCCTGGGAGATCTAGGGTTACAGGCGCTCGCTGGTCAGTGGTCTGTCTCAAAATGGCGCGGCTCCTACCTCCAAGGACCTGGCGGCGCCGTCGTCATCCCGACCTACGCGCCGGGGAAGGTGATGGCGAACTGGGCCTGGCGGATGTACGCGATTTCGGATCTGCGGCGGGCAGCGAAGGTGGCGCGGGAGGGAAAGCCGACTCTCCCCAATTACCAATTTCTCATTCGCCCCAATTTCGAGACCGCAACTTCCACCCTCCTCCAGCTTCTCGCCCGCCTCAACCAGGGCCCGATGCATCTCGCCTGCGATATCGAGACGCGCGCCGGTCACTTGGCCTGCCTCGGCCTCGCCTGGTCCCGCACGGAAGCTATTTGCATCCCCTTCATGTGCGTCGAGCGGAAGGACGGCTTCTGGGGCCTCGACGAGGAAGTCGAACTCGTCAAGCTCCTCCGTCAAGTCCTCACCCATCCCAATTGCCTTGTCAGCGGTCAAAACTTCTCCTACGACACGCAGTACATCGAGCGGTACTTCCACTTCGTGCCGAATCTGACGCTCGACACCATGCTGACTCACCATGTCTGCTTTCCCGGCACCGAGAAGGCCCTGGACATACTCTCTTCCCTCTACTGCGAGCATCACGTCTACTGGAAGGATGATCGCAAGGAGTGGCCGAAGGGAGAGGACGAGAATCGCCTGTGGGCATACAACTGCATGGACTGCGTTCGCACCTTCGAGATTGCTGAAGTTCTCGTTGGCGTCGCGCATGAACTCGGCTTCGATGAGCAGCTCCTCTTCCAGCATCGAATGTGGTGGCACTGTCTCGATACGATGCGGCTGGGCCTCCGGGTGAGCACCGCCAGCAAGCGGGAACTCTCTGTCGTTCTACAGCGAGAACGGGAGGCGCGTGAAGCCTGGATCACTGGAATGCTTGGCCATCCCTTGAACGTGCGCTCGGCTCCGCAGATGCAGACGCTCTTCTACACTGACTTCGGGGTGAAGCAGATCCTCAACCGGAAAACCCGCCGGCCCTCACTTGATGATGAAGCCCTGGGTAAAATCGCTGCGCGCGAACCTCTCCTGGCCCCGCTCATCAAACGCATCAAAGAGATTCGTTCCCTCGGTGTCTTTAGATCGACGTTTGTTGAAGCCGAAACAGATCGTGACGGCCGTATTCGCTGCCTTTACAACGTCGCCGGGACCGAGACTTTTCGTCTCTCTTCAGCAAAAAACGCCTTCAACACCGGCCTCAACTTGCAAAATATTCCGAAGGGTGAAGAAGGCGAGTCCGACGATGACATAGACCTGCCGAACATTAGGATGCTCTTCTTGCCTGACGACGGCTGCGAGATCGCGGACATGGACCTCAGCTCCGCGGACCTCCGCATCGTTGTAGCAGAGGCAGAAGAGCGGGAAATGCAAGAGATGCTTAATGCTGGTCTCGACCCTTATACCGAGGTCGCAAAGGAATTCTACCATGACCCCTCCATTTCTAAAAGTGATCCGCGGCGGCAAAAATTCAAGTCCTTCTGCCACGGCACCCACTACCTCGGCACTGCAAAGGGACTTGCCGAGCGACTTGGCCTTAGTGTGCGCGATGCGGAGGCTACACAGCGATGGTACTTTAATCGTTTCCCTAATATCGAGCGATGGCAAACTGCTCTCAAAACGCAACTTCTTGCCAGGCGATTCGTTGCAAATCGCTTTGGGTACAGACGGTTCTATTTCGATCGAATTCAAGGAACCCTCTTCAACCAAGCCGCCGCTTGGATTCCCCAGTCCACGGTTGGTCTCCTGATCAACCGGATCTGGGACCGGGTGCGAACCGAGGAACCCTGGATTCAGGTCCTCCTCCAGGTCCACGACAGTCTCGTTTTCCAGTACCCAATCGACCGGGCTGAGGAAGCGCGTGAGAAGCTCGCTGTTCTGAGCCGCATCCCGGTTCCCTACACGAAGCCGCTGTACATCCCAACTGGTTTCAAGACCAGCCGTAAATCCTGGGGCGATTGCGAGTGAGACTGTGGCACGACACTACTCTGACTGGCTCACAGCCTTCTGTGAGTATGCCTCTTTCGGAGAGGCGCCGCGCCGAATGTACTTCTGGACTGGAGTCAGCGCGATTGCGGGAGCCCTGCGAAGGCGGGTCTGGATCGACCAGGCCTACTTCCAGTGGTTTCCGAACTTCTACATTATTCTGGTGGCCCCGCCTGGAATTGTTTCGAAGTCTACGACCGCCGACGTAGGTATGAGCCTGTTGCGGCAGGTACCCGAGATTAAGTTCGGCCCCTCGGTCGTTACGTGGCAGGCGCTCGTTCAGTCGTTCTCACAGGCCCTAGAAACCTATCTCCATCAGGGCAACCTGCAGACAATGAGTGCGATGACCCTCGTCTCTTCGGAGTTCGGGAATCTCCTCAACCCGCAGGACCGTGACATGGTAGATATGCTCGTGAACCTGTGGGACGGGAAGCCCTTCACCAAGCACACCAAGATGAGCGGGACGGATACAGTTATTAATCCCTGGATCAACATCATCGCCTGCACGACCCCAGAATGGATCGCCGGCTCCTTCCCCGAGTATATGATCGGAGGCGGCTTCACCAGCCGTTGCGTCTTTGTCTACGCTGACCATAAAGAGCAGTACGTGGCGTACCCTGGTCTTCAGGTTCCCAGCGACCTCTCCACACAAGCGGAGCACCTTGTTCATGACCTGGAGCACATCGCAGTCAATCTCTGCGGGGAGTATCGACTCAGCTCCGATGCCATCGAGTGGGGAACCGCCTGGTACCGCCTCCACTATGAACGGGATGCGAAGAAGCTAGAAGGTTCGCGTTACGGTGGCTACGTCGCGCGAAAGCAGACCCATTTCCACAAGCTCGCAATGGTCCTCGCCGCTTCGACCCGAGACGAGCTAGTTATCACGGCTGAGGATCTCCAGGTTGCCTACACGATGGTCACGGACCTGGAGAAGGAGATGCCGAAGGTCTTTGACAAGATCGGAATGAAGGAGGAGGCGCAGCAGCTCGACCGCCTCGTCCGCTACATCATCGGGAAGGGCGGGCAGATCCCCTACACGGAAGTGTATCGCTTCCTCCAGCACCAATTCCCGTTCAAACGGGATCTGGAGAATGCGGTCGAAGGCCTCATCGCGAGCGGGCAGCTCATCCTCTTCCAAAAACCAGACGGTTTCTGGGTTAAGGCAACGGATTACGCTGCAGCAGTCGCACGAGGTCAGGAGACAGGAGACCCTGAGCCGTCGGGTTCTGCGGTTTGACTGATACGAGGTCCGCAGCCGTTAAGGGCGAAGATCCTGCCAAACCCCCGCTGAAAGTCGGTCTGAGCCCCCTCACATATTGCGAGATTGGGACCAGCTCGCCCTGATCAATAACGAGGGAATTGGCGAAGCGCGGTACCCCGAATTCCTGTATAGGGTCATAGAGAAGTCCGCCCGTTTCCTGGGGCGACTTCGGCTTCAGATGATGAACTTCGGCCGACCGCGAAAGTCTTTCCCCAATGAGTGCCTCATATGCCGCATAAGGGTCATTTACAGCACGTTCAGCGGCTTTCGCAAGTGCCAACTCCTTGAGCGAGTCCGTGACCGTGGCTGGGAGGGGCGCCGCCCCGAGACTCCGCTGCTCGTCCA
>ERZ795060.1602-NODE-1602-length-25978-cov-6.100799_pt1 | contig 25978 bp, 17 predicted proteins | sample MGYA00375144_ERZ795060 | MGnify/ENA primary metagenome ERZ795060 (study PRJEB30189, sample SAMN05720157) | activated sludge metagenome | isolation source: anaerobic digester from wastewater treatment plant | place: Japan | collected 2015-05-15 ...
GTAGCCGGCGTATCCCGCGCCCAGTTGCGTGGAGACCGTCGCGGCCGAGCTGGTTACCCGGGCGATGGACAGGCGGCCGAATTGCTTGGTACGCGAGTTCCAATAGTTCAAGGCTTGGAACACCCCATCCAACAGGACGGTCACGGGAATCAGCCACAGGTACGGCTTCAATCCGGGCGCGTTAAGCCAGCCCAGCAAGGTTTCCCCTCCCCACCAGATCATAAGAGTGGTCAAGCAGGTAATCACGAGAGAGAAAGCCAAACTGACGGCGAGGAGGTTGGCCGCTTCCTCATTCGTCTCCGGCAACATGATGGCCAGTTCGTAACGCAGGCAGGCGATGACTCCCACAATACTGGTGATAGAGAGATACAGCGCCAGCGCGCCGAAATCCTCCGGTGTGTACAATCGCGCCAACAGGGGCGCGGCCAGCACCATCAGCCCTTGCGCGATGGTCGTGCCGGAGACCAGTTTGAACACATCGCCGGCGAAGGAGGAGGATTTAGGGGCGGCGGCGGTTGATTCCACGGGAGGTGTTTTCAAAAGGAAGAAATCTCATCCTTCACTTGATGCAAACGGAACTTGATGCAATCGGACCCGCGTAGGTTTTGCTTGGGGATCGTCAAAATAACAATCGATGGCATCTTTGATATTTTTCTTCAAATCTTCGATGATTTCACCCTGCGTGTGAATACCTACACCCAGGGCGGAAGTTACAAAACCGCCATCCACTTCATCCTCTTTTACTTCAAAAATCAATTCGGAGAACCTTGTCATAGTATCCGTTTACCATTCCGCGATCCGTTTCACCACCATTTCTTGTTGTTCCGCGGTGAGTTCGGGGTAGATGGGCAAGGCCAGGGTGGTGTTCGCCGCGTGTTCGCTGACGGGCAGGCAGCCCCCGGAGTAGCCCAGGCGCGCGAAACATTTCTGGAGGTGCATGGGCACGGGGTAATAGATCTCGGTCCCGATGCCGTTCTGTTTCAGGTGAGCCATCAGGGCGTCGCGGTTTTCGACCTGGATCACGTATTGATTGAAGATATGCCGGTTTTGTTTAACGGCGGGCAATTTGATTTTCGTTCCCGCCAGGCCGGCTTCTTCGAACAAGGCGTCGTATGTCCGGGCGTTGCGCTGGCGGGCGGCGGTCCATTCGTCCAGATGGCGCAGTTTCACGCGCACGATGGCTGCTTGCAGCGCGTCGAGGCGGAAGTTGCCGCCCACGAGGCTGTGGTAATATTTCGGCTTGGAGCCGTGGACACGGAGCATTTTGAGTCTCTCGGCCAGGGATTCATCCTGGGTGACCACCATGCCGCCGTCGCCGTAACCGCCCAGATTTTTGGAGGGGAAGAAGGAGAAGCAGCCGATGGTTCCCATCGATCCGGCGCGGCGTCCCTGGTACTCGGCGCCGATGGCCTGGGCGGCGTCCTCGATGACAAACAGATTATGCCGCCGCGCGATGTCCAGGATGGGATTCATTTCCGCGCATTGGCCGTAGAGGTGAACGGGGATGATGGCCTTGGTTTTGGGGGTGACGGCCGGTTCGATCAACGCGGGATCGATATTGTAGGTGTCCGGTTCGATATCCACGAAGACCGGTTTGGCGCCGAGGCGGTGGATGACCCCGGCGGTGGCGAAGAAGGTGTAGGGCGTGGTGATGACTTCATCGCCGGGCTGGATATCCAGGGCCATCAGGGCGATGAGCAGCGCGTCGGTTCCGGACGAGACGCCCACGCCGAAGCGGCATTGAGAATATTCCGCGATTTCGCGTTCCAGCGCCTGCACTTCCGGGCCGAGAATGAAATGCTGGGATTCCAGGACTTGGCCGATGGCGGTGTGGATTTCATCGCGGATCGCGCGATATTGCGCCTGGAGGTCCAGCAGGGGGACGGACAGGGTGGTTGGGGTTGGGGTCATGGTTGCACTCTTTAGTTAGTATAGATCAGGCGCGTTGCTCCAAAAAAACGGTGAATGCTTCAAGTTCATTGCGGACCTGATTATATACCGAGGGTAATTGAACTACCATTTTCTGGATTTTCGCGGATTCAAATTCAAAAGAATATACATTTCGAACCACATGCCGGAAGCCCCGATACTCATTCAATTGTTCATGGAGAGATTCCGAGATCACGGCGGGACGCACCGATGGCTGTTCCGTGGCCATTCGAATCAACAAGGTTTGATGCCAATTTTCTCCCGCGGGCCGGAATCCATCAACGTGAATGGCTATCAATTCGAAAATTCGCTCTAATCCAGCATAAAAGCCATGCATGTTGAGAGCCACGCCATCAAGATAATAGTCATCGGATGATTGCTGAAATCGCCGCCACCCTTCCGAAACACGTCCTGTTAACCGATCCAGATCGGCTAAGACAGATCGAATACGCCTTGCGATACGCAACAACCGGTCGTTCAGATTTCGACACCTTCCCGTTCAATGCATTCTCGAAGCAGAGGTTTACATGATAACGGATCGACTAAATCAATTTTGAAATCTCCACTCAAACCGGTCACAGCGGCAATTGCAATGAAAAACCGATCCGGGGGGATATCCCATGCCGCGAGATCGATATCTGACCACGGGCCAAAATCGTCTTTCCGAGTGACAGAGCCGAATAGGACTACTTTTCGTGCTCCAAACTGATTCCGCAGGATGCGAGAAGCTTGTTTAGCAATCCTTAACGCCTGTTGCTTACGCAATCTCAAAGACTGACTATCAAACCATTCCGCTTTGGGATAGTGATACCCTGGATAATAGATATTCCATTCCGTTTTGTTCAAATCCAGTACGGTTTTGGCCATGATGGTAATTCGTTATCCTCGTTAACTGTCTCCCAGAGCCTGATCTTCCGGCCAGTCGAGGCACCGGACCACGGCTGGTTCGATTTCACGGTACCGCCAACCGCTTTCGGGGCACGTCATGATTCCATCCCCGTCCGGCCGGGGCAGACGGTGGCCGTGACGGCTCATCCATCCGGCCCGGCGCGCCGGGACCCCGATCATGAGGGCGTAATCGGGAACATCACTGGTCACGACAGCCCCCGCGGCGATAAAAGCGTACCGGCCGATGGTATGGCCGCAGACAATGGTGGCGTTGGCGCCCACGGACGCGCCCCGCCGGATCAGCGTTTGTTCATACAAATGATGACGGACGATCTGGCTGCGGGGATTGGTCACGTTTGTCAAAACGCAGGAAGGGCCGAGAAAGACATCGTCCTCGATGATACAGCCGGTATACAAGGAAACATTGTTTTGGATTTTCACATTGTCGCCAATGATCACGTCACTCGCGACATGAACGTTTTGCCCTAAAATGCAGCGCCGGCCGATCCGGGCGTTTTTCATGATATGGCAAAAATGCCAAATTTTGGTGCCTTCGCCGATTTCACAGGGTTCATCCACATAGGCGGATTCATGAACAAAGAAGTTATTCGCAGGATGTGTCATGCCACACACTCACATTTCCCGGCGCGCATCCAGAAGCCGGCTATACCAAAACCATCTCCCCATTCGCTTTCAGCGATTGGCCCGCTTTTTCTAACACTCGAATCACCCGCAGGCCGTCGCGGCCGTCGCTGCGGGGCGTTTGTCCGGTTTGCACGCAATCCACAAAATGCTGCAGTTCCTTGTTCAACGGTTCATAGGTATCGATGACCGGGATATGGATTTCGCCATGCCGGACGGATATGGCTTCGATGCTGTTGGCGTTGGACCATTGAACGGTCGCGCTTTTGTCATACACCCGGATTTTTTCGCTGGGGTGCATGTCGTCGAACACCGCCATTTTTTTGGAACCCACCACAACCAATTTCCGTTCCTTATGCGGGTCGAGCCAGGAGACATGGATTTGCGCCATACGGCCTTGAGGAAATTGGAGATAGACGAACACCACGTCTTCGATTCCCGGTTGCAACAAGGCTTGCCCGGACGCGGTGATCCTTTCCGGTTCGCAGCCTAACAAATACAGAATGACTGAAATATCATGAGGGGCCAGCGACCAGAGGGCGTTTTCATCTTTCCGAACTACACCTAAGTTGAGGCGTTTGGAATACAAATAGAGTAAATCGCCCAGTTCACCGCTTTCAACCAAGGATTTCAGATACTGGACGGCCGGGTGGTATTCCAGCAAATGCCCTACCATCAATGTCCGGCCGGCCGCCTCGGCTTGCTGGACCAAGGTTTCGGCCTCGGCCGCCGTCAAGGTCATGGGTTTTTCGACGTAAACGTGTTTGCCGGCCTGAATCGCCGCCGAAGCCATCGCAAAGTGTTGCGGAGCCGGGGTGGCTAATAAGACGGCGTCGAGATTTTCTTCAGAAAGTAGATTATCATAGGAAGCATAGGGTTTCGCGTTCGGATATTGCGGCGAAAACTTTTGTAAAACAGAGGAGTTGGTATCGCAAATCGCCTTTAGATCCGCGTTTGGAATTTGACTGCTCACGCGCAAAATATTCTTCCCCCAACCGCCCAAACCGACGCAGGCTATTTTGACTTTATGCACGGGTTCCACTCCATTCCCAACGTTCCATTGACACCAATTGTAGATACACCAAAAACTTTAGTTTGTTTTACCGGATCTGTTTACTCATAGCAGAACGATGGTGGATTCCGGCTTTTGCGAGTTTCCCTCACCCTTCCCTTTCCCAGAAGGAAAGGGGAATCCGAAGGTTCTCTCCCGCAGAGAGAGGGGATTTGGGAGTAGTGTTTATCGATGATTACGGTTTTTCCGGGTAGACGTGCCGGAAGCCGTAATACCGTATCCCCGCGGCGTGGCGGGATTGGCTGCGCAGGAAATTGCCTTGCCAAGCCACTTTTTCCGGGAGGATCAAAACGTTAAGGATTTCACCCTCGTGGCCCGGGACGGTCACGAACAGGCTCTCGATACGGTCCGGCGATGTGAGATTCACCCCGCCGCCGGCCACGATGCGGTTGTATGAATCGACAATATTTACTTTCACATATTGGGGATTGTCCGGGCTGACCGTTTCCAACGCGGACCGGAGGCGGAATTCGACCGTCGCCGGGGAGGAAGGCATGTATATTTTCTCCCGTAAGATCCGGCCGGCGAGCAAAAACCGGTGTCCGTTGTCATCGAAGCCATACCCATAGGTTTCGCTGAGGGTATTTTGAATCCCCAGGCCGGCCAGGCGGGCTTCCGTGAGCGAAAGCGCCCATAAGGTTCCCTGGGAGATGAGCATGAAACCCGCGAGGAGGAAAAGCGCGGCGGGTTTAGCCAGCCGGGTCAGGCCATCCGCCAGAAAACGGGGCAGCGGTCCCGCGAGGCCGGTTCCCAGAAGGAGCGCGAAAAGCCATAAAATTTCCTGTTGCAGGAGGGATTGTCCCACCCCATTGCAGAACCAGAAGGTGATCAAACCCAATGAAATCCCTCGCAGCGCCACCGAACCGTTACTCCACAGCCAGAGCGGGATCATCAATAATCCCCCGGCGACCCCCAGGGCCGGCCATCCCAATTCGGAGGGCAATTGCAACCAATAAAAATGATTGTTTTCCATGATAGGGATCGCTTGGTAGAGGGGAAATCCCGTGAGGCGGTAGTACGTCCCCGTACCCATTCCCGCACCGAAAGAATCCTTGAACATATTGAGGGCTGCTTGCCACAATTTGAAGCGGGCAACCAACGTCAAGGACGAACCGGGTGATTTGTAATCTTCCTCGGTGAAATATTGCAGAGTGACGGCCAGATCGTTGGTCAGGCGTTCGATCTTGTCCGTAATCCGAGGGGAGAGGGCGGAAGCCGAAGCCCAGATCAACGAGACGAATACCAGGGCGGCCAAGCCCCATTGCCATTGCCGCCGCAGGGCCACCGGCTCTTTCCACACTTTCAAGCCCAAATAAGCCGCGCCCAAAACCACGCCCAGAATCATCACGGCGCGGGAAGCGGAAAGCAGGATGCCCAAAATGTACAAGCCACTTAGCGGAATCCGGAAGAGGGAAGAAAGAGAAAACCGGCCTTGCGGTGTTTGCCCTGCGGTCATGGCCAACGCGACCAGGCAAAAACTGGCAAACGCCTCGTTTTCGTGGAAAGTGCTCTGGATGTAATACGCCGGATTTCCTCCCTTGGAATATCCCACTCCAAAGGCGGCCTGGATAATCGCGTACACCACCACCGCCGCCATCGAATAGCAAAACGCCCGGATCAAACGGGGAAGCACCCATTCTTGATCGATCAACCGCTGCCCGAAATACACGAAACTCAGCGCCAGCAGCACCCGCAGGGCGACGGTGAGCGGGAAAAACTCGTCCGCCATGCCCCATACCGGGGCGAACGCCAACTTGACCGCCAGGAGTTGGAGCGGGATTGGGGGGGAGGTGGCCAAATTCCGGTACAAGGCTGGAAATATCCCCGTTACCGCCAGAATCGCCCACAGGCCGAAAATTCCCAGCAGCAGCCGTTCGGCGGGAGTCCGGGCTTTTGGCGCAAGAGGGAACCGTTTGGGCGCGATATCGCCCAAAACCACCTTCCAAGTCCAGCCCCATAAAACCGAGACCAAAACGATCTCCGCGTAAGGCAGATATGGCGGCGCATTGTCCCCTAAATATATGTTCAGATGCCTGCCCAGGGAGAGGGTCAGGGGCGTCAGAAAAATGGCGGTGATGGCTCCTTGCTCCGGATGGCGGCATGCCAAAGCGGCCAAGAGGGCGATTAAAACCGCGGCGATCCCATTCGCGGGAAACGGTTGGAGCACGTAGGAAAGGAGGTACCACAAACACAGCCCGAACGATACCCCATGGAAAAGCCGGATGGGCCTCATGTGAACAGCGTGACTATTTTATACGGATAAGATTTATACGGATAAGAATTCAAACGGATAAGAACGAATTTTCGATTTCATTTGTAGAGGATTTCCCTCACCCTGACCCTCTCCCGGAGGGAGAGGGGATTGGGGGATAAATCTGCCGGCCAGGCTGATAGAAAAACAGACGGACAAACTTAAAAAAGGACGCCATTCCCAGATGAGCCTTCATTGCTCCCGTTTTTTATCTCCCAGGGTTTACGCCCCGGGCTATACTCATGCCGCGCCGATGGCGCATCAATGCTGCACGCAAGCCCGGTAAATCGGTATCTTAAACCTTGACGTATTCCCGCAGGGTTTTCCAATACTCTTTCATGACGATGAACAGACAGGCGAAGAAAAAGACGCCGATGAAGGTCAAGACAGAAAATTTGACCGTTCCTTTGCTGGCCGGTTCGACAAAGGGTTCATCCAAGATCATGATCGAGCGGGCCTGTTTTTGGGCCTCGATCTGCGCGGCGGCCAGTTGTTTGTTGAACAATTCGGCCCGGCTCCGCAGCATAGCGAGTTGTTGCTGGTAGTCATCCACTTTGAATTTCAAGTTTTCATAATCGGAAAGGGCGGGAAAAACGCCGTCTTCATCTTTCCCTTCCAACAACCGCTGGAGGGATTCGCGCATGGTCTCCAAGGTTTTCTGGAGAGGGATGAGTTGCACGTTGCCTTCACCTAGTTCTTGCCGCTTGCGGATGAGTTCGTTTTCCGCGGTTAGGATGTCTTGCTTCAGTTTGCCCAGCAAGGCGGTTCCGGCCGTGAACTGGTTCCCCAGGTCGGTGATGTTGTTCCGCGAAGCGAATTGGATGTATTCCGATGAAATGACTTGGATGGCTTTGGTGACGTCATCGATCCATTTTTTGATTTGCAAAACGGATTCTTCCGCGCGCTTCCGCATGAGGTCTTTGAAATAGCCGTTGGTTTCGTCGATCCCCGCGTTGACGATGACCTCGCTCAGTGTGGGATCCGGGGTTTCGGCTTTCAATTCCAATCCCACCTGCCGGATTTCCCGTACGGAATAGACATTGTTCAATTTTTTCAGGCAATCCCGTTCGTCTACACATTCCCACCGGGTCAGCAAGTTGTTCTTGTTGATAATCCCCCGCTTGACCTGGGAGGATTCCGCCAGTGTTTTGATCTGGCTGAGTTGGGACGCGAAGGGCAGGCTTAGAGTCTCTGTATCCGCTGATTTCAATTGAACTAGATCAATCGAGGTCAAATCCCGCATGACATCGGGAGCGATGACGGCCGTGCAGACATAGAGCCGGGGAGAGAATAACAAGTAAGCACCCACCACCGCCGCCGCCAGGCAGGAAACCAGGATGATGGATCTCATCCGCGGCATCAGGATGCTGACAAGGCGGACGAGGGATTCATCGATGAAAAAATCCTCTTCCTCCCGCAACCGGCCGCTTTCAGGATACTCGTTTTCATCCCGGGGTGGATGCCGGAGAGGAGAAGCGGGAGTCTCAACGGGCGATTGAGAATTGGGGGATTTTTGGGGCGCGGTCTTGGTCGATTTTTGATTCATGAATCCGCCTGAGATAATTAATTTACAAATTGATAATTTATATATTCATTAGGGCGCATTTTTGGAACCGGGACAGGCTTCGCCCCCATCATGGTAAACCGGTTTACCATAACTAAATTATTGATTCTAAATAACTTATGTTATAGCCAACAAACGCGGCGCCGAGGCTTACATGATTTCGACGTGCTCGGCGTCGACCTCTATCGTAATGCTTTGGCCAATGGTTTCAACATCCAGAATCACCCGGCATTTCCCTGAGCGCTTGATCACCTTTCCGATCAAGCCCATGCCCGGTCCGGACACGATCCGGCACAAAGTTCCGGCTTTCAAGGCCTTGTAGGGATCGATTTTCAATCCCGAATGAAGCGCCCGCAGAACCTGTTGTAATTCATGCTTGAGTTGATCTTGGTTATCCACTTCGATGACGCGGGCGGTTCGTCCGGTCCGTAAGACGGCTCGCCGTTCCTGTTGGCCGCCTCCGAAAAACAGATAGCCGGGAAACAGGGGAACCTTCGTCAACCTCCGGCGGTTCTTGATTTTCCGGTGCCGGTCGACCATAGGCAAGAAATACGGGATTTGGACCGCACGAAGGTCCTGCGAAAGTTTACGCTCCTGGTGTGGTTTCATATGGACAACCCACCATTGCAGATCGGTGTCGAACGACTCGAAATTATAGACGGGGACGATCGCATCCATACCGCTCGGTGTTTCCAGAAGCGAATGGCTTCCTTTCGGGTTTACAGAATCATCTTGATTATATAGTGCTTGCGGATTGGGATCAAGCACCTGTGTCCGTTTTTTTGGATCGGATAGTTCGTACAATCGATACAAATTATTAAAATATATTTATCATATTCATACTTTTTGCTATTTTGTGCAGCATTTTCGGTCTATAGACAAAGGAGAAGTCCTCCATTGGCTCGACGGCGGAGAAGGGCTGCTTTCCGCCCTGGTATTCCGTCCTAACAAGGGGACCCTCACCCTGACTCTCTCCCAGCGGAAGAGGGAATTAGTTACCTTGATCCCGGCTAAGGGGTGTTTCCTCCCACAGTGACTGAGTAATCCCGGGTATTGCGAAATTGCGCGGGCATCCGCTTTTGCAACGTTTCGATCTTTTGCCGGATTTCGCTGGAATCTTTCCCCATCCGGTCGTACAAATCCGCCAGGTGCGACCACCCCATGGTATCGTTGGGATGATATTTCACTGCCAGTTGCAGCGATTCAAGAGCCTTTTCGTTTTCATTGGCTAGCAGATGCAAGGTCGCTTGGTTGACCAAACTTTCCAGATCCCACGGAACGAGCCGCAATGTTTTTTGCACCACCGCCCGGGCCTCTTCCAGCCGGTTTTGTTTCATATACGCGTACTGCAAGGTGACAAGGAATTGGGCGGTTTCCGGGTGGAGGCTGACGTGGGATTCAGCCAAGCGGACGGCCTGTTCGAGATCGATGTCATGGATCAGCATGAAACGGATGAGAAAATCCAGCCGTTCACCGCTGATGTATTTTTTATGTTTGATTTTTGACCAATCAATTTGCTTGAAAGCTTCGACCGCCTCCTGATGCCGCCCTTCGTCCACCAATTTGTAGATCAAACTGTGTATGGGAGACAGGCTATCCGGCGAGTATTTCACTTCGCGGTACCAGAATTGAACCGGATCCAGATAATCGAAGTTGCGGCGCACTGTCAGGTAACCAAAAAGCACAGTGAACGCGGCGAAAAACGCCACGGTCCGCTTTTGAACAACCGGATTGCGGTTTTGCCAAGCCATCCAAACGATGGACTCCACGGCTATCCCCACCCCGATGAGGGGCAAATAGAGCCGCCGTTCGGCGATCAGGTCCCAGAGAGGAATAAATGACGATGTGGGCGCCAGGGTGAGGAAAAACCACAGGATGCCAAATCCGATTTCCGGCCGCTTCCGTAAGAAATACGCGGCAGTGCCCACAAGGGTAAGAATGACCGCGAGGGAAAAATACAAACGCGGATCGGTCCAACTTTCCACTGGAGGAAAGCTGGGCACGAACAGCAGTTTGAAGGGCAAAAAGACACGGGGAAGATAATAGAGAACGATAATGCAGATTTGCGTCAGGAGATTTTCCAGCGGGGAACGGGCTTCTACGTCGGAAAAGCCAAAAACCGCGCCCAGAACCAGAATCCGGAAAACCAAATATCCCGCCACTGCCGCGATCATGGGCAAACCGTAGAGAAAAGCGCGGACGAAAATCACGCGAAGCGGTTTGCCCCGCCAAAACAGAACGAGCTGCAGTAAAACTACCGCCGGCAAGGTCACGATAATCTCCTTGCACCCCAATCCGGCCGCGGTCAGCATTCCAACACCCAGGGATAGTCCGAAGAGCCAGCCTGTCAGCCGCAAGCCCCGGGATTGGTTCTGTTCGATGCGGATCAGTATTTTGCAGGCTAGAATCACGCCCAGAAGGAAAAAGACCGTGGCCATGACATCCGCCCGGGCGATCAGATACGTGGTGGGCTGCGTGTTAATGGGATGAATGCCGAAAAAGAGAGCGGCGATCAAACCGAAATAGGCGGAGAAAGGATGATGGGAAGAATCGGGATAATAGAACAGGCGCCAGAGATTTTTCACGCCAATCCACGTCAAGCCCACGGCCAGCAAATGCCAAGCGATATTGACGAGATGCATGACAGCCAAGTTGCCCGGGAAAAGATACCATTCCAGGGCAAGCGAGATCTGCACGAGTCCCCGGTTCACTAGATAATCCTTGATCACGTATCGGAGGTTGGAAAGATCCGTGACCTGGGGATTCATGAAAATGGCGATGTAATCGTCCATGTAGGGAGGGACCTGCAATGCGGGAAGGTAGAGCAAAAAAACGATCCCGAGAAAGACGCCGATGAAGCAGGAAGGCTGTCTCAGGAGCTGAACCCAGAAAGGAACGCTGGGGTCGTGGAGCCAGGGCCAAGACGCGGCGTCTTCTTTCCCGTCAGGCCGTATAGGAACATGTGGACTGGCGCCAGTAATCCGTTTTTTCTTCTCCGATTTTTTCGAGCGTGTCATTCCTATATTAAAGCCTTGAAAGAATCATAAATGCTATTTATTCCTCTAGTTGCTCGATGGTTGAGCCAAGAAGCCTTTCGCCCTCTCCAGGCTGCTCCCTCCCTAGCCCTTTCCCAGGGAAAAAGGCAGAGAGGGCATCTGGTAGGGTCTCCATTCCAAATCATTCCACGAATCAAGGCCTGAAAAATTTCTGCATTCGAAAAAATAGTTACGTATTCAGCCATCCCGGGGTTGATATTGATTCTGGACGAAACCGCAAGTTCCCGCCTGCGGCTATTCCTTTTCACCCTCTAGGAGGATGACATCTTATTTTTTCCCTCACGCCTTGAAGCGGGGAACCATGGTGGCTCCATATTGTTTTACGAGTTGTTCAAGGCGTTTCATCATATCCTGCCTCACCTCGAAGTAGGCCGGATCGTCGATGCGATTATGCATTTCCCGGGGATCGGTCTCCAGGTCATACAACTCATCTAAATCAAATATCCCATGATAACTCATATACTTATAACGTTCCGTGCGCACGCCGAAGACCGTCGGGGTTTGGGGAAACGCCCGTTCCCAGAAATATTCATAGAGCATGGCCTCACGCCAGGGGACATCGTTCCCTTGGAGCAGGGGGAGCAACGATCGTCCCTGCACCGTGTCCGGCACCGGCGCCCCCGCGGCTTCAAGAATGGTGGGGGCGATATCGATATTCAGCGCGACGCGGCTGATCCGCCGTCCAGCCGGGATCAGTTCCGGGCAATAGGCCAGAAGCGGAACGCGGATGGATTCTTCATACATGCAGCGCTTGTCGATCAATCCGTGCTCTCCATGGAGAAAGCCATTGTCGCTCATGAAGAGGATCAACGTCGATTCAAGCAAGCCTTTTTCCCTCAAGGTATCTAGAATCCGGCCGACGCTATCGTCCACCGCCAGCATGGTGCGGTGATAGTCGAGCAGAAAGCGGTCGAAATAGGTGCTGTCGTGGTACATGTAATCCACGCCGTGCCAGCTGTGCCGTTGCCGTTTGACCCAGAGGGGCTTGCCCCGGTAGTTTTCTTCGGTGTTGGCCATGGAGGCGGGATACTCGATTTTTACATCGGCAAAGGCGTCCTTGTGCCGCTCGGCGGGATAAAATTCCGCGTGCACGGCCTTGTGGCCCAGGTAGAGGAAGAAGGGCTTTTCGTGATCCCGCTGGAGATACTCGACGGCGTAATCGGTCAGCAGATCGGTCATGTAGCCTTCCCGCTTGACGCTTTGGCCATTGATATTGAACGTGGGGTTGTTATAGACGCCTTGGCCCCGGAAGCTGATCCAATGGTCGAATCCCGGCCGGGGCTGGTCAGTGCTGCCGCCCATGTGCCACTTGCCGATATAGGCGGTTTCATAGCCGTGTTTTTGCAGTTCGATGGGAAAAATGGGCGTGTCCGCGGGTAGCAGGGTCGAGTTGTCGAGCACCCCATGCGTATGGGCGTATTGGCCGCTGAGAATACTGGCCCGGCTGGGCGAGCAGAGGGAGGTTGTGACATAGGCGTGATCGAAAAGCACCCCCTCATTGGCCAAGCGGTCGAGGTTGGGTGTTTGGAGAAAGGGATGCCCCATGCAACTCATGGAATCGAAACGCATGTCATCGATCAAGATAAAAATGATGTTGCGTTTCCGGGAAGCCGAAGCCGCTCCGGCGGTCAGCAGGGTTTGCGTCAAAGGAAGACTAAGTCCTGTTGCCGCAACAGTTTGTAGAAAACTCCGGCGATTCGGTTGCCGGCCGGATTTTTGATTGGGCATGCTCATCATTCTCCCTCGCATTCCATGATTACAGGTTGTTGACCAATTCCCACCGTTGTTTCGCGGCGTTCAATTCGCGGGGGGCGGCTCCCAGGGTGCGGATGATTTCCGCCGCCATGATCCGGTTTCCCCGGGGATTCAGATGGACGCCGTCCGTGGTCAGCAAGTTTTCCTCGTTCCGTTTTTGCTGATACCATTCTGCCATGGTTTGGTAGAGATCGCAAAGCACCAGTTTCTTTTCTTGCGCCAGGCGGCGGAGAAACTCGTTGTAACCGCGCAAGAGTTGGTTTTCAGGACTGTCGAGTTTTTCAAAGATAGGCGTGGCAGTCAGCAACAAGACCTTGGCGCCGGCCTGGAGACAACGGTCCACGATTTCGGTCATGTTTTTCTGAAATTCTTCCAGAGGGACTCCCGTATGATTGGGGAGAAACTGATGCCAGACATCATTCACGCCGCATGATATGCTGACCCAGGTGGGCTTGTGGTCCAAAACATCTTTTTGCAGCCGGGCCAGCATGTCGCTCGATTTATGTCCGCTGATTCCGGCGTTGATCACCTGGACCTCGTAGCCGTTGACATCGCAAAAAAGTTGGAACAGCGACACATAGCCCTCGGGTTGGGAGCCGGCCTGAGTAATACTGTCGCCTAAAAAGACGATTGTGGCGCCGTCCTGGAGCAGAAAATTCTGGGCCACTCCAGGCGCAGAGAAAGCAGGATACAGGCAAAGGGAAAGCCCAAACAGAAAAAATCGAAATAAAATTCGAAATAGATTATCCATCATTTGCGAAACTCCTCGCGTATTCGAATTTGGTTTCAGATTTTAGTGATTTTTTCAGCCTCGATCCAATATATTAGAACGGTACGGTTACATCGTTTGTGCGAAATGCCAATACAGCGCCCTTTTAGGACTTCCCTTCCCATCCCTCTCCGAGGAGTGGGTTACCTTGGTCCTGTGGCGATATTCCCGGGCCAAGCGAAACGCCGTGGGAACTGGCAAGGTCATCCCGCATTTCTGGAACTTATTCATGACCAGAACGCAGGAAAGGTCAATAACCCGTCTATCATACCATAATTCAGATGAGTCTAGAAATAGGCAAAAAAATTTATATCCTCTTGAACCAGTCTTTGTTTCAAAATTTTTTTAATAAAATGAGGGGAGTGAGGTAAAAGTGACCCAAATTTAATTGATGGTTTTCAGATGGTATGATATAGTTGGATCGAATGAAAAGGGGGAGGAGGCCTAAGTAACTTAACTTGTTGATTTTATTCATCATACTGCTCCTCCGCCCCGCGACTGTCTGGCATTGCATGATATTGAGAGAAGAAAGACGGGAATCATTTTTCCAAAAAATTTTTTCTAAATTTTTTTTGGTAAATTTCCCGGTGAAAACGAGGCTTGGGGTGGATAATTCATTCGCTTATTTTACACTTCTCCTTTACGAGAGAAGGCATTTCCCATAAGCGGATGCCCCCAGCGGAAACTACGTGTAACCCGTGTGAATACAAAAATTTAAAATTACATTAGGATCAAGGCGGGACCGCCCCGTGCCGCACCGGGGATACCTCCTGGATCCGAAAAGCCGTACAACATGGGCAATGCACGATATATTGAGCGAAGCGATATGGAGCGGAAAGCGTGACGCCATAGCCGGTGCTCTCCCGAGTTCCGGGATGCCTCACGCTTCGCAAAGGTTTGGAATCATGAGAGAGATCCACAATCACGCCACAAGCGCTGCCGGACGTTCTTCCCGGGAAGCGGGATATTCCATGATTGAAATCCTGATGGTCATTGGGATCATCGGCATACTCGTCGGCCTGGGGACCGCCGGGTATATGACCCAGATGGCCAGCAGCCGGGTGGAATCGGGCATTCAAATCTTGAATGCCAATCTGCGTCAAGCCCGTCAAAGCGCCATCGCCATGCGCCGCGCCCGGCGGGTGGTCATCGATGCCGGGCGTCTGGACGGATTCTCAAACAATAAAATGACCGGCCCGCGGACTGCCCGGGTGGCTGTCTGGGTGGAAGGCAAACATTGCGAGGAATACCCCTTCGAAACGGGCGCCTGGTGTTCCGATCCCACCGGCAAAACCAGCAACGCGTATCCGGTGGGGGACACGGCGTATTTCCCGGACGGGATCATGGTGGCGGACGTGGATGGCCGCGTCCCCGGATTGGACGGCAATTCCCAGACGTTTTGCATCGAGTTCAACGCCCGGGGGACCGTAGCCAAGGTGTATTTTCAGGGGGAAGAATCCCGCACCACCTATAACGCCATCGCCCCCGTCATTCACCTGGCGCGGGACAGCGAAGTGTTTTCGATCACGGGGCAAACAGGCGATTACAAATTCGCGCTCGGCAAGGCCGGATCCAAGACGTTGCAGTGGAGTGGAGAGGACGCGAACGAGCGCTACAAGATCCAAACCATCGAAGTGGTCCGGCTGACGGGCCGGACGCGCAGTTACAATTACGCGATCCTGAATCCATGGCCCTTGGACGAATGGAAACCGCTATAACCTCGATCGAATAAACCAGAAAAGCCAGGAGCGAATCATGAAGCACGGTTCCTATACGATAAATCCGATACCGCCGGCGCCCGGCCGCCGGGCGGGATTCACGTTGCTGGAGGTGATCATCGCCGCCGCGATCCTGGGTTTGGGCCTGCTTTCCATCGTGCAGGTGTTTCCGTATGGCATCCAGGTCAGCCAACGGTCGGAAGACCTCACCCAGGCCACGCTCCTGGCTCAAACCATTTTTGAAGGTCTCAAGGTCGATCCGGTCAATTATCCGATCATTCCCGGGGCTCCGAACATGATCGTCCCTCTTCCCGGCAACGGGTATGACGACGATGAGAATAACAGTTCGTTTAACCAGGAACGGTTTTTCAACCGGCCGAATCCCAATGATTTCAACAATAACAAGATACCGGACCTTGATTACGACGGTTTGCCGGAAGCGGACGGCGTGCGGTACCCGGGACTGACCATCCGCCCCAACGGCCTGGATGATGACGGAGACGGGATTCCCGACGATGACGGGGACAGCGGCTCCTCATCGAACGCGGTGACCCGGGCATATACCCTGCGGGCCGCGGACGGGGATTACTTTTACGATCCTGAGCCCAACATCGACGAGGAATACCCTAACGGGATCGATGACGACCGCGATGGATTGATCGACGAGGATACCCGCTTGGCATCGGTCCGGGTGTTGGGTTCCAACTTGATGCTGCCCCTGCTGGCGGGGGATGGCATGGACAACGACGGGGACGGCGAGTTCGATCCCAACCGCCCGGGGCAACTGGCGGTCGCCGACGGCATCGATAACAACAATGACGGGCGGATAGACGAGCGTATCGACGAGGAAATCTGGGACGGGAAGGACAACGACGGCGACGGCATGATCGATGAGGATTGCGCTCTGGCCGCCTTTCCTTTCAGCCCCTGCCGTTTTCCCGCCCCTTATGAGCGTTTTTCCTGGCAGATCCGGGTGGGGCGCGTGCCGGACAACAGCCAATACGGCCTGGTGGACATGAACGGCGACGGCGTGCCCGAACTGGGAGACGGCATAGACAACGATGGGGATGGCTTCGTGGATGAGGAATTGCCCGACGGCCTGGATTTCGATTTTCCGATCCGGGCGGGAGTGCGCGGCGGATTGACGTTTCTGCGCTCTTACACCCAAGCGCCCCGCCAAGACGGGCTGGTGGACGAAGACACGATTTACGCTCCGCTGCCTCACTGGCGCCGGGTGGAAATCCTGATCACCTGGGGGGGAGACGGTGTGGATAACGACAAAGACCTGAAGCGGGTTGATCCCCAAGCCCAGGCGGTTTTGGGTTCCGACGATCCCCGGGTGGTCCGCCGGCAGCGGGTTACCTACGGCGGGGTGTCCTGGGGTATCGATGAAGAGAAAGAGGACGGGCTGGACAATGACGGCGACGGCTTGATCGATGAGGATTGCTATAAATATGAATACAAACTGACCGGTTTTATCAATCTGGAAAACCCGTCCCAGTCTTTCCAAACCGGCGGCCAGCCGCGGGGATTCGTGGGACTTCTGCACGGATCCCGGACATCGCGATGAGGCGCTTCCCTGCCCCGGGGCACGAAGAACTCATGAGGAACAGGAACCATGGCAAGTAGAACCTACATTCGCAGCAAGGCAATCCCGGCCGCGGCGCACCGGGCGTTCACCCTGGTGGAACTGATGGTCTCAATCGCCGTGATCGGCATTCTGGCCGGATTGGCGGCCCAAACGTTCCGCGCGGTGATGAGTTCCCGCGAAGTGGCGATGCGGCGCCTGGAGGTAAACGAAACCGGCCGGACGGTGCTGGATTACATGGCCAGCGAATTGAAATCCGCCTATCTGACCCCCGACTCGGTCAAGCCCGTGACGCAGAGCCGGAATCAGCAAGTCCAGGATGTTCCCCGGTTCCGTTTTGTGGGGATCAACCGGGACGTGGTGGTCGAACCGGGATCGGAGGTGCCGGGGGCGGGCCTGGATGACGACGGCGACGGCTTGATCGATGAAGAGGTGCTCGACGGGGTGGATGGCGATTACCCCAACGGGGCCAAAGACGCCCTCCGGGGCGGCCGTCCGATCGCGGATCCACTGGGATGCGAACCCGGCGACTGGGCTTGTATCGATGAGGATATCGGTCTTTTCCCCAGCGATCTGCTGCATTTCGTGAGTGCCGTGGAAAGTTCCGGCGACCTCATCCTCCAGGAGATCTCGTATGGCCTGGATCCCAGCGGGACTAAATTGGTCCGCCGCGCGCAGATTCTCGATCTGTCCGGCCAGGCCGCGCAAGACCGGCAAAAATTGCTCGATTTCGGGCAGTTTATTGACAATCAAACCCGGCAAGCCTTGGTTCCCCCGCCGGTTCCCGCAGGGATTCCCGTGGCCCGCGCCCAGGTGGCCAAGGCCATTCAAAACTGGGATACGGGATCCAAGTACGGTTGGCTGGTATCTCAAACCCGGCAGGACAATCAAAATCCCGGCAAGCTTTTCCAAGTGTTGGCTTACGACGTCCGCGGCCTGCGGTTCCGGTATTGGTATTATGATTACAACCGGGGCGGGTGGCGCATGACCCAGGAATGGGATTCGGCCCGCGAAACCGCATTGATGGCGCCCAACGAGTTGATCTTCAACTCCCCCGCCGCCAACAACAGTGTGGAAGGCAATTCTTTGGTCAGTTTCGCCAATATCATCGTCAACGAGCCGGAAGACGCCTATCCCCGCATGCCCGGCTTTCCCCTCCGCTTTTTGGAGACCAATCCCAAGCGGATCCTCAGCGGGCAGGAATACGTGGATGTCCGGAACCGGATCACAGAGCGCACGGATGGCTTGCCCAACATGGTGGAAATCACGATTTACGTGCAAGATCAGGCCCGGAACATGAATCCCCGGCCGTTTACCACCCGGGTGTTTATCCCGAATAACTACCGGAGCATTGCCAATTTATAGCGGGTTGCGGGACTCCCGCGCAACGGATGATCCCGCAATCCGGGAACGAAAACGCGTGACGCAGAGTTGAATCATGAAGAAAAAACCGATGTTCGCTCATCCCGTACAACCGACGAACCGCCCGGCTGAGGCGGGCGTGGCCCTCCTGACGGTCCTCGCCCTGCTTTCCATCTTCGCCGTGGTGCTGGTGGGATTCACCTACACCCTCCGGATGGAAGAGGAAACCATCCGCCAATATTCGGACTCGATCACCGCCGCCGAGGCGGCGGAGGCCGCGGTCCAAGGCGTGATCGGCCAACTGGCGCGGGACCTGGATCCCTCCCAACCCCACATCGTGCTGGGGCGCTCCCAGCCCCGGTATATTTCCCTGCTGGATCCCTGGGCGGTGGGATATTCGGGATACGTAGGCTCGCAGGTGAAATACGACGCCCGCAGCCACCAGGTGGACACGCGTCCGGAACGGGTATTCCCGCGCGCCGGGCTGCGCATCCTCCCCACGCCGATACCCCTGGGCGTGGATGAAGACCCCCCCGGCGATGTCACCGGCCGCCGTTCCATCCTCATGGAAACCGGCGGCGACGGCGCGCCCGGCTTGAAGGGAATCGATGACAACCTGGATGGCGTGGTGGACAACAGCGAGCCGCAGGATGACGACGAAGACTACCTGCTCGACGAAGACGGCCTGGATCCCCGGCGGCAGGACGCGGACGGCGGGCGGCGCTTTTTCCCCGCGGGCACCGGTTATGACATTGACGGCGACCGGCTGGGGATTTTTGACGAGAACGCCAAGATCAATATCAACGTGGCGGGCAATAACTACGCGGCCAATGGCACCCATGTCTATAACCTGGGAGTAGGTCCTTGGGAACTGGATCTGCCGGTCTTCCTTTACAATCAGATCGTGCCCAACGGGCAGACTTTGCGGGGCACGTTCGCGGACCGGGACGCGGAACAGCTGGCCCGCGCGATCGTTAATTTCCGTTACGGCAGCGTGGCCGATGGCGGGGCGACCAACCGGAAACCCGGCGTGGACGGGCAGGACGACAATAACAACAACAATCCCCGCATCGTGACGGTCCAGCGCTATTCGGAGGCCAACAAGGACTTGTCCCGCTTCACCGGTGAACCTTACAGCGTGGTGGGCAACCAGCTGGATGACGACGATGACGGCCTCCTGAATGAAGAAGACGAACGGTACATCGGCCCCACGACCAACAACAGCAGCGGCACCCCGCTTTCCGGTCCGCTGAATCAGGACCGGCCGGAACAATTCCGCCCCGGCGACAAGATCGACAACGATGGGGACGGTTATATCGATGAACTGAACGAGGGGGTCGACGATCCCAGCGAATTCAGTATTTTCAAACCCAAGGGTGACGACCGCCCCTATGCCACGGTGGAAGATTTGAAACTCGTGGAGCGGTTGCGCACGCCCAAAGCAGCCTTGCAGGCGCGGCAACAACCGTTCCTCTCCATTTTCGAGGTGCTGCGTGATTCCACCACCATTTACAGCCAGTCGGATGAAATCTCCGGTCCTCTAAGCAGCCGGAACAGCGAAGTTGCGAAAATCAATCCCAACCTCTCCTCGAATTGGAACGCCACCGACGTGTGGAGTTTGAGTTCACCGGCCAGCAACAAGGCGGATTTCCAATACGGCCCTCCGGTGCGCCTGGAAGATCTGCTGGCGCTGCAAGTGGACCTGGACGGCGATTGGCAGTTGGAGGAGGAGCCGCGAGGGGCGAACGGAGAGCATGATGGCATCGACAACGATGGCGACGGCTTGATCGACGAACCTTCCGACGACTGGGACGGCAACCATTATCCCAGCGGCGATTTTGACGGATTCGGCGAGCCGGATGTGGGCGCGCAAGCCTTCCAGACGGGGCCGGACATGGACGGCGACGGATCCACCCGCGACAAAAATCAAACGGGGAACAATATCGACGGCATGTGGCGGATTCTGGCCCGGGATGAAAACCAGAACGACATCCGGCCCGGTATTGCCGTGGAAGGCAACGGGACCGATGACGACGGGGACGGTTTGGTGGACGACACCGGCGATTTCAATGGCGACCAGCTGCTTTCTTACGATCCTGAATGGCACGTCAGCGAGGACGCCTGGGGCGATTTGAACAGCGACGGTTACCCGGGGCTTGGGGGAGACCCCACCGCTAAGGACGACACCCCCGAGGGCGAGATCACCCGCCGCCCCCGTGTGACCGACCACCGGCTGGTCACCAGTTTCGCGGATGACGATTTCGATGGATTCGCCGACTTCTACGATCCACAAGTCCTGGCGGCCATGTTCGCCCCGGAATGGGACGGCGTGGACAACGATTCCGATGGCGAGGTGGATGAAATCGGCGAGCGGTACATCGCGTGTTTCGACGACGACGAAGACGGCCGCATGGATGAGGATCCGCCTCAGTTCCAACTGGCTCTCAACCTGGTGGATTTTATCGACTCCTGGATGCCCTTCACGGTGGCGGACGATCCTGACGTGCGCACGGTGCTTAGCAAGGCCAAGGATGATCCGGTCCTCGCTGATCCGGTGACCATCCGCTCGCTGAACCTTTACTCTTCCCGCCAGCGGGCTTTCCGGATGCATCCCCGGATGTTGGCCGGTATTGACAGCCGCAGCACCGAAACCCAGCAATTCATCGAACAGATGCGCCTGATGTTGCCCAATCCCCCGGAGACCGGCATGGAAGTCCGTTTCGAGGGAGTCGAGGCGATCCGCATCAACGAAGTCATGGCCAAACCCATGATCCGCCTCGAAGCCGAGGAGGTCTTGCGCTCCATTCACGTGAATTCCCGGGATCCCAACGGATTGCCGCAGGTGACGCCCAATACGCAACGGTTTTCTATTCTCAGCGGCGCGAAGGACGACGGGCTGATCCCGGGGCGGACGGCGTTGGATTCCAACTGGGGGCCAACGGCCATCGCCGCCGGCGGGTCCGCCGCCCCCGCCCGGCCTAATTTCACGTATCTGCCGGAAGGATTCAAGGATACTTTCAACTTCTTCCTCCCGGTCGTGAATCTCGACGCCCTGGCTCCGGCTTTCATCTTCGCGGTCACCAATGTCGCGCCGCCCTCGGCCCAGCAAACCGATATCGAGGTGGGGCGGGAAACCGAGGAAGTGGCGGAATGGGTGTTCCAGAACATTCCTCCGGGTCTCTACGATCCGGTGATTTACCTGCATCCCAACCACAAATACCGCCCGGAAGTGATTTATGAATTGAACGGCCGGCGCATTTCGTTCCGTTCGGACTACGCGTTCGGCGATACGGTGGAAAATACCGGTCCGTTCCAGGATCCCCTGCAGCGGGAGATCATCGAGCGGGATACCGCCCGGCTCACGTTGTTCGGAGCCAATGTGCCGTTCCGGCTGCAATACCGCCTGACCCCATGGCCACCCGCCGATTCGTTCCGGCAAGGCGACACCGCGCAGCGGGTGGTAGTCCGCAGCGATGGCATTCTCCGGGTGCGGATCATCGCCGGCGCGCCCGTGGGAGGCCCCAACGCGTTCTATGAGACCTCCTTTGACCGGATCGAGTTGATCAATCCGCGGGTGCAGTATGTCGAACTCGTCAACCTCTCCACCGAGGATCTCGATCTTTCCGGGTGGCAAGTGACCACGCCCTACGGGCATTACATTCTTCCCGAAAACACAGTGATCGGGCGCATGAAACCCTCATTCAAAACCGACGACGGGAAGGATTTGACTATCAACGAGGGCATGCCGGGCACCGGTGTCCCCTTCGAACCGCTGCTGACGCGGGACAAATTGCTCAGCGCGGGCAATCCCCTGTCCGCGCAGGATCTGGATCTGGAGGACAACAAGCTGCTCCTGGCCTTCAACAAGGCGCAGCTTGCCCAGTTCATCTCGGACAATTACCCGGGTGTTTCCCGGCTGAACGAGCGTATCGTGGAACCGGTCTTGTCCGAACGGGAAGCCAACGCCATCCGTCAGAGCGTTCCCACAGCCCGGGAACCCCAGGGCCGGGGCCCGCGGCGCGATTCGCAGATCGGCGATTTGTATTTCCGGGTGGTGGACGTGCAGGACGATATCCTCAGTTACAATCCACGGGATAAGTATGTGACTCTCTACGATCCCGCCGGGAATTACATCGATTCGTTCCGGTACCGGACCACGTTCAACAACGTGATCGTGGACCTGAAGGGCGTGGCGGATCCGCCCGGCGCCACTCAACTGCAGCGGCTGGACCTGGTGGCGTTGCCCGGTTACCGCGGTTTTGAAGCCTTTGAACGCACCGATCCCACGTGGTTCGAGACCGAACTGGTGGTGGATTCCCACACCGGCCAGGTGAATGGCCGCCGGTCGGTTCCTTCGTCGATACAATTGGAAGCCAAACAGGCGGCTGTGGTGAACCTGCCCCAAGTTGACACATTGGCCCGTGGCGCGGTGGGCGGTTACCTCTCTACCCCCGGCACGGAAAGCGACAAGAACAACACCGGGCTGAACCGTTTCTCGGATTCCAATCCGTTTCCGCCGTACGACAGCCATTGGAACGGGTGGGACTTCATCGGGGATGCGTACGCGTATCCCAGCGACCTGTCTCCCGAAATCGCGCAGAACCTAGCCCTCATGGAACAGACGGGCTCGATCGCGCGGGAGGCGGTGGCCCCCGGCGGGGAAAAGAATGTGCGCTTCTACCAAATGCTGGGCGGTTTTGAAAACACTCTGGATGTGGACGCGGACCGGCGGCCCCAAGACGTCCGGTACACCGCCTTCGTATGGCGGCTGGGCGTCCGCGAATTGATCCGTGCCGGTTACGATCCTGACGTGGACGACCAGCTCACTGTACGGGTGCTTGGCCGCAAACTGGTAGACGTCAATGGCCACATCCTGGATTACGACATGCCGGTGGGCGAAGTGTTGGTCACTCCCACCGTCCGGGTTATCGATCCCGGGGTGGAGGACTTGAAGACGAATCCCAAGACCGATGATAACCCGTGGAATATCTATTTCCGCGACGGGGAACGGCAGCCGGTCTTTGCCAAGTTGCGACATGGGGACACCGCCTTCACGATCGATTTGCGCGAAAGTTTCGGCAGCCTGGCGAATGATCTGAAAAACAACACGCAAGCGGAGCCGATCATTGAAATCGCCATCATCCTGAGGAAAAGCACGCGGGACCTGTCGTATTTCCAGCGCGCCATCACACCGGAACTCCGGCCGGATCTGGACCGGGAGGATTGGGGCCTGAATCTGGACGCGGCTCCCTGGCTGCCGAATGCTCTCGGCGATTACGTCACAGCCGGCGGAGGCTTTGCAGGCGGCCTGGGTGACGATAACTATTTCTTCAAGGGAATCGAAATCTTCGGCCGGGGCCGGAAAGGATCGGACACGGACGCGGACTTGGCCAAACGCACCCTGCTGGCCGGAACGCCGGGCCGGGACAACACCGGGTACGTGCCTGCGTATCCCCGCCGCCGGTTGGATCTCAAAGGGACTCAACGGGATTCCAACGATGTGCTCGACAATACGGCTTATGTGAAGAACGGTCCGCTGGCGACCCTGGGTGAAATTTCCCGCTTATTCACCGGCGGGCGTTTCGAGACCATCAACACGCCTCTAATCCCCCAGCGGCTGGAAGACCAGACGGTGATGACCGGCCAGATCCTCTCCAATCCCCGCTTGGCGCAACGCGCGGTGGGCAACAATCCACAATACCGCATTCAACTGGCGCAGCGGGAACGGCTGGATCAATGGGAAAACCAGTACACGCAGATTTACAACATGATCACCACGGCCGATTTCCTGCTCCGCACCGGCTTGATTAACATCAACACCGCGCCGCGCGAAGTGTTGGCGGCCTTGCCGTTCTGCCCCCTGCTGCGGCCCGGCGAACTCGACACTCTTCAGAACCGTCATGATTTCAACACCCTGTGTGCCGACTTCATCATCGAAGGCCGGCAGGCGGGCGGTCATGACATGCATTTCGGGATTCACGATCTCGACGACGACGATTTCCTCACCCGGATGGGCACCCGGACCCGCACCTTGGCCGATACCATGCCCGAGTACAAATTGGCCAGCGTGGGGCGTTTGTACCAGTCCTTCAAGAATTTCGATCTGATCAACAGCCAGCGGTTCAACCGCCTGGCCCTCAATCCCAAGGATGTCTTGGAGAAACCGATTAATTACACGAACGTCTTCCTCAGCACGGAAGTGTCGGAACCAGATGACGGGCCGTACGCGGACATCGGCACGCTCCTGGCGCAAATAACGCATCTCAAGCGGCGGGAACGCTTTTCCGAACCTCTGACGCGGGCCATGGATCGGACCTTCGACCAGAAACCGGAAGCGCCCGGCGACCTGCGCGAGCGGCTGAACACGGAACTGCGGCGCAACCTGACTCCGGAAGACATGGAAGAAATGATGAACCGGATTTCCAACCTGATCACCGTCCGGTCCCGGACATTTTCGGTCCTGGCGCGCTCCCGGATCTATGATACCGAGGGGCTCATGAGCGCCCAGCGGACTTTGGAAACCGTGTACGAGCGCTAAAAACCGGATGACGGGGAACGGCTGGACACGATATATTGAATCTATGAGGCCGGTTCTGGTACCGGGACCTCTCCGAATCCGGGAGAGAGAATCAATACCAGAGAGGCGTGAATCATGAAAGAGACACGGAAATTTTTTGGGATATTGGTTATCGGGATGCTCTGGCTGGCGGGCTGGGGAATGGACGCCGGATCGCAAGCGCAACCCACTCCCACCCCCACAGTCGTTCAACTTCCCCGGGCGTGCGTGGAGGGGGGAGTGGATGAAACCAATTCACTGATCCGGAACGGGGATTTCGAATCGGGATATCGTGATCCCGGCCTGCCTCCGGGAGGCGGGTGGGAACCGGGCGAAATCCCTGGGGTCATTCAGGTCCAGTTTTTCTCCCAAGAGGAGGTCAACTATTATTTGGAATTGCCATCCGGGGCGTCTATCAGCCAAGTCCCCACGTCCAGTGATTTTTTGCGGTTTGAACTGTCCTTTTGCGTCGTCGTTCCCGAGGACGGCATGCTCGAGATATCCGTCGGCGGTCAACCGTGGCTCTACGTTCCCTCGTCGCGGGGAGCCAGTTACAATGGCACATACCGGGGCACCCTGCGGGCGAATCTCTCCAATTCCGCCCCTCCGGCCGAACGAACCATCCAATTTTTCTACGATGGCCCGGGTTCCGCGTTGATCGACAATGTTCAGTTAATTTACAATCCTTCGAGCGACGGGGAGGACGCCACACCCACGCCCACCATGGAAGTGCCCACTCCTACCCCCACACCCCAATCCACCCCTGTCACTCCAACCCCAACCGTCCCTTTAGGGATTGCGACTCCCACGCCCCCGCCGGCCCTTACC
>ERZ795060.1607-NODE-1607-length-25911-cov-4.722734_pt1 | contig 25911 bp, 25 predicted proteins | sample MGYA00375144_ERZ795060 | MGnify/ENA primary metagenome ERZ795060 (study PRJEB30189, sample SAMN05720157) | activated sludge metagenome | isolation source: anaerobic digester from wastewater treatment plant | place: Japan | collected 2015-05-15 ...
TTTCACTTTTTTTTCTCAACTTTTTCTATTTTTAATGATTTGATTTTTAATACTAATCCTTCTATTTGATCAGCCCTAAAAAATATACCAAACGTTCCTTTGTTTATACTAGGATCAAATATGAAAGTATCACTAAAAAACGTCCATTTACCATCATTTTTAAGTTGCATCCATGTGGATTTTGGTTTCAAGTTACCTTTATCATCCTTCTTTCCTTCCGGGTCCGGTTCTGGATAATTGGGAAATACAGATCCTGCTTTATTTGCTTGATATTCGAAAGTAATTTCATATTCTGCATTTGATTCAAGATTGCTAAATGGAATATTTAGTGACGCCATCTTAGCGTTTCCTCCTTTCAGTCTATTAAAATCGATAATTAGAGTTCCATCTACATAATCTAATCCATTTCCTATAGTCAGTGTTTCACCCCATTTTGATAAGTCATTTCTACACCAAAGTTCTATCTTTTGAGATTCTAATGATTGTGAATAGACCATCCCATTAATAAGCAGGACACATAAAAATAACAGATTCTTTTTCATTTTTTTTCTCCTTTTTTTTTAATATTATATTTTTACGTAAAACTAATATCCTTTCCAAAATGTATTGTTTGTTTGATCAGGCCAATTTGTTTGGCTTATCCATTCAACGTGTCCATCTAGGAGAGTATGAGTAGAACCTTTAAAATGGTTGTTTATTATGTTGTCTGGAAGATGCCCCCAATATCTCCATACCCATGGGAAACTTGTAGTATGATATTCGTAAATCTGAAGAGTTTGATCTGGTCGTCTTATTTTTTTATAATTTGGAGCTTTATCAAATGAAGATGGACTGCTGTCTAAACCATTTAATCTTGCATTGAGAGCAAATATCCGTCCAAAACCCCAAGGACTACTTAATCCACCTGATTCATAACCGGAAGGATAAACTCCGATGCGGATAGCATCTCGAGGGCATGTATAAATTGAGGATTTTATTGCAGCATTTGTCCATTCTTTTTTCGGATAAGTGTACTCCCAAGTTCCAGTAATGGGAGTATTAGGAACTGGTTGAAACCATTTTCTTGCATTGTATGGCGGAATATTTGACCAAACATAAACAGGTCCCCAAGAATCATTATCTGACGCATAATTATGTAATGCAAGCCAAACTTGTTTTTGATTACTTGCACAAATTATCTGGTAGGCTCTCTCTTTAGCACCACTTAGAGCTGGCATTAAAATAGCAATTAGAATTGCAATAACAGCGATAACAATTAATAGTTCTATAAGAGTAAATAATAAAAATTTTTTTTCATTATACTTAAGGTTCTCTCGAGGATCCCTTAAATTAGAATTATTATTCATGATATTTTTATACCTCCTAATCTATTTATTTATGTTATTATGATTTATTATTTAAAATTCCTTTACGGAATTTTGTGAGTACAACATATAGGCTATTCTCTTGTTACCCTTTTATCTCAAAATAAAGAATTTTTACTCTACTGAATTTGCATCTCCTTTATCTTCAGATTTTTTATAATAAATAATAAACTTTTTTCTTGGAATTAACGTACTACATAAAGAAAAAATAGAGAAGAATAAAAGTGCCAAAAATTAGCATCATTGTGCCAAAATACTTACGCCTAAACGAAAATCCTTTGGTGAAACCCCAGTAAGTTTTTTGAAGAATCTTGCAAAATAGTTTTGATCATGAAAACCGCAGTCTTCGGCTATCTCTGAAATTGGTATGGAGGTTTCTCTTAACTTATGCATGGCATGATGAATTCTGATTTCTAGTAGATATTGAATTGGTGTCTTACCAGTCATCTTTTTGAACAGTCTAAAAAGATTTCTTCTTGAAGTATTAGCTTTTGCTATAATGTCTTTAAGAGATATCTCTTTCTGATAATTTTCATTTATCCAGGATATTATGTTAGTGAAACTTTCATGAAATTGGTTTTCAGATTTTATAAACTCAGACTTTGAATATCTAATATATAATATTAATAACTGAAATAGGAGAAGTTCAAGCATTTGATTTGAAGCTGTTAAGAATTCATATTGTTCTAATTCTATTTTATTGATAATTTGCATTATATTAGAGATTTGAATTTCATTTAAATTTAAAACATTATAGTGTTTCATTTTTTTTTGGATCATGATAAGATCTGATTTATCTTTTTCTGAATTTGTAAAATTTTTTAAGAACTTTATAAAGAATTTCTTATTTATAATAACATTAATGAGCTTTAAATTTTTACAGTTTAGATAACCATGGTTAGTATTGCCAGAAATTATAAAGAAATTCCCTCTGTGAAGTTCCATTTTTTTTTTCGCAATTTTGTGCATAGCTGTCCCTTCTAATACTAAAACGAGCTCTGCAAAATTATGGCTATGCATGATAGTATCTTTTTGGTTTACTCTTTGCACAATTAACGGGTAGTAAGACGCCCCTCTACTTAATTCATAAAAAAAGTATTTTCTTTTATTCTTATGATTTGGAAATAAATATTGAAGTTTCATATTTGTCTTGACTAATTATAAAAAATAGGCGTAAAGAGTGATTTTTATTAAAAAAATTGTTTATCTGGAAGTCTATTTTTCTTTGTTCTTTTCAATATCTTTCTTTACAAAATCAACTACATTTTTGAATCTTTGAACATTTGATTCTTCAATATTCATTAAAGTTTCGTGTGCATTAAGGACGGTTTGTGCAGTTTCCATCGGATCCTGTTTAGGGGGCAGACTATTATCCTGCCATTTTTTATCGTTTATATCGCTGTTTTCTGATTGAGTATACAAAAATATTTTGTGTAAACCGAGACCATTTAGTAGTTTTCTGTTATTTTCATCGGCATTTACAATCATAGCAGGAGAATTTTGTTTTTTTGCTTCAAGACCTAACATTGCTAAAACACCAATGAAAGTGCTGTCCATTCCAGTGCAATTATCGAGATGTATATAAATCCCACTTATGGGAGAACTCCCTATTCTAAGTGCTAGACTGCGTAATGAAGGACTTACTTCAAAGGTTGCACGTCCTTCAACTTTTATATGGTATTCCTTATTATCGCAAGCGACTGAAACTTTAGCTTTCATAATTTTTAAGTATGATATTATTGGTTAAAAGCAATAAAATATTACTGAATTACTGTAAAGTCAAATTTGTAAAATAATTTTTTATTTGCAGAGCATACATTATGGTGTAATTTATTTGCCCTTACCATTATTAAAAAGATTCTAAATTATGTCTATAAATTATGTCTAAATATATTAATAATATAAGAAATGTTGCGATTATTGCTCATGTTGACCATGGTAAAACTACTCTGGTTGACCAGATAATTAAGCAAGCAAAGATTTTCAGAGAAAATCAGGTGTTGAGGGATTGTTTTTTGGACAGTAATGATATTGAGAGAGAACGCGGAATCACTATTCTTGCCAAAAACATAAGTGTTCGGTATAAAGATGTAAAGATTAATATTATTGACACGCCGGGGCACAGTGATTTTGGCGGGCAGGTTGAGAGAGTTTTAAATATGGCTGATGGGGCTTTGTTGCTTGTTGATGCCGCTGAGGGGCCGCTTCCGCAAACAAGATTTGTTCTTGATAAAGCATTGAAAAATGCCCTTTATCCAGTAGTTGTAATAAATAAAATAGATCGTCCTGATGCCAGGCCCAAAGAGGTTCTGGATAAAATTTATGAGCTTTTTATTGAGTTAAATGCAAGTGATAAGCAGTTAGATTTTCCAGTATTATATGCTAGCGGTAAGGACGGTTGGGCGTCGAGAGATCTTGACGGAGAAAGAAATTCAATTTTACCTCTTATGGATGCTATTATTGATTTTATTCCGCCCCCAAAGACTTCTGATGGTGCATTGCAAATGCAAATTTCAAGCATTGATTATTCTGACTATGTAGGGCGCATAGGAATAGGCCGCATTCATCGTGGAAAAATTTTTCCTAACAAACCACTACTTTTAATAAAGAGAGACGGTTCAACAAAAAATGTTCAGTTAAAGCAAATTTTTTCATTTGAAGGATTGAATAGGGAAGAAAAAGACAGTATGTCGCATGGCGATATTTGCGCTGTTGTTGGAGTAGAAGATATTGATATAAGTGATACTTTAACAGATATTGATTCTCCTGAGGCACTTCCCCCTATTACTGTCGATGAACCAACTCTTTCAATGACATTTCGAATAAATGATTCTCCATTTTTTGGTCAGGATGGGAAATATGTTACAAGCAGGCATATTCGTACGCGTTTATTTAAGGAAGCTGAAAAAGACGTTGCTCTAAAAGTTGAAGAACTTTCTGGAGATTCATTTAAAGTAAAAGGTAGAGGTGTATTACATCTTTCGATACTCATTGAAAATATGAGACGAGAAGGTTATGAAATGACAATTTCGCAACCAGAAGTAATATTAAAAATAATCAATGGTATAAAATGTGAACCAATAGAAATTCTTACCGTAGATACTCCGCCGGAATATTCAGGAAAAGTAATAGAAATAGTTGGCTCAAGAAAAGGTGAAATGTTTCTGATGGAAAATCACGGGTCAAGGCAACTGCTTGAATTTAAAATTCCAACGCGTGGTATAATAGGCATTCGCAGCAAGCTTATGAATGCTACCAATGGATTGGCTATTATCTCACATAGATTTTCTGAGTATGGTCCATATAAAGGTGATATTCCAACAAGAATAAATGGTGTTTTGATAAGTATGGATAAGGGGAAGGCTTCTGCTTATGCTATTGATGCTCTTCAATTGCGAGGTACTTTCTTTATAGATCCTGGTGAAATGACCTATGAAGGTATGATTGTGGGGGAGCACTGCAAGGAAGGGGATCTTGTTGTAAATCTTCAGAGGGAAAAAAAACTTACAAATATCAGGGCCGCAGGTTCGGATAGAGCGTTGAAAATAGCCCCAGCGCAAAAATTAAGTCTTGAAGAATGCCTTGAATATATATCTTATGACGAATTAGTTGAAGTTACTCCGAAAATTGTCAGAATGAGAAAAAAAATTCTCTCTGAACTTGATAGGCGGCGTGATAAACGGGCAAAGCCAGCAGAAAACTGAAAAATTAAGTTAGCTTCAATTTAGAAAATAATTTTCCTCATAAGCTCATCATTTTTCATCTGGCCGAGAGCTCCTTTTGGGGCAAGGTTTTCACTGTAGAATTTTATGTCATCTGGAACAATCCCGTGACCGCATATAGCCACTGGTACTGGCGTGCGAGTATGTTTTCTTAGTTTTATGGGTACAGGATGATCAGGTAGGACAGCGAACCTTATATTATTATATTTTGTAGATAAAGAATCGAATACAGGCCCAACTATTTTAGAGTCAAAATCCTCAATAGCCTTCAATTTTAAATCAAGTTTTCCCATATGAGAGCATTCGTCTATAGCTTCAACGTGTAAGTAGACAAAATCATACTCTTCAAGGGCTTTTATAGCGGCCTGAGCTTTTCCCTCGTAATTTGTATCTATAAATCCAGTTGCTCCGGGGACTTTTATAATTGTCATTTTAGTGCATGCAGCGATTCCCATAATTACATCTACAGCGCTGATAACGGCAGCTCGTATTCCGTGATATTTTTCAGAAAATGATTGTAGAGAGGGTTTTCTGCCAGGGCTCCATGGAAATATACAATTTGCTCTATTGTTATTACTTATTTCAGGAGACAGAGAAGAAAGTAATTTTTGAGAATCCTGAATTAATTTTATCAGAGTGTGAGTTGTATGTTGAGCCTCAATACTCTTATCCGCAGGAGCAGGCAAAATATTTTCGAGTCTTTCTCCGTGAGAAGAATCTGGTTTGGAATAAGTGATTTTATCTGAAAACTCTTTTCCACGTAGTATAAGGATATTTCTATAACTTACTCCAGGGTAGAATATTATTTTTTTAGAACCTAAATTTTTATTGAGAAATTCGATAATTTTTTCACTCTGAAGATTCTTTATTTGTCCAGCAGAATAATCAGTAAGTATCCCATCTCTTACTTCTACCAGGTTGCACCTGAATGCGATGTCATCTGGTAATAGTTCAATCCCTCTACTGGCTGCTTCTATAGGTCCTCTACCGGGATAACAATTTTCAATGTTGTATCCAAGAACGGATAAATTTGCCGCGTCAGATGATGTTGGACAATTCCCAGGCAGAGATAAGAACGTTCCATTTGCTCCAAGTCTTGCAATTTTATCCATATTTTTGGTATTTGCATATTCAAGAGGGGTCTTTCCGTTTAATTCTTCGAGTGGTTCATCTGCCATGCCATCAGCTAAAAATAGAACAGCTTTAATTTTTTTCATTTGAATTCTCTTGCTACTCTTAATATATCATAATAAGTTACAAATAGCATTAAACATATGAGCAGGATAACAATCGTTGTATAAATTGGCTTTAACATTTTTTCGGGAATAGGTTTCCCTATGAAAGATTCTATTATTGCAATAAGAATGTGTCCTCCATCCAAAACAGGTATTGGCAAGAGATTAAATATTGCAAGGCTGTATGAAATAAAAGCAAGAAGGTATATTGCAGCTACTATATTTCCCGTATAAACAATTTTCCCCACACTATGTACGATTCCAATTGGTCCGCTTAAATTTCTCGCCTTTAATTTATTTTTTTTCGAAAAGATTCCTCTAATGGTTTTATAAGTTTTATCTATTGTTTCAATAAATAACCCTGCTGGGCTTGGGTATTGATAATATGCGAATCTTACCCCAAGTTCATAAAATTCATACAATTCCGGTCGTATATTTTCAACATCAATAATCTTTCCTTCTCTTGATATTTTTAAGTTGACAGGATTTGTTTTTGCATCTTGGATTAGCTTAAATAGCATATCAGGACTTTCAATTTTTTTGCCATTTACTTCGAGAATCAGATCTCCAGGCAGGAGTCCTGCGACTTTCGCAGGTGAACCGTCACTTACTTCATTAATTTTAGGTGGGAGAGCGTGTGAAAATTGAATACCTATTCGATAAATTGCTTTAGCTGTTTTGTCTTTTATCGCGTTTACTCCTGAGATTTCAATTAATTTTCCATCACGTGAAATTGTAATAGTAAGAGGTTTATTTCCATATTTATTTACGAGATCTGTAAAATGAGAACTATCTCTTATTTTTATTCCATTAACGGCAATTATGATATCATTTTCCTGAATACCTGCGATTTTCGCAGGAGAATTTTTTTCAGGACTTACTACTACTGGAATTCTCGGGGAAAAAAATGGATATGCTATCTTTTCACCGGGGAATTTTTTATCGTTTTCTGCTGGTAGATAGGAGATATTCAATTTCTGATTTCCTCTTCTGACGCCAAGTTCAACTTTTCCAATATTAAATATAATTTTTTCTACAAATTCCCTCCATGTGTAATTAAATGATTTTCCATTTAGTGATTCTATTATATCTCCTTCTCTTAAACCTGCCATATATTCAGGGCTATCTTTTTCTATAGTAGCAACTTCAAACTCTTTCATTGATGGAGATTCCGATGGTATACCATGAATCCAGATGATAGTTGCGAAAATTACTCCCAGGAAAACATTGCACAGAGGCCCAGCAAATGCCGTCAAAATTTTGTCTAATGGATTTGCTTTTGGGAGTATGTTCCCATTTTCATCTTTTGCGTCTCCGGAACTATCAATTTGTGGTAATTCTACATATCCTCCAAATGGGATACAACCTATTCTGTAATCAACTCCTTTATATTTGTATGACCATATTTTTTTGAATCCAATAGAAAATGCAATTATATGAAGTCCTCTCCATTTTGCCACAAGGAAATGTCCAAGTTCATGTATAAAGATACATAGACCAACTGCAAAAAAAACAAAAAGCCCTGAATACAAGATATGAAAGAGTTGTGAGAAAGTCATTTTTCATCCTTTTATTTGATTGTTTAATATATCCATTTTTATTTTAATGAACAATAAGAAAACAAATTAAAATCCTGCTTTTATTAGAGAATCCATATCTATTTTATTTTTCTTATTGTAATTCGCAAGTTGTTTATAAACGTACTTGCCTATTATATCGGTTTCAATGTTTACTTTTGAAAACCTTCTTAATCTTCCCAGAGATGTTTCCTGAATAGTAAGAGGGATTAGAAAAACTGTAAATGAACTTTCTGTAAGTTCAGCGATAGTAAGCGAAACGCCATCTACAGCGATACTGCCTTTATAAACAATTTGTTGGAGGATTTCGTGACTACATTCGATTTCAAGCCTCCAATCTCTGCCCGATTCTTTCATAGATATTACAGTTGCGGTTTCATCAATATGGCCAGTTACAAAATGTCCACCGATTTTTGAATTTGCCTTTAAAGCTCTTTCCAGGTTTATTAAGGAACCGAGTTTTAGGGAAGATAGCGTGGTTCTATCTAAAGTTTCTTTTAAAACACTAAAATTCATCGTGATAATTTCTTGACTTACTTTTGAGTAGGCTTCAAGTGAGAGGCAAACCCCATTTACCGCTATGCTTTCACCTTTCTCGAGTTCAGTATCCCATTCATTGCAGGATATCTGAATCGCTCCACTGCCGTCGTCATTAATTTTGCGGTTTTTTAATTTTCCTACTTTTTGAATGATTCCGGTAAACATTTTTTCTTCTCTCTATTACTACTAAAGCCACGGCATAATCTTTATCATGGCTTATGCTTAATTGAATATTTGAAACGTTTTGTTTTTCAGCGAGTTCTGAGGCCTTGCCAGTGAGCTCAACAAATGGAGCTCCGTTTTTATCGTTTTTTATGTTTATATCACGCCAGGCACAATCTCTCCCTATTCCGCATTTGAGAGCTTTTGAAACAGCTTCTTTTGCCGCCCAGCGAGCAGAAAGAAAAACAGTTTTATCTGCTCTCTTTTTTGAACTTTCAAGTTCGAAATCTGTAAAAATTTTTTGAAGAAATTTTTCTCCGTGTTTTTTGATAAGTTCTTCCATCCTCGCAACCTGAACTATGTCTGTTCCTATACCTGAAATCATAATAGTTTTTTAATGATGAAATTTAAACAAAAAATTAAATTTTTTAAAAAAAAGAGGTACGGAAAAGCCCGCACCTCTTTGAGTTTACAGAAGTTTTTTTTATTCTCAACCGTAAATTGCAAGGTCTCCAAGCTCTTCCTCTATTCTCAAGAGCTGATTGTATTTGCAAATCCTATCGGTTCTACTGGCAGAACCAGTTTTTATTTGTCCCGCATTTGTTGCGACCGCAATATCTGCAATTGTATTGTCTTCTGTTTCTCCTGAGCGATGACTTACAACTGCGGTGTAAGATGCTTTGTGGGCCATTTCAATTGCATCAAGAGTTTCAGTTAACGAACCTATCTGATTAACCTTGATAAGAATTGAATTTGCGCATTTTTCACTAATACCTCTTGAAAGGTATTCTACATTCGTCACAAAGAGGTCATCTCCTACAAGTTGAATTTTCTTGCCAAGCCGCTCTGTTAGCATTGCCCAACCTTTCCAGTCTCCTTCGGCCATTCCATCTTCAATTGAATCGATAGGATAATTTTTCACGAGTTTTTCGAGATAATCGACCATCTGCTCAGAATTTTTGACAATACCTTTTCCTTCTTTTTTGAAATCATATTTTCCGTTTTTATAAAATTCACTTGCAGCGCAGTCGAGAGCAATTGAAATATCTCCTTTGTTTTCTTTGCGTCCAGCTTTATAGCCGGCATCTTCAATAGCTTTTAAAATAACTTCAATTGCATCCTCAATACTATTAAGATTTGGTGCAAAACCACCTTCATCACCTACCGCAGTGCTCAAGCCTCTTTTTTTCAAAACTGCCTTAAGGGAATGGAATACCTCAACTCCCATCCTAATGCCTTCTTTAAAACTTTTTGCTCCTATTGGGCGAATCATAAACTCCTGAAAATCTATCGGGGCATCAGAATGTGCTCCACCATTTATAATATTCATCATTGGAACTGGAAGGCGTTTTGCATTTGTCCCGCCAATATAACGGTAAAGTGGCATTTCAAGACAGTTTGCGGCGGCTTTTGCACATGCCAATGAAACCCCTAAAATAGCATTAGCTCCAAGGTTTTTCTTATTCTTCGTGCCATCAAGTTTTATCATAAGTTTATCAATTGCCGCCTGATTGGTAACATCCATGCCTTCAATTTCTGGAGCAATTTTCTTATTTACATTTTCAACAGCTTTTAAAACTCCTTTACCGAGATAACGTTTCTTATCTCCATCTCTCAATTCAAGCGCTTCATTTTCTCCGGTAGAAGCACCAGAGGGAACAGCCGCTCTACCAATAACCCCGCAATCAAGAATTACGTCAACTTCTACAGTTGGATTTCCGCGAGAATCAATGATTTCTCTTGCTTTTACACAGCAAATGCTCGTGCACATTTTTTTCTCCTTATTTTTATTAAGAATTAGTAAGAATAGCAAAATCAGGCTAAATTATAGCTTATTAATCTCTTTTTTCAAACGATATTCGAAATAAAAAATTGAAAGAAAATTGATGTCCCAATATTCTGAAAATAATTTTATAAAGTTATTGAGAGACTTTTGTAATCAGCATAATATTCTATCAGCCGCAACATTGTCCTTATGTACAGAAATAAAAAATGCCATACGAAGTGAACTCCAAAAAATTTATAATAAAAATAACAATGCAATAGTTTCGGAGTATTTAATCCGAACATTGAAACAACGTTCAAATCCTTTTGAAGGAAGGAATTGGGCAAAATCCTATATCTCATTTGCTATTCCTATAGATATCATTCCCGACCTGAATTTTACGATGCTCGAAGATCAAAATTGTGAAAAATATTTGGCGGCTTATTCAAAAAAACTCGATTACCACATATTCTGCAACAAAATTCTGAAAGAATTCTTTTTACTTTTAAATCAAAATCAAAATTCAAATATAAACTATGAAATTTGTGTTGATACAAAACCTGTTCCAGAAAAAATACTTGCGAAATTCGCAAAACTCGGCAAGATTGGTTATAATAATTGCCTCATTTGTAATCAAAGAAGTGATTTTTTTATTGCATCCGCATTCACAAGTATTGAACTTCCACAAATAACTTTGAATGACAATCCTATCTTTGAATGTGAAAATTGTAAGATGTGCTTAAAAAATTGTCCCACAGGTGCGTTGGCAGAAAATAAATTTTTTCCTCAAAAGTGCATAAGTTATATAACGATAGAAAAAAAAGGTGAATTAAGTATCGAAGAAAGGAAATTAATTGGCTCACAAATATTTGGTTGTGATATTTGTACATTTTCGTGTCCAAAAAGTCATAAAATACCTAATCCAAAAATAAACAAGGATTGCTTACTTGCTTTGAATGAGAAAGAATTCAGAGAAATCTTTAAAAAATCACCTATCCTTTATGCTGGTTTAAAAAAATTAAAGAGAAATGCATCAGAATAAAAGGAATACAGCATATTTTATCTTTTTTTTATACTTTCTCATAGATATTACTGTCCCGCAGAATTTGATTTTTTGAAGAAAACTACCATCGTCCTGGCACCAATTTTTGATATAAAAAATTTAGATTAACAGGTTGTGGAGTGGTCTTTAAAGAAACAAATCGGCGTTGGCGATCCCTTTCAGAGAGTTCTTCAGGTCGAAATTGCATCTTTTTTCCATCCATGGTTTCAACCTGCAGAAACTTATCCGCAACCTTAATGAAGATCCTGAGCTCAAGAACCTTCCCATCCTTCAATTCAAGTTGGCAAAGGGAAAGAGTTTCCTCTGCAAACAACGCCACAAAAAAAACAGAAAACAGTAAAGAGCAACGCCGCAAGGATTCTGCCTGGTTTGAATTTTTTACTCATTGTAGGTTAACACTAACAAAGTTTTTTTGAGTAGATATATTGAAGACATCCGTTCATTCCTCCGATTCCTCTGATGTTTTCTTGCCTATGGACATGAAATCTTCGATATCTTCGGGGATACCTCTTCTTTTTATTTCGCTATATCTGGGATCGTCCTTTATCTTCTCCAGAAGTGCAATGTATTTGTCTTTGGGGTTTTTGTTCAAAAGAAGCTGCTGTTGGGCAAAGCAATACTCAGCAAATGGCGTATCCGGATTTTTAATTGCTTCAAATGCTGCTGCTTCAATTGTAAATTCTGTATTTTTCTGAAACCATTTTTTCCAATCGGGAAACATGGTTGTAGTCGTTTTGTGTCCAGATTTATCTCCCAGCATCCTCTCTATTGCTATTGATCGAGGCGGCAAACGCAGATGCGTAATCTGTTCCAATAACGTTGATGCAAGGAGAGATTCTGCTGCATTTTGAAACACCATCGCCCTGAAATCTCCGGGCCAGGTCACGAATTCAGCTATGTCACGTGCATCCTTTTCATCAAGGACCAATTTGACAGGACGATCCATGAGTATTCCCAGAAATAAGAGCCTGTTCCTGTAACCTTCGTGTTTGAGAACATGCATATAAGCATTTTTTAGAAGAAACAAATCCGAATACGAAAATTTCTCATATGCAACCATGATTGGGCTGGCCAAGACAGCGTTAATCTGCGGAATCAGAACAAGCATCTCGTGTTCAACTTCAAGATAGCCATTGTCATCACCACAGATTTCGTATGCAATCGAAAAGGCTTTTGCCGCGCGATCTACGGCTTCTGCAGGCAATGGTCCTGACAATAATTGGGTTAATGTCTCGCCTGCAAAAATTGTGACAGATGCAAAAAACAAAAAGATGACAAGAAAATACTTTTTAAAAAACGTAGAATACTCCTTTTTTTTATTTTGCCTTAATTTTTCATTTTCAAAGTGTTAGTTTAGCGCACTTTTTTTTTGTCAAATTGGATTAAAAAAAAATGAATTTTAAGTGCAGAATGAGATAGGGCTTTGAATTTGATCTTATTGATAATTGGAAAAGGAAAATATATAAGGTATTTTTATAAGTATGAGAAAAAAAATATATCGGTGTTATCATCATAAGTTCTGCGTTTGCGATTTTCGCAGTGAATGTATGCAAAATTGTTTGTAAGGTATGAGTATTGCCATCGAGAATCGTATCTCGAATATGTCAGCGGTAAAGCCTGGATATGTCTATTCTCATGAGATTTTGGAGATGCGCGAAATTCGCAAAAAAGTTCCTGCCCACGCTAAATGTTTCTATTGGGAGGGCGATATTGCTGGTAATGGAAGCATTTACCGGGAATGCGATGCCATAAAAATGAACTATCAACTTTATCCTGCGATAGTTCGTTATAGATATGGCGAGATGATGCTGGATTCTCAGTACATCATCACGCAAACGGGGATGAATTGGATGCTGAATGAAAGGCTTACGGAACTCTTTGCCAGAACGGGAAAAGATACTGAACTTGAGACTATTTTTATCGGAAAGCGATATATTGTTTTCAGAGTTGTGGATGAGGGGGCGTTATGATGCAGTTTTTTCTGTTGCTGACGGCTATTGTTATTTCGGGTTTTGCGATTTTGCCTCTTTTGATGAAGTTTTTGTACCCGAGATATTCAATTGGATTTGTTTGTATTTTGTCTCTTCCTGCCGGATGGGCATTTTTTACGATTATGCTCTTTCTGATGAACCTATTTTTCTCTGTGAGTATAGGGTTGTTTTCAGGTTTCATTGCTCTTCTGTTCATTTTTCTTTGTTCTCTTTTGTTAAGAAGGGTTCATCGAAATTTTCTTGTGAATACAGAGGTTTTTTCAGGTGAAAAGACCAACTATGATACAAATTCTCCAATTGCCGAATTACAGCCCCCGTGCAGACGTTTTTTTTGTTTCTTTTTGTGTATTATTGCCCTTATTTTTTGGCTGGGTATTGGTTTTCTTGCGATGGGTTCGCCTGTTGACGATATTCCTGGTTTCGGAGTATGGGGTTACAAGTCGCTTTTGATTTACGACACTGGTGCTATTCCTTTTGATGTCATTGCCGATTCCGGGAGCCCTTATCTTCATGCAGACTACCCGATGGGCTATCCGATATTGCTTGCGTGGTGCCAATTCGCTATGATGGAATTCAATGATCAATTGATAAAGCTTCTTCCTTTTCTGTCTGCGGTGCTGGTCTTTCTTCTTTTCATCGTGATATGTATTCATCTTGGTGTAGGACTAAACTTTTCGCTTCTTTTTGCTTTACTTGTTTCGAGCGCTGGAAGTTTCGTGCTTTGCGCTACCTCGATGTATGCTGATATCCTTCTGCTTCTATATGTTCTTCCAGGTGTTTTCCTGATTTTCCGTCATTTAACGACGGAAGGGGGGCTTGCTGAGCTCTAGACCGGTATTTGTCTGTTGGGGATGTGTGCGTGGATAAAGTCCGAGGGGGCGCTTTATTTTATGGTGGCTTGTTTTCTCCTTGTGTTCTTCTATCTTTTTATGGGACGGCATGAGCGGAAATTGTCAATAATTATTCCTCCCATTATTAGTATTTTTTTTATATTCCTCGTCCCATGGTTATTTGTTCGGATTGTTTTTGGGTTTTCAATAGTTGACTTTGACCTTTCGGTACCTTTTACAGCAGGATATTCTTCATGTCTTTACAATTTTTGGATTGCGTTTCTGCGAGTATGCGAGCACATGTTCTGGAATATCCGAGCAAGTGGGGCTGTATGGATTTTTATCATTGGCTTATTCTTTCTTAAATTCAGGATTTCTGGTTTCGACGTAGGGGATTGGTTTATAATTTCATACCTTGTTTTGATGATTGCATTGTTCGTGGGGATATTTTTCTTTTCTGTCCGTCCAATAGATTGGCATGTTGAGGCGTTGCCGAGATTGCTTCTTGTAATCGGAACTGCGGTACTGCCTATTGCGATGAGGGCGCCTGGCAAATGTTGGTGATGAATACAGTTTGCACGGTGGCATAATTTTCGAAATGGCATTTTTTCGCATTTTTCATCTGGATGACGAAGGCATTATTCACTCGGCTTTGCTATCTTTCAAGTTGCAGTAGTACAGCCGAATTTCTATGCTGTTACGTACGGCAAAAATGACTTTGTGAAAGATGCAGGCATACTATTTGCTTCTGAATTTTCCTGCGCTCATACCGGTTATTTTTTTAAAAACCCTCATGAAATAAAATTGATCTTTGAAGCCAATTCGTTCAGCTGTTTCCTTGATTGTTAGTCCTGATGCGAGTAGTTCTTTTGCTTTTGAAATTTTTGTTGAAATCATGATTTTTTTAGGACTTACACCAAATTTTTCTTTAAAAAGACGGCGGAAATGTGTTTGGCTGAATCCAGTAGCAGTGGCGATTTCTGAGATTGATTGAGGTTCTGTAGAGGAACTGATTAAATCTGCCGATTTGTATATTCTTCTTGAAACATCGGACTCAAAATTTCTGTGTCCTTCGAAAAGTCCATGAATCATTGTAAGTAATATAGACTTCCTTTTAATAAAAGCCTCCTTATCATTATTATCCATATATTTAATCAGCTCACCATAAGCATTTAAAACAGCAGCGAACCTATCTGGAAAGATATATTTTTTTCGGTCCAAATAAGCTAAATTTTCAAGTTTTTTTGCTTCTGATCCGCTCCAGACTACCCATATGCTTTCCCAGAATGGTGATGGAGTATAAAAATGTGGTTCCTCAGGAAAAACGATAATAACATTTCCTTTTTTAACATTGTAAGAATATCCTCGTTTATTGAAGTAAATTCCAGAGCCTGATTTCACGTAAATAGCAGCATATAAACCTAAAATTCTGAGTTTTTTTCCAGTGAACTCATTGGAGGTACGCGAATCAGCACCTATCCTGTCAACCCATAACTCTAAAGCCTTTTCTTCCTCAGATGGAGTCCTGAATTTTTCCGAACGCCATACAGAAAATTCTGTGGCTGATTTATCAATATTTATAGCCGAAAAGTGCATATATTATTCATTGATTACTGTAATATACAAGTATAATAGTATATGTTAAAAAAATCAAATAAATAGAGGAGGCTTAAAAATGAATTTAAGGGAGTCTACATTAAATGTTCTTCAATTTCGCAAAACTGATTTGATTCCGCTTGAACCCGGATATGGCAGAAAGTCAACCATTGAAAGATGGCAAAAAGAAGGATTACCAAAAAATCTCAATGGTAGCATTACAGAATATGCTTACAGACAAGCAGGAGGTACACTTGAATGGCCGAAGCCCGAACGGGCCACATTTCATTTAAATGAACGTATGATTCCTCAGTTCGAAGAAAAGATTCTTGAAATCAAGGAAGACTCAATTGTTGTAAGAGACTGGAAAGGAAATATCTGTGAAATTGGAAAGGAATTTTCTCCAGAATATCTTAGAAATGCGATAGATTTTGTTACACGTCGTTGGATAAAATGCCCAGTTGAATCACGTGAAGACTGGGAGGATATGAAATGTCGTTATAATCCTGATGAAACATCGAGGATTGTTATTCCGACAGAGGAGGACTTTGCTATTTTACGAAGACGTGAATATTTTTTTGGATTCCACTTTTCAGGTCCTTTCTGGCAACTTCGGGAATGGCTTGGCTTTGAGAAACTTTGTACAATGTTTTATGATGATCCAATTTTGATTGGTGAAATGCTTGATTTCTGGAATTATTATGTGGCGACCCTGCTCAGAAGAGCTATAGAAAAAATTGTTCCTGATTATGTGTATATATCTGAGGATATGGCCTACAAGTGCTTTTCAATGATCTCTCCAGAGATGACACGGAAATACCTTTTGCCTGTATGGAAAAATTGGGGAGAAATAATCAGAAATGCCGAAATTCCTATCTACGCGATAGATTCTGATGGATTTATAGGCGAACTAATACCTATCTGGATAGATGCAGGTATAAATGTCTGCGAACCAATAGAAGTAGCTGCAGGAAATGATATTTGCGCCTTCAGAAAAAAATTCGGTAAAAATATGGCTTATCGGGGTGGAGTGGATAAGCGTGAAATTGCAAAAGGCGGGAACTTTATAGAAAAGGAAATAGAACGGATACGTCCAGTAATTGATGATGGTGGTTTTATTCCAAGTTGTGATCACGGTGTTCCAGCTGATGTTTCATGGTCTAATTTTGTTCACTACACGAAAGTTCTTGCTAAAGTTACTGGCTGGATGTGACCTTTTTTTTTACGTATTTAATAAATTATTCAGTTTAGGTTGAAAGAATTTTCGTTTTCGTCATCTTTTTAAAATGCAAATTATGTATGCATATAAATAAAGAGGGGAATATTTTTTCCCCTCTTTGTATTTTTATTTTTTATTAAGATTTCAATATTTTCTTTGCCTTATCGTCTAGAGCATCTGTTAAAAATGGAATATTTGTTTCATTTGCTGTCTCACGATTAGCAGCCATTAAGTCTGAGCGAGAGATTTCTGATAGTCTGAATTTTCTTGCTCCTGCCATAAATTGTTGAAGTCCACAGGAAAGTTTATCCACATATCCATACATTGCTATAGCGCCAAAAGGAATGTTTTTAATTTCATCTTTGCCCACTTTATTTTTAACCTGTTCCCAGCAAGCGAAAATCTCTTCTGGATATTTTCCGAACTCCTGAACAGTTGGCGGTAATGTTTCCCAATGTCCATTTAAGCTGCTTCGTTTTTCAGGTTTGAAAACGCCTTCAATATTTGCACCGAGGAATCCTGGAATCATAGGGGCGCGGCCCATACAGACAAGTTTTGTATAAGGAGCGCATAATGCGATTGCTTTGAAGATATGGTCTTCTCTTGCAAAACCACCGGCGAGAGAAATATCTGGTGGTGTGACTCCACTTTTTTCCAGGAGTTTACAATATTCATATGTTTTTGCGTGTAATAGTAGTGATGGGACTCCCCAATGTTCCATCATATTCCATGGGCTCATTCCTGTACCTACACCGGAGCCGTCAATTGTTAGGAGATCTAATTTTGCATCTGCTGAAAATTTTATTGCCATTGCAAGGGCTTCCATTCCATAAGAACCTGTCTTTAATGTGATTCGTTTGAAACCAAGTTTGCGCAATTTTGCAACGGTATTCATAAAATCTTTTCTAACTTCTTCAGGTGATTTTTTATCGGTTGCACCGAGTCGGCTGTGTCTTGCAAATGAAGTGATTGCGCGGGCTTCAAATGCGGCCTGAATGGCTGGATCTGTAGGATCTGGGTCAACAATATATCCTCGTTCTTTTAAAAATTTTGCATATTCAATAGATTCAACCTGAATTTCTCCTCCTATATCTTTTGCCCCTTGCCCCCATTTGAGTTCTATAACAACTTTATCTCCATATTTGTCTATTATATATTCTGCAACGCCATTACGGCTATCTTCTACATTCATCTGAACTATAATGGCACCATACCCATCATAATATTTGAGAAATGTATTGATACGCCTATCAAGTTCAGGAGATTCTGAAATACGTCCATTGGATATTTTCGATTTTCTGTCAACGCCAACTACATTTTCTCCTATAACTATCGGAATTCCACAAAGCGCTGCACCGACAGCAAAAGAATCCCAATATTTTGCCGCAATAAAAGTAGAGCCAAGAGCACCTGTCATTATAGGTATGCGGCACTTCGTCTTGACTTTTTGCCCAAATTCTGTGGATATATCTACATTTGGGAAAACACAGTCGTCAGGATTATTGCTTAAGCCTTCTGGTAAACCCTTTGAACCATAAGCGTACCCCTGGATACGTAGAGCGTGATATCCAATTCCAAGAGAGACAACATTTGAAGATCCAGAAGTTGTGGTACCAAATCGCCGAGGATAAAGCATTTTTCTTCCTCTTAACGAAGCCATCCATGTTTCACATTTGCCCTTGCAGTCGGACTCACATAATGTGCAAAGACCTGACTCACATGGAACTCCTCTGTTGACAGTGCCAAGTGCATCATTTACTTTTGTCCAATGGATCATTTTTTCTTCTCCCTTTTTTTTTAAAAATTAATGAAACTCAATTAATGAAAATTGTCTATATATATACATTTAATAAAATTAAAAACAAATACAAAAAAGTAAAAAAAATACAAATATGTCAGATTTTTGTTTGAATCGCTTTAACTGTATATTTCACGGAATCAGTTTGTTGTAAGGGACGAGCAGTTATTGCTGCAAGTTGAAGGTAAACAAAATTCCTTCTCCTTATGGGTGAAAATGCAAAAAGTGAAGTGTTGAAAGTTATGATTTTTGTGAAGAATCATAATAGCTCGAAAGATACTTTAGTTTTAAGATTTTTGTCAAATGAGCGAGTGCAGAAAAAAATAAAAAATAAAATTTGATTTATTTTCTAATTGTTATAAGTTAAGATTGTTTCAGTAAAATGGAATGCGGTGAAAATCCGCAGCGGACCCGCCGCTGTAACCGGGGATTTTCTGGGCTGTTTTGCGAAAATCGCAAAAGTCACTGTTACGAGGCAAAAATAAAAACTGCTATCATAATGGGAAGGCTTGCTCAAGAAGATTTGATCCGGGAGCCAGAAGACCTGCTGAAATTAGGCAAAGAACTTTGCCTATGAAGGGAATCTGAAGGAAAAGGGTTCCGAGAGAAGCGTTGTTTTTTTTTATCGCTTTTTTCGGAATCCTTTTTTTTTGTGTAAATTTTGGAGAAAAAGCACTTGAACTTTGGGCAAAAAGAAAAAAAAAAAAATAGGAGAAAAAGATGAAAAAAGAAAAAATGCACGGATTATTGCGGTAAGGAAAAAATGCAAGGCAAAGGGAACAGGACTTTCTCATTATATAATGGTAAAAGAGTAGAGAAAGAGAAACTTTTTCGTGATAATAAAAGACGAAAAAGAATTGAAATTTAATATTTAGAGATTTAAAAAGCAACTGACGGAATTTTTTTCAATCTAACATAATATGGCATACTTTTTTGATTTTATAAAAAATTTTGTTTTAATGGATAGCCTTCTTTATTTTTTCAATATCTTTTGTATTTTATTAGAAAAGATTTGATCAATTGCTTTTGAAAATCATAAAAAAACGACTTGTTAAGTTTACACAGTCCCCAAATATAAAATGAACTATATACATTCAAAAACGCAGATTCAAAAGTTACTTAAATTATCGTCATTGATATTTTTTTCTTTAGCTGTTCTATCTTTTTTTGTCCAGTTTTATATCAATTCACGTAACAAAAGTACGCCTTTTAATTTTGTCCCATCACATGCATTACCGATTTTTGAGGACAAAGAGCTTAAGAAGCATACAGGAATAATTATCATCCCGAATCAGAACTATCTTGTAGAAGATATTAAAAGGATCATTTTTGATCCTCGTGATTACATTCCTCAATCAATGATCAGGCGCTACACCTACGTATATCAACTAAATATCATGGGGACCAAGTATTGGTGTTCTGAAAACCTTATATACTATTTAAATCATGAGAAAAAGAGTGTGTTTCTGGATTTTTCATTTGATCCCGCTTTTTCTTTCTTGCCTTTCATATTTATAACACTCGGTTTATGTATATTAATCCTTAAGCCATTAATTACCGATAATAAGCCTATCTTATTTTTTCTACTGTATATAACACTATGGGTATCTTCTATACTAATGTTTTTTTACATTAATGGTTTTTTCTTCGTTTATAATGTTGATTACGATCAATGGTTCACTATGGCACAAGAACTCATAAACGGAAATCGAGTATCCAGGCTTAACAATACGTTTGGAAACACATACTTATATATGCTGTTTATAATTCTTTTTGACGCTAATACATTTAATGATATAGCAGTTCCTTTCTCTCTCTTTAACTTAGCATTTGTAGGGGCTGGAACTCTTTTAATACTCACACTTATTTCATATAAACTATCAAAATCTATTTACTGTGCGCATGTTACTGCCATAATATATATATTATTCCCGTTTCTTGCCTGGATTTTTCACAAAGGCATTTTTGGGGCTCCTGATTTTATAGGAAAAACGATGCTTCATCTCGGAACAGTTCATCCATTTTCTTTGACCTTATGGTATCAATCTCTATTGATGTCATACAATTGCATGAGCGATAATATCGGTTTTTTCTTCCCACTATGCTCTATGCTTCTTGTTGCATATATGAGAAAAAGTGCTTTTAAATACATAGTTCTTGGATTTATTCTTGGAATAGGTATTTGTGTAAGATATACCAGCATACTAATTTGGCCAACGGTTTTTATGATGGACTATTATTTCAACCCAAACGATTTCAAACAGTGGAAGAAAATGCTTCTAATTTATTTCCCGCTTTTCTCTATATTTGCCATCTTGTCTTTTCTTCCTCAATTAATTGACAATTTCCTTGTCTTGGGTAACATGTTTCACCCTGCTTTACCGTCAGAACAATATGTAGACAATATAGAGCGTCTTGACAAACTATTTAATTTATCTTCGCTTTCCGGATTCAAATATTACATTCAGATTAATTTTAAAATAATGTCTCTTGGTATATTGGCGTTTTTATTAATAAAAGATAAAAGAGCATGCCTAATTCTTTGGACATGGATTGCTGTGATTCTTATTTTTCATTCCCTGTTAAAAATCTACGAAATATCCCCAGTAAGATATGTTATTGCCTTATATCCTCCTCTTTATATTGTGATAGCATGGATGCTTTCGTCATGCTCAAGAAAGTCTTTGCTCTTTATTTTAACTTTTACCATCCTGAATTTTTTCCTTGTGTCACCGGAGAACCCAACATTTCTTGCACCGCGATTTCATTTCGACACAATCTGGCATTACATAATACCTTTATCTGCAACTTTTCTGTTTCTTATATTAGGAATATTAATTAAAATGCACAATAGAGACCTATTTCTTATTCTCTTTTTTATGCTTATTTTTTCATCGGGAATGTGGTTTTTGATATTTCTTTGCTTTTTTACATATCCGTTAATTTTCTTAAAGAAAGTTTTTTATATTTATTTTTCCGGAATGTTTAACCGCTTTAATGAAGCATAGGCAGGCTAAAAAACTATCTTTTTAAAAATGCTTTTTTGCGTAAAACAAAAATCACCTCTATCTTTCTGAAATAAACAGGCTAATTATGCGCATAAAATACAAAAAATCAATGGAGTAAAACTTGCAATTCTATCTCAAAAGCTGAACATATAAATATTCGAATATGTTCATTTTCCGGATTTTTACTTCATTGCTTCTTTGAAACGTCTGGACACCTCATTCCAGTTAACGACCTTCCACCAATTATCGATGTATTCATCTCGTTTATTCTGATATTTCAGATAATAAGCGTGTTCCCATAGATCAATGCAAAGAATCGGTGTTCCATGCTCGATTTCAGGAATATCCATCAAAGGATTGTCCTGGTTAGGAGTTGAGCATATTTTGAGTTTTCTTTCAGGTGTAACAATGAGCCAAGCCCAACCTGAACCAAACCGTGCAAGACCTTCCTTCGCAAAAATTTTCTTAAAATCTTCAAATGAGCCAAACTCAGCCCTGTGTTTTTATTGCTGCTGAGTTGTAGACAGCCCTTAGTTTTATAGGGAAATCTTTTGCGGAGAGTATTGGATTTTCTGGGTGTCTTTTAAAGATATCTCTTGTGATTTTTGCGTATTTCATATAGCTCCTCTTTTTTTTATTTAAATAAGATTATACTTATGGAAGCGATCAGGATTTCTTTATCTTTGTTTAGGTTTTGGATAGAGATGTGATTATTTGTAGAGAGAATTTTAACCGGGACATCAAATTCACTTGTCCATACTTCACCGTTTGTATGAAAATAAAATTTTTTATTATTTATAGTAATATTAGATATTTCTTCGCTTAATTGATTGTGTACAATGCGGAGTTTTGCTAAACTGGCTGACTTAATTTTTTCATTTGGTATTTGGATACTGAAAGATTTTTTTTGTTGTGCATGAATTTTGGATAGGATGTCATTGCAAAAAAACTGCTCTCTGTACATTGTTTTTGCTGGATTTTCTGATTTTTTTTCTAATTTTACTATATATTTTACAGCAGACATTTTAGGGATTGTTAAGTTATGTGATAGCTTCTGATTTGTATTTGATATCTGATTTTCCGAGAAAACAATATTGTTATTTTTTTGTGAATAGGTGACTATTGAAGCTGATGATATAGAGTAATTCGGAGGTGCTTGTATATTTATATTCAGTATTTTTTCATTAGAATTATCGTTGAAAATCACGAGGCAAAGGATATTATCTTCATTTAATGAGGCGACGTGCCATATTCTTTTTTCTGTGCATTCAGAGAATAATAATTTTCCTCTTAACTCTTTCAGGAATAAGAACGCATCAAGACCTCCTGGAGAATTTTGTGGCATATGGTATGCTCTTGATTCTGCTTTATCGGGATAAAAACATAGGAGGTGTATGATATCTCTCAATGTGTATATAAAGTTGTTTATAGGGTTTGTATTTGAACCATCTGGTGAGAACTTTCCTGGCTGCTCGGGGTCTGCGCTTCCTCCGGCTTCCGTGTTATAGAATTTTAAATTTTTATTATATTTTGTTTTGAAATAATTTGATGCAATTTCATATTCGGCGCCTATCATTCTGGTATCGCAACCGTAATGATGTTCTGTTAACCCATCAATAAATTCATTAGCCTTGTCTATAAGGGGTTTGTATAGAATTTTCCATGGCGTCCAATCGTCCCACCATATATTGCAATCCCATCCTCCGATAATTTTGATTTCTGGATTTTGTTCTTTTATCTTTTTTGCGAATGTCAGGAACATTTTTGAATACAAATATTCATTGAATTCGGCAGAATAGTAACTTTTTTGGGTTTTATCTTTGTACCACAGGACATTTTTAAGGATGCATTTTTCACCTCTGAAATTGAATGAAAATCCTTCTTCGTATTTGAAAGTCTGCCATTTGCCATCAATATCTTGATATTTTCCCTTCGTTTTATAATCGTGGACATATCTTGCTGCCAGGTAATGAACTCTGTTATTTTTTTGCATCACGGGGAGGAGTTCTTGAGTTTCTTCCAATATTGATATGTTTTCACCTGTATTCTTGATTTTTATGAGATTATTTGATTTTTCGAACCAAAATGGGTCGTAATTTACTCCTGGTCTGCTCGCCCAATTCAAATAAGGTTCATTCCAAAATTCTACAATTTGTGGAAATCCTGTTGATTTTTGTTGCTTTGCAAAGTTTTCTGCTATTGATTCAAGTTTATTCTTCCAATCTTTATGCTCTAATATTAGGGCAGGTTGGTATCTATCAAATATACAATCTATAACATATGGGATGTTACGATTAATTTCTGGGTTTTTGCCCGGGATTGCGGCGTTTCCTTCTACTTTTTGGGTTATTACTCTAACCATTTCAATAGAATACTTTTTTTGTTCATCGTCAGACATTTTAAAATAATGGACCCCAAATAACTTAGCAGGTATTTCTGTTTGTCCGTTGAAATTAATGAAGCTTCCATTTACATTTAATGAATTAGATGGCATATTTTCTCCAGAGTTAGTATTATAGATATTTGTAATTAATAGAAAATTAAATATTAGATAATATTTGATATTTTTTTTCATATGCTTGAATTTTTTATATTATCTTCGTATTTTTAATGAAGAATTTTTAGATAGGATAATTCTATGTTTTTTATTAGTTTCCCACTTTACAGTTAAGTTTTTTACAGATGCATTTTTTATATTTTCACATCTTATTGCTGATAGTGGAGTAGATATAATTTGATTATCTACGCATGGGCGTCTGTCAAACTGTTGTTCCGGGAATTCCTTTGAATTTTTTATCTGGAGGGATATATCCTCTAAAGAAATATTGTTTATATTTTTTGATTTTATTCCTTCAAGGTATATTCCATTTTCTGAGATAGAGGTTATTTTTTTTATATTTATATTGCTAATTGAGCCAACTTTAGTGTTATCATTTCTTGGGATTGCAGTGATATATATTGGTTCTGCTTTTCCCCACCAATCATTATGATGTTTTTTAGTTTTTATTATGCAATCAGAGATTAAGATATTTTCAATATTGCCAGAATCTCTGAGCTGGAAACCAATGCCTCGATTTGAATCATTTATTATACAATTTGATATGACTATATTTTTTATGTCTGTATTTGATTCACTGCCAAATTTTATAGCACATGAGCTTGATTTTAGTATGCAATTATTTATGAGAATTGAATCGCAAGGATCTTGAATATTTGTTGAATTTGTTTTGAGGCATATACAATCGTCTCCTGATTCGATGTAACAGTTTGATATAATTATATTTTTTGATGAGTCTGGATCTATGCCATCAGTATTTGGCATTTTTAGGTCATTTAAGATATTTAGATTATTTATCAAGGCATTTTCACATTTGAATAGATGAATTGAATATAGTGGAGAGTTCTGTATAGAAAAATTTTCAAATCTTATATTTTTGCAATTTTTTAATTGAATTGTATGTCCTCTCTCTTTCTGGCACTTATAAATATGCGGTAATTTTTCTATTATAAAACTTTTTCCATTTCCATCTATAATTCCTGTTCCACTTATAGAAATATTATTTGCGTTTTCTGCAAATATAAATGGTTTTCCCGGGAGATTTGAACTTGATGAATTAGAGATAATTTTTGCTCCTTTTTCGATATGAATGGAAATATTACTATACAGAGATAATGGATTAGAGATAATTTCTTCACCATCTGGTATGATTATAGAGCCTCCGCCTTTTTCCTTACAGATATCTATAAGTTTTTGTAAAAGGTGCGGATTTGATTTATCGTTTTTGTAGTCATTTATATTTATAATCATGATAGTTCATTTGAGGTAAATATTTATTTTTTGTATTTGTGAATTTTCGTCTGGCACTACATAGAACTCATAACCATTTTCAAGTTTTCCCTCTTTTAATCTGAGGGAATAAGCGCCGTGGAATACGGACGATATAATTTTTCCATTACTATCTGTTACTAAATTTTCGGAAGAGTTCCACTCTTTATGAATTAAATTTTTGATTTCATTGAATAGTGGTTTTAATTTATGTC
>ERZ795060.1608-NODE-1608-length-25909-cov-6.037286_pt1 | contig 25909 bp, 18 predicted proteins | sample MGYA00375144_ERZ795060 | MGnify/ENA primary metagenome ERZ795060 (study PRJEB30189, sample SAMN05720157) | activated sludge metagenome | isolation source: anaerobic digester from wastewater treatment plant | place: Japan | collected 2015-05-15 ...
ACCCCACACGCCTCCAGGACCGCTGTTCTCCCATCCATGGCGGCACACCGAGTGATGCGCTGCTCCTCTCGCGTGCCGCATGGCGTCTATAGCATGCGTGGGGGTCTATCTGTGTTGCACCCTTGTTGCACCCAGGGGAAGGCGGTCCGGAGAATCAAGAAGGCCAGACCACGAAATGTTGTGGTCTGGCCTCGCTTAGAGCCCTACATATTGGAGGCGTGGACCGGAATCGAACCGGTGAATAACGGTTTTGCAGACCGCTCCCTTAGCCACTTGGGTACCACGCCAGAGTGGATACACCGCTCCGTCACAGAATGGCGTATCCCTTTGGAGCGGGCGATGGGACTCGAACCCACGGCATTCTGCTTGGGAAGCAGACGCTCTACCACTGAGCTACGCCCGCGCAACCGCCATTATTATAGCATACCCTGCCACTAGGTGCAATAGGGAATCTGCACTCTGTTTTCCAGATGTCCCGGGATATTGCAGCAGGGCGCGGCAACGAGTGTTCCCCCGCCCTCGTCGCGCCCGCCCGGAGCCGCTAGGGCTCTCCTGCCGCCACCAGCACCCGACTCGCCAGCATGAGAAAACTCACCACGCACATCAGCACGCCCGTGCCGATGAGCAGCCATTCGATGCGCATGAGGTCGGCGACCGGCCCAAACAGAAGCATCGCGAGCGGCGCCATGCTGGTCACCACTCCAATCACGCCGAAGACCCGGCCCAGGTAATCCCCCTCGATCTTCTGTTGCAGCAGCACCGTGAAGGGCGTGTTGAAGAGCGGAAAGGCCAGCCCCATCAACCCCACAAAGAAGAGGTAGACCCAGAACAGGGGGACCACCCCGAGCGCTACGGCACTCGCGCCGACGATCAGGTTCGAGAGGGCCATCGTGTACACCTTATTCCGGAAGCCGGCCCAGGCAGCCATAACGCATCCCCCCACGATCATGCCGCCCGAGTAGGCGATCTCCAGCGCGGTCAGGCGCCACACGTCCTCGCCGAAACTCCGCGCCACCTGCAACGGCGTCAGAAACGCGGTGGGCGCGATCAGGACGAAGAAGACCGCGTTGAAGAGGCAGATCCGCTTCACAAAGCCGTGGCTCATCACATAGTCGAGGCCCGCGCGCATATCAGCAAAGTAGGTGCCCATCGGCTCGCCCTGAGCCCTGGTATGGGATGGCACCTTCACCAGCCCCAGCAGGATCGAAACACCGATGAGGGCCGTGATCACATCGATGAAGAAGATTGCCTCGATTCCAGTCATCGCCAGCAGCGCGCCACTCAGCATCGGAGAGACTAGCATCACCGCGGATTGGATGCTCGTGTTGGTGGCGTTCACCTGGGTGAGCTTCTCCTGTGGCACGAACTGCGGCAGGAATGCCCCGATCGCGGGCGTCTGAACTCCTGAGCCCAACGCGCGTATGCCCGAGACCACGAAGAGCAGCCAGACCGCCTCGTACCCCATCCAAAACAGGATGGCCAGGATGAGCGTCGCCACGGCGATCATGGAATCCGACAGGACGATCAGCATTTTCCGGTCGTAGCGGTCGGCCCATACCCCCGCAAAGGGAGAGAGAAGAACCGTCGGCAGAAAACCGCAAATGACCGCAAGGGTCATCATCACGCCCGACTGCGTCTCCAGCGTGATATACCACGTGATCGCATATTGAACCAGACTCGTCCCAAACAGGGAGATCGCCTGGCTGCTCAGAAAGAGCGTTGTATTTCTCTTCCACTTCTCCGACATAGGGTTATCCATCAGCGCGGAGTGCGCGACAGCGAATAGAACGCAGCCCGCGCCCTCGCGCGGATTCCGCCGGCCAAACCGCTGAGAACAACGCAGTGCGAGGGCGTCGCCTCCTCCTTGCAGGAAACGGAAAGGATGCCTGGTGCCGAGGCGTTGGATGAGAGCCATCGGCAACCCGCGGCGCTGAATGAGGGCCTACCAACACCTGGAGAGCGGCGGTCAGGATGCTATGGCAGGAGGGCGGGTGCTGGCGGGCAGGGCGTTCAGGCTACGCCACGAGTACCAGCATGCCACGCTGGCAGGAGGGGGCCACAGCGCCGCGACGGCGCGCATCTCTCCAGGGAGGAGGTCCTGATGGGAGCGAGCGGCCCCTTGGGGCAAAGCGGATACCCTACACCGGGGCGCTCGCCATGGGCGGATCGGATGGATGCGCCTCTAGCGCCTTCTCACCCGCCAGCAGCCGGCACGCAGCCTCGATATGCGCCTTCTCTCCAAGCACGCCAAGCATATCCCCGGCGCGGAGCACCGTGTCAGCCTCTGGATTGGCGATCACCTGCTGCCCGCGCCAGACCGCAACCACCGAGGCGCCGGTCTGCTCGCGGATGCCCGCATCGGCCAGCGTCATCCCCAAGACGGGGCAGGCATCGTCCAGCGTCACCCACGCGACATCCATCCCTGGCACGATGCGCATCAACCGGTCGCACACCTGACGCCCGATACCGGCAGAGAAGGCGGAGTGGTACTGGGCACGCCTCACCCCATCCGCGTATTGCTGCGCCTCCAACGCCGGGTAGCCGAGCGTGACCAGGGTATGCCGGAGCACTTCGACCCCACCCTCAAGCTCTGGGTGGATGACGTCGCGCGCGCCCAGCTTCACCAGGCGCTCCATCCCCGCATGCGTGGCCGCACGGACGATCACCGGCAGCTCGGGAGAGAGTTGGCGCGCCGCGGCGACGATGATCTCCGCCGCCGACTCCTCGGCGACGGTCACGACGAGAGCGCGTGCCTTCTCTAGACGCGTATGCGTCAGCACCTCCGAGTTGGCGGCGTCACCATACAGGGCCGGCACCCCATTCTTCCGGAGCGCGGCGATGTGCCGGGTATCCAACTCGACGACCAGTCGAGGGATGCCCAGGTAGCCCAACACGGTGACAACGTGCCGGCCGACCCGCCCATATCCAACGACCACCACGTGGTGCGCGAGGGTATCCGGCGGGGGCTGTGGCTTCTCGCGGTGTCGGTCCAGCAGTCGCCAGAACCATCGGATCCGCCGCAGGCGGGATTCGACCCACGGGATCGTCCGGAACATCCACGGGTTCAGCATGATCGAGAAGAGCGCGCCAGCCAGGATCAGCGAGTACTGGTCCTGCGTCAGGATGCCGAGCTTGACGCCCGCCTGGCCAACGATGAACGCGAACTCTCCTATCTGGCTGAGGCCGGCGCAGACGACCAGTATCGTATGTGCCGGACGAGGGAGCAGCATCCCCAAAAAGACAGTGAAGAGGTATTTGCCCGCGATGATCAGCACCACGAGCGCCAGCACGTGCCCCGCGTTCTCGATGAGATACTGGATGTTGACCAGCATCCCAACTGCCACGAAGAATAGTACGGCAAACGTCTCGCGGAAAGGCAGCACATCCGCGCCGACCTGATGGCTGAGGTTGGACTCTCCCAGCACCACCCCGGCCAGGAACGCCCCCAACGCCAGCGATACGCCGAAAAGCTCCGCGGAGCCAACCGCAGTCCCCAACGCGATCGCAACGACCGCGAGGATGAACAGCTCGCGCGAACGAGCATGCGCGATCCGGGTCAGCAGCCATGGCGCGAAACGCGCTCCCGCGACCAACATCAACCCGACGAACGCGGCCGCTTTCAGCAGGCCAACCGCCACCGTGGCCCAGCTGGCGTTGCCGTCTACCCCGAACAGCATGGGCAACAGGACCAGGATAACGACGCAGGCGATATCTTCAAGCACCAGCCAGCCAACCGCCACCTGCCCGTGGCTCGTGTTGAGGAGGCCCTCGTCCATCAGCCCGCGCAGCAGGACCACCGTGCTCGCGGTGGAGATCGCCAGCCCCAACACCAAACTGGCGGATACCGACCACCCCCACAGTTGGGTCAAGCCAAACCCGGCAGCGGTCGCCATGAGGATCTGGCCGATCGCCCCAGGAATCGCCGTATCGCGGACGCGCCACAGATCCCGAAGCGAGAAGTGCAGCCCCACCCCGAACATCAGGAAGACGACGCCTAGCTCGGCGAGCTGCTGGATGGTCTCCGAATCGCCAACAAACCCTGGAGTGAATGGCCCGATGGCAACGCCCGCCGCCAGGTAGCCCACCATCGGTGGTAACTTCAGATGCCGGGCGATAAGCCCGCCAATGAAGGCCGCAACCAACGCAGCAGTGATGTTGAGCAGCAGCGGAATACTGTGGTGCAAACTTCACCTCCAGGGGGAGAGATAATACCTACAATAGAATCGTAACCGCAGAGGCGCGCTCTTGTCAAGATAATTATCTCATCCCCTGGGATTCCGAGATAAGGCAGTGGTTGCCCGCGCCCTCCTGGGGGATTTCAAACCCTGGGTCGGGATTCGGTGCGGCCAGCAACCCCTCTGCCCCTTGCACCCCCATCGCATGCCTCCGCCCATCCCTATGGCAACGCCACGTCTTTAATCTGGAACGGAACCTCCTGCTCCCGTTGCTTGCCATGCACCTCGCACACGAGAGCCTTCACCGCCGGCGCATCGCCAATCCCCGACCACCGCCAGGATGGTTGCAACACCACGCGCCGCCATTCCAACCAGAGGGATCCACTTCTCACCCCCGTGTCACAAAGCCCTCACCGCTGGACTGGCTGTTCGCTCATCCCCATCCGAACGCTCTCCAGGCAGCTCCAGTGTCACGCGTGCCTCTTTCCCCGCCTCCACGAGAACCCGGGGTCTCGCATCTGCGTTCACCCGGGCCGGGCTGGGGATGCTCTCTGTATCGGCCAACAACACGTACCGGCCCGGCACGACACTGTGGATCACAAACTCTCCATTGGCGTCCGTCTTTGCGTCTAGCCAACGGTGCTGGTGCGCTGTGACCAGATCCGGCGTGCGGATGTCAGACCGATCCTCCCGCACGGCACGCACGTAGGCCTGAGCGACACCGCGCCGGGTCTCCCCAGAGCGGACCGAACCCCTAATCGTTCCGGCACCACCGAGAGCGAACGGGCGCACCTGCGCGCTCTCTCCAGCGCGCACCATCACTTTCCCGCCCTCGGCTCCCGCGGCAAACGGGTAGCGCGGCTCCTCGCGCTCGGATGGCGGGAAAGATGGCATCCCTTGTGGGAACGCAGCTACCTGGTATTCACCCGGAGGCAACCCCGCGATCCGGAACTCCCCATTGGCATCTGTGCGCTGCTCGTTCGCCGCCGCTTTCGCGTGGAACATGACCTCGTTGAAACCAGTCGACCAGTTGGCGCCATCGAACCTGCGGTTCACCGCGTAGGGCACCACCAGCACCCCCGCCGCCGGTCTCTGGCCATCGGGCAGGAGCACCCGCCCCCGGATCTCCCCATAGGCCACCGCGCCCGCCAGGGTGAACCGAAGCGTAGGCACCGCCTGCCCGGCGCGTACCACCACCACGCGCGGCTCCGCTCTCAACCCTTTCGCAGAGACCGCAACCGTGTAACTCCCCTCATGCCAGGCACGGATCCGGAACGCCCCATCCTCGTCTGTCACACAGGCCCCGCTCCCGCTGACCCTCTCACCCTCTATGCGGTAGGTCACCATCGCGCCTCCAACCGGCTGTCCAGAGCTATCGACGGCTCGGCCTTCGATCTCTGGCAGGCCATCCCCGCCAACCCTGAACTCCACGCGCGGTGACCGGCCTCTCCCGCTGACCGACACCCGCCGCCAGAGCACCGGGCTATCTGCTCCCCCACTTTGGCAAACGATATAGTACGTGCCAGGCCGCCAGACTGGTAGCGAGACGGAGCCGTGATGGTCTACCCACCCATGTGCCGCCGGGCGTACCGCCGCCAGTTCCGTCGGCGATAGCGTCGCCCGCCCCGTCTGCAGCGCGGGCAGCACCCTCGTTCGGAACTGCTCCTCCGGGAACGCGGCCAGCAGCGCGCCCTGCGCGGGACGCCCCATGTCATCCGCGAACGCGATACCATGCACGTGGTATGGAACGGGCTCCTGCAGACTCGCGGATCGTAGTAGCCACCCCAAGGCGATCCCGAGACACAGCAGTGCCAGCCTGCTCGCTACACCTCGGGCCAATGCCCACCCCCGCCATGCCGGGGTTCTCCGCATCGCCACTCCGGGAGCCGGGGCGAAGCTTCCTTCTCCACGGAGCTCCTCTCTCGCCTGCTGCAGGCGCACTCTGATAGCCGCCGGATCCACCCGCTCAAATCGCTCCTGGTAGGCCGGCGCGAACGCGCGCAACAGGCCAGCTGTCTCCTCCAGCTGCTCTCGATCCTGGCGACACGCATCGCAACGCGCGATGTGCCGCTCGAGCCCCCTGCGCCGTCGCTCCGGCAGGCATCCCGCAACCGCCTTTATCAAGTGAGCTCTCCAGTACCGGCATCTGAGCCGCATCCATCCCGTGTTCATTTGCCGGTCATCTCCTCTTCACTCAAGGCCGCGCGCAACCGCTTCAGACCAGCATAGATGCGCGACCAAACCGTGCTCTCGGTGCAACCCACGACAGCGCTGATCTCTCGCCCGGTCATCTGGTAGATAAACCGCAGTTCCACGCACACCCGTTCCTTCTCAGGAACTCGGGACAGCGCCAGCCGCAACTGCTCCCACTCCACGTCCCGGAACGGCTGCTTCGCGACTCCCTGCGGTTCTACTAAGCGCGTTTCGGATGGATTCCCTTGCAGATCCACGCGCCGCCTCCACGCACTCTTCTGGTAGTCACGACAGAGGTTCACCGCGATGCGGAACAGCCAGGTGCGGAGAGAGCACTCCCCTCGGAAGCGAGCGATCGAGCCGAACGCCTTCACGAAAGAATCCTGGACGATGTCGGGCACATCTTCGCACCACCCGCCCAACAGGCTACACACCAGGTGCGTCAGCGGCGCGTTGAACCGCTCCACCAGCTCATCCCACGCCGCGCTATCGTGGACTCGCAGCCTATCCATCCAGACCCGCTCTAGCAGATCCGGCTCGACCACCTGCTCTGAATGACCTCGCACTCTTTCGCACCTCCCCGGGGGTGTGTTCCGCTGCCGCGCGCTCTCTCCTACCCTATAGACGAGCCACCGGACCTCTTTTTGCCAGGCCAGAACAAAGAGACTTCAACCAATGCGCATCCCGCCACCAACTGACTGGACGCATCGTTTCACTGCGCGCGAGATGCCCGGCTTCGCAAGGGGTTGATGGCGAGAAGGTACTGGTGTGCCGGGAATACCGGAGGAGGTTCGGAATGATGGGGAGTCACGGGCCGAGGGGAGTGGGTGGCGTGGCAACAAAAAACCCTTGGGCTTGCCCATCATCGAACGGCAAGCCCAAGGGTTCAACTGCCTCCGCGGTTCCGGCCGTTCCAGCTGTCTAGATGCTCTCACCCTCCCGGTGGGAGGCAGCTGGCTGCCAAAACCCGCGCGTTACCTGTTGTTTGTTAGACTGGTCGGGGCGACTGGATTTGAACCAGCGACCCCTTGGCCCCCATCCAAGTGCTCTACCAAGCTGAGCTACGCCCCGACGCACCAGTAGTATAGCACGGTCCCGCCGCCGAGTCAATAGCCGCTTCGCACTCGCTTTGTGATTCCAAGATGAAGCCCACCCGGCATTCCTTCCTGCCCGCCGGTCCCGCGCCGGCGGCTGAAGGGACGGGCGCGGATGGGGATGGCCGCCCACACGCGTGGCGCCGGGTTTGCACCCGCGCGATACCGCCCCACGGCACATGCCGGCGGCGAGACCGGCGATCGATTAGAACCCGATCGGCACCAGAGACATCCGCCGGACGCGCTCTGCATAGCGCCGGACATAGGCACGCGGGTCACTTAGGTGCTTCTCCGCGAGCGACGCGTTCGGCGCCCCCAGCATCGCCAGTGTCTCGGCGGCAGCCAGCTCCAGCGCCCATCGCGCGTCATCGCTGACCCCTGACCGGCCGCCGGTGCTCACCTGGAACGGGCGCTCCGTCGGAAGATCCGAGCGTGCCAGCATCGCCTGGATCGCAGGCACCGCCTGGGGGTCGCCAATCCGGCCCAGCGCCCGGATGGCGGTGATCAAGCCATCGAGGGTCGTCTCGGGCTCCTCAAGCAGGCGCGCGATCTCCGGCACTGCCGCCGGATCGCCGATGCGGCCGAGCAACACCACCACGCTCTGCCAGAAGGGAACCGTGCGATAGCCCTCTGGCTTCACATCCGCGCGCTCGATCAGGCAGCGGAGGAGCTCCGGGGCTGCCTCGGGCCGGCCGTGCATCGCCAGGGCCACTGCGGCCCAGAAGCGCGCCCGCTCGCTCCCGTTCTTCAGCACCTCCCGGAGGGGCTCGATCACCTCCTCGCCGGCGTGCGCCAACTGCCACACCGCCTCTTTCGGCTGAGGTGCGTCCAGCGCGGCGATCCATCCCTCCACCGTGCCAGACGCCTCTGATACCACCGGCTCCTCGCGCAGAATGCCAGAGCGCAACAGCTTCTCCTGGAGGCGCCGCACGTCCACCTGGCGCGGCGTCGTTCCCTCCTTCACCGCCATCGCGGCGGCCACACCCGCCACCTCGCCCACGCGCTGCAGGTCGCGCTGCATGCGGAACATCATGTGCGCGTCGTGCGTCAGCGAGAGGGCTCGGCACGCCACCAAGAGTCCCTCTATCCCCTTCGGGAGCAGGCAGCGATAGGGCACCTCGCTCGCGAAGGGATCATGCCAGGCACCGAGCAGCCACACCCAGAGCGCCGCCTCGTCGCTCTCATTCTCGTAGTCGAAGGCGTGGTTATCGTAGTGGGCTTTGGCGTAGGAGATCACATCCGGGAAGCGCCGGCCGGAGATCTGGTCATCCAGCGTGAGCACGTAATCGCCGACGATCTGCCGGCTCTGTCGCAGCCCGAGCAGCGGCGCGATGGTCAGCAGGCGGTTCTCGGCGGTATACGTGTCGCGCCAGAGGTGCTTGAGACCCAGGCGCCGGGCACGCGTCAGGTCGGTCACGTCCGTCGCCACGACGTAACCGGCATCGAAGTTGGCGAGGCGAATACTGCCGTTGGCATCCAGTATCTGGTAGGCCTGCGAGAAGTGGTGCGACAGCCCGTCGCGCTCGCGCCCGAGCTGGAACTCGGCGCCGACCATCGCCGCCAGGTCGGCGTCGCCGGTTCCATCCACGAAAGCAGCCGCCGGGTACAGGATCGCTCCGGTGGGGCTCGCCACCTCGGCCACCTCTACGCGCCCTCCTGAAGTACGCGCCTCGATCAGCGCGCTCCGGTAAATGACGTTGACGCCCGCCTCCGCGGCCATCTCTTCGAGGACGACCTGCTTGGCATCGGGGTGGAAGCCAGTGAGGCGCTGATTCGCGCCGAAGAGATCCGAGAGCGCGTTTGTGCGCGAATCGACCTCATCCTGGATGCCACCGGCGAAGCCGTGATAGTAGATGTGGATCCCGCCGCCGGCGCCGATCCCGCCAAGGAAGTGGCTCGCTTCCAGCAGGGTGACCTTCGCGCCCTCGCGCCCGGCGGCGATTGCCGCGAAAGCGCCCGCCGTGCCTCCGCCAACCACCAGCACGTCGCACGCCTCTGCCTCCGCCGCGGCAGGAGATGGTCCGGCAGGCGGCAGCCCCGGAAGAGGCGCATCACCTACCCATTGGGCGACGCGTGCGCCCACGTCTTTCCCCATGCGCCAGCGCGCGGGCAGCTCTCCCGCATCCGGGCGGCCGGTGGCATCCGCCAGCCACGCGCCTGCGCCGAAGAGGTTGCGGATCTCCGGGTGCGCTGCGTCCATACCCAGGGCTAGACCGGTCACCGGGAATGGCTCGCGTCCTGTATGCGTGAGCAACGCCTCGGAGAAGGCGGGCACGGCGTCGCGTAGGGCACGGGCGACCGCTGGGATCTGCCGCCGCAGGCTACGCACGAGAGCGTTTGGCGCACCCCACCCATCGGCAGGCGCCTCGCCCTCGAACTCGATGGCCACCTCGCCCGGCCACACCGAGGGCAGCAGGCGCAGCGCGCCCACTCCAGGCACCGTTGGGAGAGAGAGCTTCGTCAGATCGCCGGAGACGTGGTTATAGAAGAGGGCCAGCCGGCCACGCACGCGTTCCGGACCAGCCGGCAGCGTGCCGGCAAGCCGCCACAGCAGCGCCTCCTCGGTGGCATCGATAAACGCGCGCGCGCGCACGATCTGTCGCCCGCTCTTGTTCCCGATCACCAGGCCGCCGATGCGATCGCCATCGCGCCAGATGGCGACCGGCGTGCTGTAGAACAGGATCTCTGCGCCGGACGCCGCAACCAGGCGCTCTAAGACCAGCTCGCAGATCGGCGCATCCAGCCGGCTGCCGCGCGCGCCACCCGCGGACCGGACCGCGGCAGGAAACGCCTCCGCGTCCTCCTCCGCTCCCGGCCACTCCAGGGCGAAGGCGGAGGTGGCCTCCCACCCCAGGAGGGGCCGCGCCTCGATCAGCAGCGTGTCTCGCCCAGACGCCGCGCTTTCGAGCGCCGCGGCGACGCCCGCCAGACCGCCTCCCACGATAGCCACATCGACCTCGGCAATCACCGGGAAATCCTGTCTCTCCATCGTCGCTCCTCACCCTCCGAACGTCGGCCGCATCTTCCGCCGGCCCATCCACTCCCGATTTCCCCACCCACCCCCTGACTCCTGTCGCAACAGCTCAGGATCCCGCGCGAGCGTTGCACTCGCGCGTTTTTCTTGACACGTATTCACCGCTGTGCTATACTCGGGGATAGAGAGCAATCCTCGTTCGGGAGGCAGGGCGCGTCTCTCCTTGCCGGCCGTGGAAGGAGTCCTTCTCGTGCACGATGTAGCATTCCCTCTTCCGGTAGCGGCGCGGTCGCCGTGGACTCGGTGGGCGCTCGCGCTCCTGGCCGGACTGTTGATTACCCTGGCAATCGCTCCGGCTGAGGCCGCCCCACGGAAGCGCAGTGCCAAGGCGCCGGTGCGCATCAAGCGCGCCGCGAAACCGAGGCCCGCTTCCCACTCCAGTGCCAACGATGCCATGCTCGCGCAGTTTGGCGATCTCTCCCTGGATCAGGTGATCGCCTTGCTCCGGAGCTCGGCCGACTTCTGGGAGCGCTCTGGCACCGCCATTGAGGGGTGCGACCCCATGACCGCCATCGTGCTCTCCCTCGCTTGCCGCCAACGCACGATCGGCTTGGTGGATGCCAAAGCCCGTATGGAGGGCAATCCTGCTTCGGCCGCGAGCGCCAGGCGCGAACTGAAGGAAGCGGTCGATCGCGCAATTGAGTCGATCCGCGCGGCCTATAAGCCGCAGCAGACCATCACGGCGGGCATGGAGGGTGGCATGCCCGGAATGGGCGGGCCGGAGATGGGCATGGGTGGCGCCCCAGGAATGCCTGGTCCAATGGACCCGGCCATGGGTGGCGGTCCGGGAATGCCCCCGCCGATGCCATAGCCCCTGTTTCGGTGTTCCACCTATCCCGCCGCCTATGGATGGATGGGGCTGAGATCTGCCTGCATCCTCACCAGCACTCCCTGGCCTCGGGCCTGCGTTACTCCTCCCGAGGCCCCGGGGATCTTTCAGACGGTTAGCCGCACGCCCTGGCGGGTAGAATCCCGGCGAGAGTGGCTGCGCGAGGCAACGCGCCGCCAGTGGATGTGACCACCGGGAAGGGACCCGCGCCCGTGGCTGAAGGCGAGCCCTTACAGACCCTGCAAGCGAGCACCGCGTATCGCTCGGCGCTGCTAGTGGCGCTGGGTTACGTGGTAGTGGCGACTGTCTGGATCTTCCTCAGCGACCTGGTGCTCCTCACCATCCCATCCGATTCCTCGTGGCTGCTCTTCGTGTCGTTGCTGAAAGGCTGGAGTTTCGTCCTCGTCACTGGTGGCCTGCTCTACGTTCTACTCCGGCAACATGCCAGGCGCATTCTGGATGCGGAACGCGCCTATCGGATCGCCGTCGAGCGGGCGGAGCAGCAGAAGCGCCTCTTCTTCCAAAACACGATCACGGCAATCACCGAAGGCAAGATGCTTGTTCGCAGCCCCGGAGCTCTTGCGGCCATGCCGACGCCCCCCCAGATGGAGGAAGACGTCGTTTCGGCGGCGCAAGCATCCGGAGTGCGCGAGAAGATACGGGAAGCCGCCCTCGCCGCTGGGATCCGTGACGAACGCGCCGCCGATCTCGTCGTCGCCGCCGGCGAAGCGATCACCAACGCGATCAAGCACGCCAATGGCGGGAGAGTCTCTGTTCACGTGGGAGCCGATTGCGTTTGGGTGCGCGTGACGGATCACGGCCCGGGGATCGCCGACCTGATGTTGCCGCGCGTCGTCCTCGAGCGTGGCTACTCCACAAAGCCATCGCTCGGCATGGGCTACACTCTGATGCTCGCTCTCTCCGACCGGCTCTACCTGACAACCGGCCCCACCGGCACCACGGTCGTCCTCGAGATGTGCCGGCGAGAGGGCAAAGCCGCCACCGTCGCCGCCATTCCGGATCGCACACCTCTCGTCGACGCACTGTAGCGGTCCCTGGCAGGGGCACACGGGTGCCGGAGGCGCACCACTGCTACCGTTCCGCCCTCGAAGCACACGGTCGGCCCAGTCAAAGCCCTTCTTGCCAGAGGCATCCTGATCAGTTCGGAGATAAAAGCGCGGGGAGGACACCTGGGTGCCCTCCCCGCGCCTCGAAGTCGCGAAACTGCTGCACTACAAGGTTCACTCGGCTTCAAGCGCGCCTACGAGATCGCCGACCTTGATCTCGGCCAGCTTCTCCTTCAGCACCTTCCACTCTTGCTTATTGCTGCGTTTCGCCTTGACGTAGTCGCCCACCTGAAGGGTGCTCGCCTTCTCGCGCACGTCGGTGCAGCGCGCCTTCGCCAGCTCGGTAATCTGCACGTCGATCACCTCGCCGGCGACCGGGTTCTTCACCTCGTTGTTCTTGCGGTAGACACGGAACATCGCGCCTTCGACCACACCATGCGTGGCGCCAGCGGTGATGACCACCGTGCCGTCCTCAGCGTTGACGGCGGCCACGATCGCCTCGATCTTCGGCATCATCGCCCGCGCCATCCGCTCCGCGGTCTTCGACAGTGTCTCATTCACCAGCTTGAGCCGGGCCTCGGGCCCGTCCACCACATGGGTGACATCCATGATCTCCTTGAAGGTGCGCGAGAGCACGATCTTGCCGGTCTCCACCTCCACCATCTTGTAGTTGACGTGGGCGCGACAATGCGTGCCCTTGACCCTGACCTTGCCTCCCAAGATGCCCCCGCCAATGGCGCCGCTGATCGCGCTCGCGATCCCCTCGCCGATCTCGATGCTCTGGACATCGCCGTAGACCAGGTACTTGACCGCGAGCAGCTTGCCGATCTCGGCGGCTTTGTCTGGATCAACGAGACCGCTCGCTCCCATACGGATCTCGTTCGCCACCGTCTCGATCCGCGCGCGCTCGGCCACCTCGAAGTAGGGGTTGCGCTGGAGGAGCACCGTCAGCGCGTTGGCGCAGATTCGCCCGATGTTGTCGTCGCGCAAGTCCCACGGCACCGCGCCCGTGGTGAAATCCATCACGGCCACGGCCACCCGCTCCGGGCTCTCCTCCTGGGCCCGGGCAGGAAACGCCGCGAGGGCCATCGTCGCCATCACTGATAAGGCGATCAGCCAGATCTTCTTTGGCATCCAACACTCCTTACCGCCACGATGGATCCGTCAACACACCCCTGCCACAACGCACCCGTCCCATCGCGAGGCACTTCCGCTACTCTTGCTTCACTGTCGCACGGATGCGCGTCTTGCTGACCGCGCCCACCGTAAGGCCGAATGGCTTCATCGCCTCGGCCTCTTCCAATGCAAGCGCGAAGTCCTCGGCCGATTCGGTATCAGACTCCACGTTCAAAACCAGAACGCCCTCGTCATACGACTCCCGACTCACCTTGGTCACGCCGGGCAGGCCTTTCAGCGCCCGCTCGAAACGCGCCGCCTTTGCGAAGGAAGCGAAGACGCTCACCTCAACCTGGATGTTGCGGCTTTCCGAGGCGGGAAGCAGCGTGATATCCCGGACAAAGAGAGGCGCCAGCTTCTTCGCCGTGTTCTGCAGCGCCTTCTTTGCCGAGACGGACTCCACGAGGTCCGCGCCCGGGCCCTCGGTGGCATCCGCGGCCACGATCTCTGCGGTATCCGCCAGAATCGCGCGCACCTCGACGCGCGCGCGGCACGAGACAAAGCCAGGCGCCGGGTCCGGCACCACCCGCTGGCTGAAAGCCTCGCCGGTGATCACAATGTCGGCGCCCATCTTGCGACCGATCTCCGCGGCCACGGCCGGGTCCTTCAGGCGCGATGCGTTCTGCTGGCGCAGCTCCGCGTAACGCTTCTGGTCGATCACCTTGTAGCCGGCGTTCACAAACTGGCGAATGAACTCCGTCTCGGCCGCCGGATCGGGCACGGGCGTCGAGATATGCTGCTCGGGGATGATCACCATCACTCGCCACTCGCGCATGAGACCATTCTTGCGCATGATCTCAAGCATCGGCACCGGGGAGACCGCGACCTCGGCCTGGATCTCATACATCCCGTCCTCCTGCTTTTGCGAGAGGACGCGCACGATCTGCGCGAAGCCGCCGAACTTCTCGGTAACCAGACTGTCGATGAGCTGGCCATTCTCGGCCTTCGCCTTGCCAGAGACATAGGCGCCGATGACCTGCTCGATCCCCTTGCGCATGGCGTCGGCACGCGCCGCCTTCTCTGCCGCCGCCACATTGCCCCCTTCGATCACCGCAGTGCCCTTCACGGTAACCGTCTGCTTCTCGGGCCGGTGCAGGCGCTCCGCCCCCTCGCTTCCACCGGTGGCGGCGACCAGCAGCAGGGCAGCCATCATGATCGCACGCTCTAGAAAACGCATCCGTTCTCCCTCGCTCAAACGCCGCGGCGGCAACCTCGCTTTCGATAGCCTCAGGCACGCCACCGTGGGACGTTGGCAGCATACGCCAGGCACGCGCGCTGGCCGTGCCCTGTTACCAAGACAACCGGGCGTCGCAGTCAGTTGCCACCGGCTGCGACGCCCTCTGTAGACTAGCCCTTACTCTACGTCATCCTTGACGACGAAGACCACGGAGAAGCTATCCAGGAACTTGCCCTTCTCGTTCTCCTTCAGAAGCATGTCAGCGTCTTCCTCGCTGATGGCGACTCCGTAGTTGCCGCGCTTCTTGATCCCCTTGATCACAATCGGATCGCTGCCTACGCGGGAATTCTTGCGCGCTTCCGCTTCGCTCGCCGCATAGCCGACGGCGCCCATCTCGACGGCGACCTTCGTCGGCACGTTGGCACCAAAGATGGCATCGCCCTGCTCGCCGCGGAAGATCTTCGGCGCGAGGCCGGCCTGAACACCCAGCCCATCGCAGAGCACGATCACGCCCGTCTTAGCGCCAAGCGCGGGCGCGGATTTCACAGGCTCCACGTTGGAGTATTGTACGGGCGCGGTGGGAGTGGCTTCTTCCAAACCTCCCGGCGCTGCCGCCTGCTGGGGCTTCATCTCCTCGATCTTCGCGAGGGCCTGCTGCACCTGCTCCGAGCACCACGCATCCGAGACGCTCTCCGCGCCATACAGCCGCGCCTCCATCACGATGGTGTAGACCTCGTCATCGCGGTTCCATCCCAGGTCTTTCGCCAGACCGAGCGCCCGCATCTTCGGATCGTTGGGATCGTCATAGATCTTCCCGCCGCGAACCTTTGCCTTGAACGCGCCGGCCACCATCGATTCGACGAGCGCGCCCTCCTTGGCGCCGATGCGCCCGCCAACCATCATGCCCACTACCATCAACGCCAAGTCACGGTAGGCATAGAGGCCGGCGGCTTCCCGCGCGGTCCACCGCTTCTGAGCCTTGGAGCGCACGCCCTCCTTGGGGAGACCCTCCGTCTTGATATAAACCAGATTGTTGCCATAGTCGACCAAGCCGTTGATTCGGTGCGGCACGCCACTCTGGCCAAGGTTCACATTCACCGTCACGTGCTGCTGCACGCCAACCGCCACATCACGGCGGGCGGCCTGCACAGGCACGGCGCTGACAGCCGCCGCCAGGGCGCCCACGCACAACACTTTGCTGAGCCTCATCTCGCAATCTCTCCTTCCAGCCGCCTATCCTGGGAGCGGCCGTAAACGGGTACGCAGTCCGGGAGCATGAGCATCGGCGCACGAGCAGAGTGGGACGGCGACCTATCGCCGCCTGCCTCCTCCAGCCCCATTCGTTCGCGCCTTTCACGGCGGCTGCCGGATGCCTCCATACTCATCTCTCCTGGCCTGCTGCGCACGCGGGTATACCGCAACGTCTCTAAGCCGGCGTGCGGGCCTACCGGCCACCCGGGTTCATCATGCGCACAAAATCGAGATAGCGCTGGGCCGTGATCCGCCCGGCGATCATCTCATCCAGGTACTTCAGAATCCGCTTCTCCTGGTCGGTCGGGACCGACTTCTCCAGGAGCAAGCAGGCATAATCCGCATCCTCAGGCTCGAGGGCGGCATAGACCTTCCGCTTCTTCTCCGCCAGAGGTCCGGTGGGCAGCGCCTCCGGGTTCAGGGCCAGGATGATATCCGAAGCCGCAAAGTTCTCCGCCTGGATCATCGGCTCCTGCTCCTTGTTGTTCGCTTCCGCCCACTTCTTCACGTTGTCGTAAACGTACTTCGCGAGCTCCATGAAGGTGACGGCGCCGTCGCGATTCCGGTCGGCCTCACCATAGAAACCCTGCTTGACGTACTCGGTGAAAACGCCGTGCTTCAGGCGCGCGTCTTCCCATGCTTTCTGGCCGGCGGAAGCAGAGGCAAGCACCACGCGGCCCTTGCCAGAGCCATAGGCACTGTAGTACTGCCCGCTGAGGGCCGGCGCGCCCCCACCCGTGCGCCGCATGGCGCCGCTGTGGCACGCATCAATGATCGTCACGATCCGCTGGGCCTTCATCCGGTCGAGCGTATCGATGAGCACCGTGTTGTCCACCGCGCTGGCCGCCAGCGCCTCAACATCGGTGTTGCATGGCAGGATATAGCCCCGGCCCGCTTCCTCGTAGCCATGGCCCGAGAAGTAGACCAGCACCATATCCTCCGGCTCGGCGCGGCGGGCAATGCGGTTCAGGTACTTGATGATATTGATATTCGTTGGCTTATCTGGCGTGTCGTCCGTGAGCAGATAGACGGTGTCCTTGCCAAACCCGCCTCGCTGGGGATCGACGAGCACCTTGTAGACAGCCGTCACGTCTCCCACGGAATAGCGCAGAGTGGGGATGTTCTCCACATCGTCGTAACGATTGACGCCTACCAGGAGCGCCCATTTGCGCCCTACGCGCGTGGTACCCTCGGGCTGTGTGGAGGCGTGCACCACCTGCGGCGCGTCCGGCTTTGGCGAGCCGATGGTGTACGTCTTCGTCACGCGCTTCTTCGCCTTATCGGTGACCTGGATCACCAGCTTGGATTTCCCATCAGCGTTGGCCTCCGGGAAGGGGATCTGCGCGTGGAACCACATCGCCACCGGACCCTTGAGATCCGCCTTGACCAGGTCCGCCTCGTCACCAAACTCCAGCTTCGCTTCGTGATCGTTGACCGTCACCTGCTGGATTCCGGTGTCATCCGCCGCGATACCCGACACTCGCAGCTGCTTCTTGCGCACGACGACCACGAAATCGCGCGCGCCCTCCACCTCCGGCTCGAAAACGCGGAGCTCGGGAGCGGCACGATCCCTCTGGGTGCCAGGCTGCTGCACCACTTCCACGGGGCTCGGCGCCGCCGTGGTCAGCCAGCGCAACACCTGGTACATCGTATAGGCCATCTCGTAGCGTGTCAGCGCGCGGTCGGGATGGAACCGGCCATCCGGATAGGCGGAGATAAGGCCTTCCTCGCCCGCGGCCAGCGCCCAGCAGACCATCGGTGCCAGATGCGCGTCCACGTCGGTCGGCCTGGGGGCGGGCTTGACGGAGGCCGCTTTCGGCACATCCTTCAGAAGCGCGTGCAGCCACACCGCCATATCGAGCCGCGTCATCGGCTGCCGTCCGCCAAAGTGGTTCTTGCTCCCCGGAATCATCCAGAGGAGGCGCCGGATCGCGTCTCGCGAGTAGTGGCCTTCCGGAACATCCGTGTATGGGCAATCAGGCAACGGGCCGCCCGGCCCGAGGCGCACCCCGTGCCTGCCCAGGTGGCGCACCAGGTTGTCGAGGTTTTTCACGAAGTCGTAGCGGCGGAGCGTTTCGCCACCCTGGAACGAGCCATCGCCGAACAGCTCGACCAGGTTCGTCTCCGGACGGAGCAGGGCAAGAACGGCCGGGGCCGCCCAATGGTCCCCGGGCACGTCCGGGGGACGCGGCGCCGGTGCGGCGCCGGCCACTGCCATCAGGCTCATCCAGAGCATGGCCTGGAGCGCCAACCAGCGCAGGGACACTCGTTTGCTGAAGCTCATCTCTCTCCCTCGTGCAGAATCACGTGTGGCTCGGCGACGACAGGCATGGCCCGATGCGCGCCCAGGGCAGGCATGCGGCGAACGGGGCCCCGGAGAGCTGCCCTCGCCTCTCCGTAGGGTCGAACGCATGCCGTGCCCGTGCAGATCTCCCACTATGATTATCGGCGGTCGGAGCAATTCCTATAGGGCGTCTGGCATCGCAAAGGCGGCAAGACGCTGGTTGGGAGAACGAGTGAGGGAGACACCGTCTCGTATCCGGACACCCGAGGCGGGGTCGGTACCACAGATGAACGCCCGAACACCGATGGAGAGATGCGGGCACCTGGGGCTGCGCAGTCCATCCGGGATCGGGGCATGGCCCAGGCGAGACGCTCTCGCAAGACCGCGAAGTGGTCCCACAGTATAGCCCAGGGCATCCTGACCCTAGGTCTAGCGTCCAGAAAACACCTGGAACCCTGAGAGGGTTCGACAAATGCGTGGTAGCAGCACAGCCCGAGGTGCGGATACCCTGGGCTCAGTTGTGCGGTCCCTTCGGGGCAGGGCTATGGTAGAAGAGACCGGAGAGGTCTGGGCATTGGAGCCGGGAATCTCTGTGCCCCGGATCGCATTCCTTATCTCCGAAATCCCAGGAGTCTACCCCTCCGGCTTCACGACGAGGATCACGGCGCAACGGGCAAGGAACTCAGAAGTCTTGTCGGCATCGAGAATGCGCTGCGCATCGGCCTCGGAGATGGTCACGGTGGTCCCGGTTGCTTCCAGCGCCTCGATCACCAGCGGGTTGGCACCCACGCGCTCTGTCGCCGCGCGAGCAGCTTCCAGGGAGGGATAGTAGCGCGCCAGCCCGGCGCGAGTCGCCGTCTCGGGCGTGACGGACGCCGGCCCGTAGAATGGCTTCGCGTCGCCTTTCCGAAGCAGCGCCGGATGCAGGGAGGGCTTCAACTGGGTGCGAGTACAGTTGATGATCAGACCGGTAGCTACCTGGCCCGCGGAGCGCGTCTCACCAGCCGCCTCGCCCTCGGGAGTTTGGGTGCCTGCCGGCGGCATGGGGAGGGGCGACAACGCGGCGGCGATGCTGCGCGCGCCAAAGAGCGGCACCTCGACCACCACCCGGAAGCGCTCCTTGGCGGCGTTCCAGCCGAGCTCCGGATAGCCGGCCAGCCGGGTCTCGGGAGCCTCCTTCGTATGCAGCCGGCTGCTTCGAAGGAGGTCTCTCAGGCGGGAGCGCTGCTCATCCGTCAGCTGGGCATCGCCCGGCAGGAACGACGCGGCGAGCTTCTCGCAAGCGGTGAGGGCATGCCTGCGCGCCGCGTTCCGCGCTGACAGCTGCTTCCGCAGGCCCTCAACGCCCTCTCGCGGCTGGCCCTCGCCAAACAGGAAGACTCGCGCCTCGCCCCATTCAATCGTGGCCTCGGGCAATCGCTGGATCAGCCCGGCAGGAGCGCCCTCCGCGAACGCACTGGCGGGCACGCCGGCCACAACCAACAGCAGCGAGAAGCACCAACGTAGGTATCGCATCGCCCGATCCCCCTTCCTGGCACTCGACCGGCCCGGATCACGCCTCCAGTACCGGCTTCGGGGCCTGCACCCCAACTCCTCTCCCTCTTAGGACGCCTGTCACTCCCCGGGAAGTTCCAAGAAGCGAGGATCGGCCGGGTCCGGGCCGGGCGCCTCTTCGCCGCCCGAGAGGAGGCGGCGAAGAGGAACTGCTTCCGCTTGGGTGCAGGGCGCGCGGAGAGCCCCTCAGATGATCTCCAGATAGTCCCGGTCCGGCAGCGGCGGGAAGGGCGCGGGCGGCAGCGTCTGATACCAGTAGGCGACGGACGCGATGTCGTCTTGCAGGGGAAGGTAGCGCCCGCCGCTACGCCATCCGAGCGCCTGGATCGTCACCCGCAGATCCTGCTCGAAGCGAATCGGATCCATGATGTGCCAGCGGTAAAGACCAAACCGCTGCTGCGACTGGTAGAGGCCGTCCGGACGGATCACCTGGGGCAGTCCGGAATAGGGCGTGGTGAACTCCTGATACTGGCGCGTCTCGCGGTTCTCGAAGTTGTAGGAGCCGCAGAAGTAGTCCTCGGTGCCGGTGCCGCAGATCGTCGGGTACTCATCGCCATCGAGGTAGAACTTGATCTCGCCCTCGCCCCACCAGCCGGTGTTGTTCACCCCCCACGCCATGTAGGTGCCCACATAGTGGCCTCGGCCCTTCACTCCGTCCAGAATGGTGTAGACCTGCTTATAGGGAAGCGGGTTGACGCGCCGGAACTGCGCGTGGAAGTAGGCGGCGTCGTCGGGCACCTCGGTGAGCGTGTAGTCGATCTGGTAGTAGAGGGTCATCGCCTCGTCACCGAGGTTGGTCATCGTCATCCGGCAGCGCTTGCGGAACGGCATCTCCCAGTAGCAGTTGAAGCCACTGCCGGGATTGACGCACACGGCGAGCGAGGAGACCTGGGCGAACTTCCCCCATCCGCACGCGAAGAAATCGCCCACGGGGCACTCGACCGACGGGACCTCGCAGTCGTCCCAGTAGATCCGGAAGATGCTGAAGCGCCAGGGCCCCGTCGGTGTCATCCAGATATGCTGGATGGCGCCCGGCTCGCGGATATCCGCCAGCGTGAAGGTCTCTCCCGGGCTGATTCGCACCGAGGGCGAGATCTTCCAGCCCGGACCCAGGTCGCGAGCCTTGTCGGCGCCGGTTCCCTCCGTCGCCATGCCGCCCCTCCCCTTCTCGCCCGTGAAGTTCTCCGGGCTGATCGAGCGCGACCTGGCGCTGGAGAGGCGCGCAAGGTTGCCCAAGTGCATTCCCAGTCCATTGAAGCCTGCCATGGTATGCTCCTCCGTGAGATGGGCCAGTGAACGCCCGTCCGCCAGGTTCCAGGGCGCCCGGGGATGGGGCCCGGCAACAGCCGCCGCGATCCTCAATGCCCAGTCATCGCCCCTCTGGCGCTTTGCGATGCGCCCTCCGGCCGGGGCGTTTGGCTCACACGGCCGGCCTACAGGCGCCTGTTTCTCCCCCTTTTCGCGGGTCCCGGGCGCGCTCCTCCCCCCTGAAGGCTGGCGCGCTTCGCTGGACCGACCGGCGGTCACTCACTCCTGTTTCCTGTTGCGCTCTCCATCGACGTATGATAGAATACGGATGAAGAGATAAGGCTCCCCAGAGAGGAGCCGACGTAGCGCTGCCTCGTATGCTTCATTGCCGGGCGGCTCGCTACCGGCGAAAGGATAGCACCTGTGAAAGAACGGAACCGTGGTTTCACACTGATCGAGCTGCTCGTGGTAATAGCGATCATAGCTATTCTTGCAGCAATCCTCTTCCCCGTCTTCGCGCGAGCGCGGGAGAATGCCCGTAAGGCGAACTGCCAATCCAACATGAAGCAGCTCGGCCTGGCGATCCTTCAATACGCGCAGGATCATGATGAGACGCTGCCGATGTACGCGCCGGCAGATTACAAGTACAACTGGGACAACGCGATCGAGCCCTATCTGAAGAACAGCGGCGTGCTACGCTGCCCGAGCGCGACCGGCACTGGCACGCGCTATGGCGTCAGCTACCCCCACATCTCAACAACAAGCAAGGGGGCTTCACTCGCCCAGATCACCCGGAGTTCCGAAGTGGCCATGCTGTTCGAGACGCAGTATGATGACGGCAGGGTCTTGAAGCTCGCCTACTGTCCTAGCCCTAGCTGCTACCCCCTGCCCGCCTTCGCGGATCGCACGCTCAACGGTTTCCCGTTGACACCCCGACACAGCGAGGGGTGCAACGTCCTCTACTGCGATGGCCACGTGAAGTGGGTGCGGCAAGAGACGCTCTACAGCAACCCCAACGACATTTTCGGGCACTCCTCTCGCTAGGCAGGTGGCGCGCAAGGCCGTCGCTTTCGCCCAACCACGGTAGCGCGGCGTCCGATGTCGCGCGCCGAGAGCGGAGGGTGCTGAGACCTTCCGCCGCTTGCATACTCTAGATCGCGCGGCAGTCAAGGAACAGGCCGGGGTCAATCGTCCGGCCTGTTCCCGCCCTTAACCCGGGCCGGGCCCCCTGCCACGCGCCTGCCAGGATGACAGCGTCGGGCCCACAAGAGTTCACATACCTTACAGAATTGCCTCTCTGCCGGCGGCCGTATCCCGAGCCCCTATTTCAGACTCGGCAGTTGTGCATGATCCGAACGCCGATGTACCCGCGGCGGCCTTTGATGGAGATGGTGGCGTGATTCGAGAACCCCTAGTCCCGCTTTTCGACCTCGTCCTCTGCGTGTCGGACGCCGTTGACCTGGTGAGCCCGAACGTTGCCCAGCACCACAAGCAAGTCGCCTACATCGCGCAGGCGATCGCCCACGAAATGGGCGTCACGCACGGCACCCGGCACGAGATCGTACTCGCCGGCATGTTGCACGACATCGGCGCGCTCTCGCTTAAGGAGAGGCTGGACCTCCTCCAGTTCGAAACCCAGAATCCCCACCGGCATGCCGAGATCGCCAGCCGGTTGCTCTTCTCGTTTCCACGTCTGCGCAAGGCGGGTGAGCTGGTGCGGTTCCACCATCTCCCCTGGGACGAGGGGCGCGGTGAGGAGTTCCATGGACTCCCTGTGCCCCTGGAGAGCCACATCATCCACCTCGCCGACCGCGTCGCCGTCTCCATCGACCGGAGGCAAGGCATTCTGGTCCAGGCGCCCAACATCTGCAAGCGGATCGCGGCTCAGAGGGGGAGGCTCTTCTCGCCTGCGGTCGTCGATGCATTCCTCGCAGCAGCGGAGCGCGAGTGCTTCTGGCTTGATGCCACATCCCCTTCTCTCACCCCCGCGCTCCGAGAGACCGTGGCCATGGATAGTATCGAGCTGGGCCCCGACGAGATTCTCGCGGCGACCAACCTTTTCCGACAGATCATCGACTTCCGCAGTCGCTTCACCGCCCGCCACTCCGCCGGGGTCGCCGCCGTGGCCGAAGCCCTCGCCGCGCTCTTCGGCTTTTCCGCCCGCGAACTCCGGCTGATGCGCGTCGCCGGCTACCTGCACGACCTGGGGAAGCTGGCGGTACCCGCGGAGATCCTCGAGAAGCCGGGCCGGCTCACCGACGAGGAGTATAGCATCATGCGGGCACACACGTTCCACACCTACTACACCTACCGGACGCTACGGAGCGTGCATGGCATGGCGGTCGTGAGCGCCTGGGCCGCCTTCCATCACGAGCGCCTCGACGGTAGCGGCTACCCCTTCCACCTGAAGGCCGCCGATTTGCCGCTGGGCTCGCGGATCATGGCGGTCGCGGACACGTTCACCGCACTCACGGAAGACCGGCCCTATCGCAATGGGATGGATGTCGACCGTGCGTTCTCCATCCTCATGGAGATGGCAGAGAAGCGGGCGCTCGACCGGGAGATCGTGGAGCTGGCGCGCGGGCACCTGGGCAAGATCAACGATGCCCGCGCGACAGCACAAGCAGATGCAACGGAGGAGTACCGGCGCCTCTTCGCGGAGCTCGACACGGCGCCGTCACCATAGCGGAGCTACCGCACGTCCCAGGCGAAGAGGTGCGCCTGCGGGGCACCCCAGGTTGCCTCCGGGATGAAACGGATGGCGGAAGTGGTGACGTTCACGGGCACGCGCACCAGGCGCTGATGGCTTTCCTCCACCCGCGTGGCCAGCGTCCACTCGCCACTCTCGTTTCGCACCTCGATGCGGAAGGTGCGAACGAGCGTCTCGGGCACCCGATGGGGCTCCAGGTCGCGCGGGAAGCAGGAGGGCATGTTCAAACGGCGCCGGTTGAGGTCGCTATCGAAGACGAAGCGGCACTCCTTCACTTCTCGTGGACCATCGAAAGCGTACTCCACCCACGACCCGAGGCTCCCCGTCCAGCCGTTGTCTGCGTCGCCGATGGGGCGATCCAGGCCGTTGCGCAGCGGCTCGGGGTCTCCTTCAGAAGCCGTGAGCCGGGCGGTTCGGGTGAGCTCGGGCACCTCGCGGGTGTTCCAGGGGAGGTAGGCATCATCCTCCATCAGCCTCTGCTGGAGCTCGCGGATGCACTCGTGGTAGACGCCGCGCGGAGTGAGCCCCGCATCCACCGCGAGGGCCGCGGCCGTGCCCACCGCCTGGCCAAGCGTGGCACAGGTGGCCATGACGCGCGTCGTGCTCATCGCCACGTGCGTGGTGCTGATGTTGCGCCCGGCAAAGAGGAGGTTCTCTATGTTGCGCGAGTAGAGCGCCCGGTAGGGGATACCGAAAGGCGAGGGCGCCGGGATGGCTTCATTCGGGAATCCAGGGTGGCGTATCCCGGCGGGGTGGTGATCATCGAACGGCCAGCCACCGTAGGCCACCACGTCATCAAATCGACCCTCGGCATTCACGTCGCTCTGCGTCAGGATGTGGTCACCCACGTAACGCCGGCTCTCACGCTTGCCGGGGAGGAAGCCCACCCAATCGAGGATCCAGTTCTCCGCGCCGTGATCGCCGTGGTTCTTGATATGGTCCCACACGCCGTAGGCGACCTTCAGGAGCTCGTCGCGGAGCATTTCGGTGTCGTGAATCGAGTCGAAATCGCCGCCGAGCTCCATCCACCAGAAGTTCGAGGTGCGGATCCCGTGGCCGCGGTGCGGCAAGTCGTCATCGCTGAGGTACTTGTTCGCCCATGCGGGGGGGATAAACGGCTGCGGCGATTCGGTCTCGCGCGCCTGGATCAGGCAGCTCATCCCCATCGTCTTGCGGTCGGCCGCCTCTGGGGCCATCTGCTCGCCAAACTCCGAAGCAGCCTCGCGGCCAACGCGGAACTCGGCGCCCGAGAGCGGGGCGAGGATGCTATCCCCGGAGCAATCGGCGAAAAGTGTGGCCTCCACCGTGTGCCACGTCTCGGCGGTGCCCTGCCAGCCACGCACCCAGCGGATCCGCGAGCCGTCCATTCCCAGGTCGGTGCACGAGCAGTTCAGGAGAAGCGTCAGGTTCGGCTGGAAGCGCACCTTCTCATACAGGATAGCATCCCAGATCGCGTAGCTGACCGAGGTGTTCCGATAGAGATTCTCGAGCTGGATCTCCTCCACAATGCCGGTCTCCCGGTTGTTCGGCCCGCGGGCGCCACAGATCCACATGCGAATCTCGGAAGAGGCATTCCCTCCCAGCACCGGGCGGTCGTGCATCAAGACCACCTTCGCGCCATGGCGCGCTGCGGCAATCGCCGCGCACATGCCGGCCAACCCACCCCCTACCACGCAAAAATCAGCTCGATGAGTGATCCTCTTCATCAGAAAAACCTCCACGTGGCGGCACCATCAGCCGCTCCTCACCTCCAATTGGCGATCCCCGACCGCTTCTCCTGCGCTGACCACCAGCCTATCGAGAGCTCGGCGTGAGCCCACTACCTCGCGGCCCCCGCGGGCTTCCACTCCACCTCCAGGCTGGCTTCCATGCCGGTGGCAGGAACAAGACCATCCCGGGCCACAGTCCACGCCCCGCCCGGCTTCCGGTAGCGCACGCTCCCGTTCAGGCGCACATCGACGCTCGAAACGAGCCGCCACGTGCCAGCCTCGGTGCGCGAGAGCCAGACCGCCGTGGGGATTGAGTAGGTATCACCCACCGAGAGATCGTAGTAATAGACCACGCTGCCGGCCTCGAAGCGCGAGGAAATCAAGCGCCGTGCCCGTGGCTACGCCAGC
>ERZ795060.1617-NODE-1617-length-25770-cov-4.188100_pt1 | contig 25770 bp, 18 predicted proteins | sample MGYA00375144_ERZ795060 | MGnify/ENA primary metagenome ERZ795060 (study PRJEB30189, sample SAMN05720157) | activated sludge metagenome | isolation source: anaerobic digester from wastewater treatment plant | place: Japan | collected 2015-05-15 ...
GGCGGCTGCAACATCAACAGCAAAAATCTCCTGGTCGAGCGAAAGGCGCGGTTTCCCTGGAGGGTACACAGGGGCGCCGGCGTGACATGCCGCCTTCCGCGCTCGACGGGAAAGGCGAGCCTGCCGCCCGGACAAGACGGGTCCAGGCAGGGCTGACGGTTCGCTTCTTCGGGCGTCTCGCGCTGGCGACGTCAACGGGTCGCGTGGGAGCCTCGCGATCGAGACGGCCTTACCCCCATGACGCCTCCCCAGGCCATGGGCTGCGCTGCCTATGCCGCCCGGTGACCCCGGGAGGACCCGGGAAGGACCCGGCGGCGGCCTACGGATGGGGCTTGCTCACTCCCATGATTGAAACATGGTGCTCACATCGACATGCGGCAGGGTACATTGTGAACGAGGTGAACAAGGGGACATTCCTCACGAGTCTTGACACGAGGTGACCTGCGGGTTGATTCTCGAGCGCCGGGTCATATAATATAAAGGTCTTGGAAGCACGGGGTCGTCGAATGAGAGGACACACGTGGGGGGCATATGAGTGAGAAGAGATTCACAACGCTGGAAACCATGGTGGCCTATCATGAGGACACGCTTCAGAAGCTCAATGACGTCGTCTACAAGCAGCAGGTCATGATCGACAAGCTCCAGGACAAGCTTGAAGCGCTCACCAGGCTCGTCCTCGGGGAGGAAAGGCCTGTTGTGGACGAGGCGGAGAAGTGAGATCCGACGCGTCTTCGCCCTTGTTCTGAAGGACTTGCCACAGGGCGTGGAAGGCCTGATTCGTGCGAGTCTTCTTGTTGCAGGGCCTGGTGCAATCTCGTGTGTGCGCCTGAAGCGTCTACGGCCTTGTTTTCATGCGGGTAGAGGGGCCTGTGGGCTGAAAGAGCGGTGACCGGCGTACAGAGGGCGCGCCTGACGGTGCGCCTGGGGAGATGTCCATGGGCCCATGCGGCAGGCGAGCCTGCCGAGCCCGAACCCTCACAGTGCGCCTGCAAGTATGTCCATGAGCTCGTCCTCGGACAGGACGACCGGGTTTCCCCTCATGCTGCTCGAGCGCAGCGCCCTTGCCACGATGGGTTCAAAGCCTGCCTTGTCTACGCCAAGCTCGGACAGGCTCGGCGCCTCGAGCTCGCGGCAAAGCCGCTTGATCCATCGGACGAGGTCCGCGGGGTCCTCCTGGCTGTCTCCCGTGAGTATCCGGGATGCCTCCGTGTACTTGTCGATCGCCCGAGAAGGCTCGCCCGGCCTGCAGAGGGAAAGGATGTTCGCTTCCACCACGCCAGCAAGGAGCGACGCGCAGACGAAACCGTGGGGTGCCCGGTACAGTCCGCCGATGGCGGCGGCCAGGCCGTGCACCGCACCCAGCCCCGCATTCGCCAGCGCCATGCCGCTCAAGAGGCTCGCGAGCGACATGTCGGCACGAGGCTCGATGGCGTCCCCGGTACGATAGGCCGCAAGGAGCGATCCGGCTGCCCTCGAGAGACCTTCCCTGCACAGGCAGTCCGTCATGGGGTTCGATGCCCTCGAGACAAATGCCTCGAGCAGTTGGGTCAGTGCGTCCAGGCCGGTGCACGCGGTCAGACGCGGCGGCAGAGACAGGGTAAGGGCTGGGTCCACGAGAACCAGGGCGGGAAGGAGCATGATCGACCTCAGGCTCACCTTCACGCCGTGTTCCTTGGAGATGAGCACCGCGTTCTTCGTGGCCTCGCTGCCGGTCCCGGCGGTGGTCGGCACGGCGATGAGGGGCGCGCAGGGGTTCGCCAAGGGCCGGGCCTTCCCCACGACCTCCAGGTAGTCCTCGAGATCGCCGGGGTTTGTCAGCATGGCCGAGACGGCCTTGCCCGTATCGATCGCGCTGCCCCCGCCGATGGATACGACGAGGTCGCACTCTGCCTGCCTCGCCTCGAGGACGCCCCGTCTCACGTCATCGGTGGTCGGCTCACGCTCCACCCTGAAGACACGGCCCAGGATCCCCGACGAGCCCAGCTCCTCGACAAGGCCGTGAAGACGCTCGGGGGAGCTGCCGGTCACGAGGATACACCGCGACCCCATTTCCTTGGCCAGAGACGGGAGGTCGCCCGAGCACCCGTTCCCGAAGACGATCCTTCCCGGCAAGACGAACTCGAAACGCACGGTCTCAAACCTCAATGGTCTTCTTCGGGGGGGAAGACCTTGACGTACTGAGAACTCGACCTCGGCTCTGCCATCATGTGCTCGACCGCAGAGCGCCAGGCCTTGTAGTGGGGTGTCTCCTTGTGCCTTGCCGGGTCCTGCTCCGTGCGGTAAACCTCGACGAGCAGGAAGGCGGCGGGGTCCAAGGCGTGCCTGAGGATGTCGAACCTCAGGACCCCCGGCTCAAGCAGGCTGTTCTCGGCGTTCTTCTTGGTTTCTTCCACGAAGGCATCCACGAACTCGGGCTTGACTCGCACCTGGACCATGATCGTGACCATCGATCACCCCCGTTGACAGAGGATCGTCCCCCGCTGCCCAAGAAACCTCGAGGCGTTTCTGCTGGACGGCAGGATCGCCGGAGCAGGGGAGCGCTTCTTGGCGCCTCACGAGTACACACAGCACGTACACCACAATGGGGACTCGAGGCAAGCGGGAGGGGCTTGAGCGATGCGGCGGCCCCTTAAGATGCGTTCCCTGGGACAAAGATGGGGTGTATCCATAAAGGGGGGAGTCCGAAGAGACGACATGCCCGGGAGGCGGGGCCGACTCTCCATCAAAGGGACTGGCTGCTCATCGTGCACTGCCGTCCATGGTCATGACGTGTTTTTTGTTGACAAGAGGCGACAGGTGATGTGTAATTGGTCCGACCACCCGACCAATTAAGCCATGGCACGGTACATGACCATACCAGGAAAGAAGGAGGCGTCGCAGCTCCAGAGGACCAGGCTGTTCGAGAGGGTTGCGGCGATCCTCCTGAAGCGCATTCTCAAGGGGGGGTATGCGGTGGGCCTCCGCCTGCCGACGGAGAGGGAACTCGCCACCTCTTTCGACGTGAACAGGTCCACCGTGAGGGAAGCCCTCAAGAGGCTTGAGTCTCTGGGCGTCATAGAGATCAGGCACGGCGACGGGGTCTACGTGAAGGACTACATGGAAAGCCCCAGCCTTGATCTCATCTGGGCCATGTTCTACCTGGACGACCGCCTGGACGCCGACATCCTCATGACCCTGCTCGAGATCAGGCGCATCCTCGTGCCGGAAATGGCCGCGCTTGCAGCCATGAGGAGGGATGTGTCCCACGTGAAGACCCTCGAGGAGGTCGCATCGAATCACCAGGGAGTGAGCGTCCTCGAGAGGGACATGCTCGTGCACAGGGTCATAGCGAGGGCGAGCGCCAACACCCTCTACCAGGTGCTGATCAACTTTTTCGACAGGTTCTTCCTCGAGTTCGGACACCTCTACTTCGACGACGAGGCGAACGCGGCGAGGTCGGTGAGGTTCCACCGGGAGATCTACGAGGCCGTCAGGGACGCGGACCCTGATCGGGCGCGCACCGTCATGCGGGAGGTGCTCGACTATGCAGAGCGTGCCATAAGCCGGAAGCTCGAGTATTTCGGCGGGACGGATCCAGGGGTGAAGATACGCATGGGAGAGAAAGATGCCGGAACAGCTAGGGATTGAGGACGCCGTGGACCTCGATGCCGGCACGGCGCGAAGACCGCGGGAGACCGGCATGGTCGCTGAGATTCGCGTCCTTGCTTGAAGCGGAGGCCCTCGAAGAAGAAAAGGAAGGGATGACATGAAGAGATTCATAGAAGAGCCCATACCGTCGGCGTACGACATCGTCGTCGCAGGCGGGGGCATCACGGGTGCGGCGGTCGCGTACGAGGCCGCATGCAGGGGGTTCAGGACCGCCCTCGTGGAAAAGAAGGACTTTGCATGGGCGACCTCCTCGGCCACGTCGAAGCTCATACACGGGGGGTTGCGCTACCTTGCGAACGCCGAGTTCGGCCTCGTGAGGGAGTCGCTGAAGGAGCGGAGCGTACTCCAGAACATCGCGCCGAACCTCGTTCACCCCATCCCCATGATGATGATCCACGACAACGTGTGCCCGAAGAACAAGCCCTTCGAGATAGCTGTGGGGCTCATGCTGTACGATCTCCTCGCCTATGACAGGAACAAGACCTGGGACCCGGTCAAGAAGATCCCCCAGCACCGGAGGATGACGGCCGAAGAAGCCCTGGTCCTGGAACCCGGGATCTTCGCGAGGGGGCTCAAGGGCGCATCGGTCTTCTACGACTGCGCGAACGCCTTTCCCGAACGCCTGACGCTCGCCTTCATCAAGTCCGCGCACGTTCACGGCGCCCATGTCGCGAACTACGCAGAGGTGGCGTCCTTCATGAAGGAAGGCCCTCGAGTAACCGGCGTGGTGGTGAAGGACCTCCTGCATGCAAGGACCGTCGAGATACCCGCCCGGCTCGTCATCAACTGCACCGGGCCATGGGCGGACATCACCCTGGGGAAGGCGTCCAGCTCGGTGGCGGCCGCGCCGCTGACCCGCTCGGAGGGCATACACATCGTGACGAGGAGGCGTGTGAACACCCACGTGGTGAGTTACATGACCGCAGGCGGCAGGCATTTCTTCATGATCCCCTGGAGAAACCACACCCTCATCGGGACCACTGACGAACCGTACACGGGCTCGCCCGACGACTACCGGGTGACGGCCTCCAGCATCAAGGGGCTCATAGACGAGGTCAACGAAACCGTCGGCGCAGAGGTGGTGGACGTCGACGACGTCCTGTACGCCTACGGAGGCCTGAGGCCCCTGGTCGAGGACGTCTCGGCGGACACCTACGGCGCCTCCCGAAGGTACGAGATCCAGGACAACGCCAAGGACGGCATAGACGGGCTGGTCACCGTCGAGGGCGGAAAGTTCACCACGAGCAGGATGCTTGCGGAAAAGACCATCGACATCGCGGAAACAAAGCTCGAGAAGAGACACACCCCCTCGACGACCGCCAAGAGGTATCTCTGGGGGTGCCAGATCCCCGACATGCGCACGTTCGGCCTCGATGTCTTCAAGAAGAACAGGGACTTCGACAGCGACACCCTCGAGTACCTCGTGAGGAACTACGGCACCGAGACCGAGGCCGTGCTCGAGCTGGCGAGGAACGATCCCGATCTCAGGGAGAGGATGGACAAAGACGGCGAGATCGCTGCACAGGTGGTCTACGCCATGAGAAACGAGATGGCGCGAAGCCTCGAGGACATCGTGCTCAGGCGCACTGGGATCGCATCCCTCGGCGATCCGGGAAGGGACGCCCTCCGCTCTGCTGCGGACATAGCCGCGACCGAGCTCGGCTGGGACGGCGAGAGGAAGGAAAGGGAGATCTCAGAGGTGCTCAGAGTTCTCGCGGTGCCTGGAAGGTGAATGACGTGGACGGTACATCACTGGATGCCTTCCCCAGGGTGATGTCCGCACATGGCCCGGTGCAGTTGATGACGAGCCGGGCAGGTAGCTCGGCGGTCCGTGCATGGGGGAGGTCCTTTCCCACCACGCCGGTCATGTGCCGGCCTACCTTCATGAAGGACACCACCTCAAAGGGGAAACCCTTGGGCGCCGGGAAGGAAAAGGCCTGGATGCGCCCGGGAGTCCTCCTGCGTTCGAGGATCCCCGTTGATTTCCAGGATAAAGGAGGGCCGTTGAGAGGAAACGGCCACCATCGTCCTAAAAGAGCGACGCCCGTGGCGAGAGGCGCGCTCGAGTATGCATGAGGAGACGTGAACATGCTGAAACCGAGAAAGGTTCCGAAGTGGTCGGAGTACGCGCCGCCCAGGGGGACATGGCGTTCCGTGTTCAAGTACGGGAGCCCCTACGAGTTCAAGCACCCGTCTCTTCGGTGGGTGGAGATGATCAAGCGGGAATTCGGCATGAAGGACGAGGACTTCATGTCGAGAAAGGACGAGGGCCTCGGTGAGGTCACCCTCGAGAGGCCGGTCGCCCTGGACCCCGTGCACAGGGAACGCATCGAGTCGATCGTCGGCAGGCGCAACGTCGCGGCGGATGCGTACAGCAGGGTCAAGTATGCCGCCGGCAAGACCACCGAGGAGATCATGGAACTGAGGAAGGGGGTCGTGCGCGCATGCGCCGACCTCGTCGTGCACCCCCGGTCGAAGCAGGACGTCAAGGAGATCGTTCGTTACTGCAGCGAGCACAGGATACCCCTGTCTACCTACGGCGGGGGCACCTCCGTGACACGAGGGCTCGGCCCGGAGGAGGGTGGGGTGGTCCTGGTGCTCTCCACGCACATGAACAAGGTGCTCGGGGTGAGCGAGCTCAACCAGACGGCAAGGGTACAGGCCGGCATCCTCGGCCCGGCCCTCGAGGAGGCGCTGCGCAGGGCCCCGGAACTCTACCACACGTCCCACCGCTACACGTGCGGGCACTTCCCGCAGTCCTTCGAGTACTCGTCGGTAGGTGGCTGGATCGTGACGCTCGGGTCGGGACAGGCGTCTTCCTACTACGGCGATGCATACCACCTGGTGCTCGGCCAGGAGTACGTCACACCCGCCGGCACCTTCGTGACGAGGGACTTCCCGGCCGAGGCCTCGGGCCCGAAGATCAACGACATCTTCAAGGGCAGCGAGGGTGCGTTCGGCGTGCTCGTGGAAGCGACCCTGAGGATCTTCAGGTACATGCCCGAGAACACGAGAAGATTCAGCTTCATGTTCCCGAGCTGGGAGGCCGGGCTCGACGCCTGCCGCGAGATAAGCCAGGGCGAGTTCGGGATGCCGGCGATATTCAGGATCTCCGACCCGGAGGAGACGGACCGGGGGCTGAAACTCTACGGCATGCCGTCGTTCGTGGACTCCCTACTCAGGAGGCGGGGCATGAGGCCGATGGAGCGCTGCCTGTTCATAGGCACCTCCGAGGGGCAGAGGGACTTCGCCAGGAACGTCGAGCGCCAGGTGAAGCGGATCTGCTCATCGTACGGCGCCGTGAGCCTCACCGGGTACGCGGCGAAGAAGTGGGAGCATACGCGCTTCAAGGAGCCCTACATGCGCGAGGATCTCATGGATTTCGGCGTTCTCATAGACACGCTCGAGACCTCGGTGACCTGGGAAAACATCAAGAAGGTGCACAACGAGGTGAGGCGGTACATCACGTCCAGGCCGAAGACCATGTGCATGGCCCACGCCTCGCACTTCTACCCACAGGGGACCAACCTCTACTTCATCTTCCTCGCGAGGATGGACGACATCGAGGAGTACCGTGAGTTCCACAGGGGGATCGTGGACGCCATCGTGGCCGCAGGCGGGTCCGTAAGCCACCACCATGGTGTGGGCAGGCTCTTCAGGCCATGGCTCAGGTCCTACCTGGGGGAAGGACAGCTCCAGGTGTTCAGGACGCTGAAGAGGCACTTCGACCCCGCCTGGATACTGAACAGGGGCGTCCTCGTGGACGAGGGCTGAGGCAGGCTGGATCGCCGCTTTCGTGCGAACCCCGTTCGTGCTTCTCCGGGCTCGTCTATGCCGCTGCGGCCTGTGACCGGCCCCATCCCCGAGAGGTCTATCGGCTCGATGCGTGAAGGTGCGGCGAGGATGCTTTTGTCTTGACGCGGACGCGTGAGATCCCATAGATTTCCAACGACTCATAGGCGGCCCGAGAGGTGTCAACCAGGCGGACCGCCGCTGACTCGACGTATGTAGTGAGAGGTCCGACCGTATGTACGAATTTCACGTCTCCCGGGCGGCGAGAGACCTGTACCGCTTCGATGAAACCATCTATGCCCTGACGGGCAACGTCCTCATACAGAACCCGAGGGCTGCACGGGAGTTCGCGGACAAGATGAACCGGGTCAGGAACGTACCCGCGCATCCCGACAGGGCGGTGAAGGCCTCGGACATCGACGCCATGGGGCTCATAGACGAGGTTCTCCACTACATGATCGGGCTCTACAGGTCCCAGGTGAACCCGAACCTCCTGAACGACTCCTACGAGTACGCAAGGCAAAAGGGGCTCGACGTCGAAAACACCCTGATCGAGTTCCTCAGGCAGTTCCCGCCCAGGGACGTCTACCGCGGCCTCTTGAGAGAAGAGGAATACTATGCGCAGGACAGCACGGGCCAGCCCAACAGGCTGACGACGCTCGAGGAAATGCTCCTGCTCTACATAACGAACTCCAACCCGGCGGTGGAGCGCTATCTCGAGCTCTTCGACGACAGCATCCTCGAGGAGCGGACCCACTACCCCCACGTGATAGCCTCTCTCGACGAGCTCTTCAGGACGATGCCGCCCTTCGGGCCCTACGGCCAGACCCTGCTCGACCTCCTCATGTCGCCGATCAGGGCCGCACCGCACTCCCTGTACGGGCAGCTCGAGTACATCCGCACCCACTGGGGCCACCTCCTCGGCGGGCTCTACGCCAGGCTGCTCGTCACCCTTGACTTCATAAAGGAAGAGACCAAGCCAAGGTTCTTCGGCAAGGGTGAGGCGCCTGTCCCTGTGTTCACCCAGAGGGATTACGAAGACATGGAACGCTTCAGCCCCGACCTCGACTGGATGCCCAGCCTCGTCCTCATGGCCAAGAGCGTCTACGTATGGTTGTACCAGCTCTCGCGCAAGTACGGCAGGCACATCTGGCGGCTCGACCAGATACCCGACGAGGAGTTGGACACCCTGGCCGCGTGGGGGTTCACGGGTCTCTGGCTCATCGGCATCTGGGAGAGGAGCCCGGCATCCCGCACCATCAAGCGGCTGACCGGCAACCCCGAGGCCGAGTCTTCCGCCTATTCCATCTTCGAGTACAAGATAGCTTCCGACCTCGGCGGCGACGAGGCGTTCGAGAATCTCAAGGCCAGGGCCTTCGCCAGGGGTATCAGGATGGCCACTGACATGGTGCCCAATCACATGGGCATCTATTCGCGCTGGGTCCTTGAGCACCCGGACTGGTTCATCCAGCTCGATTACCCGCCGTTCCCTTCCTACCGGTTCACGGGCGTGAACCTCTCGCAGGACGAGCGCTACGAGATCCAGATCGAGGACGGGTACTGGAACAGGACGGACGCGGCGGTCGTGTTCAGGTGGCACGACAGGCACACCGGGCGAACGCGGTACATCTACCACGGCAACGACGGCACGAGCATGCCGTGGAACGATACCGCCCAGCTCGATTTCCTCAAGGAAGAGGTTCGCCGATCGGTCATCGACCAGACCATCGCCATAGCCAGGCGTTTCCCCATCATCAGGTTCGATGCGGCCATGACGCTCGCCAAGAGGCATTTCCAGAGGCTGTGGTATCCCGTGCCGGGCTACGGGGGGGACATCCCCTCGCGATCGGGCCACAGCGTGCCCCCCGAGGAATTCGAACGGCTCTTCCCCGTGGAATTCTGGCGGGAGCTCGTGGATCGGGTGGCGCAGGAGGCCCCGGACACGCTGCTGCTCGCCGAGGCGTTCTGGCTCATGGAAGGCTACTTCGTGAGGAGCCTCGGCATGCACCGCGTCTACAACAGCGCGTTCATGAACATGTTGAAGGCCGAGGAGAACAGCAAGTACAGGGATGTCATGAAGAACGTGCTGCGCTTCAACCCGGAGATCCTGAGGCGGTTCGTCAACTTCATGAACAACCCGGACGAGGAACCTGCGGCGGTCTGCTTCGGAAAGGGCGACAAGTACTTCGGCGTGGCCACCCTCATGGCCACCATGCCGGGCCTGCCCATGTTCGGCCACGGACAGGTCGAGGGCTTCGCCGAGAAGTACGGGATGGAGTACCGGCGCTCGTACTGGGACGAGCCCGTGGACGGAGACCTCCTCGGGAGGCACGAACGGGAGATCTTTCCCCTCCTCAAGAGGCGCAGGCTGTTCTCCGGCGTGGAGAACTTCGTGCTCTACGACTGTCGGATGCACGACGGCCACGTGAACGAGGACGTGTTCGCCTATTCCAACAGGCTCGGGGACGAACGCGTGCTGGTGATCTACAACAACCGGTTCAGCGAGGCCTCGGGAACCCTGTCGCGCTCCGTGGGCATGAACGTCGGCGATGCGTCGAGGCGCTCCATCGTCCAGAAGAGCCTCTCGGAGGGCCTGGGTCTCAAGGCCGACGAGGACCTGTTCTACATCTTCAGGGACGAGAAGTCGGGGCTCGAGTACGTGAGGAACGGTGCAGACCTCGCCCGCAACGGGCTCAGGATACACCTCGGGGCGTACAAGTGCCACGTCTTCACGTCGTTTCGCGAGGTCAGAGACGTCGAAGCCCGTTGGAAGCGCGTCGAGCAGCGGCTCGCAGGCGCTGGTCACCCGGACGTGTGGGCCCTGTACAGGGAGATCTCTGTGGAGAAGGTCCTCGTCCCGTTCAGGACCCTGATCGCGCCCGAGGACTTGAGGGCCCTCGTCAAGGAGGGCAGGGCCCTGGGTACGGTGCCGCCGTCGTTTTCCTCCTCGCTGCGATCCTTCTTCGAGACCGCCTGCGCGTTCGCGCAGATCGAGGGCGAGGCCGTGCCATCGGCGGATCGCGCATGCCTTCTCCTGGACGCCCTCTTCACCGTGGACAGGCTCAGGCACAAGCGCCTTGCGCTTCGAGACGAGCGGGTCCGGTCCTTTTTCTCCATGCTGGAACCCACGCCCAGGGAGGATCTCGAGGGCTGGAGGATCCCTCTCCTGTGGTCGGTGATGGTGCCCGTCGCGGCCCTGTCACAGGCGGCTCCCGCTCGTGACAACCCGTCTTCGTACATCGACGAGTGGATGCTCGGCGTGGGCGCACAGAGGGCCATGGAGTCGCTCGGTGCCGAGGCGTCTGCAGCCCGACGTGAAGCGGCCGTGGTGACCGTCCTGGCCAAACACCACGAGCTCATGGTCCCGGGCAGGGTCTCCTTCATGCTCAGGGAGATGCTCCTCGATGCCGACGTGAGGGACCTGTTGGGGGTCAACCACTTCGGGGGCACGTGGTGGTTCAACAGGGAGGCGATGAACGAGTTCCTCGGGTGGGCATCCCTGTGTACGGCGCTGGTGGCGCTCGCTGGCGGGAGCTTCGACGACAGGAAGGCCCTCGAGATCGTCTGCGAGGTGTGCGAAGGGTTCGACGAGCTCTCTTTCAAGGTGGACGAGTCCAGGTACGAGATCGAGCGCCTGGCGTCACTGCTCGAGGCTGCGGCATGAGGCAAGGGTCTCGTGCGGGCCGATCGGACGAAGGTGGGCAAGGGTCCCCACTGGGGATGGGGTTTTCGTGGAGGATGAGAGATGGGGAAGCTCTTCGGCACGGACGGGATACGGGGCGTCGCCAACGTGGAGCCCATGACCGCGGAGACCGCCCTCAAGGTCGGCAAGGCCATCGCGCTCATGTGTTCCAGGCAGGACCATACCCCTCGCATTCTCATCGGGAGGGACACGAGGCAGTCAGGGACGATGTTCGAGAGCGCGATCGCGGCCGGGGTGTGCTCGATGGGGGCGGACGCGCTGCTGGCCGGTGTCATGACCACGCCGGGGGTGGCCTTCCTCACGACGAGCATGCGTGCGGACGCGGGGATCGTGATCTCGGCTTCCCACAACCCGTACATGGACAACGGCATCAAGATCTTCTCGAAGGACGGGTTCAAGATCGCCGACGCCATGGAAGAGGAGCTGGAGAGGCTCGTCCTGTCAGGGGATCCCCTGCCGCACCCGTCCCCTTCCCTGAGGGTGGGGCTCGCCTCCCGTATCGACGACGCCCCGGGCCGATACATCGTCTTCATCAAGAAGTCTTTCCCCGAGGAGTACTCGCTGGAGGGCATGAAGGTGGTGCTCGACTGTGCCAACGGCGCGGCGTACCGTATAGCGCCCGAGGTCTTCTCGGAGCTCGGCGCAAAGGTGGTCACGATCTCCCATGACCCGGACGGCACGAACATCAACGAGGGGTGCGGGTCCCAACACCCCGAGGCGCTCGCCGAGGAGGTCGTGAAGAACGGGGCGGACGCAGGGTTCGCCTTCGACGGGGACGGGGACCGCGTCATAGCGGTGGACGAGCAGGGCTCAGTCCTCACGGGCGACCACATACTCGCCCTGTGCGCCCTGTCCATGAAGAGGAGGGGGGAACTGCGAAACAACCTGCTCGTCACCACCGTCATGGCCAACCTCGGCCTCAAGGTGGCCATGCGGGATCACGGGGTGGACTTGAGCTTCACGGATGTCGGCGACCGTTCGGTCCTGGAGGAGATGCTCAAAAAGGGGGCGAGGATCGGTGGCGAGCAGTCCGGGCACATCATCTTTCTCGACCACCACACCTCGGGCGACGGCATCATATCCGCCCTCCAGGTGCTCAGGGTCCTCAGGGAGGAGAAGAGGCCCCTGTCCCAGCTGGGCAAGGTCATGAGGGTGTTCCCGCAGAGGCTCATCAACGTGGAGGTCAAGAGCAAGCCCGACCTCGACACCATACCCGAGATCACCTCTGTCGTCTCCCAGGTGGAGAGGCTGCTCGGCGAGGACGGCCGGGTGCTCGTGAGGTACTCCGGCACACAGAGGATGTGCCGCGTCATGGTCGAGGGGCCCACCGAGGAGGAGACGGAGGAGTACTGCAGGCGCATAGCCCGGGTGATCCGGGAAAAGATCGGTTGAGGAGGGTCGATGGACATCGTTCGGGCACTCCTGGACAAGGGGGTGAGGATCCCTCATCCCGCGAGCGTCTTCATAGCGGGAGATGTCGATCCTTCGAGGATCTCGGGTGACGGCGTGACCATACACCCCGGCTGCAGGATCACCGGGCCCGAGACCCTCGTGATGGAGGGCGCGGAACTCGGGAGAGAGACCCCCCTCACCGTGGAGAACTGCCAGGTCGGCCCCAACGTCAGCCTCAAGGGCGGCTACGTCAGCCGCTCGGTGTTCTTGGCCCACTCGTCCATGGGATCCGGGGCGCACGTGCGGGAGGCCTGCATCCTCGAGGAGCACGCCAGCTGCGCCCACAGCGTCGGCCTCAAGCACACGATCCTCTTCCCCTTCGTCACGCTCGGCAGCCTCGTCAACTTCTGCGACTGCCTCATGGCAGGGGGGACGGGCAGGAAGGACCACAGCGAGGTGGGGAGCTCGTACATCCACTTCAACTTCACCCCGCGCCAGGACAAGGCGACCGCATCGCTCATCGGTGACGTGCCGCACGGGGTCATGCTCGACAGGAAGCCCATATTCCTGGGCGGGCAGGGCGGGCTGGTGGGCCCCTCCTCGATCTCCTACGGGACCACTATCGCCGCGGGCGTCGTGTTCAAGGGCAGGCTCGAGGAAGAGTGCGTGTTCGTGGGAAGAGGCGAAGGCGGTCCCGCTCTGAAGACCGGGGCCACCGGCGGCGTCAAGGACAAGGTCGTCCTCAACGTCACCTACATTGCGAACCTCGTCGCGCTCCGCGCATGGTACGCGCACGTGAGGACCCTGTTCGCGCCTGCAGGCACCATGGCCCGGTGGCTCACGGCCGGGGCCGTGGACAAGCTGGAGCTGGCCATGGACGAGCGGATATCGAGGCTGGAAGGGTTTGTCGACAAGCTCAGGGAAACAGGGGTCACCCGGGGCCGAGCCACGGGAGGGACCTCGCGGGGGGACCCCGCCCTCCCGGGGGAACTCGTCTCCAACAAGGACAGGCTTACGGACAGGATCATGTCCATGAGGTCCTACGAGGGGGACCCGAGGCTGAGAGACGCCTTCCTCGACACGCTCCGCCGGGCGGGCGGGGTTTCGGGCCGGGACTACCTGGAGACGATCAAGGGCCTAGGGGGGGAGGCCAGGTCGATGGGGACGGCGTGGCTGAGCGAGGTGGTGACGAAGGTCGTGTCGGCAGTCCTCGAGGTCATCCCCGCCTTCAGGGCCGGGTGAGCCCGGCGAGCAGGAAGCAGGCGCCTCCCCATGGCGATGTCGCGGCTGCACCGGGCAGACCCCGCCCCGATGGCGCCTGCATACCCAAGGGGGCAGGGGGTGAAGGCCGGGGTGAGCCGGGCAGGGGCTTACCCGCCGTAGCTCGACCCATCCCAGCAATGGGTACAGAGCTTCTCCTTGGGGAGGCCGATGGCGTCGACGAGATCTTCCAGCCTCTGGTACTTGAGGGTGGTCATGCCGAGCGTCTTCCTGATCCACTCGGTCATGGCGCGGTTACGGTCGGACCCTGTCGATGCATACTCCTCGAGGTGCATGTCGTCGCGGCCCTCGAGGGCGAGGATGGCCTTGCGGCCGGCCAGGTCGAGCTGGGAACGGGACGTGGAAAAGTTCAGGAAGTCGCAGGGATAGATGAGGGTAGGGCATGCCACGCGCATGTGCACCTCTTTCGCGCCGTACTCGAAGAGGATCTGGATGTTGTCCTGGAGCTGCGTGCCCCTCACGATCGAGTCGTCGCAGAACACGATCCGTTTCCCCTGGATGATCGCCCTGTTGGGGATGAGCTTCATCTTCGCCACCAGGTCCCTCACGGCCTGGTTCTGCGGCATGAAGCTCCTCGGCCACGTGGGCGTGTACTTCACGTAGGGTCTCATGTAGGGGATGCCTTTTCCTATCGCATACCCGAGGGCGTGCCCGATGCCCGAGTCGGGGATGCCCGAGACGAAGTCCACGTCCACCTCGTCGCCCGAGGCGAGCGCCCTGCCGCACCGGTAACGCACCTCCTCCACGTTGATGCCCTCGTAACAGGAAGGCGGATACCCGTAGTAGACCCACAAGAACGAGCATACCTGCATCTGTGGGCCGGGGGGGCTGACCCGTTCGTACCCATCGGGCGTGATGCATACCACCTCCGAGGGGCCGAGGAACATGTCCGTCTCGAACCCGAGATTGGGAAACGCGCTCGACTCGGATGACACGGCGTAGGCGCCGTCCCTTTTCCCGATGACGAGAGGGGTCCTGCCGTAGCGGTCACGGGCCGCGTAAATGCCCTCCTTCGCGAGCACCAAGAGCGTGCAGGAACCCCGAATGTTCTCGAACACGTGCCGTATGCCGTCGACGAAGTTGTCCTGTTCACAGATGAGCATGGCCACGAGCTCGGTGGGGTTGATGTCGTAACCCGAGGTCTCGGAGAAGTACTTCCTCTGCGAGAATGCCTTTCTGCCGAGCTCCGCCATGTTGTTGATCCTGCCCACGGTCACGATGCCGAAGGTGCCGAGGTGAGAGTTGATGATGAGGGGCTGGGAATCGGTGTCGCTGATGACGCCGATGCCCATGGCGCCCTTGAAGATCGCCAGGTCCGGCTCGAACTTGGTCCTGAAGTACGAACTCTCGATGGAGTGGATGGACCTCGTGAAACCCTGTTCGTTGACGACGGCGAGGCCCGCCCTCCTGGTGCCGAGGTGGGAATGGTAGTCAGTGCCGTAGAAGAGGTCCCTCACGCAATCGGTCCTGGAAGCGACGCCGAACAACCCGCCCATGTCCTGCCCCCCTTGCTTTCGTTGTGGCGATTCCTCGAGGTTCTCTTTCTTACAAAGTGTCTTCGTTCAGTGCAAGCGAGCCGCGATCGGCCGTCGTGTCCCGAGGCGCCCAGGAGACGGGCTCCTCCGTGCGCCCGGGATTGCGTGGAGGACGGCCATGCCGATCGATCCTTCCCAGCCTCGCCGCGGCTCGACACGCAGGCCGGTCCCCGGGAACCGTTGCATGCCCTTCGGGCCCGCTTCCCGTAACACCCCTCACCGGGTGCAACCCGACGTCGCGCCGCACGGGCGGGCCCGTCTCACTCCCACTCGATGGTGCTCGGCGGCTTCGAGCTGATGTCGTAGACGACGCGGTTGACGCCCCTGACCTCGTTGATGATCCGGGTGGACATCCTGGCCAGCAGCTCGTAGGGGACCTTCACCCAGTCGGCGGTCATGCCGTCCACGCTGTGAACCGCCCGGATGGCGATCACGTTCGCGTACGTCCTCTCGTCGCCCATTACGCCCACGCTCTTGACCGGCAGCAGCACTGCGAAGGACTGCCAGACGCCACGGTAGCCCTCCCACGCGGCCATCTCCTCCTGCACCCTCTTGTCCGCCTCCTGCAGGATCTCCACGTTCTCGGCGGTCACCTCGCCGAGGATCCTGACCGCCAGGCCCGGCCCCGGGAAGGGTTGCCGCTCTATGATGGTCTCGGGCAGGCCGAGCTCCCTGCCGAGCAGGCGGACCTCGTCCTTGAAGAGTTCCTTGAGGGGCTCGATGAGCTTGAACTTGAGGTCAGGGGGCAGCCCGCCCACGTTGTGGTGGCTCTTGATGGTGGCCGAAGGCCCACCCTTGGCCGACCTGCTCTCGATGACGTCCGGGTACAGGGTGCCCTGGGCGAGAAACTCGGCGCCGCCTATGCGATCCGCCTCATTGTAGAACACCTCGATGAAGGTCTTTCCTATGACCTTGCGTTTCTCCTCCGGGTCGGTCACCCCCCTGAGCGCATCCAGAAAGCGTTTTCTGGCATCGACGATGTCCAGGTTGAGCGGGTAGGTCTCCGTGAAGGTCCGTCGGATCTCCTGTGCCTCAGAGGCCCTGAGGAGGCCGTTGTCCACGAATATGGCGGTCATGCGGGGACCCACCGCCTTGTCGAGCAGGGCCGCCACCACCGACGAGTCCACCCCGCCCGACATGCCGCAGATCACCTTCGAGTCCCCCACCTGTTCCCTGATGGAGCGTACCGATTCCTCGATGAACCCCTTCATGGACCACCCGCCGGAGAGACCGGCTATCTTGTAGAGGAAGTTCCGGAGGATCTCCTTTCCCAGGGGGGTATGGGCGACCTCGGGATGGAACTGCACCCCGTAGATCTTCCTCGACTCGTCAGCCATGGCCGCGACCTGGCAGGTGTCCGTGTGGGCGAGCACCGTGAACCCCTCAGGCGGGACGCTCACGTGGTCACCGTGGCTCATCCAGACGTCGAGTCTTTCGCCGAGGCCGTCGAAGAGCCTTCCGGGGACGTCGATCTCGATGAGAGCCGGCCCGTACTCCCCTGATCGTCCACGTTCGATGACCCCTCCCAGGACCTTCGAGGTGAGCTGCAACCCGTAGCAGATGCCGAGGATGGGCACGCCGAGCTCGAAGACCTCGGGGTCGATGCCCGGGCTGCCTTTGTCGAGCACCGATGCCGGGCCTCCCGAGAGGACCACCGCCCCCGGGTGCATGGAGTCGAGTTTGGGGGCCTTCAGGTCGTGGGGCAGGATCTCGCAGTACACACCGCACTCGCGGATGCGCCTCGATATGAGCTGGGCGTACTGCGAACCGTAGTCGAGCACCGCGACGAATTCACGCATGGCTCGTCGTCCCTGGCGAACAATGGTGTATCAGGATCGTTTCGGCCTTACCGCCTGGCATCTATCTCCCCCTTGAACACGACATCCACCGGCCCATCGAGCCATACGGAAGTGTAGGCGCTTCCATTGGCGGCGAAATCCACGGCGAGGTCGCCGCCCGGCATCTTCACCGTTATGGGTGGGGCCTGCACCATGCCGAGACGGTGAGAGACGATCGCCGAGGCGACGGCGCCTGTGCCGCATGCGAGCGTCTCGGCCTCCACGCCCCTCTCGTAGGTGCGCACCCTGATCACGTTTCCCCCTGCGGCCTCGACGAAGTCCACGTTCGTACCCGTCGGGGCGAAGAGCTCGTGGTACCTCAGGCGCCTCCCGAGATCGGCAACCGGCTCAGCGTCCAGATCCCTCGTGAAGAGGACGGCATGGGGCACGCCGGTGTTCACGAAGTGCACGGTCAGCGGCTCGTCGTCCGCTTGGACGCTCATGCCGCAGGCGAGATCCCTGGGCTCGGTCATTTCTATGGCGGCCCGGTTTTCCCGCACCTTCGCGCCGATGACGCCGGCCTTTGTCATGAAGCGCATCTCCGGGCCGGCGAGCCCCTGCATGCGGGCGAAGAGGGCGGCGCAGCGCGCGCCGTTGCCGCACATGTCCGCCTCGCTCCCGTCGGAGTTGAAGATGCGCATGGTGAAGTCGCACTCCTCGTGGGGTGCGATCACGATGAGGCCGTCCGCGCCGATGCCCGTCTTCAGGCGGCACCAGGATGCGGCCTTCTCGCTCCACGGGAGGTGGAGGTCGCTCGAGCAGGCGTCGATCATGATGAAGTCGTTGCCGGCACCCGACATCTTGGTGAAGGTGATGGTCTCCATGTGTCCGCCGCTTTGCGTCTCAAGGGTCATGCCGCCTGCAGGGCCGCATAAGGTAGGCAAGAATTAACAGAGTGAAAAGGCGCCGTCAACACCGAGGCTGGGGGAATGGCGGTGAAGCCAGGCACGAGGTGCCGCCTCGCGGGCCCGGCATCGCGGTTCTCCCCAAGCGTGCGCCGCGTGCCCGGCCGTGTGGAAGGCAGGCGTGGCTTTCGTGCGTGGCGCTCGGATACCGTGTTTTTGCGCCCGGGGCCTCGGCCGCATCACGGGAGGCGATCCGCCCATGGTTCGTGACCGTCGGAAAGACCCGTCACGACGCCGTTGTGGTCTTCACGTGTGCCCCTCGAGACCCGATTCCTCGATGTGGGGCTCGCCCGAGGGCCGCAGGCGTAAGCGCCCGTGAGCCCGGCGGCCGGCAGTGAGCGACCCCGCCCCGGTGGTGACGGGAAGACACCGGGTGAAGGCGGACACACGGGCCCGGGACGTGGGGGTGCACCCGGATGCCGCTTTTCGAAGGGGCCCCGGCTCCATCGGACAAGGGGGCTCTTGTCTTTGGGGGTCAGGACAGGACCTTCCTGATCCTATCGATGGCGAGCTCGACGTTCTGCCTCGAGTTGAAGGCGCTGATGCGGACGAAACCCCTGCCGCACCTGCCGAACCCCTCGCCCGGCGTGCATACCACGTGCGCCTTCTCGAGGAGCATGTCGAAGAAGTCCCACGAGTCCATGCCCGTTTCGACCCAGATGTACGGGGAGTTTTCCCCACCCGTGCTGGGGAGGCCGAGGTCTTCCATGGAGGACCTGATGAGGGATGCGTTCTCCATGTACCCGTCGATGAGTTCCTTGACCTGGGCCCTTCCCTCGGGCGTGTAGACGGCCTCGGCCGCGCGCTGGACGGGATACGACACGCCGTTCATCTTCGTCGACTGGCGTCTCATCCAGAGTCCGTGCAAGGAGTGGGGCCTGAGCGCGGAGTCGTACGCCGTGCACTCCTTGGGCACCACGGTGAACGCGCACCTCGTCCCCGTGAAGCCGGCGGTCTTCGAGAAGCTCCTGAACTCGATGGCGACCTCGGTCGCGCCCTCGATCTCGTAGATGGTCCTGGGGAGGTCATCGTCCCTTATGAAAGCCTCGTACGCCGCGTCGTAGAGGATGAGCGCCTTGTTCCTGCGCGCGTAGTCCACCCACTGGGCGAGCCTCTCTTTCGTGATGACGGCGCCTGTCGGGTTGTTGGGGTAACAGAGGTACACGAGGTCCACCTGCCCGTCGGGCGGGGTGGGCACGAAGCCGTTGTCGGGCGTGGCATCGAGGTAGGCGATGTTCGAGTACCTGCCGTCGGTCATGTCCCCGGCCCTGCCAGCCATGACGTTGGTGTCCAGGTATACCGGGTAGACGGGATCCGGGATGGCAACGCGCACGTCCTGGGAGAAGATCTCCTGGATGTTCGCGGTGTCGCTCTTCGCGCCGTCGCTGATGAAGATCTCGTCGGCGTCTATGTCGGCGCCGCGCGAGCGGTAGTCGAACTCGGCGATCTTCTCCCTGAGGAAGAGGTATCCCTGCTCGGGGCCGTAGCCCCTGAAGGTGTCCTGGCGGGCCATCTCGTCCACGGCCTTGTGGAAGGCGTCGATGCATGCCCTGGGCAACGGCCTGGTCACGTCGCCGATGCCCAGGCGGATGATGCTCGCCCCCTTGTGGCTGTCCTGGAAGGCCGCCAGGCGCCTCGATATCTCAGAGAAGAGGTACGACGGCCTCAGCTTGAGGAAGTTTTCGTTGATCCTTATCATGCATGCCCCTTGTCTGACCTTGTTTCCACCCGGATGCGCCGCTACGGGGCGCAACTCGGCGGACACTATTACACAGGGCCTCGGTGTCATGCAACAAAGGCGTTTACCTGCTCGGCGAGCCAGCCGGCCCACGCATCCACACCCCGGCCGGTCTTCGAGGAGACCTCGAATATCTCGATATCCCGGTTCAGGGCGCGCACGCGTATGGAGAGGGCCTCCATGTCGAAATCCGACAGGCCGAGGTAATCGATCTTGTTCACCACGAGCGCGTGCGACACCGTGAACATGAGGGGGTACTTGAGGGGCTTGTCGTCGCCCTCGGGCACGCTCAGGATCATCGCGTTCTTGATCGAGCCCGTGTCGAACTCCGCCGGGCACACCAGGTTGCCCACGTTCTCGATGATCACGAGGTCGAGCCGGTCAAGATCGAGGGCGTCGAGCCCCTTTCTGACCATGGATGCATCGAGGTGGCAGAAGCCCCCGGTCCGTATCTGCACGGCGGGTATGCCGAGGCCCGCTATCTTCTGCGCGTCCACCGTCGAGTCGATGTCCGCCTCGATCACGGCCATGCGGAAGGTGTCCCTCAGCCTCTCTATGGTCCTCGTGATGAGCGTGGTCTTGCCCGCGCCCGGAGAAGACATGAGGTTGAGGAGAAAGGTCTTCGACTGTTTCAAGAGTCCCCTGAGCTCTTGGGCCTCCCTCTTGTTGTCGGAAAGGATGTCCTCCTTGACCTCGATCAGCCGTATCTCTCCCATCACTCGGCCTCCATGTCCTTGATATGGTACTCCCTGCCGGATGCGAGCGAGAGCCTCGTGCCCCCGCACCCCGGGCACGCGGGCGGTTCACTGCGGTTCCTGTCGAGCTCGAACCGGGTGGAACACCCATCGCACACGAGCACCGCCTTGACCCATCTCACCTTCAACCTGGCGCCCTCGGCCACGGTACCCCTGCTCAGGTGGTCGAAGTACTTCTGCATCCACTCCTCCTCGAGGTCGCTCAGCTCGCCGACATCGAGGGAGATGGAGTGGACCCTCTTCACGCCGTGCATGAGGGCGTGTCTGAGCACGATGCCGAGGATGCTCTGCATGACGGGAAGCTCGTGCACCAGCTCATCCCTCCTCGAGCGGTCCCCGGATGCCTGACACCCTAAAGGCGGCCTGCACTCAGACGTCCCCCTCGTATTCCTTGAGGAACCTCTCGAAGAAGGCCTCCATGAAGGCATGGCGGTCCTGGGCCATGCGCCTGCCCTCGGAGGTGAGCATGCGGTCCTTGATCTTCCTGAGCTTGACCATGTACTCGCGGTAACCCGTGTCGTCCCTCGTGTAGGGCAACGTCTCCTCGGGGGAGGCCTCCGGGTTGTGGAGCACGGCGCCGACCTCGCCTGCGAAGAGGTACGCCCTGGCGATGCCCACGGCGCCGATGGCGTCGAGTTTGTCCGCGTCGAACAGGCACCTGGCCTCGAGGGTTTCGGGCACGTGGCTGTTCCGGAAGCGGTGTGTCAGGACGCAGTGAATGACGTTGTCCTTCTTCTCGGCGGGCAGGTCGAAGGGCGAGAGGATCTCGCGTGCCATGCGCGCGCCCTCCTCGGCATGGCACACGGCGCCCCGGGAGACATCCTGGCTTATCCTCCCGATATCGTGGAGCAGGGCGGCGACCGAGAGGACCTCGCAGTCGGCGCCCTCGACCTGGCCGATATGCATGCAGAGCCTGTAGACGCGCTGGGTGTGGTCCCAGTCGTGGCTGAGGGAAGCGTTCTTGAACAGGCCGTACGCCAGGCGCCGTATGTCCTCGACGATGGGGTTCATGCCGCAGGTTTCTACCACAAGTGCATCGCCCTCTCAACGAGAGCCTATCTCACCGAGAATACGAGAAGTGTTTTCTTGACACCATATCCCCGGTATATTAGCGATACACCGTATTGATTCGTTCCATGGCAAGTACAAGGAGATGAGCATGAACCAGAGGAGGAAACCGGGGATCGCATCCCGAGCCATCCATGCAGGTGAACCGAGGGAGCGCTACGCGGACTCGCTGACCACCCCCATCTTTCAGACGTCGACCTACGTGTTCAAGGACAGCAGGGATATAGAGGAGTACACCAAGGGAAACAAGCCCCGGTTCGAGTACGGCCGGTACGGAAACCCGACGGAGCTCATCGCCGAGCGCAGGCTGGCGGACCTCGAGGGCGCCGAGGACTCCCTCGTCTTCTCCTCGGGCATGATGGCCATCACCACCACGATCCTGTCCCTGGTGAACACCGGCGACCACATCGTGATAACGGACGACAGCTACAAGAAGACCCTGGAGTTCTGCAACACCTATCTCCAGCGCTTCGGGGTGGAGTGCACCGTGGTCCCGTTCGGCGATTACGAGGCCCTGGAGAAGGCCATCAAGAAGAACACGAGGTTCATCTTCTCCGAGTCGCCCACGAACCCCTATCTGAACGTGTTCGACCTCGTGCTCCTCAAGAAGATCGCCGACAAGTACGGGGTCATGACCCTCATCGACAGCACCATCGCCACCCCCATAAACCAGAGGCCGCTGGAGTTCGGCATCGACCTCGTCACGCACAGCTGCACCAAGTATCTCTCGGGTCACAACGACATCCTGGCGGGCGTCGTGCTCGGGAAGAGCGAGCACATAGGGCCCATCAGGAGCCTCCACAAGTCCATGGGCGGCCTCATCGACCCACACTGCTGCTACCTCCTCCTCAGGGGGCTCAAGACCTTCCCCATGAGGGTCCAGCGCATGAACGAAACCGCGCTCGAGGTGGCGCGCTTCCTCGAGTCGCACCCTGCCGTGGAGAGGGTGTACTACCCGTTCCTCGAGAGCCACCAGCACTACAGCATCGCAAGAGAACAGATGACCGGCGGCGGTTGCGTGGTCACCTTCATCATGAAGGGGGATCTCGAGGACGCCAAGCGTTTCATGGATTCCCTCGAGATGATCTTCATAGGACCCAGCTTCGGGGGGCCAGAGACGCTCATCACGCACCCGGCGACGGTCAGCTACTACGACTATACCCGGGAGAGACGCTACGAGCTCGGCATCATCGACACGCTGTTCCGCCTTGCAGTGGGCCTGGAGGATGTGGAGGACATCATAGACGACCTCGAGAGGGCCTTCGACAAGGCCTCGAGGAAGTGACCGAAGGGAAGGCCCCCTCTGCGACCGCCCTGGCACGGCGGATTCCCGGGGCCTCCCGCCGAGGACAAACGAGACAAGAGATACACCAGCGCATGACGAGACGATCGACCCCGCAACCGGCAAGGGTATCCAGGAAGGCGGGGCCGATCACGCTCCTGTGCGTGTTTCTCGCATGCATCGCCGCCGTGACCCCTTATACCGGTGCGTCCGCACAGGTCTACAACCAGACGTGCCAGAGCGCCGAGTACGCGCGGAGCCTCAACCGCAACGCGGCGACAGACGCCGCCGACATCGTGGTATACAACCCGGCCGGGCTCGTGGACCTCTCGAAAGGCTATCACCTCAACATCTCGAACCAGACGTGGGTGAGGAGGCCGAGCCACTCCTTCGATGATCCCCTCGGCGGGGGCCGCCTCAGGTTCGAGCAGAAAAAAACCGACTGGATCGTCCCGAACGTCCATGCCGCGTACTGCGGCCCCGGCTGGGCCTTGTTCGCCGCGGCCTACATCCCGGCAGGCGGGGCGGCCGTCGATTATCCGGACGGCTCGTATTCCACGCGGCTCCTGGGCGCCGGCATCATAGGCCCGGGCGGGCCGTACGAGCTCATCTACAACGACATCGACGACGAGTACCTGGAGGGGACCTCGCTCTACCTCGCCCTGTCCGCCGGCGCAGCGTGCAGGGTCACGGAAGGCGTGAGCCTCGCCGCGGGCATCAGGACGGTCTCCATCAGGAACGAGATCAGGGGGGGGCTCACGCTCACCGGGGGTCTCCTGGGTCCCATGACCCAGGACGTGCCGCTCAGGGTGAGGGTGAGCGAGGAGGGCAGGGGCTGGGGCGTCGTGTGCGGCATCCAGGTGAGGCCCTCGGACGCGGTCAACCTCGCCTTGCATTACGAGTCGCCCACGAGGATCGACGTCAGGGCGGACGTGAAGTCCGGCGACAACGTGAGCCAAGAGGCAGGGCTGTTCTCGGACGGGGCGGAGAGCCCGAGGGACCTGCCCGCGATGGTGGGCCTCGGCGCATCCTTCCGTGTCGGCGACAGGACCAGGGTGGAACTCGATGCCAACTACTGGTTCCAGAAGGACGCAGACTGGGGCCGCTCAGCCGACGGAAGGGGCCTGGCGGACCTCGCGGGCGACTCCTACAGCGTGGGCGCCTCGGTATGCCACGCCCTGAACAGGGACCTCGAAGTCAGCTGCGGCTTCCTGTACACGTGGTACGACTTCGAGGACATGGATGGGTTCTACAGGAACACCACCGGGGCCGTGGAGGTGTACTACGAGAACGATCTCATGATCGGCCTCGGCTTCGCATACCGGGTCACCCCCTCGATCACCTTCAACCTCGGCACCGGGGTCATCACGTACCGGGACGCGGCCATAAGCACGGGTGCAGGCACGGTGTCCGTGGAGAACGACCTCTCGGGCGCGCTGGCCTTGGGAGTGGACTGTTCTTTTTAGACCGGGACGCCCCTTTAGAGCTCGGAACGGGCCTGCATCGGCCGGGTGGGCATCGAGAGAGCGGCTCGGCCTCGTCCATTGAGGCCGGTTCGAGATGTCCGGGTTGTCGGGGCTGATCGGTCACCCATGCAGTCCTGCATGCTTTCCTTTTTCTCGGTGACGCGTGCGTTCCGGCCGTGGCGCAAGGGCACACGTCATCCATGCTGGCCTGCATGCTTGGCCTTTTCGTGGGGTCCCCCACCTGCAGATGGCATCCTGCCCGGCCCAAGAACGATGGCGGTGGTTGCCCGAAAGTGTCCCACCTTGTCGCCTGTCGGTTCCATCCTGCAGGATCGCCTGTAAGAACAATATGTTGCGCCCGATGAGAAGCGCTTCGGGGTCATGGCCGCACCAGGGGGATGGGCCGGGGCGGCAGCAACCCTCTAAAAATCAAAAAGAATAACAATATGATACAGGGTGCGATGCCGTGGCACCCATATTGCTGTCCAGGCTGTCAGGGGGTGGGCGCGGCCACGTGGGCACGGCGCGGCCGCAAGCCCTCCCGATCACACGGTGTGATTGAACAGGGGGGTCGCGGTGAAGACGACGAGACATGGCACCCTGGTGGCAAAGATCAGCCAGTGGGGGGAGGTACGCCCCACGAACCCGCTCAAGATCCAGGACGTGACGTTCAGGGACGCTCACCAGTCCATCTTCGCCACGCGCGTCCGCACACAAGACCTCCTGGTGATCGCCGAGAAGATGGACAGGGTGGGTTTCCACTCGATGGAGGTCTGGGGAGGCGCCACCTTCGACACCATGCATAGGTTCCTCGGGGAGGACCCGTGGGAACGGATCAGGGTCCTGAAGAGGCACATGGGCAGGACACCGTTCTCCATGCTGCTCAGGGGACAGAATCTCGTGGGGTACAGGAACTACCCGGACGACGTGGCCGAGGCCTTCGTGGAGCGCTGCTGCATCAACGGGATCGACATCTTCAGGATATTCGACGCCCTGAACGATTTCCGCAACTTCGAGACCGTCGTGAGGGTGGTCAAGGAACACGGCAAGCACTTCCAGGGCGCCATCTGCTACTCGCTCACCGAGAGGCGCATGGGCGGCGAGGTCTACACGCTCGAATACTACCTCGACAAGGCGAAAGAGCTCGAGGACATGGGGGCCGACAGCGTCTGCATCAAGGATATGGCGGGGCTGATCTCGCCCTACGATGCATACGTCCTGGTGAAGGCGCTCAAGGAGAGGGTCAGGGTGCCCATCCACTTTCACAGCCACTTCACCTCCGGCATGGCGGACATGAGCTTGCTCAAGGCCGTGGAGGCAGGGGTCGACGCCGTGATCGTGCAGGACCTCGGCGTCGCCAAGCTCGC
>ERZ795060.1621-NODE-1621-length-25742-cov-5.357379_pt1 | contig 25742 bp, 17 predicted proteins | sample MGYA00375144_ERZ795060 | MGnify/ENA primary metagenome ERZ795060 (study PRJEB30189, sample SAMN05720157) | activated sludge metagenome | isolation source: anaerobic digester from wastewater treatment plant | place: Japan | collected 2015-05-15 ...
TATTCTAACTTAAATTAGTCCGTTTGTCTGTCTAAATTTCTGGTATCATTATACTCTATGGAGACACCTAAAAATCTTACTATAGCAGGTTTGGAAGACTCAGTTATGCTTGTATATAATAAAACCATATATAAGCTTAATGAAGAAAATGCATATTATAAAGACAGTACTTCATTGACCTCAACTGTATATGTACGAAAGGTTGATGTAGCTATTGCAAAGGATGGTCTATATTATGAAGAGGGTAATCCTTATCCCGGTGATAAAACGACTGTAATAGCTGTAGTTGAAAATGTAGGAGACGTAAGTACTAAAGGTATGAAAGTTTCTCTATATGACGGTGAAAAGTTAATAGAACAAAAGGACTTGCCGGAATTACAATTAAACAGTGGAGAACAATCCTTGGTAAGCTTCGATTGGGTAGTGCCTAGCGATTCTACAGGATTTACTCTTAAAGCAGTTATGGAAGCTAAAAATGATAGCAATGCTTCAAATAACACAGCACAATTGGAACAATCTTATACCGATTTAGAGATAGCCGGAGTCTATAATGAGCTTTATACAGAAAACACAGGTTTTGTTTATGTTGATGTGAAGAACATTGGATATAGCAGTACAAAGGATGCAAAAGTGTATTTGGCAACCGATAAGGAATTTAAAAATATTATCGGTACTAAAGAAATTGATAACTTGGATATCTTTTCTGAAAAGAGGGTAGTGTTTGACCTTGAAGTAAGTGATGAACAGATAACAAGTAGGGCAAGAATCTATGCTAAAGTTGAAGTGGAACAAAGTGAGATAAATAAGTTAAATAATAGTGATTTCACTGTTATAAGGCCAAGTGAAGCAAACTTTAGAGTTGTGAATCCAGGAGAAGGAGAACCCGGAACTGAAGAGCCAGGAACGGGAGAACCGGGACCAGGAGAACCAGGAACGGAAGAGCCAGGAACAGATGAGCCAAGAGGAGGAAACTCGGGTGGTGGAAATTCAGGCGGAGGAAATTCAGAAGGAGGTAATCCGGGAACCGGAAATCCAAATGAGTCGAACGATACAAGCAATCCTGTAATTGAACCGGCTGAACCAAGTAATCCTGGAACTAACCCAACTGAACCAAGTGATCATGAGACTGATCCAACTGAACCAAGTAATCCAGAGACCGAACCAACAACTGATATACCTACATCAGGAAAGAACAATAAAGCATATATTAGAGGATATAGTGACAATACATTTAGGCCGGAGCAAAGCATTACCAGAGCAGAAATGGCTGTAATACTTGCAAATTTGGATGGAGCTTCAAAGGATAATCAAACAGGCATTGAGTTTAAGGATATTCCAAAAGAACATTGGGCAGCATGGGCGATAGCTTATGTAGCTGAAAAAGGATACTTTAAGGGCTATGAAGATGGAACATATAAACCTGATCGATATATTACGAGAGCCGAGCTTTGTGTAGTCCTTGGAAACTACATGAAAATGGATTTGGTAAGTGTAGATGAGAATGAACTCATGGACATTAAGGGCCATTGGGCACAGAATTACATAAACACGCTCATATCAAAGGGTTATGTAAAAGGATATCCTGATGGTACCTTTAGACCTAATAACAATATAAAACGTTCTGAATGTGTTACACTTATAAACAGAGTGTTGGGCATTGAAGCGGTATCGAATGCAGAACCTTATTTCACCGACGTTGATAAGAGTTACTGGGCTTTTGGAGATATAATGGCTGTTGTACTGAGGGAAGAATATTAGAATAGTATATTGATAAAAAATAAAAAGCTGCAATATTTACTAGACGCATTTTTCTCGCACGATTTGTGGTTTGTGAATTGGGATATAATGAGATGAAGCGTAGCAAAATCTCATTATATCCACCAAATAGTGGCGTGAGAGTTCTACTCGATTAGCTAAGCGATACATATTTGGCAAATGACACTTCAAAGCCCGGAATAAATCCAGATAATATATTCAATGCTGCTACTACTACATACTGAAGTATAACAAACAATGATATATTCAACAATATTGTCAATTGTGATAGAATTAATATGCCGGCAAGTACATAATTTGGAGGCCATTTATGCAAATTCTATTTAACAACGGTAATAATATAGAATATCAAGCAAAGTTAAACAAGCTGTTAAAAGACATATTTTTTGACTTCCAATTCTGGTATGATTTAAACTTGTGGGATGACAAATATGAGTGTTATTCAATCATGGAAGACGGTGAAATTGTATCAAATATATCTGTGTTTAAAACTCGGGTATTGCTAAATGGAAAGGAATATTCCGCTTTATCATTAGGCTCTGTTGCTACAAAGCAGGAATACAGGGGAAGAGGATTTTCCAGGATGTTGATGGAGCATATATTGAAAAAGTATGATAATACACCAATGTATTTATGGGCAAATGAAAGTGTTGTGGATTTTTATCCAAAGTTTGGATTTGAGCTTGTAAATGAGAAACTCCCGGTTTGCAGATGCAGTATAAATAACAATAAAAAGCAGGAAAAGCTGGAATACAACAGTAAAAAAGTATGGAACTACATTTATAATCGCAAAAACTTTTCATCTAAGCTTGATTGCTTAAATACTCAAAGTATTAATATTTTTCATGTGCATTGGGGTTATCTCAAGGATAATATTTATGAGCTTCCTGAAATTGATACAATGGTGATAGCAGAAAAGGATGGTACGACCCTGAAGCTTACAGGTGTATTTTCTCTTAAAAGTATATCGTTTACTGAGCTTGTGAGACATTTGCCGTTTTCTGATGTAGAAAAAATAGAGTTTGGGTTTATGCCGTATTGGGATGATTTGGACTATGTTATGGAGGATTATGAGACGGGCCCCATATTTGTAAGAGGAGTAAACTGCGATCTGGGAGGCTTGAAGTTCCCGGAGCTTTCAATTACATAAGCCTATATAATCATGTTCTGGAGGTAAAAATGGATAAAAAAGCGAAAAGAAATCCGGCTCTAAATATGCCGGAAGAAATTTAGCCCTCAAAAGCCTTTATCCCGGCAACTGATAGAAAAAATAATAAGGCAAAGAATAATAGAGATAAATACATAGGGAAAAACTATTGAATGAGAGACAGAAAAGAGTTAGAATAATTGTATACTGTTTCCAATGGAAATGATTATTAAGATACTCGATTGATGAAGGGAGTTATATGTCATATATTATTTTAACAGGCATTTCCATAATGGTTGCCTGTTTAATTGAATCGATTGACATTGATAAAACGAAGCATAAAAAAGATACCAGGCAGAAGGCAAGGCATCTTTTTAAAAATTGGTATGTATATTTTACCGGTCATGCCAAGTACAAACTTGCCGTTTTGCTGAATATCATATGTTTTCTTCCCATCCAACTTCTATGCAGTTTTTTTGCTGCATCCAATCATTTTATTATTACATTGGAAATCATATATTTATTTAGTGTTTTGATTATTATTCTATATAAAAAAATTAAAATTCAAAGAAAACTCCTTGTTAATCCATTATATTAAATTATTTATAAATACTATTTATTAAAATTATTAAAATTGTTTATTAAAACTGTTGATGAGGGATCTTTGCATTCTAAAATTTTTAAAGCACCTTATGTAAACAGATTAACAAAGGAGGTTCTTTTATGTTAAATAAATTGTCGCAATTGGGTAAAAAGGTACAGGATTTACATGTTCCTGTGAGCTATAATATAGATTATTATAACGGTATTGTTGAAGAAATAAATAAAATAAACTTGTCCGGAAAAAGCGACAACGAGCTTAGAAATATGGCCGTTGCTATTAGAAAAAAGGTCAAGGATGGCATATCTTTAGACGATGTCTTGGTAGAAGCTTATGCTTTAGGCCGTGAAGTATCTGGTAGGACCCTTGGAATGAGACATTATGATGTACAGCTTGTTGCAGGCATAGCTCTGCATCAAGGCAAAATGGTTGAAATGCAGACGGGAGAAGGAAAAACTCTTGCAGCTGTTCTTCCTGCTTATCTCAATTCATTAATGGGTGAAGGCGTTCATATTTTGACATTTAACGATTATCTGGTCCAAAGAGATGCGGAGTGGATGAAGCCCATATATGATTTTCTTGGAGTTACTGTAGGATATGTAAAAGAGGGAATGAGTATTAGCGACAGGCAGAATGCTTACAAGAAGGATATTACCTACGTTACTGCCAAGGAGGCAGGATTTGATTATCTGAAGGATTTTCTTTGTGTAAAAAAGGAAAATCTGGTTCATAGAGGGTTTAATTATGCGATTGTAGACGAAGCCGACTCAATACTCATTGATGAGGCAAGAATACCTCTTGTCATAGCCGGCAGCCAGGAAGGAGAAGAAAATGATCTTGCGAGGTTTTCTGCATTGGCAAAGCAGCTTATAAAAGGCACTGATTACGCTATTGATCAGAATGGGTCAAATGTGTATTTGACGGATTTTGGTCTTATAAGAGTAGAGAGGCTTCTTGGGTGCTCCAATCTATATGAGGAGAAAAATCTCAAGCTACTTACCCAGGTGAACAGTGCACTTTATGCAGAGGCACTATTGAAAAGAGACAGGGACTATATTGTAAGGGACGGTAAAATTGAACTGGTAGATGAATTTACAGGCCGTGTTGCAGAAAAAAGGCACTGGCCCGATAACATACAGGCAGCTGTTGAAGCAAAGGAAGCTCTTAATGAAAAATCCAGGGGAATTATCATGTCTCAGATTGCACTTCAGCATTTCATAAATTTATATCCCAAAATAGCCGGTATGACGGGTACAGCCAGGACATCGGCTAATGAATTCCATGAATTCTACGGTATGGAAGTGGTAGTTGTACCTACCAACAAGCCGTGCATCAGGAAAGACTGCCCCGATATGATTTTTGCCAGCAAGGAAGCTAAAAATAAAGCCATTGTAGATGAAATCAGAAAAGCTCATGAGAAAGGGCAGCCAGTATTGATCGGAACAGGAAGTGTTGAGGAGTCGGAGAAGCTATATAAAGAGCTTCAAAGAATTGGAATAGAAGCTAATGTTCTTAATGCCAAGAATGATGAAATGGAGGCAGAAATCATTGCAAAAGCAGGTATGTACGGTGCGGTTACTGTTTCTACCAATATGGCGGGACGTGGTGTTGATATCAAGCTCGGCGGTGAGAATGGGGAAAGAAGAGATGAGATAGTTGCAGCTGGAGGCCTGTATGTTATAGGCACCAGCAAAAATGAGAGTGTAAGAATTGACAATCAGTTAAAGGGAAGGGCAGGCAGACAGGGGGACCCCGGCAAAAGCCGTATGTTTGTCAGTTTGGAAGATGACCTTATGATAAAATACGATTTGGCAAAACTTGTCCCACTGCAGTTTTATCCTGAGGATAGAAATAAACCTTTTAATAATCCTACCGTCAATAAGGAGTTAAACAGAGGCTACAGGACAGTGGAAGGCTATAATTCCGATGTGAGAAGGCAGCTTTTAAAGTATTCATATATAATAGAGGAGCAAAGAAAAATTGTTTGCAGTAAAAGGCAGGATATCCTTCAGGATAAGGCTCAACTAAAGATACTGAAGGAGAAGTCTCCCGAGAAGTACGATGAAGTACTTAACAAGTATGGCGAAAAAACAATGTATGAGGTGGAAAAGCAGCTTACATTATTTTTTATAAACAAACACTGGGCCGAGTATATTGAGTACATGAATTATACAAAAGAGAGCATTCATCTGGTGGTAATGGGAAGAAAGAATCCAGTAGACGAATTCCATAAAATTGCCATAGAGGCTTTCAGTGAAATGCTTGAAGATATAGAAAATGATATTGTTAGCACATTTGAAAGGGTTGAAATAACCAAGGACGGTATAGATATGGAGAAGGAAGGTATGATGGGGCCTTCGTCAACGTGGACATATCTTATAAATGACAGCCCGGATCAATTCAGTAACCTTCCTCATCTCGTGAAGGCATTTACAACAGGGGTTTCTGGGACATTGTTTTCATTAAGCTCCATATTTAAAAAAATATTTGGCAAAAAAGAGTTACAAAGTAAATTAAAGAAGTGAATTGCAAATTGAATGAAAAATGTTACAGCTTTATTACTTATTTCTGTTGGAAATGATAAATAGTATGACATTGACGGTTGTAAGATAAAGGGGGGTGGAGGATTCATGAACATACTTCCAATGATAGATAATGATGTATTTAATTGGGTTGTTTTGCCGGCCCTCATTTTTATTTCTAGAATATTCGATGTATCCATTGGAACAATGAGGATTATATTTGTATCAAGGGGAAAAAAGTTTTTTGCACCAATACTTGGATTTTTTGAAGTGCTAATATGGCTTGTTGCCATAAGTCAGATTATGCAGAATCTTAATAATGTTTTTTGTTACATCGCATATGCAGGCGGTTTTGCAATGGGTACATTTATTGGGCTTATTATAGAAGAAAAGCTTGCAATTGGAATTCTTGTCATCAGAATCATCCTTGTGGAGGATGAATGTAAGCTTGTGGAGAGGTTGTCGGCTGCAGGTTATGGCGTTACTACAGTAGATGCAAAAGGCGTAAACGGTGATGTGAAAATTGTTTATACCATAGTACGACGAAAGGATAAAGACCATGTGTTATCCATTATAAACTGTTGCAACTCAAATGCCTTTTATTCCATTGAAGATGCAATTACAGTTGACCATGGGGTATTTCCAATGAATAAGTCAAAAGGAATATTTGGAAAGTTAATTAAATAGTTTTCGTTTGTAAATTTTAAAAATCATGAATACAATAGTGAAAGCATATTATTCATTTGTGGATACACCTTATTGACTTCATGTTATTGACTACATGGTCAATAGGGTGTATAATTAAAGAAATTGATTGACCATGTAGTCAATGCAAGGAGGGACAATATGAATGCTATTGAGACTAAAAATTTAACAAAATACTATGGCAAATCAAGGGGTATAATCGATGTAAATCTGGAAGTAAAAGAAGGAGATGTATTTGGATTTATTGGCCCTAATGGAGCAGGTAAGTCTACAACCATAAGGACATTGCTGGGTTTCATATTTCCTGATAGCGGGAAAGCAAGTATATTTGGTATGGACTGTTTGAAGGAACAGGCAAAAATTAAGATGAATGTTGGGTACCTTCCCTCCGAGGTCAGTTATTATGACGACATGACTGTAAAGGAACTGCTTCTATATTCTGCGAAGTTTTACAAAAAGGATTGTTCAAAAAGGATTAATGAACTTAGTGATATACTTGAGCTGGACATCAATAAAAAAATTGACTCTTTGTCTTACGGTAATAATAAAGAAGGTCGCAGTTATACAGTCTTTACTTCATGAGCCCAAGCTTCTTATACTGGATGAACCTACAGGGGGATTGGACCCCCTAATGCAAAACAGATTTTTTGAAATATTGAAGGATGAAAATAAAAAAGGAGTTACCATTTTCTTTTCGTCACATATCTTAAGTGAAGTGCAGAAGATGTGCAATAGGGTTGCCATTGTAAAAGAGGGTAAGATTCTAAAGGTTGAGACGATAGATAAATTGCGGGGAGAAAAGCACAGAAAGATCATTGTCGAACTCAAGAATACAGATGATTCTCTAGAGGTTTCGGGAATGAGAAATCCGGAACGAAACGGTAACAACATTCAGTTCCTCTATAGTGGAGATATCAATGAACTGTTAAAAAAGCTTGCACATATGGAGATTGATAATCTTTGGTTAGAAGAGCCGTCTCTTGAAGAAATATTTATGCATTACTATGAATAATAACGGTAATTAAGGCATGATTGAAAAATGACTTAATTAAAACAAAATTAAAACAAGCATATTAAAAGGGGTAATTAATATATGACAATATTTTTAAGGGAGCTTAAAAGGAACAGAAAAGGGTTTGTTATATGGACATTATGCCTTGTTTTGTCCAATGTGGGCATGATGCTTATGTATCCTACATTTGCAGACCAGTCCAAGGAGTATCAAGAATTAATGAAGAAGTTTCCAAAGGAAATGTTAGAAGGACTTGGAATGGATAAGCTCAATTTTGCTCAAATACTCGACTATTTTGCTTATATATTTTTATATATTATGCTTTTCGGTGCAGCCTATGCAATGATTTTAGGCGTAAGCATAATTTCCAGAGAAGAAAATGAGAAAACAATAGAGTTTTTGCTGGCAAAGCCTGTTACCAGAAATGGGATAATTACTCAAAAGATTATGGCGGTACTATTCTATATTACATTGTTTAACATTATATTCGGTGGTGTTGATTTTATAACGTTTGAAGCTATAAAGAAGTCCGACTACTCCATGGAGACATTTATGCTTATGCATACGGGATTCTATTTGCTGCAATTGACCTTTGCCGCTGTCGGGCTACTGATTTCCGTGTTTGTGACAAAAGCAAAAGCAGTATATCCCATAGCTTTTGGTGCCGTATTGGGAACATTTTTTGTTAACATTGTATCGGCAATATCCGATAAGCTTGCTAATCTAAAGTACCTAACGCCATTTAAGTATGTAAACCCGTCAAATATTGTTGATAAGAGTTTGATTGAAATTCAATATATTGCAATTATGTTTATTGCTATTGCATTATCGGTTACATTGACATATGTGTTTTACAACCGAAAGAATATATCTGTTTAATATATTATGAAGCACACTAGTGTGCATGGAATGCAGTAATATGCTTTATAATCATAAATTATATCTACAAAGGAGTGATATACTTTTGAATGCTGCTTTTGAAAGCCTTCCCGAGGACAAAAGAAAACTTATTATTGACGTTTGCATGGAAGAGTTTGCACAAAACGGCTATGAGAAGGCTTCTACCAATACGATTGTTAAAAACGCGGGGATATCTAAGGGTATACTGTTTCATTATTTCGGCAGCAAGAAGAATCTTTATTTATATGTGCTTGATTATGCCATTGAAGTATTTACTGATAAGTTTTATGGAATTAGTTCGGATGTGCCTGCGGATTTGATAGACAGAATCATATATTATGGAATTGGAAAATTAAAGTTGTATTATGAATATCCTGCAGTTTCCAAGCTTATAATGGATGCATTTTTAAATATACCTCAAGAACTTAAAAGTGAAATAATAGAAAGATATCAGAAAGTTTATGATCAAAACATTCCCATACTTATTAAAGATATAGATAAGACAAAGTTCAGGGATGGCATAGACAGGGATAAGGCAGTGGAATTGGTAATAATGTGTATGGAAGGCATGAACATCAAGTATATCAACATGTTTAAAAGCTATCCTGAAAGAATGACTAACATGGAAGAGGTATTTAACGAAATAAAGGAATATTTCGAGATATTAAAGGGAGGTTTATACGGAAGTTTATAGCCTCCTATTTTGAAAAAACGTAGAAAACAAGAGGACCATTATACTGACCACTGACCATTATTTCCTTGTTTTCGCTATAAAATGACTTTCTTTCCAACACATATCTAGCTGATGTTTTCTGCTTTGCATATGCCATCACTTCATCAACAAGCTTTTTGTCAAACTTTTGCAAAAGTATACTTTCAGCTTCTTTAAACATTTCCTGTACATCTCCTGAATAAAAATCGATCATTATGGTAAGTTCTGAATATCCCGGTTTATTCTCAACTCCATCAACTTGTAAGCCGGAAGGAGAAAATCTTGTTACCACAAACCCGTTTATGACTTCCTTGCCTTCGGGAAGTGACGTTGATGCAGCTGTGGTGGTTATAATTACAGTTTTTGTTATACCGTCCCATGTTACATTGGCACCTAAAGTTTCGCTTACAAATCTCAATGGCACAAAAGTTCTGGAATTTTTAATTTGAGCTTTTGTATCAAGGGTTTTTTGAACATTGTTTAGAAAAGCTTTGTTTTCACCTACTTTTAACTTGACGGTGTCGTTACCTTTTTTGATGGTAACTGTCGCTGTGGAAGCAGTCCATTCAACGGTGCAGCCTAATGCTTGGCTTACAAACCTTGCAGGTACTTGGGTTCTGCCGCTTTCATCAATAAATGGCTGGGCATCGGGAAATTCTACTGTTTTTCCATTTACAGTTACTTTTATAAATGAGTCGCTATTTGCGGTTGCTGGAAACATAAAAAATAATAATAATGCTGTAATTGCTAATGTAATTTTTCTGTTCATTTTCTGTCCTCCCTCAATAATCTTTAACTTATCAAATAACAATTTAATCATACTAGGCATGTAAAATTGCGTATTAATTCTCACTGCTGAACTGGTCGTTGTATGCCGAATCAACGACGCTTATGTTAATATTGTCCAGCACGCCTGTTCCCTTAATGTACATGCCCTTATAAGTAAAATCATTAAAGCTTGCCTGCATCCAATAGTTGTTTCCTTCAGGCATATCATAGTCTGTATAAAGCTTTTTGTTGTCCTTGTTTACTTCAAAGGTAAGAATTGTAGTTTCTGTTACTTTATATATAGGGGCATTGGAATCACTTACAAATTCCCTGTATTTATAGTTGGTGTATGAATCTAATGTGCCTGATTCGTTCCAGCCTTCAAGTATTTCTCTAAATAGTTCATGGGTAATGCCATTCTCATTTGGAGAATGAGGAATCAATTCATATGTTGATTGTGTTTGGCTTTTTGTTATGTTAATCAGACTGTCTGTTCTGTTGAGATTCAAGTTGTATTTCTTCTTTGATTCCTGATATATTAGATTCGAAGAAAAACGGAAAGAATTCTGTATGGATTCCAGTAAATCCTTGTGGTTCTGGGTCAGCTCGCGACGATTCTTGTATGTTACTGTTTTTAAAGTAACACTGTATTTTCCGGCAGGATTAAAGTAGTAACCAGATTTTATAGGATAGAGAATGTTGTCGTAATCCCTATCGAAAGCAAATTGTACACGGGGATAGTTCTTATTGCTTGTAGGTTCTCGGTTGCTGGCATTTTTCCTGTCAAGTTCATAGTATTTGCTTATTGGTATATCGATTTTATATGTAATTTCCGCTTCTTCCTGGCCTTTAAATACTCTGTCAAATTGACCCGGTCTTGCCTCAAGGGATTTTACAGCACCGCTGCTTGTAAGATGCTTCATCCAGCGGTGTACATCAAGGTTGATTGGCTGGCTTACCCAGTACAATTTTTTCTTTGTTACAGTGCTTTCATTAGCTGCAAATTCTTCCCTGAATTTCCTTTGTATAGAAAGATTAGCTCTGCCGTTGAACACATGTGCAACAACTGTTATAGGTTCATTTCCAAGAGGACTGAATAAAGCACTTGTATTGCCTCCGCCGTCATACAACCAACCGAAGTTTGGCACTTGTCTTGTTTCACCTGATGTTTCGTCTCCTAATTCAGTATAGCTTACAATTCCGTATATCTCCTTTTTAAACTCCCTTGTCACCGAACCGGAGTAATTGATTACAGGTGTAGCTATAAGGTCTACAAGATTCCGTGCATAAATCCATCCAGGGTTGTCACCGAGGGATTTCCTATTTATATTTGCAGTTGCAACAGGTGCTTTCACAACTGTTGTATTATTGGAGTTTACTTCCTGTGGATTATTTGTGATTTTAAATCCGGATAATACGTTTTGAGGGTCATTTTTTGTTATGTCAAGAGCACCGTTTGTAGTATTAGGTATCCATGTATACTTGACCTTATCGGTGGTTTCAGCTAAATGAAGTTCAGCGGTTATATTATGGCCATTATTCAAAGGATGATTAAAGTCTCTTGATAGGACATCATAATCCAATGTCACACTTCCTTTAATGGAGGTTTTTGGAATAACATTTACCAATATTTCAACTGTGTTATCTGTATAGATGCTTTCCGCAGGATTTGGGTCTGATGGATCGTTAACGGTTAACATGAATTTGTATTTTCCCGATTTTAACAATGGAGTTTTGATTGTTGATTGTTTAATACCGTTTTCAATAGTAAATTCAGGATTCTTTACATCAAATACAGTTTTGCCTGAGGAGTCAAAACCCTGCCAATGTGCGGAAGTTTTAATATTTTTATCGGTATCGGCAGTGGCATATGCAGAAATAGTGGCTTCTGTGTTTTCATATATAGAGATTGACGGCAGTGAATTGAGATGTACAGAAATGTTATCCTTAACAAGTACGAAAGGAGCAATTGGAATAGTCATGTAATCAAAACCACTTCCATTAGATTTAAAAATATGTCCATATCCCCAGGAATAATATGTAGGAGGCTGAATGACATAAAGAAAGTCAGACCATAACCCGGCTCTTCCTGTATCTGGATCAATGGGTTTTGTACCCGCATCGTAAAGCATTGTATCTGCAAAATTATTAGGGTTAACCAATATGTCTTTTCCTGTTTTGCCACCAAAGATCAAATCAAGGCCAAGCTGAATGTTTTTTTCCAGATTTCCGATATATTCTGTTTTATCAGGACGGGATAACTTTATTTCGAAGCCGGAAAACCTGTTTTTACTGAGTTTGTAATAATTACAGAGCTCTATATTATTCCATGGGTTTTTAATAAATATTCTTTCGGGTATTTTCCAGCCCGACCAACTGTTGAAAGGGTAGTCAGGATTTTCGTGGCTGTCTCCGTTTATATTGAAGCCCAGATACCGGGGTTGAAGCTTACCCTCAAAATAGACTCGATTGTTATCGGGGACACTGTATTCGCTTCCGTACACGATAAATAAATTATTATAATTCTCATTGTTTATAGCATTTTTTATTATATCGGTGTTTAATGAATAATAATTGCCGTTTCGTACAATATTGTTGCTGAAAAACCATGTAAGGGGATCATTTTTATCAATGTTTTTCATTCCATAAAATAAATTCATGCTTTCATTGAATAGCTTTAATGAATTTTCCAAAGTAATTTTCTCTAGAATTTCTTCGGCCTTCACATGATGAGGCATACCAAATTCAAATGACACAAAAATAAAAAATAAAAAAAGAACTACCCTTTTCAAACTGAAAACCTCCAAAATCTTTATGCCAATATATTATCATATCAGCTAGAAGCTGAAAATAGTTTATGTTCGGTGCTAATAATTTCTTTACTTTATGTATACAAAGTGTTCATAATTTTGTGCTTTCATTAATCTTCCATATTTGATAAAATAATAAGGTATGGGGTTTTGTTCATGTGTTTATAAGCCTATGGCTTAACATATATGAATAAGGAGAGGATAAAAATATGAACAGTAGTGGAGTAAAAAGATGTATTTCAATGTTCATGCTAGTTGTCTTTTTTGCAACGGGTATACCGGCTTTTGCAGACACAGCATCAACAAAGGTTAGTCCATATTGTACAAGGACTACAACTCCTGTTATGAGTATCAATCTTTCAGGCACAGATGATGTTAATTATGACGGTACTACATTTATAAAACAAGCTTCTGTAAGCAATTTAACGGTAATGGCAAAGGAGCCACAGTTTTCAACAGCCGCCGAGCAAGGTGGAAAGGTCAATGCATTAACAAGAATAGAAGCTGAGACATTGACAGTAAATAACGGACTTACTATAGAAGATTGTCAGGATGTTGATGGAGGAAAGAGCCTTGCTTACATCGGCAATGGCGATTTTGCAGGTTATGATTTCTTGTATTTTCCTAAAGGAACAAAGGGATTTGTAGCACGTGTTGCTACTGAAACCGAGGGCGGAAATATTGAAGTGAGACTTGACCATCCGAGCGGAGAGCTTGTAGGAAAGTGCAGTGTAAAAAATACAGGTGGCTTCCAGAATTATGTGGATGTTTCATGCGGTCTTACGGGAAGTATAGAAGGGTTGCATAAGGTATTCCTTATATTTACAGGTGAGAGGGACAACGGTATATGCAATTTGAACTGGTTTAAATTCACAAAGGGTGCATTTGATCCTGTCAAAGCGAAAGAATATGATTCAAACGGAAGCAACTATTATTTATATAAATCCATGGATTTTGGCACTGAGGGGCCTGCAAAGTTTAAAGCACGCCTTGCTAACAATATTAACGGTTCTTTTGATGTTAAGGTGGACAGCCCCGATGGTACTACCATTTGTACTATTTACTCCACAGGTATGACAAATGAAATCGGTTGTTATGAAAGCCCATTGAGCTATAAAGTAACAGGCATTCATGATTTGTATCTCGTTGACAACTCAGGTGGAAGTATTTTAAATTCTATAGACTGGTTTGCATTTGATCCCTTTGAAGAGCAGCCCCAGTTGGATGGTGAACTATCAAAGCTTATAAATACAAGTATAAAAGGATATAATATTGAGTTTTCCATGGATGTGAATAAAAATAGCGTGTATGAGGTTTATCTTTATACATCCGATATTTTGAAGGAAAACAAGCAGGTATTTGATGTGATTGCCAACGGAGCGGTTATAGATACCGTTGACAGTCAGAAGTCGGGACAAAGATGGGAGAAGAAAGGACCATACCTTGTAAAGGTCATGGACGACGGCAAGCTTACACTCAATTGTGTTGCGAAACGTGGTATGGCTTCAATATCGGCAATAAGAATAAATAAGGTAACTTATTCCAAAGCATTCACTGATGTAAAGCTTTCAGATTGGTTTTATATTCAGGTAATGGAGTTGGCCAGCAAGGGAATTATATTCGGTAAGGGTAATGATACATATATGCCGAAGGAATCGATTATTGGAGAGCATGTGGCATACATGACCTTCAATGTGATGAAATATTCAATTGCTGAAAATGACAGTTCATTCAAACCTGAAAATTATACTAAGATATCCGATATACCCACAGATTTTTGGGCTTACCAGTACATGAAGACCTATTATAACTATTTCTTCAAGGAAAAGATGTCAAAAATCGATCTTAATACCCGTAAAGCATTCAGCTCAAAGGAATATGCAGAAAATAAAAAAGTAAGACGTGAAGAGTTTGCAATGGCTATAATCGGTGCGAGACGTCTTGATTACAATAAGGACGGAAAAGTCTTTGTGCTTGATCCCGATCGTGAGCCTGCTGCTAAATTAAATAATTACAGAGACAAGGACTATGATAAAATCACCGATTCCTTTAAATATTTTATTGAGCTTGCTTTGGAGAAATCCCTTATGAAGGGAGATCAGAACGGATACTTAAATCCAAAGAATCCTGTTACCAGAGCTGAAGCTGCCACATTCATATATAATGCGTTAAATCAAAAAGAAAACAATTTCATTAAACCTGAACCGGGTAAAACCATCCAGGTGCCGAGAATTACTATGAAAAAGAGGAAGGTAAATGTTGGTATTTTGACACTTCCTGCACCTGCTTGGGATTCCATAAACAATAAGGAGGTTAATGACCCGAATCCCGATTTTACTTTGCTGGAGCTCTTAGACAGAAATATTAACAAACCCATGGATTGGGAGCTGGTTAATCCATATCCTCCGGCTTATAACAAGTACGAATTTGCGGATACTGCAAAGTACAATTCTGCAAAGATGCCAAATGCTCCGGTTCAAAATTCATCAACCCCAATATACTGGGATCCTTCTACATATTTCAATGACTTAAGGAGTATTGCCAAAGCTCAAACAGATCTTGAAGCAGACATCACGGGAACAGGGGTTGTAGGATATTCCGAGAACATCACAAAGTCCAAGCTTTTCAAATATTGGGAGGTTTCCATTGACGATCCGAATCTTACTCCTGAAAAAATAGCTAAGAGCTATGATTTATTGTTCCAGGCATCTCACGGTAAAATTACTTATTCAGCCGATATTCAAGAAAAGATGAAGGCTTTCCTAAATGCCGGAGGCCAGTTATGGTGGGAGAATTGTCTTGGATTGGAGATAAAAGCCGGAGACGGATTTACAGATCAGGTTGATTTCGTATCCATACGTCCGGGCAACAATTTTAAATATGCCCAGGTTCCGGTTTATAAAGACGGAAAAATGCATCCATTGTTTGATAATATATTTACAATAGATCCTGAAAAATCCAGTCGTGCCGTTACACCGTCATTAATGAATAAAACAAGTGAGATTTCAATGTTAGGTGATGGTGAGGAATGGCTCAATGACGATAACAGATATATATCCAATCTTCTACCGACAGATGAAGTGATACTGAATATTCAGGATCCCAATAACGGTACTCTATACCCCAATATGGTGGTAAGGAACGTTGAAAGCACAAACGGACCGGCCGGAAGAATTGTAATTACTACAAACGATGTGGGATGCGGAATTACCAAAAATGTTGTAAGGTCCGGAGGTAAGGCTGTTGAGGATTACAAGTTCTGTTACAACCTAATAGGATGGATGTCAAAGGTATCTGTAAACTTTGATGATACCGATGACAATGGTTGGAACGGAAAGGATAATCTGGTTGTGAAGGCTTTGGTAGCCAATAATGGTTCAAAGACTCAAACTTATGACTTAACGTCAGTCTTTAACTCAAGTTTGTGGGATGTTCAACCGACAAACGATTACAAAAATATTAAAGCAAGAGAGTCCTGGATATTGAGTCTGGATGCAAAGGGTTATCCCAATAAAATAAGACTTGGCCCTAATCAAGCGGAAGAAATTGCATTTGTTATGAAATTTAAAAATTTAAACAGTGCCAGATACGATTTTACATTGCGTGCAAGCGAGTCGGGTGTGGTAAATACCCGTGATATGGAAGAAAACACTTTCGTTCTCAATAATGTAAAGATCCTCAAGCCTTCATTAAGTGCAATGAGCAGTGGAGGAAACGTAAAGAACCTTAGTGTAACAATTGGCACAGACAATCTCAAGCTCAATGATATAAGGCCTATTAACTATGACTTGACATTACAGGTTAAAAAGGGCAATACTATTGTAGATCCTCAAAGTGTGATTGACCGTATAGAGGTTGATACAACAAATGGAATGGCTCCTGCTATGGAAGAGATGACATATTCCTATACCGATTTGGGCGGAAAGCCTTTTGGGGATGTAACCATAAACAATGTAAAATTTGACACGATGGAACAGAAGATTAAAATAAATGTATATTTCAAAAACAATGTAACGGGTTCGAGCTATACAGTGACAGGAAAACTGGAAGCATTTGATCCTATAACAAAAAAGAGGCTTGGATATTCAGATGAGTCGGTATTTAACCTCAAATAATATAATATCTGTATTAAATATGTTATTAATCTTACATTTAGCAGATATAAATGAAAAAGATTAATCGTATTTAATCTATTAGGTATTATATTATGATGTGAAAAGGCCTGATAAATGGGCCTTTTCACATCTGTTAAAATTTTGCTGAAGTATTACTATAAAATAAACCAGTAAAAATTCCGATATAATAAAAGTACAACAAATTATTAGTTTTGTTGACTGCAGGCAATTTTGTTTTAGAGCTTATTATATTGTCAATTGACTCTTTTTATATATGCTGCTAGAGTGATTTGGATGTAACCTGTAGAGAAAGGATGAACATTTTTGGCAAAAAACAGAGCACCTGAAAAAGGAAAAATAAGCTATTTACTCATATTTATCATATCTATTGCTTTATGTTTATCAATGGGTACAGCAGCTTTTATGTTTATAAATGATTATTTGGATGAGTATAAAACCAATCATATAGCATTACATGTGCCTTTTGTTGTGCTTGTATCTATCTCTACATTTATTATATTTTTTCTGCTTGGTATAATATTTAACAGAATTACTATAGAAAGGACATATATAAAAGAGCTTAAAAATTTTAAAGATTTTACCGATTCAATTCATAATGCTCAGACGGAAAGAGAAGTTTATGAAAGAATGTACGAGTTTATATGTCGTACTGTATCGGTTAATAATATTACATTGTTTTATAAAAATACTATTCCTGTGGAAGGTATGGATATCAGTGTTGAAAATCCCTGGCAAAGGATTGGACATGAGAAAGTACCGCTTTGCAATATGTCCCCAAGAAGCTGTCCTGTTATACGTACAGGAAGGGAATGCAGGATTGCAAGTATACAGAACGGGATTAAATGTGCATATCAGCTTAATGAATATAAGCATGGTAGTTATGTTTGCCTTACAATTGTAAGTATCGACTCACCTCAGAGCGTTCTTCAGCTTTACAGTCAATATGAAAATGAATTTGATGATGCATTGATTCAAAAAATAAAATCTTATACTGAGATAGCTAAAACACTGATTAAAAGCAGACGTGAAATATCAACTCTGGATAAGACCTCCAAGTATGACAACGTTACAAAGGTTTACAATAGAGGTTACTTTATTGATTATTTAAAGAAACAAGTTGACAGAGCATTAAGTTCTAAAGAGAGCCTTAGTATAATGATTCTCGACATAGACTTTTTTAAGAGGATCAATGATAATTATGGTCATTTTGCAGGAGACCATGTTTTGGCACTTTTTGCAAAGCTGGTTGTAAAAGAAGTAAGAGTAACGGATCTTGTTGCCAGGTATGGTGGAGAAGAATTTGTTGTAGTGTTGCCCTCAACTGAAATTGGGATTGCATATGATATTGCGGAAAGGGTAAGACAGACTGTCGAAAAAGCGTACATGCCTCCATACGGTGATATTGACATACCGTCAATTAGCTGCAGTATAGGGGTTTCTGCTCTTCCATTATACAGCGATAACAAGGATGACTTGATAAAGACAGCAGACTTGGCACTATATCAAGCCAAGAGGGAGGGAAGAAACAGAACTAAAGTATATGATAAGACAATGGCAATGATACAGAAAGAATAAATTTTTCGAGGGCACCATTAATGGGAAGCCCTTTTTTTATATGCTTTTTTAGAATTCAGTATTCAGAATTCTTGCTGTTATATCGGTATGAATTAATTTTCAACAATGTGGGAAATATAACAAACTGGATAAATAATAAGTAAGCTTGGATAATATAATAATGATGTTGAAATAAAATTATATATTAATTGTTAATAAATATTTAATAATATAATAAAATAAGAGGATTTTGAATTTTTTTGGCGAAATAAGGTTAGCATAAAAGAGAATTTACATTTTGAACATTCTTTATAATCTATGAGGTAAAGGCATAAAAATTGTATGATTGGATAATAAACTGTAGAAAAAGGTGGTATTGTCAATGAATATTGCAACTGATACAGAAAAAATTTATGAGATTATTAATGCAGAATCAAGAGATCCCTATGGTATTTTGGGAATTCATAGGGTGGAAAATGATTCTAAAAAAATGAAGGGATTTGCAATAAGGACTTTTTTGCCGAATGCTAGAAGCGTCAAGGTCATTGATGAAGAGACAAATAGCAGTTACCTGATGGATAAGATCAATGAGAATGGTTTTTTTGAAGTTACTGTTTGGGACAAAAAGGATTTCTTTTTATACAAGTATGAAATAGAGGATGACTGTGGAAATACTTTTTTCATGTATGATCCATACAGGTTTTTGCCTGTAATTTCTGATTTCGATCTATACCTTTTTAATGAAGGTAACCATCACAAGGTATACGAGAAACTTGGAGCACATGTAATGACAATAGATGGAATTGTTGGAACTTTATTTGCGGTTTGGGCTCCATGTGCAAAAAGAGTTAGTGTTGTAGGAAATTTCAATCAATGGGATGGCAGAAGAAATCAGATGAGATGCAGAGGATCTTCAGGGGTTTGGGAGATATTTGTACCCGGTGTTACCCAGGGTGAAATATACAAATATGAAATAAAAACTCCCCATGGAGAAATATATTTAAAGGCAGACCCATATGCTTTTTATTCAGAATTGAGACCCGGTACGGCATCTATTGTATACAATCTTGAATCATATCAATGGCATGACGATGAATGGATAAAAGAACGCAGCAGCAGTAGTACTTTTGAAAAACCCGTATCAATATATGAGCTGCATTTCGGATCATGGGCTAGAGTTCCGGAAGACGGTGAGCGTTTTCTTACATACACTGAAATGGCCGATTCACTTATTAAGTATGTAAAGGACATGGGATTTACACATATTGAGCTTCTTCCTATTTCAGAGTATCCATTTGATGGATCATGGGGATATCAGATAACAGGATATTATTCTGTAACAAGCAGATATGGCAAACCGGAAGAGTTTATGTATTTTGTTGACAAATGCCATGAAAATGGTATCGGTGTTATATTGGATTGGGTTCCTGCACATTTTCCCAAGGATGGTCATGGGCTTGCACGCTTTGACGGAACCGCATTATATGAGCATTATGATCCAAGGCAGGGTGAGCATCCCGATTGGGGAACACATATATTTAACTATTCAAGACATGAGGTACGCAACTTCCTAGTGTCCAATGCTGTTTTTTGGTTTGAAAAATACCATATCGACGGTTTGAGGATTGATGCTGTTGCATCCATGCTTTATCTGGACTATGCAAAGAAGGAAGGGGAATGGGTGCCCAATGAATGGGGTGGAAAAGAAAATGTTGATGCCATCAATTTTATGAGGCAGTTAAATACCACAGTATTTAAATACTTCCCCAATGTAATGATGGTTGCTGAAGAATCTACCTCTTGGGCATTGGTTTCAAAGCCTCCTTATGTAGGTGGTCTGGGATTTTCATACAAATGGAACATGGGATGGATGAATGACTTTTTAAGATATATCAGTAAAGACCCAATATATAGAAAATATCATCAAGGTGAACTGACATTTTCTTCTGTATATGCCTTTTCAGAGAATTTCATTCTTGTGTTGTCCCATGATGAGGTGGTACATGGCAAATGCTCAATGATAAATAAAATGCCCGGTGATTACTGGCAAAAGTTTGCAGGACTCAGGGGAAGCTATGCATATATGTTTGCACATCCCGGAAAAAAGCTGTTGTTTATGGGGAATGAGTTCGGTCAGTTTATAGAGTGGGATTATAAACGCAGTCTGGACTGGCACCTATTAGAATATGATATGCATAAGAAGCTTCAGAATTTCGTGAGAGATCTAAACCATTTGTACCAGAGAGAAAAAGCTTTGCACGAAGTAGATTTCAGTAATGAAGGCTTTGAGTGGATTGATTGCTGTGATGCGGATAATAGCATAATCAGCTTTGCACGTAAAGCAAAAGACTGGAGAAATATGATTATAGTTATATGCAATTTCACACCGGTTCTTCATACAGGGTATAGAATGGGAGTGCCTGTTGCGGGCTATTATGAAGAGATATTTAACAGCGATTCGGAAATTTATGGAGGAAGCAATCAAGGGAATAAGGGCGGCCTCCTTTCGGAAGAAATTGAATGCCAGGGCAAAAAGAATTCTATTTTAGTGACGGTACCGCCTTTAGGAGTTGTTTATTTTAAACTTAAGCAAATAAAGGATAATTAAGTACCACATTAAAGGTTGAAAAAAGCTACCTGCTCTCAAAAAGTGAAGACAGGTAGCTTTTTTATAAAATTATCTATTGCAATAGGGGCATAGTGTCGGTATCGGTGTTGCTGTTGGAATTGGTGTTGCTGTTGCTATCGGTTCCTTTGAAACTGTTATTGTTGTAGTGTTTTCCACAATAATAACTGTCTTTGATTCGCTATCCCAATCAAAATTCATTTTAAATATTTCTCCAATAAGTCTTAATGGAACGAAAGTTCTTCCATTTATAATAGAAGCTGGCACTTCTGCAGGAACATTGGCACCGTCTACTTTGATTGTACTTGCACCGATAACAATTTCTACAGTCATGTTCTTAACTCCATATACATCATTGTATACCGGTCTTGTAATAGTTACCGTTTGGGTTTTGGGATTCCATGATACATTCGCTTTTAAACCATCTGAAATAGCTCTTACAGGGACGAGAGTTCTTCCGTTCTTTATAACTGGAGGAGCATCTCCCGTATCAATTTCTTCACCATTTAAAAATATCAATGTCCTATCCTTTTTATTCTTTTTGTAAAGGTGCTGCAGCTCCTTCAAGAGCTTTTTCATGTCGTCAAGATCTTTAATTGCTTTTTTGATTTTTTCTTTAATAATATCTTCTTCATGCTTCTCTTTCTTCTTTTCTTCCGGTCCCTTTACCTTATCGGCTACTTTTTTGGGATCTTTGTCATCTTTCTTATCGTTCTTTGCGTATGTAAGGATTCCGCTTGTAAAAACAAGCATAATTGACAATAAAACACATAAAACTTTTCTCATAAATATACCTCCTTAATAAATTGTGTTATATACATTCGGAAGGTACATATTAATTTTTGGGGTAGGTCAAAAATTTATATTGAATAATTTATTTTTTGATATTTGGCTCTTTCTTGTCAGTAGTCTTTTGTTTTTTTTCAACATTATCCTTAGCCTCTTTTGCAGGTTTGTTGGTATTTGCTTTATCCTCCTTGGTGTTCTTTTTGTCGTTTGTTTGTGTTTTGTCTTTATCTTTTGGTTTCGGTTTTATATTATCAGGTGGTGAATTTTTAACTTTGTCTGCATTTTTTTCGGTATCTTTTTTAATATGACTATCTGTGTTTTTGTTGTTATTATTTTTATTATTTTTGCTTTCTTTGATATCGTTATTTTTATTTTCGTTACTATTTTTATTGCTATTATTATCCTTGTTATCAATATTTTTGTTATCTTTCTTGTCGGGTTTTTCAGGTTTTGTATGTTGGCGAATTGATTTTAAAATTTCCTTAACTGGTTTATTTACCACGTCTTTAGTTTTAAGTTTCGGATCTAACTCTGTAAGCTGCTGAGCCAGCTTTAACTTGCCGGGAGAAACGCCTTGTTTAATAGCTTCGCTGCGACTTTTTTCGGTAACCTCTTCAACAACAATTTCAGAGTCGATTTTATCTGATTTAATTTTATTTTCTACAACTTCAGCAACTTTTTCCTGTAATTGCTTGTTCTTACTTTCATTTGTGCTTGTAACTGTGAGCATTATTGCATTTGTTTTTTCATCCTGTAGATAACCGTTTCTTACAGCACTGCTTACCACTTGCTCAACTCCCAGATCCAGGGCTTTGTTTTTGACAGATAAATCATTTATGATTTTCTGTGCACTATCATTCAAAGCAGTGACATTGATAATGCGGTCAAAAATATTTGCAGTTATTTCAATGCTTGGATTAATGTCGATATTCACATAACTGTAAGGATTGATGTAAAAGAAAAAACCCAGCCCAACCGCAATAAGAAATATTGCTGCGGAGGCTATACCTGCCATTAGCTTTGCATTTAAAAATATTGCTGGTGGTAAATCAGCTTCATATCCCACTGTATATTTGCCTGTATTCTTAACCTTAATAAAGGTACCTTTTTTTGTCATTGCTATTGCATATTTTCCTTCAATATCCACTATAAGTGCTTTCATTTAATCACCTCCAAGTTTAGGTAATCTTTAACATATTGATAATCACCTGTTAAAATTACTATAACTGCTAATATATATTTTCGTGATCGTTCAATAGTTTTTCGGGGTATCTTCGTATTTTTTTCTATTTCAGCAATTGGAAGAAGCTTTTTCTTTTTAACATGGTCAAGTATATCGGGATTTCCCATAATATATTGAATAATATCATTATAGGATTTGCGTGTTTTCTCGGATTTAGGAGAAGCAGTAGTTAATTCCAAAAATGAGATATCCCATAAAGCAAGCTCCTTTTTTAATTCCTGCAGTTCTAAACGCCTGTATTCGCTTATGTTATCCTGTGAGTATTTGTCAAGGGATTCACTAATGCTTAGATCTTGCTCCTTTTCTTCATCATAATCGTCATATGTGTATATTGAAACAATTTTATTGTGCTTGTTTTCTTTTCTAAAGTAATCAATCAGTCTTCGCTTTATAACATTTTGAGCGAATACTAGAAAGTTTCCCTTTGAAATATCAAATGCTTTTATTGCTTCAACAAATGCTAAAAGAGCAATACTAAGTTCATCATCTTCCCCATATCTTACAAAACGTCCTGTTACCTTTTCAACACATGATGCTATAAATGGCTTATACTCCTCAACAAGGTTATTAATTTCAGTAGTAGACGTTTTTATTTTCTGAACCCTTTCATTAAGAGTGTTATCGTTCATATTAATTCTCCTGACGAGGAATTCTATAGATATGCTTAGAACATATAGAAATTATAACACTGCAGTTTAAAATATACAAACCCAATCTCATTAACAATATTTACTGAATATATAAAAAATAAAAGAATATGACAAACAGTATATGGAATATTTTTATACAGAAATTAAATTTACAGGTGGTAATTTATGATAGTTATAATGAAGAAAAACAATATTTTGCTCATTGGAATGATTTTCATACTTGCAATTGCTCTATACACTTTAAACCCGGGAAAAGAAAAGACATCAGCGGTAAATTCAGGTGATACTCAGAAGACAGTTTTGCTTGATGCCGGTCATGGCGGTGAAGATCCTGGAGCAGTAAGTGATTATAGCGGAATAAGTGAAAAGGATATTAATCTCAATATAGTGCTTGAATTGAAAAAGCTTTTAGAAGCAGAAAACTATAAGGTAATGCTTACAAGGGAAGAAGATAAGCTTGAATACGAGGAGGGTACCACGAATATAGTTCAAAAGAGGAAGCAGGACTTGTTAAGAAGAAAAAAGATGATGGATGAAGCAGGTGCAGATATTGTGGTAAGCATCCATTTGAATAAATTTCCTCAAACAAAATATTACGGTGCACAAACTTTCTACCCGCCCAATATGCCCCAAAGTCAAAAACTGGCTATGAGTATTCAAAAATCCATAGGGGAAAATCTGGATCCTTCCAATAAGAGAGCCGCTTTGGAAAAAAAGGAACCCATCATAATTCTTAAAGATTGCAAAACAACAACAGTTGTCGTTGAGTGTGGATTCTTATCAAATCCTGAAGAGGAGAAGAAGCTGCAATCCAAAGAATACCAGGATAAAATTGCGTTTGCTGTAAAAGAGGGAATTAATGAATATTTTTCCAAAGGTTAATCTTAAAATGTATACAAGATAATATATAGTAATTATTAAAAAAATATTATATAAAAATTTTGTATAAATTTTATAAAATTATTGTAAAAAATTATTTTCTCATATTAGGGCCGCCCAAATAGGTATTTTGTGCGGCTTGCGGCAATTATAGCATTTATTTTTTTAAAAATAAATAACAACATAATACAATTTTAAACAAGATAGTCTATTTTGAATAAAAAAATAATATTTTATAATTGAATAAGGATATATTATTATTCAGAAAATATGCCAGTATGTAATGCAAAATAATAACAATCCTATTCAACATAATTTTTCTTGCAGATGTAGCCTCATTAAATCAGAAATGATTAATTAGAGGTTGCTTTAATATTCATTTCATCAGAAAGGAGGGACAACCTTAATCTATAGAACTAATCTTATAGTGCAAAAAATAGTTAATATTATTAATTAGGAGGGAAGTACAAGTGTTAAAAAAGACTAAAAAGTATGTATCGGTAACATTGTGTACATTTATGACAGTTAGTACTATTGCTACTGCAAATTTGGGAAGCACTACATCGTTTGCTGCAGATGCCTACACAAATGGAATGCCATATGAGGACGCATTCATTAAATTACATGAGCAGGTAAATAATAAGAGTAACGGTTATTTCAGCCAGGAAGGTGTTCCATATCACTCAGTTGAAACAATGATGGTTGAAGCACCTGACTACGGACATGAAACAGTTTCAGAAACTGCCAGCTACTATGTATGGTTTGAAGCTATGTATGGTAAACTCACAGGAGACTGGACAGGATACAATAAAGCTTGGGATATTACCGAGCAGTATTACATTCCTTCAGACAAGGATCAGCCAAACTTAGGTGATTACGATCCAAACAAGTGTGCTTCATTTGTTCCTGGAG